>WNFJ01613348.1_pt1 | contig 10354 bp, 13 predicted proteins | sample 5400461 | NCBI WGS metagenome assembly WNFJ01 (sample SAMN13153349, study PRJNA577476) | soil metagenome | isolation source: 115 cm saprolite on Douglas fir-dominated hillslope | place: USA:California | collected 2013-09-17
CTCTACCTCTTTCCGATCTCCGCCCAGGTGGTCAGCAACCCGGACTGGCAGCAGCGCCTCCAGCAGATCGGACCGATGACCGCCGGACTCGCCATCCAGTCCACCGTCGGGCTTCAGAGCCTGCCAATCAGCCCGTGGGCCGGGCTCGGCGTGCTGGCCGCTTGGGCTGCAGCGGCGCTGGTGGTTGGTGGGCTACTGCTCTGGCTACGCGACGCGTAATCGACGACTCAAAGTCCACAGGCATCACACGGGCGCTCGTCCAGCGGTCCGGGCTGCTCGTCGGATACATCTCGAGACACGCCACCAGCGGGCAACCGACAACACTCCTAAACGCCGACCCGTCACTGCGGACGCCCATGGAGACGGCTAAAGCTATGCGATTGGTCGCCACTAATCTTCAGGGCGAACAAGCCGCCGTCCGAGCCACCGCGGGAGACCATGACCGAGGTTCGCCGGGGACGCTGGCTGAGCTGTGCCGGCGTCGGCTCAATGTGCATTGCTGTCGGATCTTGGGCTCATTCGAAGACGATTGCAAAGGACCTGATCATCTCCCATGCAAGACCATCGCTCCCCTATGAGTGCCCGCATTCGACCAGCGACAGTCGCGGACGCGTCTGAATTACTCGACGTGAAGATCACTCTCGATCACGAGACGCCCTTCATGATGCTGGAGCCGGGCGAGCGGAACAGAGATATTGAGGCATTAGCGAAGCCACTTCGTGAACGAGACGAGCTGTCCAACTCGGTCGTCCTTGTTGCTGAAGAAGAGGGACGACTCGTCGGGTACGTCGAGGCGACCGGCGGAGCGTTCAATCGCAATCGACACAGGGCAGATGTAGTGATGGGCGTCCTTCAAGTCGCATCCGGCCGCGGTGTAGGCTCGCTCCTTTTGGAGGCGCTTGACATTTGGGCTGAGCGCCATGGAATTAGTCGGCTTGAATTGACTGTGATGAGCCACAACAAACGCGCGATCGCGCTCTACGAGAGGCGTGGCTATCGGACTGAAGGGCTGCGTAAGCGGTCGGTTCGCGTCGGCAGCGAGTACATCGATGAGCTCGCCATGGTCAAGTTGCTCGACGTTGAACCAGCCGTGTGATCTGCTCCATGAGGCGTGAACCCCTGCAAGGCGTGGGGTATTGGATCCGGCGCATTTCGCTTCGGCGTTGAGAGCGCCCAGACAGCGTCATTCCATAGACCAGCGTGGGCGCCGTAATTCTTCGTCTTGGGATTTGAACCGGGTGCCTCACGGTCCTGCCCCGTGCGTCCTCTGGCTCATGGGGTAGCCCACGGCCGACCGAACTTTCTTAGGGCGTCACGACGCAACCGACCTGGTGCCTGGGAGACTGCATGACCACGAGGAGCTGGGCCACTAAGCGCTTTGCGCCAGAGATTTCCTTACCGCTTCTCTGGAGAAAAGAAGTCAGGCAGAAGATGCAAGGAAACGGTCCTATTGAATTTGGAGCCCACGGGCGGACTCGAACCGCCGGCCTTCTCCTTACCAAGGAACTGCTGGAGGACCATTTCCCAATCGGTGCTCTTTTGAGATCGAATGCAGAAGCTATCGCCAACAATCGCTGCCTAGCAGCCTTCCTAGGAAATCTATTCGACAGGGCTGAAATAGCCCGAAAGCTGTGCTGGTAGAAGGCGCTGAGGGTGTGATAACGGCGTCGGCACCGCGGTCAGCCGAGCGGTCACACCGCAGCGGGCCTCACGGTCCCGAACCGGCGTGGTGGCGTGTCCTCGCGTATCCCACCGTGTCCTCTGATGTCCTCCCGTACTCGAGTTGGAGATGCGTCGTTTCCTCTAGTGTCCTCTGGGATCCGCCAGTGTCCGCGAATGCGTGACACGGCTGTGACCTCCCGAGACGATCACGCGCCCACGCGCGAACGTGAATAAGTGCACCGGACGGATGAGTGCCACCCCACACCCGTGGACGCGATCGGGCACCTCGTCGACGCAGCGGCTCTCTACGTCGCGGGAGATGCTCACCGACCTATTCGGCGTCGAAACCGTATTTCCGAAACGGGTCTACGTCCTCTTACGGGCGTGCTTAAGGTCTCCGCCTACAGCATCATCGAGGTCGGAAAGCAACCGGGCGGACACTGGGCGCGAGTAGCGAGGACAAGCGGCCCGCAATTCAAAAGTTGCCCACCTTGTAGGTCTACGGACGCCAGGCAAGCCTAAATTTGTTGCCGGCACACGAGCGCGAGACTGGGTCTCGGTCGTTAGATGATCGACAGGCAGCGGCCGGGGATCGAAATCTTAGTGTCTGCCCAAGGAGGCGTCAGAAGCTCAGAACGGTCTGCCGGTAGCGAATTCCACATCACCATTCCCAGCCCCGTTCGCCCGGTCCGGTCGCTCGCGCGGGGAGCCGCCGGTCGTGGAGCTTCGAGGCGTCAATCCTCGTGCTCCTAGTCGGGTATTAGCGTCCCAGCCTCAATCAAGGAGCAGCCAATGCAACTCGCAGTTCGGCTCAACACCGGCCGCGACTACGTGATCGCCGGCATAGTGCTCGCGATCCTACTGCTGGCCGTCCTGTTTACCGCGAACAGCGTCCGGACGGCGGTCGTAACCGCAGTCGGCTAACAATCCGGGTCGGGGTCGGGGTCAGCGTACTGCTGGCCCCGACTCTCTCTTGCGCGTTCCGGTTGGGTTTTAGGCTTTCAGAATGCCAATCGAGCTTTTGACGTTTCCAGACCGGCGGATAGCAGCCTCGAACTCACTCGCCCGCAGACCGCACAGCTGATATCGGTTGTGCCATCCACTCGTCCTCCAGGCGAAGTTTGCCCTGCTCTGTGATCCGGCTGACCTCCACGTCCATGACCTTGTTGTCTCCGCGCAGCGGCTTGCCTTGGAGGTCGATCAGCTCGTTCATGCACTCGGCGAGCTCGTCCCGGTGCTCCTCTCCCAGGCGCATCCGCTTGAGAACCATGCTCGTGTCCGCTCGGTGCGCCCCCGCAGAACCATTCTTGAGAAGGTCCTCAAGCGTCCTTAAGACGCGGATCTCGAGACTTTCGGCCGCACTCAGTTGATGCGTCGAATCGTCAATCCCCGATCCTGGCTTCGAGCCTTGGCCTGCTCGCTGACTTTGAAGCTGACGGCCTCCGCCTTCTGCTCCTTCGTCGGCTGTGCCTTCTCCATGCCCTCGAACTTGTTGCCGCCGAGGCCGTTGGCCTGACGACGACGTGCCCGAAGCTTCAGCTTCATGCCGGTCTTCATGATCAGCGAGGACCCCGACTGAAGTCGCGGGCCACTTTGGCGAGGCGTTCTCGATCGACCTCCACAAAGACGCGTGTGTCGCAACCGTTCTCCGGGCAACGCCACGCGGCACCGAACATCTCGTGTTTCTCACGATCTTCCTTGACGAGCGGCTGGCTGTGACGGGGGCAACTCAGCGTAATGAGCGGTATCCACTTGTCGTTCTCGCGACGTGCCAGCAGGAACGGACTCTCTCTTCAGTCACAGCTCAACACTGTAGGCGGCGCGGCCATTTACAGTGCGACGGGCCGGCCTGGTTGTCACGTTAACTTCGCGTAGCGGTCGCGCCAGGCGTTCATGAGCGCTGCTAGTTCGACAGCGTTCATGCCGTAAGTGTCGGGTAACGCACCGCCGTCGTAGCCCGCAATGGCTCTTGCGGCTCTACGCACACCTGACGTTTCTGCGGCAGGGTTCATGTGCTTCCTGCTTCGACCTGATCAGAAGGTCCCAAGCTGATCCGTCGGACTTTTTCATCATCACGAGAGTACGGTGACCGAACCCGCTTCAATCAAGCAGATCAGACAAGCTTTGGCTGACTTCGGTCCAATACGTGAACTGCCAGTGAGCCGCCTGTGGGGACGCGGCGCTTTGGAGCGAACTCGGTCCGATTGTCCGTGTTGACAGGATGGACCAGCTGACGCCCCTGTCCGGAGCTGACCATGCGAGGCAGCCCGACGAACCAAAGTGGCCGAGTGAGGTTTCGCCGAACGACTTTGGAACGTAATGGGGGTTCTTGGTGCCCCGGATCTCAGGACCGAGGCCCCATGGCGGGCGCGGAGACATATGTCGTCCTTTGACGTCGCAGCGTGTGTCTGATCCGACGCCGCGAGGCGGACGAGCTTCGGATCCAACAGTTCATCTTCTCCTCCAAACGCGCGGGCCAGCCTCATGGCGCCGACCGCGTCCGTTATTAGGCCCGCCGCGGAGGTGCCTTGATGGCGGCGCAGACGAAGCGGGCGATACAAGGAAGAGAAGCCCCCGTTGAGCCGCGCAACACGGCGTTTGCCACCCCACAAAGTGCCTCGCATCCCGAGCGGCTTCAGCACCTCACTCGAAAGCGCCCGTCTGAACCCTAAGGCGTGAACAGTTTGAATGGTCATTCCGAGGACCTCATAGTCGCAGTCTGCATACGAAAAAAACTGACCCGGGTTGCTCGGGGCCGTTCGTACGCAGCGATAGGCGCTCCGTACCCATGCTCGGTCTACTCGATCGGGATCGTCGCGCTTGACGCCCGCGGTGTGAGTCAAAAGGTGGGTGATTGTGACCTTGTCGCCTGGCCAAGCGAGATGAGCCGGCAAGTATTGCCTGACATCCGCTTTCAGGTCCAGTTTCCCTTGCTCGACCATGCGGAGGGTTAGCAGTGCCGTTGCCAGCTTTGTGACTGAAGCCACCGCGAACAACGACCGTGTATGCAATTTGCCACCCTTCGCATCTGTACCCACAGCGAGCTCGACGACACGGGATTTACCCAAAGCAACGGCCATGGTGGCGCCCAACACGCCATGCCGCTTGTTGATGTCGTCAAGGTGAAACGCCAGGGAACGCTTTAGGCCAAGCGCTTCTGACACGGCCGGCGGACTCCAGCCCTTACGGTTGGGAGGGCTGGAGCTCAGTCGACGTTGCCCACGGCACGCGCTCGACCTGCCCATTCCATCGCGGCCAGCTGAGTCGGCTGCCGTACTCGCCGTTGAAGCCGAAGGTTGCCAGCAACGCCAATTCGACATACCAGACGATCAGCTTCCAAGCCTGCATCCACGCTTTGTGAGGTCGTTCTTCCAGACCCCGCTTAACGTGTATCACCTCATTGCGAAGCGAGACAACTGCCCACGGCCCGGAACCCCAACCCTCACGCGCCGCTTCCGCGGCAAGTTCCGTGAATTGATCCGGGATGCCGGTCGGGATTTTGTAGTGTCGGAGCAATTCGGAGATTGCACGACCGATTGGTTTGACGTCCTCCCAGGTCCGCTGCTGCTCATCAATGAGGATGGCGTATACAAGCATTTCGAGAACCACCTGGGCGGCACCGACTGCTCGTTGCACCGTTCGCGGGACATTGGCATCGAGGTAGTAAGCGATCCCAATGTTCACGATTCGACGCCAGTACGGATCAAGCCACCGATCCAGAAATCCTGGGAACAGGTTGGCAATCTCATGAGGGCGATGCGCGTCCGCCCAGCCGTCCGCAGAGTGCCAAACGGCAGCCGCCGAAGGGCTCCACTCAGACCAGACCGCGTGTCCGCTGTCATCAAAGCCGACGGGGAGAACAGGTCCGCTTGCCGATCCATTCACGAAACTGAAAAACCAGTAGAGCCCGTCGATCATCTCGCGTGCTTGCTCCCGAGTGAAGGGCTCATGGTCTTCTCGCTCCAACCGCCCAACATGCGTGAGCGCATATCCGCCCGAACGCCTCACTGCGTTGATTACTTGGTCGAGATCTGGGCGTCGGTCGATGGTTACCCGCCATCCAGCGGCCGACAGGACTAGCCGCCCTCGATCAGGTTCTTGACCGTGTCGAACCCAGTCGCCCCAGTAGGCTAGGAAGTTGGGCAATTGGAACGTCACATATGAAAAGGCGCTGCCGCTGCCGATTTGCAGTTGAATCAGTTGACCCTCCACCGTCGGCTCCCGGTCGTCCGTTGCGGCCGCCTCTGGCGGCTTCGGAACCACGGTGATGTCAGCTGGATAGAAGTCCGAGTCGAAGTCTTCCGTAAACAGCCCAACCGCCAGCTTGGTTGGCAGATCGGCGAACGACTTGTACCGCACCTGCACTGTCGGTTGCCAAGCCATTTCTACCGTGCCGTCCACGAAGAACTCGCCCTCAGGAACGTTGACACGAAGTTGTCCGCGATAAAGGGGCATCGGCTGGTTCGGCGCACGGAATGGGTAGAAGGGCTCTAGTGCCGGTGGCAGTAACGCTCTCCACGCGTGAAGCTCTGCGGTCATGTGCTCGTACTCCGCAGTCGCTTTCTGCTGCTGATCATCTTCCATTGGCTAGGTCACCGGTCCCTTGCGGCTGGTCATCGGATCGCGATTATGGATACTTCTGAAGACGCACGTGACCACTTCAGAAATTGCCGGCCTGGTCGTCCAGCTGCTGGTCGCAGCCGGCACCGGAGCGCTCGCCTTCTTCACGTGGCGACTAGCCAAGAGTACGTCGCGTTCCGTGAGTGAGGCGCAGGCCGAACGCAAGCTCACCGAGCAGGCCCTGGAAGCTTCGAACCGGATCGCGCAGGCCGCCGAGAACGAACTGACGGCCATGCGTCAGCAGGTGGCCGCGACCCAGACCATCGCCGATGAAGCAGTCAAGGAACGGAACCTGCGGTGGGAACCGCTTCTTGCTGCGCGCCTATCGAAACCGCAGAACAACCGGCCAACCGATGTGACCTTGGAGAACCTGGGGGCCGGACCCGCCATCGACTGCGTCTACGTCACGGTTGTCACCGATGAGTTCGGCATGAAGGCGTGGTACATGGTCGGCCCGCTCAACCTCTTGAGCGGCGAACGTCAACAGGTGACTCTCAACGTCCCGCACGGCATCGAGCAGGGCGTTAGGGAAGGGTCGGACGACACTTCGGTGGAGCAGGGACGCCGCGTCCGCCGCTTCTTCGAAATCTTCGTTAGAGCGTTCGAAGGCTACAACCCAACCGGACCCAGAGCGCGAGAAATGATTGGCCAGCCATTACCTCAGGCCGTTCTCTTTGACCGACCCAATGCTCCGAGCGGTGCTGTCGATGGTCAGGAAGAAGCATTCCTATGTCGATGCGCCAATGGCCACGTACATCGATTACTGCCGCACCTAATGGCGCCCCAGGAGCAGTTCGATCCGAACGATGTCAACTACACGTGGTTGGACTGGTACAAGCGAATCGCTAGACGCGGGTTGGCGCCGCCCGCGATTCCGCCGAAGCCGGATGCCCGTCAAATCCGATCAGAGCCGATCTAGGTCAAGGACTGCCACCGAAGACCCGCAATAGGGCGCTTCGCGATACATCGCCCAGGATACGAACAGTTTGGTGGACGAACTCACCCACTGAATCTGGCACGCCATTCACAAGAAACGGCGGCACGACCACGGGTCCATAGAGTGTTTCTAGTCCCGGCATTCGCTCACCATGGGCGGCAGCTGAGCGCAAGTCGTAGACCTTCGCATTCCGAAGCAGCGTTGCATCGGCGGGGCTTGCGACCGTGTCGACTGTCGCCCAGAACCGACGTCCCGACTGGGTCAGGGTCTTTGGCAGATCGCCGCTCTTGATGAACAGTCGTCCCGTCTGCTCCCGAAGGCCACCAGCGCAAACGACGGGTGCTCGGGCTGGAGCAACTTCCCTTCGCGCCACAGGCTTAAGGCTGCTGACTTCTTGGTGACCTTCTCATCAAAGTACGAGTGCAACCATCCGGTGTGAAGCCAGTCAGGTAGTTCAACTTCGTCACGCATTCCACGTTGGGCAACATCGCCCAGATGCCAGATCGCGGGAATCGCTGAATCGTCCAGCGCCTGAGGTGGGATTCCATCAGATCGTTGTGGACCGACGCGGACCTGCCAGGCTTCGTTCCATAGGAGACTCAACAGGCAGCAAAGCTTGTGAAGCTCTTTGCTAGCGTCGCGCTCAGTTGTCACCCAATCGTCGTTGGTCCAGTCGCCCTCCACGACGATGGGCCAGGACACGAACTGAAGCCAGCCCAGCTGGAGCGTGCGTATGTACTCAACCAACTGGCGGTCGACGGTGGTGAGCTTTACGGCGCCAACCTGTTCGGTTCCGCTTAGAACGCGCCCCGCGTGGTGAGGCGTTGTGAGATAGCCCGAAGCCTCAAGCGTGGGCGATGGGCTGACCATCGCCCACCATTGCCGCGTCTTTGATCGGGTGTCGGAAAATCGCTTCAGGTCCAGATTGCCCGCTCGTTCTTCATCGTGACGGTGCCTGTCGTAGGTGGACCGCTGCGGTTTTGGCAGGACTCTGCCATTGCTTCGGCCAGCCGGCGCAGATCGATGGTTTCCAAGAGAATCTGGTTGAGCGCGGCACCGTTGATTGACATGGCCGTGTTCTTCATCGCTCCCCGCACCACCGGGCGATCGCCATCGCTCAGGTCGATCGGTTGGGCTTCCTGTACCGGATCGAAACCCACACTTGAGAGAGCGTCCGCCAATGCTGTGATTCCCAGCATCGACGCATAGGCCAGGTAGTCGCAGATGAGCGCCGCGCAGATGTGCGCCTGAAATGGATAGACGGAGAAGGGGGCACAGCCGGGGGCCAGCCTCAGGGAGTCTGCCGAACTAAATGCGACTCGATCCCTAACGGTATTCAGCCCCGCCTGGAGCAACGCCTTGTCTTCCTTGGCCACCCGTTCCTTGGGAGACATCCCCGACTCAATGAATTGGGCGGGTGCGCGGCCCGACACGACCCAATAGCGCTGTAGCCGCTTGAGCGAGTGGCCGGTTTTCCAGGCTTCCTCTAATGCGGCGCCCAGTTCGCGAAGGTGGGTCTTGAACTGCTTGGTGGACCTGAAGAAGCTTCGTGCTACTCCGTCGTCGCCTACCAGCGGCACGCCGTTGACCACGGCGTCAACAATTGCCTCCATGCGGGCCAACTGCCTGCCGCGCCTGACCGTCTTGCACAAGCCGCCCACGTTCTTGACTTCGGCGATCACCCAACGTTCCGAGTTGCAGGTGTGGCTCGCCGCCTTGACCCAAGGAGCGTGCATGAGACTGCAAGTTGTTATGTCGCCGACGGTCAGGCAGTTGGTCAGGTCGTGAAGAATCGCGAAGTGACCTTCCTTATCCCAAGTGTCTTGGACGACTCTGAGTTCACACCCAAATCCTTCCTTGCCATACAGGTTGGGGTTGCTCCGGTTGGAGCCCATCGCAATGACCAGATGTCGCTCGTAGGACAGTGCCTTCCAGGCCAAGCCATCGCCGACGCAGCGCAGCTGGCGGCAGATACGATCGGCCACAATCCGTTCGAGCCTCCAATCGATGGCCCTCCAGCCCGGATCACAATCGCTGCCACCACGCAGCAGCAGTTCGATCTGGGCGCACTGCGCACGCCACTCGTCCGCGGCGTATACGTGTCCGATGAGTTCACGGTGGAACTCATAGAAATCCGTGGGCGTCTTCAACTCTTGGAGACGATCAACAAGCGAACCGACCACTGGGAGATTCAGCCGGTGTCTCTCATGACCCAGCACCCGACGAAGGTCAGCCTCAGAATGACTGCCCAGCCGGGCGTTGCGCTCAGCTGGCGCGTACTTTCCCTTGGCCATCACCACCGCTTCCAACCAGGCGCACCTCCACGATCGACTAGCAACCGAACTAGTTCGTACCCACCGGCTCGTGAGGTGCGGATGCGCCGAAGCCTGGTCTCGTGAACTTTCGGTTCCATCTGCGCCCCGGAATTGTGCGCCGAGCGAGTATTGGTCAGGCTGACGCCTGCGTGTCCTCCTCGTAGATTGGTAGTTTCTTCAGGGGCCCGGAGGGCAGCGCATCGCCGCGCCGGCCGAGGCTGGCCGACTCTCGAAGCCACTCAGGATGCGGGTGGTCGTTTGGCTCCCATTCGATGCGTGCCGTGTTAGTTGCGGTTCAGTCCGTGGACGCGCGTGCCGAGCTTCTGCTTCCACATCGACTCGACCTCCTCGATCCGTTGGTCGGGCCACGTGATGTCGAAGACCTGCAACACCGACGCCTGATACGTCGCCCCTTTGCGAGGTTGCAGTCCGACGTTGCCGCCGTGGCCGTCCGCGTAGGTCATCCAGCGCGCGAGAAGACTCTCCCCCCCTTGGCTGAGCCAACGTACTGCTCCCCAGTTTCGCGGTCAACGAGTAGGTAGATGCCCTTGACCGCGCGGAGGATTGCCTGCCATGACGTATACAGTCCCGGCACGTCTTCGAGGTCACACACGAACGATGCGAATCCGGGGAACGGCGGATCATCCGGCTCCCTGATTGCGACCACAGGCTTAGGCTGACGTTTGGCCCACTGCCACCACGACCGTGTCGCGCCGCCCCACGCGATAGAGAGGCGGCCCTCGTATTGCGTGAGCCGCGGATCGTGCCTCAGGTCATAACGGTTCTTGCCCGCGGCCGGGTCGTTGAACATGGGGTCGGT
>WNFJ01063586.1_pt1 | contig 10353 bp, 7 predicted proteins | sample 5400461 | NCBI WGS metagenome assembly WNFJ01 (sample SAMN13153349, study PRJNA577476) | soil metagenome | isolation source: 115 cm saprolite on Douglas fir-dominated hillslope | place: USA:California | collected 2013-09-17
ATTTCAACGATAGGGAGATCGTGGAATTGACCGTGCTCATCGGGACCTACAATATGAACGCGCGCGTGCTGCAGGCACTTCAACTCGACCTCGAGCCGCCCGCGCCTTGAGTTTTTCGGAGTTTCTCCCCGTGCCGGCTGACGGTGCCCTGGTGGTCGAAGACGACCGGTTTCTGCGCGTCGTCGGCATCGTGCTCGACCCGAACACGTCTCCCGAGCGCACCGCCGCCTATGCCGATTTCTTCGCACACGACGAATCCGATTTCGACGGCTACTGCAGGCGCGTGCGCGCCCGCGTCGGGAGGCTTTTCCCGCGCGAGGTGCGTCTCGTCGAAACGCGAGCCGAGATGCGCGCAGCCTTGCCCGGCAGTCCCGCGCTGGTGGTCGAATCGCTGCGCGTCGGCAACGAGGAGCTTGCCGCCGGCAGCGAGCTGCGCGTCGTGCAGAAATTCGGCTTCAGTCCGCGCAACATCGATACCGCTGCCTGCGCCGCCAAAGGCATCAAAGTGTTGACTATCCGCCGCCGCGCCAATATCGCCTGTGCCGAGCTTGCCATCGCGCTGATGCTCACGCTCGCCAAGAAACTTCATCGCCTGGCCGGTCGCATCAGCGTCGAGCAGCTGCGCGAAGTTGGATACCCCTACAAGCCGTTCGACCGCCGTCACACGCCAAACTCGAACTGGCCGCGCATTTCCGGCCTGCGGGTGCTCAATGGCGCCACTCTCGGCATCATCGGTGTGGGCGAGATCGGCCGGGAGATCGCGATCCGGGCGGCGGCGTTCGGGATGCGAGTTCTCTATTACCAGCGCACCCGGCTGCCGGCGGCGGAAGAGCGCGAGCTCGAAGCAGCCTATGTGCCGCTCGAAACATTGCTCGCGCAGAGCGACTGGGTGGTGCCGCAATTGCCGGGCGGGCCGACAACGCGCTCCTTCATCGGGCGCGCGCAATTCGCGCAGATGAAGCCCGGCGCGTTCTTGGTGAATGTCGCGCGTGCCGACATCGTCGACCGCGCGGCCCTGATCGAGGCTTTGACATCGGGCCGGCTCGGCGGCTTTGCGCTCGACCCGCTCTACGAGGCGCCCGGCCGGCGCGACGACGAGCTTTTGGGATTCGACAACGTGGTGCTGTCTCCGCACATCGCGGCGCAGCCGCGCTTCAACGCGCTCGATGATCTCGCCGACATGATGGAACGGCTGTCGAAGGAGCTGGCGTCGTGAGCAAGGTGTTTCGTTTCCATCAGCACGGCGGCCCCGAGGTGCTGCACTTCGAAGACGTCGAGCTGGGTGACCCCGGTCCCGGACAGGTGCGCATCCGCAACGTGGCGGTCGCCGTCAACTATCGCGACGTGCTGATGCGGCGCGGCGTGCATGCGGTGAAGTCGCTCCCCTCCGGCATCGGTCTCGAAAGCGCGGGCGTGATCGACGCGGTCGGACCCGACGTGAGCGGCTTTTCGGTCGGCGACCGCGTCGCCTGCGCCGGCATGCCGGAAGGCTCTTATGCCGAACTCCGCATCGTCCCGGCGGCGCGCGTCATCGCCCTGCCCGCCGGCATCGATGAGCGCACCGCCGCGTCGATGATGATCCGCGGCATGACGGCGCGCTGCCTCCTGCATGACACGTACAAGGTGCGTCCCGGCGACACGATCTTGATCCACGCCGCCGCCGGCGGGGTCGGCCTCATCATGTGCCAATGGGCGAAGCATCTCGGCGCGACAGTGATAGGTACCGTCAGCAACGACGAGAAAGCGGCAATCGCCCATGCGCACGGTTGCGATCATCCCATCGTCTACACACGGGAGGATTTTGCCGAGCGCGTGCGCGAAATCACCGGCGGCGAAGGCGTTCCCGTGGTCTACGATTCGGTCGGCAAGGCGACGTTCGAGGACTCGCTGAAATGTCTTCGCCGCCGCGGGCTGATGGCGTCCTTCGGCGAAGCCTCGGGCGATCCCGATCCCATGCCCCCGCGCCGGCTGGGCGCGCTCGGCTCGATCTACCTCACCCATCCCAGCGTCTCGAACTATACCGTCACCCGCGCGGAACTGCTGGCCGCGGCCCACGACCTGTTCGCGATGGTCGGCAGCGGCAAGATCAAGATCGAGATCAGCCGAACCTACCCCTTGCAAGACGCGCCGCGCGCCCACGCCGACATCGAATCGCGCCAAACCACCGGGTCGATTGTCCTGGTGGTGTGACGCGGTTAGACGCGGAGACGAGCAGACTGTCGCGCTTTTGCGTTCAATGCCCGGTCGCCATCGCCGCTAATTGTGCCGGCTCTGCCGGAGCGTCATTGCTGCGCCAGACCACGTGCATGTCCGGCCGCACCAGCAGGAGATCATATCCGTAGACGTCGCGCGGACGCTCGTCCGCGATGTCGAGGACGTGCAACGTCGCGCCGATGGCGGCGAGCGCCCGTCGCAACGCGCTCGTATCGGCTTTCGTCCCGCCTAAACGCAGCAGCGTGTAGCCATGACCATAACCGATGCGGTCCTGCATCGCGCTGCCGTCGTCGAGCCACACATGCGGCAGCCGCGCTCCCGGCCATGTGGTCGCAACGTATGTCATGAAATCGTGCTTGGGCCCCTCGCCCGGCTCCGCGGCGATCAGCGGCGAGCCGGCATAGCGGTAGCCGAGTTCGGCGCCGATCATTTCCGTCGCCTTGTGCTGCTCGACGTCGGCGACGCGCGTCAGCTCCTGGCGCAGCGCCTCGCCAGCGGCCGTCGGCTGGCGAATTTCCGGCCGATAGAGTGCGCGCCACCTCCGCCGCCCCTGCGTCGCAAAGCCCGACGCCGCCACGTTGCGCGCTCCCACCTGCCGGCGCTCGATCTCGTAGGAGGCGAGCAGATTGGGCCCGCCCCATCCTGCAAGCGTCGCCGCAAGCTTCCACGACAGATCGATGGCGTCGCCGACGCCGGTATTCATGCCGAGCCCGCCGGTCGGAATAACGAGATGCACGGCGTCCCCCGCGAGAAAAACCCGGCCCTCGCCGTAGCGGTCGGCGAGCAGCAGATTCATCCTCCATTGCCCGACGTAGAGCATCTCGTATTTGACCGGCATGGCAACGACGCGCTCGAACATGCCGGCCATCTCGGAATCCGTCTCGACGACGGAGTGCAGGGTGAAATGCCGAGTCGAGTCTTGGACGATCAGGAAGCTACCTTCGGCGTCGGCGACGTGATAATGCCGCCCCTTGCCGATCAGGATGCGCTCGTAAAGGTCCTCGCAATGATAGAGCGCCTGCCGCAGCTGCTGGATGTTGGCCTCGCCGCTGAGGTCGATGCCGAGTTGCCGGCGCACCAGGCTGCCGCCGCCGTCGCAGCCGACCATATAGGCGGCGCGCAGCGTGGACAAAGCGCCGTTGCTGCCCTTGACCTGCGCCGTGACCGAGCTCTCATCCTGCTCGAAAGACGCGAGCTCGCACCCGTAGCGCACAGTGACGCTCGGCAACGTCTCCGCGATCGATTTCAGCAGCGGCTCGAGCGTGTATTGCGAGATGAGCTGATAGGGCTCGAGCGGCTGGTTGCCGTCCTCGGATTTTGCGATCTGCGCCCTTGCCTCCGCCACGGACGGATGCACGTGGTGCACCAGGGCCGGCTCCGCCAGCGACAACACGACGAAGATGTCCATCGGGCAATGCGCGGGCAGCCCGGCGGCGCGAACCTCCTCCACGATGCCCATGCGCCGGTAGATCTCCATGGTGCGCGCGTTGCAGCGCTCCATCTTCGGTAGGAACTGAGGGGCCTCCTTCTGCTCGATCACCAGCGCGCGCACCCCGCGCCGGCCGAGGTCGATGGCAAGCGTCAGGCCCGTGGGGCCCGCTCCGACGATGAGAACCTGTGCGTCCATATGTTGGCCCGGTACTCCGAGTGAATCTCCACACCGTCACCCGCGGGCTTGACCCGCGCGTCCATCTTCTTCGCAAGACTTCGTAAGCAGATGGATGGCCGGGTCAAGTGTCCCGGCAATGACAATCACATAACTGGTAGCCATTCAAACTTTACTCTGCCCCCGGCTCGAAATCGGCGAGTTCGGTTCCTTCCTGCACGAAGTCGCCGACGGCGCATTTGAGTGCCTTCAGGCGGCCGTCGGCAGGCGCGCGCAGCGTGTGCTCCATCTTCATCGCCTCGAGCACGATGAGGGGCGCGCCGCGCTGCAACCCGGCGCCCGGCTCGGCGAGGATGCGCGTCACCGTGCCGGGCATGGGTGCAACGATGCGCCCCGTCGCCGCAGCTTCGGAAATATTCGCCACGAATGGATCGATCCAATGCAGCTTGCGACGACCGCGCAGCGTGGTCAGATCGAGATCGCGGCCGGACCATGCCACGGACACCCGCTCGGGTGCGTCGCCGAGGCACATGTCGAACACGCCACCCTCGCGCGGGACAAATTGCAAGCGATCGTTCGCGCCGCCGAATTCCATGCTCAACCCGTCGCGGCCGTACCACAGCACCGCGTCGTAGCGCTCGCCGCCGTCTCGAAAGCTCAAGCGGCGGCTGCGGCGGCCGGCGAGCGTCCAACCGTCCGTCCGATCCCAGGGCGAGCCGTCCTGCGAAATCTGCTCGCGCTGTTCGCGCAGCAGGACCGCGGCGCAAGCCGCGGCAAGATCGAGCGCCGCGAGCGAGGGCGCGCTCCTCGTCAGCGCGGCAAGTTCCCGCTCGATGAAGCCGATGTCGATCTCGTTCCGGACGACCTGCGGATGGCGCAGCAGCGCCCTGAGGAAAGCAAGATTCGTGGTGACGCCTTCGATCCCGAACGCATCGAGCGCTTCGACCAGGCGGGCGAGCGCCTGCGGCCGATCGGCTCCCCACGCGATCAGCTTCGCCAGCAACGCATCGTAGTAGGGGGTGACCGCGTCGCCCGCGCGAAAGCCGGTGTCGATCCTGATGCCGTTCCCAGCCGGCTCGCGCCATGCGCGGATGGTTCCAGCCGCGGGCAGAAACCCCTTGGCGGCGTCCTCGGCATAAATACGTGCCTCCATCGCATGGCCGTTGGCTGCGATCTCGTCCTGCCGCAGCGGCAGCTTTTCCCCCATGGCAACGCGCAATTGCCACTCCACGAGGTCGATGCCGGCGACCATCTCGGTCACGGGATGCTCGACCTGCAGGCGCGTATTCATCTCGATGAAATGAAAACCGGCCGCATCCGTGATGAATTCGACCGTCCCGGCGCCGACATAACCCGCGGCCTGGGCGGCGGAGCGCGCCGTAGCCGACATCGCGGCACGCCGTTCGGCCGTGACGGATGCCGAAAGCGCCTCCTCCACCACCTTCTGATGCCGACGCTGAAGCGTGCATTCGCGCTCGAACAGCGACACCACGTTGCCCTCGCTGTCGCCGAACACCTGCACTTCGATATGCCGCGGCCGGGGCATGTATTGCTCGATCAGGATTTGGTCATTCCCAAACGAGGCCGACGCTTCGCGTTTGGCGCTCGCGACCGCTTCGGCGAGCGCCTCGGCGTTGGCGACCAGGCGCATGCCTCTGCCGCCGCCGCCCGCTGACGCCTTGACCAGAACCGGATAGCCGATGCGATCGGCGGCGGCTTGCAGCGTCGCGATGCTCTGATCCTCGCCGTGATAGCCGGGCACGACCGGCACCCCGGCCGACTCCATCAGCGCCTTCGCCGCTGATTTCGAGCCCATCAGGCGGATGGTCGCGGCGGAAGGCCCGACGAAAACCAAGCCCGCATCCGCGCAGGCTTGCGCAAAATCGGCGTTCTCGGAGACAAAGCCGTAGCCGGGATGGATCGCCTCGGCGCCCGTCGTCCGCGCCGCGTCGATGATGGCGTCGATGTGAAGGTAGCTGTCCTTCGCCGGCGCCGGGCCGATGAGCACCGCCTCGTCGGCGAGCGCGACGTGCATGGCATCGCGATCGGCGTCGGAATAAACCGCCACCGTGCGCAATCCCATGCGTTTTGCCGTACGCATGATCCGGCACGCGATCTCGCCGCGATTGGCGATCAACAATTTGTGGAAACGCCGGGCGAGCGACACCATCACATCCTGAAGATGCCGAATCGCGTAGGCTCGGGCGGCGGCGCGTTGAGCCCGGCGGCGAGCGCAAGGCCCAGCACGGTGCGCGTGTCGGCGGGATCGATGATGCCGTCGTCCCAGATGCGTGCGCTGGCGTAATACGGATGCCCCTGCCGTTCGTATTGCTCGCGAATTGGCGCCTTGAACGCCTCATCCTCCGCGGCGCTCCAGTTGCCGCCCTTGGCCTCGGTCGCTTCCTGGCGCAGAAGCCCGAGCACGCTCGCAGCCTGCTCGCCGCCCATGACCGAGATGCGCGCGTTCGGCCACATCCAGAGAAAGCGCGGTCCGTAGGCGCGCCCGCACATTCCGTAATTGCCGGCGCCGTAGCTGCCGCCGATGATGACGGTATATTTCGGCACGTTGGTGGTGGCGACGGCCGTCACCATCTTGGCGCCGTCCTTGGCGATGCCGCCGGCCTCGTATTTGCGCCCCACCATGAAGCCGGTGATGTTCTGCAAGAACAGCAGCGGGATGTTGCGCTGGCTCGCCAGCTCGATGAAGTGCGTGCCCTTGAGCGCGCTCTCGCTGAACAGGATCCCGTTGTTGGCGAGGATGCCGATCGGGAAGCCGTGGATATGGGCGAAGCCGCAGATGAGCGTCTCCCCATAGAGCGCCTTGAACTCCTCGAACTCTGAAGCATCGACGATGCGCGCGATCACGTCGCGAACGTCGTAGGGCGTGCGCGGGTCCGCGGGCACGATGCCGTAGAGGTCGTCCGCCGGGAACAAAGGATCTTGCGCCTTGCGGATTTCCAGAAATGGATGCCTCACCCGGTTGAGGCCGGCGATGATGCGGCGCGCGATGCCGAGGGCATGACTGTCGTCGATGGCATAATAGTCGGTCACGCCCGACTGCCGGCTGTGCACGTCGGCGCCGCCCAGCTCCTCCGCGCTCACGTCCTCGCCAGTCGCCGCCTTCACGAGCGGCGGCCCGCCGAGGAAGATCGTGCCTTGATTGCGCACGATGATGCTCTGATCCGACATCGCCGGCACGTAGGCGCCGCCGGCGGTGCAGGACCCCATCACGACCGCGATCTGGGGAATGCCGAGCGCCGACATGCGCGCCTGATTGTAGAAGATGCGGCCGAAGTGGCGCTCGTCCGGAAAGATTTCGTCCTGCAGCGGCAGGAACGCGCCGCCGGAGTCGACCATGTAGACGCACGGCAAGTGGTTCTCGCGCGCGATGTCCTGCGCGCGCAAATGCTTCTTCACGGTCATCGGGTAGTAGGTGCCGCCCTTGATGGTGGCATCGTTGGCGATGACGACGCATTCGCGGCCGCTGATGCGGCCGATGCCGGTGATCAGGCTCGCGGAATGAACGTCGCCGCCGTACATGTCGTACGCGGCCAGCGGTGAAAGCTCCAGGAACGGCGTTCCCGGATCGAGCAGCAGGTTGATGCGCTCGCGCGCCAGCAATTTCCCGCGTGCGGCGTGCCGCGCCCTCGCCTCTTCGCTGCCGCCTTGCATGGCGGCGTCGAGCTTGGTGCGCAGGTCCGCGACCAGGGCTCTCATCGCCTCGGTATTGCGGGCGAAGTCGGCTGACTGAGGATCGATGGCGGATGCCAAAGCGGTCATCTGACCTCGCCGAATCTCACAATCAGCGCGTCTTGTCGAACAGTTGCCGGCCGATCAACATGCGTCGGATCTCGCTCGTCCCCGCGCCGATCTCGTAGAGCTTGGCGTCGCGCAGATATCGGCCGGTGGGATAGTCGTTGATGTAGCCGTTGCCGCCGAGGAGCTGAACCGCGTCAAGCGCGATCTTCGTGGCGTTTTCGGCGGCATAGAGGATGGCGCCAGCGGCGTCCTCGCGCGTGGTCTCGCCTCGATCGCATGCCTTGGCCACTGCATAGACATAGGCCTTGCACGCGTTCATCCCGACATACATGTCGGCGACCTTGCCTTGCACCAGTTGAAACTCGCCGATCGGTTGCCCGAACTGCCGGCGCTCGTGGATATAGGGCGTCACCACGTCCATGCACGCCTGCATGATGCCGAGCGGTCCGGCCGCCAACACCACGCGTTCGTAGTCGAGGCCGGACATCAAGATGGTGACGCCGTCACCGACCCCGCCGAGGACGTTCTCCGCGGGAACTTCGCAATCCTGAAACACCAATTCGCAGGTGTCGGAGCCGCGCATGCCGAGCTTGTCGAGTTTTTGTGCGGTCGAAAACCCCTTGAAACCCTTCTCGATCAGAAAAGCCGTGATGCCGCGCGCGCCGGCGTCCGGATCGGTCTTGGCGTAGACCACCAGCACCTCGGCTTGCGGGCCGTTGGTGATCCACATCTTGCTGCCATTGAGGATGTAACGATCGCCCTTCTTCTGCGCGCGCGTCTTCATCGAGACGACGTCGGAGCCGGCGCCCGGCTCGGACATGGCGAGCCCGCCCACGTGCTCGCCGGAGATGAGCTTGCCGAGATAGCGGCGCTTTTGATCGTCGCTGCCGTTGCGGCGAATCTGGTTGACGCAGAGGTTCGAGTGCGCGCCATAGGACAGCCCGACCGAGGCGGAGGCGCGCGAGATCTCCTCCATCGCGACGCAGTGCTCGAGATAGCCGAGCCCCGCCCCGCCCCATTCCTCCTCGACCGTGATGCCGTGCACGCCGAGCTTGCCCAGCTCGGGCCAGAGATCGCGTGGGAAGGTGTTGCTGCGGTCGATCTCGTCGGCGCGCGGGGAGATGCGCTCGGTGGCGAAACCGCGCACGCTGTCGCGCAGCATGTCGGCGGTCTCGCCCAAGCCGAAATCAAAGCCGCGAGGGTCGTTCACGCGCATGGGCGCCGATCTCGTGTGCGCGGCCGGGGCTGGGCCGCGATCGAAGGTCGATCATTCGATTAATGCACGTCCTTGATCACGCACGCAATATTGTGGGGCGACAACCCGCCTGCGCGCGCTCTACGAGCGCAGCGCAACACCGCCCGCCCCTTGTGCAAAGGGACCCGCGAGACAACAATGCCGCGTCGCCGACCCTTGGGGCGCCGCGGAGAAACGCATGAAACTCGGCTATTTCACGATGCCGGTGCATCCTCCGGCAAGGCGCTACGTCGAAACGCTCAAGGAGGATCGGGACGCCTTCATTCTCGCCGACCGGCTCGGATACAGCGAAGGTTATTGCGGCGAACACCTCACCGACGCGGCCGAGAATATTCCCAATAGCATGATGTTCATCGCCACGCTCCTCGGCGCGACCTCGCAGATGAAAGTCGGGACCGCCGTGGTCAATCTTCCGCACAGCCATCCCGTGGTCGTGGCCTCGAACGCGGCGATGCTCGACAATCTGTTCGAAGGCCGGTTCATCTTGGGCATCGGCGCCGGCATCCTTCGCTCCGACGCCGAGGCGCTGGGACTTCTCGATGCCGACCGCAACGACATGTTCGCGGAAGCGATCGACCACATCCTTGCGCTGTGGGCGGGAACGGCACCGATCGATCTCAAGGGAAAATACTGGACCATTTCGACGGTCAGGACGCTGTGGCCCGAGGTCGGCATCGGCGACATCGTCAAGCCCTATCAAAAACCCCATCCGCCCATTGCCGGCACGGCGACGGATCCCGACTCCAAGGGGCTGATCGCGCTCGGCCGGCGCGGCTGGTGGCCGATCTCGTCGCACTTTCTTCACCCCAATTGCCTCAAGAGCCAATGGGCCAATTACGCCAAGGGTTGCGCCGAGGGCGGGCACAGGGCCGAGCGCGCGAACTGGCGGGTGGCGCGCTCGATCTTCGTCGCCGAGGACGACAAGGTCGCGCAGGCGTATGGCGGCGACGATCCCAATAGCCCTTACCGGTTCTACATGAGCCAGCTCACCGCGAAGCTGAAGAAGGCGAGACGCATGATCGCCTTCAAGCCGCATCCCGACATGCCGGACGAGGACGTCACCTTCGATTACATCTTCGACAACGTCGTGATCCGCGGCAGCGTGAATCGCGTCGTCGATCGCATCCTGGAGCTGCACGATCAGGTCGGCGACTTCGGCACGCTGCTTTACTGCGGCAAGGACTGGGCCGACCCACAGCTCGGCCGCAAATCCATGGAGCTGATGGCCGAAGAGGTCATGCCCGCCGTCAACGCTGCGCTTGCAAGGTCCATGGCGGCGGAATGACGCCGCCGCTCGACATAACAAAACGCAAAGGGGGTTCCCGTGTCGCCCAAGTCTCAAGACGTCAAGCAATCCGGCCTGTTCGGCTTTCTCGCGCAACCCGACGCGCCCACCAAGAGCGGCGTCGTCATCCTGCCGACGATCTTCGGCGTCAACGCATTCGTCCGCGGCTACGCGGAAACCCTCGCCCGCGCCGGGCTCGCCGCCGCGGTGTGGGACCATTACGAAGGGCTGCCC
>WNFJ01065560.1_pt1 | contig 10353 bp, 7 predicted proteins | sample 5400461 | NCBI WGS metagenome assembly WNFJ01 (sample SAMN13153349, study PRJNA577476) | soil metagenome | isolation source: 115 cm saprolite on Douglas fir-dominated hillslope | place: USA:California | collected 2013-09-17
ATGGAAGGTGTACTTCGAAGAGTACCAAGTACCTTCCCATCAGATCGAGAGGATCGCACCGGCATTTCGGCACATTGACGATCTCTCGACGCGGTCACTCCGTAGGCTGATACCTTGACCGTGGTAACGGGCTCGCTCGTCGCATTGGATCACATTGCCCCGAAGGCGCAGACCTTGCTGACCGCGACACCCTCGAGCGGCTTAGTTGATGGGGTAGTGGAGCAGCCAGGCGCACAAGCCAATGCCGCCGCGCCAAGTATGCCTAAGAGCTTACGCATAGAAACCCCCACCACCGTTCAGTTGGTGCCGGTCTGCGGCCAAACTGATTCAAGGGCTTAGGGAAGGAGCAACAAGGGAAACAAGTCCCTCCCTTATCCACCACGAAATCCGCCGTTTTGCCTCAGTGTTTGCCTTGTGGCGCTGCCGCAAACTGTGCCCGGGCAGCGTTCATCAGCGCGTCGTCATCTTTTGTTGAAACAGTGACGTCTACTCGAACTCCCGCCGCGAGTTGTTGCCCCCCTAAATGACGCACATCCTGGCTCCTGGGTGCGTGTACAAGAGTCGTCACTGCGCCGTTAATTTTGTCCTTCTGTTCTCCGATGATCTGTGCGCGCTGCTGATCCTGCAGTGCCGCGGCAAGCGCAAGTGCCCCACTGTCAGTTTCCTTGTCGATGAATATTGCAACCGGGAGAGCTGCGGCTGCGCCCGGGCCTACCCTCTGTGATTCTGAGCTCTCGATCACGTGCCTGGTCGCAATCCGGAACAGAGGAAGGCTGGGCTTGAGGAGCTCGCTTGCCAGGCAGACCGCGACCTCTAACGACCCACCCTGGTTACCGCGCAGATCGAGTACCAGCCCGGAAACACCATTCGCTGCTGGGAAGTCGAAATAGCGGTTGAACCTGGAACAGGGCGGCGAATTAGGATCAAGCACCGCCTCAGACAGATTGAGCGTCGGCAAGTAATGACGCAAATCTGACCCACATCACGAAACGACGCGTGACGAGGTTCCTGCTGCGTTTCGTGTTTTAGAGTATCAGAAGGGGGCAAGAGTTGAGCGCCGTGGCCAAGCGAGTTCAACACGCCGGCCATTGCCGCGCGCACGAGTGAGGACGCGGTAGCCGGTTCGTTATTCGCTGAATCGATCGCTGCAAGCGCTGCGGCTTCTAGCTGACCGGGCTCCGTCGGATAAATGGACTCTGTCGCCACGATGGCAGCGAATGACCTTACGCGTGTCTCTTCGGCGTCGGCCGCGCGCGACATAGAAGGCGACAAACGCTCACGCACATGCTAGAGAATCGCGTTGGCCAGGTCTGTGCCTGCATGCGTTGCACCAGCGGCCGGTTCCGACAGTGCGTACAGAGCGCCGATTGCGAGAGCTAGGACTGGTGGGAACTTAGGGAACACTGGATGATCCCACGCGCTCTTGGACACAGGGGAGACCGGCTCCGCGCGAGCTCATGAGTCACCGAAGCCGAGTGCGAATGACAGAAGCAAGCCGATCCGTATACGTATCCATATTCTATTCCATATCATCAAGAGCTGTGCTCGCGGGTCCGCTCATGGCCCGCCCGGCGTTTCTGCGGCACTTGTGCGCGAGTCGGTTGCGCTCAGTCGTGCCCCGTCGTGCCCTTCGGAACAGGGTGTCACTCGGCAAGCTGCTGAAGTCACAACCTGTCTCTTGCCAACTACCGCGCTCATAATGCCGGGGTCGAGGGTTCGAGTCCCTCACTCTATTAAAGCCGATATCTCCTCCTCCGGGTTCCGCGACCTAGCTTCTCTATCTTCCGTCCGGTGCCGGCCGCAAGCTGTCCCTTCTATCGAACTCGCAAAACGGAGGGGAGCCGCGGACATCGGCCGAGAGCGGAGTCTCCGTAGACTGAATGGCCTCCCGGAAGCTGCCATTCGACAAGGGGCTCTCTCTCGGGCCGGGCTATAGTGCCGTCCCGGAAGGCACTCTGGTGATCGGCATGCGTGTCTGCAAGGTGTTCCTGTCGTGGTGCTTCATCGTCGGCGCTGTGCCGTCCGCAGCGGCGGACATGCTGCTGCAACACGTGCAGGTCTACGACGGTACCGGCCGTGCACCGTTTGCCGCGGACGTCCGCGTCAGGGGTGAGCGCATCGTGGCCGTAGCCACCCACCTGCGACCGGTGGGCAGTGAGTCGGTCGTCGACGAGCATGGGCTCGCGCTGGCGCCCGGATTCATCGACATGCACAGCCACGGCGACGGCGGCCTGCTCGAGGATCTCGACGCTGGCACCATCGCGCGCCAGGGGGTCACTACGATCCTCGTGGGGCAGGATGGCGAGTCTCACTATCCGCTCGCCGAGTACTTTGGGAAGCTGGAGGCGAGACCGCCTGCGATCAACGTGGCTAGCATGGTGGGTCATGCGACCTTGCGCGCGCAGGTGATGGGACAGGACCTGTTCCGCGAATCGACGCCCGCAGAGCTCGAGCGTATGAAGGCCGTGCTCTCGCAAGAGCTCGCGGCGGGCGCGTTCGGCCTGTCTACGGGCCTCGAGTACGAAAAAGCGCATTTCGCGACCACCGAGGAAGTGGTGCGGCTTTTACATCAGCCACGTGCGCGACGAGGCGAACGGCGTGTTCGATTCCTTCGACGAACTGTTGCGAATCGGCCGTGAGGCGCACCTGCCGGTCGAGATCACGCACATCAAGTTGGGCTCGGTGCCGGTGTGGCATAAGGCAGCAGCGCGCATGCCGGCGTACTTCGATCAGGCACGGCGCGAGCACATCGACCTGCGCGCAGACGTCTACCCGTACACATACTGGCAATCGACCATCCGCGTAATCGTGCCCGACCGGGATTTCTTTAACCCTGCGAAGGTCGCCAACGCGCTCGAGGTCAACGGCGGCGCAGAGGCGATCCGCCTGACGCGCTACTCGCCGGAGCCTGCGATGGCGGGCCGCACGCTCGCTGAGATCGCCGCGGCCTGGGGCATGTCGCCGGTGGAGGCCTACATGCGCATCGTCCGCGCGACTATCGCGGAGGTGACCTCGGACGTCGAGATGGAGGACATTATCGGCACTAGCATGAGTGAGGACGACGTGCGCTGGTTCATCGCGCGCCCGGAGATCATGTTCTGCAGCGACGGTGAGTTGCACGGTGCGCATCCGCGCGGCGCCGGGGCCTTCCCGCGCATCCTCGGCCACTATGTGCGCGAGAAGAAGGTGCTGCCGCTCGACCTCGCGATTAGGAAAATGACGGGGTTGCCCGCGAGTAAGATCGGCCTCCGCGATCGCGGGCGTATAGCCAAGGGTTACGTCGCCGACCTAGTGCTCTTCGATCCGGCCGTCGTCATCGACCGGGCGACGATCGAACATCCGGAGGCGCCGCCGCTCGGCATCCCGGGAGTGATGGTCTCCGGGAAGTGGGTGATCGACGGCGGGAAGATTACCGGCCGGCATCCGGGCGTCGTGCTGCGACCCGTTGCCGCAGTGCGCTGAGGCCGGCACCGAATCGAGCTGAAGGAAGCGAACCAGCGCGGGCTTCACCGGGCCGATCTGCTGAAGCAGTGTGGTCATCTGCTGGCGAAGCAGGCGACGCCCAGGGAGCCTTTCGAAGTACGACGAGGCGCTGAAACACGCGCCGAACTGGACGCTAAAGGAAGCGCGCGAGGCGGTGGCAAGGCCAAAGTCCTGATTGCGCTTACCGGAAACACACACCTACGAACGGCGTCTGCGGGCACATCTCTGCCGTTCGCCGCGTTCGGTGCCGAGCAAATCAAATCGACTGACGCATTGCGTGTAGAACCAGGGTTCGGACCGAATAAAGTGTCCAATATTAAGTGGCGCTATCTCGGGGAATCAGGGCCTTAAGTGCGTGTATCTCGCAGAAACATTGGACATCCCGGGTCGATCTTTATTAGCAGCATCAACAAGTTGCCTGTGTTTGGGCGGCTCACTGAAAATCCGCGTGTCGGTGGTTCGATTCCGCCCCTGGCCACCATGCACATCAATATTTCAAATCAAGAAGTTGCATCAGAGCGGATGGACTCTTTGTCAAATAATCGCGCTGGCGTCCAATATCGCGGTCCGCGGTTCGCTTGACCAATACTGTTCTCGTGGCGCGGCTGGGACTATCGTCTTACGGGCCAGTAGCTGACGATCGCGAATCTGAGTTGGGCGGTACAACGCTGCTGTTGATGACAATGATCCAGATCGCGATTGCAGGATCTGCTCTACGGCACGGGACGAGAACGCGGGGCCGCCGTTGAAGCATCAGCGAACCATTACGAACGCTTAGCGGTGTAACCGTCGCGTCAGAGATCTTGCGTCCGAACCGAGCGAACACATACGTTCTAGCGTTCGAACCCGGTGACTAGGCGCGATTGATGGACTAACTTGGCAGATGCTTGCGCGGCGCCGCAAGCGCGGACACGAAGAACAGAAGCACCAACCGCATACTCGCCAGAAGCGGCCTATCGCGGCGACATCAACTAGCGCCGACGGTTTCCGCTTTCGCACCCGAGAACCTCAACCGGGATCCCAATGGCATTCGATCAGTATCGGACCCCGATAAATTTCGGAATAGCGGGCCCATCGGGGTGCGATTCGCCAATATGCCACGTACGGTAATCTTGCGCGCTCTCGTCCGTCAGGCCAAACCGAATAGTAGATTTCACGATACGCATCGTCCGAAGGGTCCGAGACGGACACCGGAAAGGCCACGCCCTCGTAATCGAGTGTCCGTTGATTCGGACCGGTGAATGACACCGCCACACGGGGTTCACGCTGCAGATTGGCGTGCTTGCGAGTGCTCGCGAGCGTGTCGAACACGAGCTCAAACGCCTCCGTGGTAGCGATGCCGACACTTACTGCGTGCGGGGCGCCGGTCGGTTCGGTGGTCGCGATCACCGCAAACTTGTGGCGTCGCATGTACTTGAGGACATCACTCTCGGTGAATGCAGTCGTCACGTGCAACCGGAACTCCGCTGGCGTTGCTTGTCGAAGATGGGTCGCGGGCGACGTACAGCAGCACGCGGCAGAGCTATCGGCGCCGCGCTAGTCCCCCTCGGCATTGAGGCGTGCGCGACGTCTGGCACCTCATTTACCGGGGTTTCTCTTTTGTTCGGGCCTCAATCAGCACCTAGCAGGAGCCCGACGTAGCGCTGGAATGGCACCGGATTGGCTGATGTATCCATGGGGCGACAGTTTAGTGACACGCTCGGGCTGCCGCGAGGGAAAATTGTGCTGCCAGGGGCGTTGTCGGGCTGAGCATCCGTTCCTTCGGCAGACTCGCGGCCGCGGCCACAACTACACGGTCCGAGCGCCGGCTACTGATTCGGCGCCGCGGCCGTCGGGAGTTTTGTGTCGCCGATTGGCGATACAGCCCGCGTGACGCTGGTTAGCGACAGAGGCGCAATTTATTTTCGCGCGATAACGTTACATGGTGCGCTCTCGCATCCTAGGTGCGTGGTACACATGCCAACGGTCAGAGAACCCAATACGAGATCGGCCACGTCATGGGCCGACAGGACCGCGGGGAGACTCGAGTCATGCAAACTAATACGCGATTGACCTATCTTAAGTGGGCATTCCGCTGGGTGCCCACCACGCTGCTCGCGGTCGGATTGGGCGCGTGTGGCGGCGGCGCCGGCACGTCGATGCCAGCATCCAGCGCCAACGCCGCGCGCGTGTCGATGGGCTCAATCACCGGTTTTGGCAGCGTCCATGTCAACGGCGTGAAGTTCGAGACCACGAGCGCGAAAATCACCGTCAACGGCCAGGCCGCGATGCAGACCGACCTTAAGGTCGGCGACGTCGTTACCGTCCATGGTCATCACGACGATTCGAGCGGCCAGGACATGGCCGACTCGATCGAGTTCCACGACAACGTGCAGGGGCCCGTGTCGATGATCAACATGACGGCGGGGACGCTCGTCGTGCTCGGCCAGAACGTGATCGTGAGCACCGACACTTCCTTTGGCAACACCATCATGCCAGCCTCGCTTGCGGGTCTGGCGGTCAACGATATCGTCGAAGTCAGCGGCATGCCGGCTGTAAACGGTGACATTCATGCGACGCGTATCGAGAAGAAAGCCCCTGGCGCCCCGTTTGAGGTAACTGGAGTGGCCGCCTCGACTGACTCGACCGCCAAGACACTCAAGATCAACGCGTTGACGGTGGATTTCTCGGCCGCGACGCTCGCCGGCTTCCCCTCGACTGGGCCCAAGGATGGCGACCGCGTCGAGGCGACCGGCACTTCGCTGGGCTCTGCGGGTGAACTCAAGGCGACGCGCCTCGAGCTCTTGACCGACGACGAGTTCGGCCAGGCGAACGAGGAGGGCGAGATCGAGGGCCTGATCACCCGCTTTGCCTCGGTGACCGACTTCGATGTGGCGGGCCACCCGGTCACGACCGCGGCCTCCACGAGCTTCGAGGGTGGCGCGAGCACCGACCTAGCCCTCAACGTCCGCGTCGAAGTCGAGGGCATGGTCAATGCCATGGGCGTTCTCGAGGCGACTAAGGTCCGCATCCACCTGATGTCCGCCTCGGCGACACGCCTCCTCGGACAGGCCGATATGGTTGATGCGACCGCAGGAACTGTCACAGTCCTCGGCATCACCGTCAGTGTGACGCCCATGACGCACTTCGAAGATGATGGGTCGGAGAACAGCGCCTTCAGCCTGTCGGATGTGCATACCGGTGATTGGCTCGACATTCGGGGTAGCGAGAGCCCGGTCGGTAGCAACAAAGTCGTGGCGACGAGCCTTGAACGCGTCGAGGCGCAGTCAAGCGTACGCCTCGCTGGTACCGTGAAGACGGCGATGCAGCCGAACTTCACGATCCTATCGGTCCAGGTCAGCACGACGCCAACGACGCAGTTCCGCGATGCGTCCAATGCGTCGACGACCGCCACCGCCTTCTTCATGAATCTCGTTGGCCAGATTGCCGCGGTGCGCGGCACCTGGGACGGCACGACCTTGACAGCGCAGCAGGCCTCGCTGGGCGAAGGAGAAGATGACTGAATCGGAACGCCGATTCGCGACGCACAACTTTCCCGGGGTCGGCAGCAGTGCCGGCCCCGTTTTCATAGGGATACTCAGATTTGTGTGCGGAAAGTAGAGTGTTTCGCGCACACACCCAAACCTAGCCCGGCGGGAAGCACTTTATCGCGCTACGGCAGCTCGATCGCCTGTGATCGGTGATTCAAGAAATCCGCGACGCCCGGCTGTCCATCCAGTCTCACCGCACGGAGCGCGGTTGCTGCGCCGGTTGCCGGTGCGCCTTCATGACGACGGCGACGAGTGCTCCGGAGACGAACGTGAGCGCACTGATTATCGCGATCACCGAGGCGGCGCCGAACAAGTCGGTCATGATTCCGGCAGACAGCGCGCCGATGGCGTAGCCAAGGTCGCGCCAGAAGCGATAGACGCTGAGCGAACGCGCCCACCACGAGGTGTGGGACGCGTCCGAAACTGACGCGATCAGCGTCGGGTAGACCATGGCAGTGCCGACGCCGACCGTACGGCGTGCTCGCGTTCGAGGCAGTCGCCATTTTGCGTGAGCGCAGCTTCAAAGTCATCCGCGTGTCGGTGGTTCGATTCCGCCCCTGGCCACCCATCGATCAATGTGTCTATTCCGAAGAGATAGGTGACACTTTTACCTCAAATGGGCCTCAAATGGGTTCGGCGCGCATTCGACGCGACCGGTCTCGTTATCGAAGAACCCCAAGTCGTACTGCATAAAGCTCACCAGCCAGATTTTCTCCGCGACCTCTTTGATGCCGACGTTCCGGCCGGCGAAGGCGCCGCTCAAATTGACCTTGCGACGACCTATGCAGATGCGGCCGCAGGCGGTGACGGTGATGGTGCGGTCGTTGAAGGGATATTCCAGGTCGTGTGAGCCCTGGCAGGGTCGCGGTGAGGGCTTGTAGAGCTCGGCCGGGTTCTTCATGCCCAACGCCTGGTGTGGCCGCTCGTGGTTGTACAAGTCCACGACAGAACGCCCATGTTACCGAGCGCCGTGAAGTCCTATACCAGTGGCACCCGTGGTACGGCCGTGCGGTAGTGATCGTCGGCACCGTCAGGAAGGACGGAGCGGCGATCTTCAGATGCATCCCCGATCACGACGGTAGCCGGCCGCTCGAGGTTCCGCAATGGATGTTCGATGTTGCGGCGTGCTGCCGGATCGTGCAGGCGGCGGCGCCAGTGGTGACCTGCGCGAGCTTGCGCGCACTGGGCAGGTTGCTGGATGCCGCGCGGAGGGCAGCGCCCAGTGACGTGATGCAAGCCGAGCACCCGAGACCTGCTGTACCGGAGGGTGCCCATGCGCTTCAAGAACTACGATCAAGCTCAGATGGGACTATTCCAGCCGCGCGCGAGGACGGTGCGCTGGTCGGACTTTCCGATGGAGGCTCGTCGGCGAGCGCTGACGCTTCTGGCGCGACTGTTACGCCAGCATGCGATGGCGCGCTCGGGGACGGGGGTGCGCGATGAGTGAGAAGATCCAGCCGCAGCACCTTATGCGCAAAGCGATGCTGTATGTTCGGCAGTCTTCCTCCTTCCAGGTCCAGCACAACCAGGAGAGCCAAAGATTGCAGTACGCCATGCAGGCGCGACTGCAAGATCTCGGCTTCAAAGAGATCGAAGTCGTAGACGAGGATCTTGGCTGCTCGGCTGCCGGTACCCAGACCCGCAGCGGTTTTGAGCGCATGGTGGCGGAAGTGTGCTTGGGACGAGTCGGTGCGGTCGCCGCACGTGAAGTGTCGCGCTTTGCCCGCAACAGCCGGGAGTGGCAGCAGCTGGTCGAAGTCTGCCGCGTGGTCGATACCGTGCTCATCGATCAGGAGACCGTCTATGCCCCGCGTGCCAGCAACGACCGGCTGCTGTTGGGTCTGAAGGGCAGTCTGAACGAGTACGAGCTCGATCTGCTGCGCCAGCGCTCCCTGGAGGCCCGACGAGCCAAAGCAAAGCGTGGCGAACTCATCATCATTGCGCCCGTGGGGTTCCGTAAGACCGAGGACCAGCGCCTGGAGAAGGATCCGGACCGGCGGGTGCAGGAAGCGATCCGGCTGGTGTTCGAGCAGTTCGAACGCATTGGCTCGGTGCGACAGACGCTGCTGTGGTTCCACGAGCACGGCCTGCAGTTGCCGGCCATGACCGCACGCGGGGAACTGCACTGGAAGCGCCCGGCATACGAAACGGTGTATCAGATGCTCACGAACCCGATCTACGGCGGGGCATACGCGTATGGGAAGACAGAGCGCGTAACGCATTACGTGGCCGGCAGCCCGCGCAAGAGCGACCGGCGCAAGCCGCGCGAGCAGTGGCTGGCGCTTATCCCCGGAGCGCACGAGGGCTACGTGGACTGGGATAGCTTCGAGCGCATACGCCACACAATAGAGGGGAACTTGCACGTCGCCTCGCGTTCTGCCGGAGCGGCACGCGAAGGCTCGGCGCTGGTCTCGGGGCTTCTTCGCTGCCGGCGCTGCGCATCGAAGCTCACGGTGCACTACACTGGCAGCCAGCACGACATCGCGCGCTATCTCTGCAACCGTGCGTGGCTCGATAAGGGCCTGCCGCGCTGCATCGGCTTCGGTGGCAGTCGGGTTGATGCAGCGGTCGCAGCCGAAGTGTTGCGCGTTGTGCGACCGGCGAGTATCGAGGCAGCCATCTTGGCGCACGCAGAGGAAAGACAGAAGCAGGACGAGGTGCGGGCCGCTCTCGAGCGAGACCTCGAGGCCGCCCGCTATGCAGCTCAGCGCGCGCAACGGCAATACGACGCCGCCGATCCCGAAAACCGCCTCGTCGCCGATGAGCTCGAGCGACGGTGGAACCAGGCGCTCCAGCGTGTTCGGGAGATCGAGGCGCGTATCGCCGAGCATCTCGGAGCGCACTCGGCCGAACCCGTCCCCACCGCTGAGGAGTTCGCCGCTCTTGCCGAGCAACTCGAGGTGCTCTGGGAACATCCGGAGACTGACGCACGGCTGAAGAAGCGCATCGTGCGCTCACTGATCCACGAGATCGTGGTCGACGTGGATAGCACAGCAAGTGAGATCGTGCTTGTCATCCACTGGATGGGCGGTGTGCACACTGAGCTGCGTGTTCCGAGACGTCGTCGGGGTCAAAACACTACGCACACCGCGCCTGAGACACTCGATGCCGTTCGCTCGCTCGCGCGCATCTGCGCGGACACGCTGATCGCCAACGTTCTTAACCGCAACGGTCGACGCACCGGGCGCGGCAACTTCTGGACCCGCGAACGCGTCACCGCGCTGCGGAGCCATCATGAGATACCAGTCTACTCACCGGAATGCCGCGCACGTGAGGGTTGGCTCAACCTAACCGAAGCGGCGAGGATAGTTGGCGTCAGTGCGCGGACGTTGCGGCTCGC
>WNFJ01364313.1_pt1 | contig 10353 bp, 6 predicted proteins | sample 5400461 | NCBI WGS metagenome assembly WNFJ01 (sample SAMN13153349, study PRJNA577476) | soil metagenome | isolation source: 115 cm saprolite on Douglas fir-dominated hillslope | place: USA:California | collected 2013-09-17
CCTTTACCAAAGAGCACCGAGGGCTGGATGATCGTCCAGTCCAGGCCGCTCTCCTTGAGCATTTTTTCGGCCAGGTAGCGTCCCTGCATGTAGCTTCCGGGCTTACCTGGCTTTGTGCCCAGGCCGCTGATTTCGATGATACGTTTGACGCCGCCTTCTTGAGCGGCTTTTATCAGGTTCGCGGTCCCCTGCACATTGGTTGTTTCGTAATGGTTGCCTGGTGATTGCTTGCGATCGGCGGTCAAGAACGCGGCATGTACGATAGTATCTACGCCTCGCACCGCGGCCACCAGCGAAGCAGGATCGGTCGTTTCGCCCTGAACGAGTTCGACGCCGGCAGCGGGCAGTATATCGCCTGCCCTTTTCGTATCACGCACCAGGCAGCGCGGATGCTCGCCTTGTGCGACCAGGCGGGCCACGAGATGTCGCCCTATGTATCCGGTCGCGCCAGTAATGACTATCATAAGAGTCCTCCTTGCAATTGCAAAAGACTTCGTTACTATCACTGTAACGCCTGAAACGAGTATCTACCAGTGAGCAAAAACATATTTGAGAAGGTGAGTAGACTCATGAATAACGGGCTATCTCAGGGCTGCGGCGGGGAGCAAGATACGGACAGTAACGCCTTCGCCAGGCGCGCTTTTGACGGTCAGGCTGCCGCCGGCAATGGCGAGCAGGGCGCCATGTGTGAGCAGGCCGCCACTGGTGCCCGTGGTGGAACTATTTACCGAAGTAATGCCAACGCCATCATCGGCCACTATTACTTCTAGATTGGGGCTGCAGGACGCCTTGAAGGTGAGGCGCAGGCGGCGATGTTCGTCTGCGCCGCGAGCATGACGCGCAGCGTTACGCAGGGCCTCCTGTACGGCAGCGAAGATCAGTTCGGCAATGGCGGGGGGCACTACTTCGTCGATACGCGCCGCAGTTTCGTCAGAAACACGCCACTCTACCTCGTCGAACGCGTTCTGAAAATCTTGCTCCAGCATGGCCCGAATGGCGGGCATCATACCATCGCGTTCCAGGCGATGTGGCACGCCAGGCGATGTGGTACGCATCATCGCAGCCAACCGGCGATGCGCGTCACTGATCATACCTACAGCTTCATCGAGGGCGGTCTCATCCCTCTGTGAACGTAGTGTTTCAAGGCGCAGGAGGGCCAGGTGCATCTGCGGAAGAATTTCATCGTGTAGTACCCGGCGCTGCTGCGCCCCCAGCAACTTTACATCCACGATGCGGCGACGGAGCAGACCTGCCACGGCTTGCATGGCCTCATGATCACCGAGCGTGTCCAGGATGCGCTGACCACAGGCATGGGCAAGGTCCATATCTTCATCGGTGAATGCTCCCCCGTCCTGGCGTGGCCCAAGATACAGGGTAGCGGCAAGGCCACGTTCATCATACATGGGCAGAACCCAGCAGATCATCGGCTGCTCATCGACACTCATACGTAGGCGATGGGCGTCCATTACCACAGCTTCGCGCCCTGTAAGTGCTTTCCTCCTGGCTGCTAAGAACTCACTCCACCCGGCGCGATCAAGCGAATTTCTACGGCGCTGGTCAACTGCAAGCATTTCAGCGTCTCCCGGTTGAGCCGTTTCTGTATGTTGCCTCTCAGCGATTGATACGTGCTCCGGCCAGCGATAGCTGAAGCTCCGCCGCACAGGTCCGGCTATAATGGTAAGGCGGGCGCAGCGCACTGCCAGAGCGTCCTGGCAGAGATGGAAAAACAGGTCTTGCAGTCCCTGTTCGGTCTTCTGCAGGTCTGTATTCAGCCAGTGGCGCAGGCCTGTGCTGCGTAGAAACGGCCCCAATAGGGCAATATAGCGATCATGCGCAGTGTAGCTGCTCCATGTGAACATGGCGTAGGCGGCGGTTGCCAGGGCCGTGATCAGCAGGGGGCCTTCCAGGTTGCTACGTGTCGAGGTGACGAGCAGAGCGATAAAGACGGAGACGGTGGTATCGACGATGACGATGCCACGCCACTGCACGACGAAGCCCCTGCGCGCCAAAGGGCGCTCGATCAGGACGCCATGACGAATGATAGAATAGCCTATCAACAGGATGATAAACGCAACTGCGCCATTGGCGACCAGGTCCAGCACGACCAGGTTAAAAGGGATCGTAGTGAGCACGGGCGGCACAGGCAGTGGATGGTGTTGTTCGATAGCAAGCCAGTTGAGCATCGAGTGGATGCCAAGCATGCCAAGAGTCATCGTGAGGCAGACCATGAGCAGTGCCGCGAGCAATAACCTGGGCCGCGCCAGGAGCCAGGAAAGTATCGGCTCTTCCAGCAGTTCTACATCGGCGGGATCATCCCAGAAAGCTTTTGCCAGGACTTGATGCAGGGGCAGTCCACTGCGGGCAGAGGTCCCCCTGGCTTCTCTGAGCGTAAGCCACTCGACACAGGTAGACCAGAGCACTTGCAGGAGACGGCCAACGCGTCCCGGTGTAAACCACAGCCCGATCGCACAGAATGTGACATAGAATAGGAAAAAGGTGGGCAACAACACAAGCGATGATAACAACCCTGAGTGGGTGTAATCCAGCGAATCGCCATAGGCTAAGAGGCGCAAAGTTCCGACAAAGGTTACCGTCGACTGGTTAAAGATGAGCAGCAACAAGACGAGGCAGCCGAGTATAGCGCCGGTGACCAGCAGGAAGGGACGGCGGTAACGCCAGCGGGTATTTATCAAAGCAGCATAATGCAAGCCAATAGCAAACCAGATGTAGGGGACACCGAGCGCAGGCAGCCACAGGAGATGCCACAGGAAGTCCAGCGTGATCAAGCTGGTTGTGTCGATAGGTGGAAGAGGGGTGGCGATGAGTACCGCGTGAATAAAGAAGAAGAGGGCGGAAAGGCTCAGGCCTACCACTCCTAAGCGCGTAATCCAGGCATGGCGATCACCGTTGAGCCAGATAGTAAGCGCCAACCAGAGAAAGGCAACGAAGTTGAAGGTGGAGATTGCCAGGGCAATGGTCTGTAGTAATCGAGCTGGTTCAAGCAGGTCTTGCAGCGACATATCATTCTTCTTTGTAGAGGGGCACCCACTCACCCCGGCGATCTTGCACCAGGGCAGCGCCATCCTCGTCCCAGATGATCATGCGATTGAGCGTAAAGATGAGCGTTGCCCGCGCACGCGCGACCTTGTCGTCGACGGCAGTTTCGCTTAAGCCCCAGGCTGCATAGATACGCCCATTGGTACGACTTACAGCACGCTTGTCGTGCAAGTTAAGGCGAGCGGCTATCTGTTCGTTGGTCATGCCCTGTGCCACCAGTTCTGCCACGCGCAGTTCATTCGGCTCCAGTAGAGCCCGCGGGGACTGCTCGTCGAGGTCGCGCACTTCCTGAACCCTATCTTCTATTTCGGGATCGACCAAACTGCGACCATTCACGGCGTCACGCAGGAGGGGTACAAGCATGTTGGGCAGCAAGTAGTTGCTCTTGCGCACGTAGGCGTAGTGGGTCAGGATGCCGGAGGCGCGAAACTCGCGGTAGTATTCATCGTCGTCTTGAATGGAGTAAAAAACGACGGGCATGCGGGGGCGCTCACGCCGAATAGCAACAGCGGCTCCTACGCCGCTGAGACTGTTCCGCCTGGATTGTGTGTCCTGCAACTGCACGTCCATCAAGATGACATCCAGATCGAGTTCCAGCGCACGCGCCACAGCTTCACGACCGGTGGAGGCTTCAGCGACGACATGCACGACCCCTGTTGCCTCCAGTCCTTCCCGCAGCGCTTTGCGCAGTGGTCCATGATCATCGACCAGTAATAATTTTATGTTTGCCATAGTACACGCTACCTTAGATAGTATAACTCTATAATAAGTTCATCTAGCACAGTATACCAGTTTCGGGGCCAGTTATACAGGTTCTGGGTGCCAGCATGCAAGGCCTCTAAGCTTCCGTCATTGCTCATCTATCTTTGTTAGTGCAGGAAGCGCCTCGAACCATGATCTCACCTCGGCGACCTTGCGATGACCGAGCAGCTCGAAAATATGCAGGCTCTCCTGACCCAGCCGTCGAGCCTTCTCATTGTCATTCTGAGCAGCCGCGATGCGGGCGAGGCCATACAAGCTCAAAGCCACATATTCTTGTAATCCCTCAGAGGCCAGGGCGATCACTTCGTCGAATGCTGTGGCCGCCGAGGCAAATTGTTGCCGCTGCAGATGCAATTCACCCCACAGGTATACAGCAACGGTGATCAGCCATTGTGAGTCAATCTGCCGAGCCAGTTCCAGGGCTTCTTGTAAATAGGTTCCGGCTGCTGCATAGTTTGCCTCCATAAGGGCAATCTCTGCCAGATTTCCCAATTTTATACTCACTCCACCTCGATCTCCGATCTCGCGAGCTATCTCAAGAGATTCCTGTGTATACACCTTGCCCTGGACAAGGTCTCCCGCTTCATATGCCATCACTCCCAGGTTTCCCAGTAAAAGAGACACCGCACCTCGATAGCCTATCTGGCGAGCTATATCCAGCCCCTCCCGCATGTATGCTTCTGCTTCGGCATTGTTTCCCTGCCTCAGCGTGGTTGATCCCAGGTTCGTAAGTAGATCACAGATTCGTTCACGGTCGCCAAGCTGGCGTGCCAGGGCCAGCCCTTCCTGGAGATACGTTTCCGATTCTCCGTAGTGTCCCAATTCATCCGCCACAGCAGCCAGGGTTACCAGTAAGGCGCTGATCCGCTCGGGGTCGTTTAGCCGTCGCGCTAAGATGATCCCTTCTTGTAAGTAGACCTCCGATTGTCTGTAGTCTCCATGATAGGAAACAGCTCTCCCAAGACCATGCAGCAAGTCGGAGATCCGCTCAAGGTCGCCAAGCTGGCGCGCTAAGATCAGTCCTTCTCGCAAGTAAGCTTCGGCCTGGGCATATGTTCCTTGCTTACTTCCGATGAGCCCTAAATACAGAAAAGTAGTGATGAGGCCAGCAGTATCATGCGAGGACCTGGCGATGCGTTCTGCTCGCTTGAGGTAGGTCTCTGCCCGGGCATAGAACCCACGAGCATGCAGGAAGCGAGCAAAAGTCGTCGTCATCTGGACAAGGTCCGGGTATCGTTGATAGTCAAAGGCTATTTCTAGCGCTGCGAATAGATTCCCCATTTCCAATGTGAGCAGGGTGTAGTCTCTCTCGTACGTCGCCGCATAATCTGCGAAATAGTCAGCCATGCGCGCATAAGCCGCCATATCTGTGAGATGAAGCCTGGCATAATCAGCGATAGTTTGGTGTAGAGTATAGCGCCCTGCTCCCTGGCTCTCCAGCAATCCTGCATCGTTCAAGGTATCCAGCACCTCTACGGGCACTGCACAGACCGCCAGGGCAGCTTCTTCTGAGAAGCTATTGGGTTTGGGAGGAAAGACTGAGAGGGCACGCAAGGCATAACGGGCTTGCTCCTCTAACTGTAAGTCGCTGACTTCAAGAATGGTTTGTAGCGACACGGGAGTCTCTCGTGAAAACATCGGAGGGCGTTCCAACATTGCCTGGGGGCTACTCAAGCTCAAGCGCGCCTCTGTGTCTCGCAATCGCTCTATGGCGGCGCGAATGCGGCGCGGTTGTCCGCTGTACGCCTGTGTACGTAGATACTTTCCTATCAGAGTGAGGGCAAGCGGGAGCCCACCGACCAGTCGCAACAACTCAACCACTGCCTGTGGCTCACTTTTCACTACTTCTGGCGCCAGGTGCGTTAGCAGGGTCATGCTGTCCTGCTCATTCAATTCTTGCACCAGCGTTGCTCCATCGACAGCGAATTGGTGTGCAACATGCGGAAAGCGCGTCGTCACCAGGTAGGCGCAATTTGGTCCTCCCACCTTGAAAGCAAGCGCCTCCTCTATCTGCCAAACGTCGTCGATCACCAGCAGCATCTGACGCATGCCGATGGAGGCACGAATTGTTTTTGTCCAGGCCTCGGTTGTGGTCAATTTCGCTGCCTCGGCAGCCGTAGCACCAAGCAGGATACCCCAACGGCTCAGCGCCCCCATGATATTCGGTTGTGGCCCAACGCCTGCCCAAAGCACCCCATCCCGAAAGTGAGCAACAACGTCCTGGCTATGAGCCAGAGCCATGGCCAAAGTTGTCTTACCAACACCGGGGATGCCATTGAGCGCAGTAAGCACCAGGTTGTTTCCTGTACATAACCGGTGTGTAAGTTGTTGTAAGATCTCGTCACGTCCCACAAGTCCAGCACTGCTTACAACAAGGGGAGGAATCGCCGGATCAAGGATCATTTCCTGTGAGTGGGAGTGAGCTTGTATGCCATCTGAAACAGTATCGCCACCCTGCCGAGTATCTTCTGGAAGAAGGCCGAGTTCCCTGGCATTCTTGCCAAAGAGAGCACACAACTTCTGACGATAGTAAGGACTGGGGGAGGCTGTACCATGTTCCCAGCGGCTCAAATAGTAATGATCAGCTCCAATCTGTTGCGCCACATATTTCTGCGACCATCCACGTAGTTCACGCTCCATTTTTAAGCGCTGGTTGGGAACGGCTTTGTTCGCTTTTTTCATCAAAAAGCGGCGTGGAGACCCGTCTGCCCTTAGGCGACAGGAGGAAACGCCGCCCTCCTTTCGACTAACAAGGCCGATGCCTTTTGTACCATCGTCAACTTTTTGTAACTGGCACTGGCGTGGATCTTTGTCCCATTCAGGGCGCGTAGATCAAAGTAGCCACTGCATCTCCTCCCAAAGATAAAACAGGTGGCATTTTCGTATCTCACACAATCGAACAACCGGAATCCATAAACATACTTGGGTGCCGTATTGCGCTGCCTCTTTCCGCCTTTTCTGATGGTCGCTTTGTACAGTTGACGGTTATTTCGCCTCACACACTTGATCAGATACCAGGTACCATCCGAGATCGCACAAGGATGAGTGCTGATACACCGCGCATCGATTCTGTGCGACTTCTCCAGATGATGCGAGATGCGGGTATGCTTCGTGATGTATCCATAGGTCAGATGGACATTCTGGAACAGCGCTTTGGTCTGCTCATAGAGGCGCCACCGGATGATGCCCATCTGAGTTGCATCACGAAAACTCCTGCTCTTGCGCTCAATCATGTGTTCCTGCTGTGTTCTATGAATGAGATCGTGACACGTCTCACACAGGGTGATGAGGTTATCAGGGCTATCCCCACCCGTCTTTCGTGGCTCAATATGGTGAACATTCAAGATGGGATCTTTCGATTTCCCCTGACACCACTGACAGCAGTGATCGTCACGAAAAAGCACATACTCACGCTCATTCCAAAAGCCTAACTGTGGTCCTTCCTGGTATGCCTTTCCCTCAATTTCAGGGTGACGTATTTTTTGCATATCGAACTGAGCTACCTCGATAGTAGTATTGCGAACTGGTAAGATCTTGTGAACCAGCCGGATCGCTTTCAGATGCACCTCAACTTTGTGCTGCACTGAGGGCGCGAGCCAGCCATCAGACTTCTTTCTATTCAGAAAGCGAACTTTGCGGTAGCGCGTTTTCCTCCTTCTTCTCGCACACCGAAACTGACGACGGGTTGTAAGCCTCTCTTGGATATCGCTTCTCGGCAATACCTCTGCTTCGAAAAGCACTTGCTGCTCAGTGGTCGCAGAAACCCCGATCTGTTGGGTGCCTGCATCGACACCAAGAGAGATTGCTTGTTTGTACCCACTGCTGCCATAAAGCAGTTGGATCGTAAAGGGAACCATTTTTGCCACTTTCGCCTTGCCCTCTTGCAAGAGCAAGCGTGCTTTTCGTGGCTGGCAGGGCATGAACGGTTGCCCATGACAATTTAATACGTAAACGAACACAACGTTTACCTCCTTTCGGAGTATGGTACTCTTCGCCAATGTTGGATGAGCTTGTTCCGCTTACGGCACCGTTCCTACCCTCAGAACTTTTAACCGTCAACGATAGAGCTACAGACTAGAGTAAGCATCTATAGGTATCATGACTCACCCAACGTAGTTTGCACTTAGGCTAGTCAAGCAAGGCTTTCTGCAAGCCCATCCCTTTTAGGGGATTGGGTTCTTGACCCCGATGTTCCTCTTTCTTGCTAGACTCGCGGCTGTATGTACACATTGTGCCACATCCGATCTTTCCCCTGTTGAGCCCCAGGCTGTAACCATACTGTATCGCAAACGCACGATGTGTGTAAAATTATCAAACAGGATACAGAATGCGGTCAAAGTAGGCCTGAGCCTGCAAAAGATTTTTTACTGCATAACTTCGTATTTATGTATCTTTATCAGTCTATTCACCTCAACAGATTCATGGTATACTGGGCAGGACTAGGCAAAAGCGGATATCCCCATAAAAAGAGTAAGAGGTGAACACTATGTTCGAGCCCGACTATCCCAAAGTGAAGCAGTCACTAGGACGAGCGGCTTTACGAGACCCTTATCCCGCCCACATGCTGGATCCGCGTGGAATCATCCGGGCAGCTAACCTGATGGCCTTCTGGCTGTGGGATGCCATTGGGTACGAGGAGACGATCAGACCGGATGCTTTGTTGGGCAGCAGCAGCTTCAACGTCCTGACCGAGAACTTGAGACGCATTCCGGTGAAGCAGAACATCGAACTCTATATGAAGACTGCCGGGATCGTGAAGCGCCTGGACGCCAGGTTAGAACTGGGCGCGCCCCTTTACGCACCTTTCATTGTCGCCATGAACGCCGACGCGAATCTTGCCGGGGTCTACGAAGGTGCCCCTTTGAATCCAGCACGCGAGTGGGAATATTGTCTCAATATTGCACCGCCGGACTCCAGGTCTGCTGGTGAACTCCTGGAGTTTCAGGTTACTATCTTCCGACTTGAAGACGAGGCCGGATTCCTCGTTACGTATATCCCAACGCGGGCTACATTGCCGGTTGTGGAAGAAGCATACAACCGGCTGGCCGGTATGTATGGCGACGAGATCTATATTTTACCTGACAATACGGATCAGAGCAGCGTAACAAGCAGACAAGCGGCAGATCTGGAACTCTTTTTTCGCTCATACCACCCCAAACTGAGGCATGATGCACTGTGGTACCTCATCGCGGAGAATAAGGCACACCATTTGCTGCTGGGGGAATCGGTCGTAGGAAAACACTTTTTTGAACTGTTCTTTGCCCCGCAGTTGCACGAATGGCTGGGACCAGTCCAGGAGACCTCGGCGCCGCGCGCCGTCAAGTATTTTGACACGTTTACTGCTGGATTTCTGCGCGAGGATCATGAACTGCATGGCAACTACCTGCAGCTCATGCAGCAGCTCCTGCGCATACCAGGCTTCAGAGAAGTGCTTGAAATAGCGCGCAGATTACCTATCCGGCTCAACCTGCCAGACAGGCCTGAGATTCCTTTCTATACCTGCCGGGTATTTTTACCGTGGCCGCTTTCCCAGCAAATCATCCTGCATTTTCGCTCGCTGGCACGATACATTGATACAGGCCTGCTTGTGCAATCAGATAGGCGGCATTACGAGATCATACTTGTGCCGGAAAATTCCGAGACCGAGGTGGCCTTGATTCTCCTGCACCTTAGATCCACTGCTTCAACGCCGGGCGAGGGCGAAAGTACAGCAGCGGAGCCGTTCTTATGGGCCCTGGCCGTTATGGAGACCATGAAGGAAGGTCTTAAAATGAAAGAAGGGGAAAATACGCAGTGGGAACCCGAGATCGCATTCGTACATGTCTCCGAAGAGGTGTATACAAGGTTCGAGAAACGCGGGGAAGACGCGCGAGACACAGTCATTGACGAGCTAAGAGTGAACATCGAGGCGCTGGATAGAAAGGGCAGAATCGATAAGGGGACACTGCTCACTATGCTGAAAAGCCTTACGATGACGAACCCTTATATGGATGAGCTGACTAATTTCTTTGTTAGAGAACTTGAGATATATAAGAAGAGCAAAGGATGGTAGAGCACGAACATGAGAGAGCATGACTAAGAACGAAAGCCCAGCCACCCAACTGGTTCAACTTTCTTACCCAGGTAATCATGATGCACGACATCTTTATCCCTGAGGGCACGCTCTGGAAACAGTTTGGACCACTCCATATCTATATTCCGCCGAGAGAATACATTCTTGCACTTAAAATTACAGCTGGAAGACCCAGAGATCTGGATGATTGTGCTATACTACTTGCGAGAACAAGCATTAAAACGGTCGAGCAAGCACAGGAACTGCTCAATAGGTACATTCTAACCGAAGCACAGGAAGAACATGCCGAACAGATTGAAAAATCGCTCGACACACTCTTTAGGGGAAAATAGAACAATTTTCGTGAAGAAAGGGGGAAATCCTTATGACGCTCAGCATGTTTGAAATCATGGCCAGAGCATACCAGGACAAGAAGCAAGAACCACCCACCATGCCCGCAACCATCCAGACCATGACACGGG
>WNFJ01364567.1_pt2 | contig 10353 bp, 4 predicted proteins | sample 5400461 | NCBI WGS metagenome assembly WNFJ01 (sample SAMN13153349, study PRJNA577476) | soil metagenome | isolation source: 115 cm saprolite on Douglas fir-dominated hillslope | place: USA:California | collected 2013-09-17
CGCATCCACAATCACCGTGGCGTGGTCGCCCTTTACTTCGCTGGTGGACTCCCGGAAATTCATGCGCATCTCGCTGGTGCGCTCGAGAAATTGCGTCACGGCATCCTCGAAGCGCGGCAAATCCTCGAAATGCTCGTCCAGAAGCTCGGTGACGCGCCGCGGAGAGTGGCCTTCAAAGCCATCTTGCAAGTCGTGGACGACACGCGAGACTGCGCGCCGGGCGCCCGCCGCGTTATCCGGTGAATCCTCGGCGCTGGGCCCCGGCTCTTCTTTTTTCTTTTTCTTGTCCTTTTTCTTGTCTTTCTGTTGATCGGGTTGCTGCTGTTGGTCCTGCGTGGCGCGTGCGTGCCAGTCCAAGGAGAGATCAGCCGCGCAGAGCGGCAGGCCGGCGAGAGCCATGGCCAGCCCGACAGCCAGATTCCACTTCATCGATACTCTCATTCTGGTTCCTTGTTCTACGGCTGCAAAATTTTCCATTCCAGCACTAGCTTAAGTTCCGGACGTCCCGAGTTTCCTTGCACTTCGCGGTCGGGTCCGCCCAGGCGCGGCCCACGGAGCACCGCCGGCGGCGCGTTGCGAACGGATTCCATCCCGCGAATCTGCAGGACGCGCACGACGGCCATGCCGCGGTGCGTCTGCACCACATAGGTGTTGCCCGCCAACAGCGCCTCGGACGAGGAAAGCGTACCGCCGGGCGCACCCTCGGCCTGGTCCAATGGGAAGCCGCCCAGGTTGCGTACGCCGTCGGCAGCCTCAATGACCAGTAACGAACCGTCGCCCCGCGAACTAACTTCAAAGTCCGCCGAGCCGCCACAGGATTGCTCCGCTCCCGACGTGAGGCGGAAGCCGGTGCAGCCGCCCACCGTGAGTCGCAGATCCCCGCGCTGCCGCAGTCCCGCGTGGGCGACGGAATTCCCGGTTCCACCGTCGCCCTGCGACGCACTGCGGTCAACCGTTGGCTCAGTGGCTGGCGTTGGGCTCGCCAGTTGGGGCGCGCGAAGCGACTCATCGGATGGAGACTCAGCAGCATCACGCGTTTCCAGGCGATTGCCCACTCCCGCAACCTGCGGTGGTGCAAGAGGAGCCTTTGCAACGGTGCGGCTGCCCGGGCTCACATCGATGACCACGGTCGCCTTGCTCGCTCCGGCGCGAACGGTGATTAGATGGCTCCCTGGCTGCACGCCGGGGTCGGCTGTGAGGCGGACGCGTAGTTCGGACGGCGCTGACTCGAGCAATTCCGCCGTGATGCCGGATCCGCTTACTTGGATCGCGGTCACCCCGCTAAGGTTCGCTCCGTAGAGCTTTGCGTCAACTACATTGCCGGCATTCAGCTTGGCGGGTTCCACGGCGTAAACTGTGGCCTGCGCAGCTGCAACTGGGCTAGGCACCGGTTGGATCAAGATAGGCTGTTGCACTATCACAAAGAGGAGAATGGTCTGCACGTCCGTGCCAACGCGCCCGCGGATCGTGATCTGAAAAACGGTGGGGCCGGCTTGCAAATTGTTTTGAATGGAGAAAGTTGCGGTGGCCCCGGCGGCGACGTTGCCCCCCGCCGCCGTGAAGCCGGCGGGAAGATTCGTGAAATCGATTGCGACTGTCCCCGCAAATCCTGAAATCGGAACGACTTGCACCACAACCCGCAACGTTCCGCCCGGCACTGTCCCCACGGGATTCGTCGCTGACGTGGCCGGCGTCACGCTCAACGAGAAATCGCTGATCACGTTCAGGAAGAGCGTGGCTGTTCGGGTGATGCCAAAGCTCGAGGTGCCGCGCACGGTGATCAGAGCCGGGCCTGGCACAGCTGCTGCGCTGATCGAGAGAGAGAAAGAGCCCGGAGTTCCGGCGGTCAAGTTGCCAGAGCTGACGGAGAATCCCGCCGGGAGATTCGGAAAATCGATGACCACCGTTCCGGTGAATCCAGTGCCTGCTACAATCTGCACCGTAACAGGGAGCGTGCTGTTTTGCGTCACCGGCGCGGGCGAACTGGAGGTCGTCCCCGGCGTCACGCTAAGACTGAAAGTCGGCTGAAGGGATAGCGTGGCGTTGGCAGTCGCCGTGATGGCGCCGGAAGTGTCACGCCCTGTCAGCACCAACGTGAACGGTGTGGGTCCGCTGACACCAGTGGTGGGTGCAGGCACCGTGAAGTTTACTGTCGCCGGCAAGACCGAGACCTGATTGGGCGAAAACTGGATCATCACGGTCTGATTTCCGCCTTGGCCCTGACCACTAAAATTGATCGAGCCGGTGAATCCGCCGGTCGCCACGACCGTGAAGGAGCCGCTCACAGAACCGCCAATGGGGAGGTCTGTGCTGAACAGTTGCAAATTGACGATTTGGAAGGATGGCGAGCCGCTGGAACCTAGCGCCAACACGCACGAGCCGACGTTCACCCCGGTCGTGCTGCCCCCGCTCGGGCAGCTCACCACTGCGGCGTAGTCCACCACTTTCCATCCTGCGTTGCCACGCTCGAAGCGAATGGTGTCCTGCTCGGTCCCCTTGAGGATACGTTTCCCGAGCGTGGCGTTGAGTGGCGGCGTGGTTCCCGGGGGGNNNCAGCTGGAATTCCGCCTGGCACACGCCTTGATTCTGCTGCTCAATCACCGCGCAATTGACCGGGCGCTGGAAGACGCGCATGGTTTCCAGCTTGCTGCGAAAACTGTCTTCAATAGCCGCCGCGAAGCCGGCGTAATTGCGGAAACGCTCCTCATCAAAGTTTTTCAGGAAGGCGCTGGGCTGGAGGGATTCGTAGGCGCTGGCGATGTCGCGCACAATCTCCGCCGGCTGAACACCCGCTTCCACCACGAGTGGATACTGCTGGGTGGCCACTTGTCCACGATCATTCACCACCGTCAGTTGCACGCTGTAATTCCCTGGCGGTAGGGAGCCGGTGTTCACCGAATAATTGGAGCCGCTTCCTGCCAGCGACGTGTTGGGCACGCTCCACTGGTAGGCCACGATCTGAGTTCCGGTGGGAGTACTCGTCGTGGAAGCGTCCAGAGGCACTTCCGCGCCACGCAACACGTCGAGGTCCCGCGTCGGTGGCAACTGAATCGAGCCGCCCGCCAGCGACAGTTGGATGGCCGACGGAGAGGCGACCGCGAACCCGGCCACCGCCGGGCCTTGTGGCCGATCGATGGTAAGCGAGTACGCTCCCACGGGCACATCGGCGGCGACCGTGATGGTCACCGGAATTTGCGCGGAAGTGCTGCTGCCGCGGATCTTTGCGGTGAGGCCTGCCTGGCTGAAGGATGCCCCTCGCGTGGCGCTCAAATCTTTGCCGGTGATCACGGCGTCGAAGCTGCGGCCGGCCACGGAACTCCCGGGATCAATGGTGGCGCCGGACTCTCCTTCCGTGTCTTGGACGGCGCGCCGCATCTCTTCCGCACTCGCTAGGCGCTTGGCACCCGGTGCGCGGCCGGCGATGATGGAAATTGTTTCGCCCGGATCGAGCAGGGTAATCCCGGGGAAGCGCGAGTCGGCGGACGAGACGCGGACCTGGCCGCCACCCAGCGCAAGCACGGTGGTCGCGAAATCGCTGGCTTCGAGATATTCTTCCGTCCCCACGACACCGCAAACCGCGACCTTCGTGCGAATCTCGAAGTGGCCATCCGGCGCGGCGATTTTGGTGACGTCCGCCCTCACCTTTCCATAGATCAGTTCGAGGTCCGTTTGCTGCTTTCCCGGATCGTGCTTCGTCACGATCAGCGAGGCCTGAGAACCCACGTTCAGGATCGATCCATCCTCCAGGCGCAAGCGGGCTCTGCCGCCGCGTTCGGTCTTGACCGTGTCCTGCCATAACACCGCCATATCCTTTTTTGCTTCGTAGTCTTTTTTCTCGCGCAACACGGAGCCCGTTGGAATCAGCGCGGTGATCTTTCCCGCAACGGGCTGCGGCGTTTGCGGCAGCGCGGATGCACAGAACGGCGTGGCCGCTGTCAAAAGCAGCAGCACGCGCAGGCACGAACGTGCTAGACGATCCACCTTCATGCGTCAACCTCGAATGCGGCCAAAGGCCGCCTACTTCCTAAAACGCAAAACAATCGATCCTCCGATGACTGTTTCTCGAAAACTCCGCCGATCGGCCACCGTGGGGTCACCGGTGGGAAAGAAGTTGTTTGTTCGCACGTAAAAGGCGGTCACGGTCCTGTTCTCGTCATTGCCGATCTTGTAGGTGACCGCGGCTCGCCAACTGGGCCGCCGGAATCCTTGATTGAAATAGAGAAACGGCAACTGCGGGTTCAGTTGGGCGCTGGCCTGCAGAGGGGAGAGCGCCAGGCCGTTGAATTCCTTGTAGTTTCCCTCGATGCGGATGTAACGCGGGGTGTCCAATAGAAAACCCGCTTGGATGCTCCGATTGGTGTCAAAGGCGGAGAAGAAATCGGCGGGGAATAACAAGGTTATGTCGGTGGGCGCAAGAGCGGCGTTGAGAGGCGTGTGCTTATCAAGCCGTTCGATTTCGAAGCGCGTCGTGGGACTGAACTCCCAACGATCCCAGGTGTAATGCGCGCGATACCCAATCGCGAAGCGGTCCGTGTCCGTGGAGAGCTGCGGCGTAACCGCGTTTATTTCATGTCTATGTTCGTAATCGAATGCGATATTCGCGCGGCCCACCGGAACGGTTAGTGAAAGGAATGGGATGCGCGTCGACCGCTTCTGCACATCCAGCGGTCCCGGAGTGCCCGGCGTATCCAGGTTTCGCTCGCGATATCCCACTTCGATCGCCATGCGACGGTAGAACGGCAGGTCGCGGAACACCAAGCGTCCCTCTGGCGCTCGAATCACATTCGTAAAGTTTCGCTGGCCGTTCAGATTGTCGTTCGAACGCCGCCAAGAGCCGATCACGCTTACGCTGCGTGTCAGTTCAAACTCCCCGCGAACGCTGAAGTCTTGCAGGTCACGGATCTGACGCGCATTGGCGCTGAAAAAATTGGGTTCAAACCGCGAATAGTCAGTCTTCAAAGTCAGCTTCTTGAGTCGTTGGTGCGCTTCCAGGCGCCCAGCCCAATCCCCGACCTGTCCGTTGAAGCAGCGCTCGTCGAGCACGCTGGCGCCGACAATGGGAGACTGCGGCGCGCAAGCAAAATTCGTGGAGTTGGCTCCTGCCGGCGGCGTCCCCCCGGAAGTCCAGCTATAGGCAAACTCGCCGCGGAACCCGAAATGCCAGGGCGCATATTCCAGGTTGGTATCCGCGCTGAGCACATCGTTATTTACCGCTTCCGGGAAAGGCCGGCGGAATCCTGGGATTTCTATCTCGCCGGGAAGGCATCCCGAACTCAGCGGCAGGATGCTGATCAGGCCAGTGAGGGGGTCTGCGCAGGCGAGTGTTGCGTCGGGCAAGGATTGCTGAAGATCTTTGCCGTGACTCCAATTCGCGGCAAGCCAGCTCGAACGCGCGAACTGCTGCTCCACTCTCGTTCCGGCCACGAAACGCGAATAGGGCTTTCCGGGAGAAAGCGGGTTGGGCGGACCCGTAAGGTCGCGGAAGAAGGAGTAATCGCGATACAGCGAGCCCCAGCGATCCACGAAATAGCCGACAGTGCCAGTGAACTTGAACCGCGGCACAATCTTCTTCGAAACGGTCAGGCCCTTGACGTTCTGGTTGAAAGTTAAGCGGGAGAAGTTGACCAGCGCATCGCCCAGGTTGGCCTCGAAGCTCGGCCCTTGCAGGCGCAGATAGGCCCTCTGAAGGCTGTTGCGCTGCGGATCTACCTGGGGATTATTCGTATACCGGCCTACACCGAGGACCTCGAATCGGTGGTAGTCCCCGATCGGCTCATTGCTAAAGAAACTGAATTCCGCGGTATGGTTAATTCCTTGATGCAAGAACGAGCGTTCGCGGTTTCCCTGGATATCCGTTCCGTCTACGATGTATCGCAATTCAAAATACATTTGGCCGGGCTCGATTGCCGGCGGCGGTGTGCGCGGGCGCTCGCCCTGAGGGCTCGCGGACATCGGGTCGTAGCTCGGCGCGTCCTTCTTGTCGGAGCTTGGCTTGGCCTCTTCGGAACCAGTAGCGGGCGGTTGTTTCGCGTCTGCCGACGGCTGGGTCGTACTCGAGCGCGAGTCGGCGGGCAAGCCATCTGCCTGGCTGAAGGGCTTACTCTCGGCTGCCGTGGTCCACGCTGCAAAGAAAAACAAAAACAACAGACTCCGCAAGATTACACTGCTCAACACTCTCGTGTTTTGGGAGTTTCTAGCGCCCGAGCAGATCCGGGAGACGAAGCTCCACACAAGTTGTACCGACACGCGTGGTTCGGTGGGCATGGGCCGCGCTCAAATCCTTAGACTGGGGAGAACAGGGTTACTGTCACCCGCCTCGGGGACCCAAAGTGTGCCAGGGAATCTGGCACTGTCGAGCGCTGTTGTCAATCACAATCGTATCGAGAAATAAGAAAAGCGCGGTACTCGGGTTCTAGGAAAAACCACCTAGTACTCACAAGGCCGAGCTCGTCACAAACAGATCATCTGAGCCAAGGCCCATCCTTCCGTTTTTCGGGGACGGGCCGTGATCTTGTGCATTTCTCTCGGCCGTCCGTGAAGCCGGCGAACCCCATCGGCACTCCCCCCCGCCATCGGTAGTCGCTGCTCATATTCTGCTAATATGGCGCTCGTCGTGCGCGGGAGAACGCCATGAGGTATCTTCGTCCGGTGCCAACTGGGAGTGCCTCGCCGCCCCGCGTTCGCGGCGGACCCTGGCAGAGAATTGCTCGCTTGTTCCGCACCTGGTGGTCGCACAGAGTATCTTTCGCGATCAGCATGATCCTGACAGCTTCCGCCGTTTTGATTTATCTCTTCACCTTCGTAGGCGAGCGGGCCACCCCCTTTTTTGAGTTCGTCCAGCGATTGGAGCTCAATACCCTGGATACGCGATTCCGCTATCGCGGGCGAAGCCACGGCCGTCCGGATTCCCGCATCGTCATTGTGGATATTGACCAGCATTCCCAGGAAGTGCTGGGGCGCTGGCCGTTCTCACGCACGCATTTTGCAAACATGCTCGACGCCCTGCGGGAGGACGGCGCCCGAGTTGTGGCGTTTGACATTACTTTCAGCAAGCCCGACGAAATTTCGGCGCCTATCAGCGAACTTCGCAAGGAGTTTCAGGGCCAAGGTGGGGAGATCGACCCGCGCTTCGCGGCGAAATTCGCTAAATTGGAAGCAAAATATAATACGGACGAGCACTTCGCTCGGGCGATCGAGCGTTTTGGCACGGTTGTGCTCGGTAACTTTTTTCTGTACTCGGATTCAGACCTGGCGGGAATTGACGATGAAACTCTGGATCGCTACGCGGCGCTTCTGAGTTTTTTCCCTTTCCCTCGCGTGCAGCCGCAGCGTCCCGAGACGGCTCGCGAGGATTTATTGAAGTTGGTGCGCAACTACGAAAACTTGAGATTGCTGCCGAAAGGGGCGCAGGCCAACCTCGAGATCTTCAATGACGCGTTACGCGGCGACCGCGGTGCCACCGGCTTCTTTAGCGTTCCTGCCGATACGGACGGCGTCGTCCGCCATTCGTTGCTCGCCCTTCCGTACGGCCGTTCGAACAACCCTGACGAGTGGGATATTTTCGCTTCGCTGGATGTTCAGGCGGCGCGGCTTTACCTCCAATTGTCGAATGACCAGACCGCGCTGCGATACGGCCCTGCCGGGATCGTTGACCTGCACTGCGGCTCCAGCCCGATCCCGTCGGCCGCACCATGATCAATTATAAGGGCCCCGTTCGTACCTATCCGTATCACTCAATTGCGGACGTGGCCCTCCGTAAGTTCCCGCCCGGCACTTTCCGCGACAAGATCGTGCTGGTGGGCGCTTCGGCGACCGGCATCGGCGACATGCGTTCCACTCCCTATGGCGGAGTCGATTTTCCCGGGATCGAAGTCCATGCCAACGTTATCGACAACATTCTGAACCAGGGCTTTCTCCGGCGCGGCGCGCGGCAAGTCCTGTGGGATCTATCGCTTATCCTCGTTTTTGGCGTTCCTCTCGGATTGTGGCTGGCGCTGACCAGACCGCAAAACATGTGGTTCGGCCTTTGGCTGGCTGTGCCTTTCCTCGGCGGCGTCTACGGGGCTTTCCTGAAGGGCTGGTGGCTGAACCTTAGCATTCCACTGCTCACGCTGATTGCCAATGTGAGTCTCGTGGCGCTCTACCGCATTGTCGTCGAGGAGCGGGAAAAGCGCAAAGTCCGCAGTAGCTTCCAGCAATATCTGAGTCCAGAGGTGATTCGCCGCCTGCTCGAGCGCCCGCAACTGGTGCAGCCTCGCAAGACCGAAATCACGCTCATGTTCAGTGATATCCGCAATTTCACCACGATTTCCGAGGCGCTTGACGCCCAGGATCTGGCGGTTCTGCTGAATCGATATCTGTCCGAGATGACTAAAATCATATTCAATACGCAAGGCACGCTCGACAAATACATCGGCGATGCGGTTATGGCTTTTTGGGGTGCGCCCTTCGAGGAGGCGGACCATGGTGTCAGTGCCTGCCGCGCAGCGCTCGCCATGATGCAGCGTGTAGCCGAGCTTCGTGAAGAGTGGCGCGCAGCAGGCCGCCCGTTACTCGACATTGGCATCGGCTTGAACACCGGCACCGCGTCAGTCGGGAACATGGGTTCTCAGCTGCGCTACGGTTACACGGCGATGGGCGATGCCGTGAACCTCTCTTCGCGTCTCGAGGGCCTGAACAAAGAGTACCGCACTCACATTCTTGTCGGCTCCGCTACCTTTAAGGCGGTTCGCGACGCAGACTTTCTCTTCCGGGAGCTCGACCTGATTCGCGTCAAGGGCAAGCTCCAGCCGGTGACCATCTACGAATTGGTGGCCCTAAGAGGTGCAGCGGTCGAGCACGAGGAGCGCCTCAATGCTTTTGCGCGCGCCCGCGCCAGCTATTTGCGCCGCGAGTGGCTCCAAGATTTGCGCCGCGAGTGGCTCGAAGCTCAGAAGATGTTCCAGGAAGTGCTGGATCACTGGCCGGACGATGGCCCGGCCCGAACCTATTGGAAGCGTTGCCAGGATTACCTGTTCGAGGCGCCGAACGAGAGTTGGGATGGCGTTTTCGTGATGACTCACAAATGACGAAGCGTTTTGCCGTCTGGCCTCCTGGCCTCGCTCCCTCTGCTCGCACTATGCGGCCTTCTCGTGTTATACTTCACGCGTCATTCCTCGATCTCGTCGCGTGCGCTCGTCTTGCACAGGCCGTAAAAGTGAATTGCGCCAGCGGCCAAGGCTCTTGCGACGAAGGCTTGATTCTCTTCCCAACGGATTCCATTCCTGCTAGGCTAACGCACCAAAGCGGCCGTGCCGCTCATGTGCCGCATTGTATGAGCGAATCTCCTGTTCGTCAGAAGGTCGGCGAAGCGTTTCCTGAATTGCTCGAGGGGCTGTGCCTGCTCGAAGGCCGCTTTCCCGTCAACGTAGTTGCCGAGCGCGTCGTGCTCGCGGCCATGGTCCAGCCTGGCGTCGCCGGAGCCCGGCTCTGGCGCGCCGACCGCGGGACCGCCGAGGTCTGGGCGGAATCAGGCACTCTGCCGGTTTGGAATCCGGAAAGAACGAAGACCGGAGCGTTCAACGACAGCGCCAAAGACCCCGCGATCTGGGCGGGAGTGCTGGGTAGCGACGAGTTTCGCGTGCGCGTTCTGGAAGTTCGCGGAGCGGAACCGCTGCGGGACACGGTGCGTGGCCAGCTCGATCTGCTCGCCCGCTTCGCGGCTCTCGCCCTAGCACTGGCGGAACGCCGCGGCGCAATGGAGGAACTCTCCAGCATCATCGAGCTCCACATCATTTTGAACCTGGCCACCCGTCAGACCGGCGCGGCTCGCGGCACCGTTTTTCTGGTGGACCGTGAGCGCAACGAAATATGGTCCTTGGTCGGCTTGGGTCTGGAGCAGCAGGTGATCCGCCTTCCGGCGGACCGGGGCATCGCCGGCTGGGTGGCACGCGAGGGTTGCACCGTGCGACTCGATAACGCTTACGACGATCCGCGTTTCGAACCTGACATTGATCGGAAGCTGGGCTTCAAGACGCAGCAACTGCTTTGCTTGCCCATCCGCAATGAAGCCGAGGCCATCATCGGCGTCTTGCAGCTGCTGAATAAGGCCGATTCGTTCAACGAGGAAGACGAGGCGTTCCTCGACGCGCTTTCCTCCCATGTGGCGCTGGCGCTGGAAAAGGCCCAACTGCACCGTGAGCACATCCAGAAAGAAAAGATGGAGCGCGACCTGGAGCTGGCGCGCGAGATTCAGGCCGGATTTCTTCCGGAAGCGCCGCCGGTTCTGCCAGGAATCGAGATTGCCGTATCGCATTGCGCTTCGCAGTTTGTGGGCGGCGACTATTACGATTTTCTGTGCGTGAATGCGGAAGG
>WNFJ01262904.1_pt2 | contig 10352 bp, 10 predicted proteins | sample 5400461 | NCBI WGS metagenome assembly WNFJ01 (sample SAMN13153349, study PRJNA577476) | soil metagenome | isolation source: 115 cm saprolite on Douglas fir-dominated hillslope | place: USA:California | collected 2013-09-17
CTGGAAGCTGCCGGTCTATGTCGCCAATTTCGTGCTGATGGAATACGGCACCGGCGCGATCTTCGGCTGCCCGGCGCACGACCAGCGCGACCTCGATTTTGTCAATAAATACGGGCTCGGCAACACGCCGGTGGTGTGCCCGCCGGATGTCGACCCGAAAACCTTCTTTATCGCCGACACCGCCTATGATGGCGACGGCCGCATGATCAATTCGCGCTTCCTCGACGGCATGACCATCGAGCAGGCAAAAGAAGAAGTGGCGAAGCGGCTCGAGGCAGAGGTGCGCCCCCTCCCTAACTCTTCCCCGCAAGCGGGGGAGGGAAGGGCGGGGGCTGTCGGCGAGCGCCAGGTCAATTTTCGCCTGCGCGACTGGGGTATCTCGCGCCAGCGCTATTGGGGCTGCCCAATCCCGGTGATCCACTGCCCGAAATGCGGTGTCGTGCCGGTGCCCGACAAGGACCTGCCGGTGGTGCTGCCTGAGGATGTGACATTCGACAAGCCTGGTAACGCGCTCGACCATCATCCGACCTGGAAGCACGTCACCTGCCCGCAATGCGGCGGCAAGGCGCAGCGCGAAACCGACACGATGGATACCTTTGTCGACTCATCGTGGTACTTCGCGCGCTTCACCGATCCGTGGAACGAGAACGCGCCGACCACGCGCGCCGTCGTGGACCGTCTGATGCCGGTCGATCAATATATCGGCGGCGTCGAGCACGCGATCCTGCATCTGCTATACAGCCGCTTCTTCACCCGCGCCATGAAGGCTACCGGCCATATCGGCATGGATGAGCCGTTCGCTGGCATGTTCACGCAGGGCATGGTGGTGCACGAGACCTATCAAAAGCCCGACGGCAGTTACGTCACGCCGGTCGAGGTCCGGATCGAGACCGGCGCCAACGGCCGCCGGGCATTTCTGATAGCCACCGGCGAAGAAGTCTCCATCGGCCCGATCGAGAAGATGTCGAAGTCGAAGCGCAATACGGTCGATCCCGACGATATCATCACGACCTATGGCGCCGACGTGGCGCGCTGGTTCATGCTGTCGGACTCGCCGCCGGACCGCGACGTGATCTGGAGCGACGAGCGGGTGCAGGGCGCATCGCGCTTCGTGCAGCGGCTGTGGCGGCTGGTGAACGAATCCGCAGATATTGCCAGGACTGCGCCGGCGGCGCGGCCGCCGTCGTTCGGCGACCAGGCGCTGGCCATTCGCAAGGCGGCGCATGGCGCGCTCGACAGGGTCTCCACCGGCATCGAAAAACTGCATTTCAACGTCTGTCTCGCCTATATTCGGGAATTCTCGAATGCGCTGGGCGAAGTTCTGGCACGTCCGGGGCATCCGTCGCCTGACTTGGCATGGGCGGTTCACGAGGCCGCGGTCATCCTTGTTCAACTGTTCGCGCCGATGATGCCGCATCTGGCCGAGGAATGCTGGCAGGTACTGGGGCAGCCCGACCTGGTTTCGGAGGCCAATTGGCCCCAAATCGAACGCGATTTGCTGGTTGAAGACACGGTGACGCTGGTGGTTCAGGTCAACGGCAAGAAACGGGGTGAGGTCACGGTGGCCCGCAATGCCCAGAATCCGGAAATTGAGGCTGCCGTTTTGGCCCTCGATGCGGTAAAACAGGCTCTCGGCGGCAAGGCTGTCCGCAAGGTCATTATTGTTCCCATGAGGATCGTGAATGTCGTTGGCTAGGTTCCGCATCGCCGCGCGGCTTTTGGCTGTGGCCGCACTGGCGGCGCTGACGGCCGGCTGCTTTCAGCCGATGTACGCCGAACATACCGACGGCACGCCCGCTCTGCGGGAAAAGCTGATGGGGGTGGAACTGCCGCCCGTGGACAAGCCCAACGCTTCGCGCGAAGCGCGGATAGGGGTGGAAATCCGCAATGCGCTGGCATTCAAGCTTTACGGCAACGCCACCGGCATGCCGCCTACCCATCGGCTGGTGTTGCGGTTCTCAACGAGCCGTTCGTCGCTGATAATCGATCCGACTACCGGGCTGCCCTCCAGCGAGAATTATGGCATCGATGCACAATATAATCTGATCGAAATCGCTTCGAACAAATCTGTCATGACCGGCACCACCTTCTCCCGCGTGTCCTATGACATGCCCGGCTCCTACCAGCGCTTCGCCCGCTCCCGCGCCTTCCGGGACGCGGAAGATCGCGCGGCGCAGGAAATCGCGGAAAATATCCAGACCCGGCTGGCGGCGTTCTTCGTCGCCGGCACCTGATGACAACCGTCATTCCCCGACGCGCCAATTGGCGCGCCTGCGGGCGCGAGTTCGCGACAAAATTGACACTCGTCAATTTTGCGCTGAACGAGCGAACCCAGAATCTAGAAGTTTATTGGCACGAGATTCCGGGTTCGCGCTTGCGCGCGCCCCGGGATGACAAACACTAGTCTGGTCGTGGTCGCGCTTCGCGGAAAAGAAATCGACGCTTTTCTCGCCCGGCCCGATCCGGGCCGTCCCATCATCCTGCTATACGGTCCAGACGCCGGCCTGGTGCGTGAACGCGCCGACGCGCTGCTGGCATCCGCGGTCGACGATCCCAACGATCCGTTTTCGCTTGTAAGGCTGGATGGCGACGAGCTTTCGGCCGAGCCGTCGCGGCTTGTTGATGAAGCGATGACGGTGCCGCTGTTCGGCGGCCGCCGCGCGATTCGCGTCCGCGCCGGGTCGCGCAGTTTCGCCAGCGGCGTCGACACATTGGCCGATTCGCCCCTGAAAGATTGCCGCATTGTGATCGAGGCCGGTGAGCTGCGGCCGGAATCGCCGCTGCGCAAGGCCTGCGAACGCGCCAAGACGGCTGTCGCGATCGGCTGCTATCCCGACGGCGAGCGCGATCTTGCGAAATTGATCGACGATGAATTGCGGTTCTCGAATTTGCGCATCGCGCCGGACGCGCGCGCGGCATTGATGGCGTTGCTCGGTGGCGACCGCCAGGCCTCGCGCAATGAACTGCGCAAGCTCGCGCTCTATGCGCACGGCGAACGCGAGGTTACGCTCGACGATGTGATGGCGGTCGTTGCGGATGCTTCCGAGCTGAAGGTCGATCCGATCGTGGACGGCGCCTTCGCTGGAAATTCCGCCGCGGTCGAAACCGAATTCGCCAAGGCGATGATCGCCGGCATCTATCCCGGCATGATTATCTCCGCTGCGCAGCGGCAGGCGGCGTGGCTGCATAAATCGGCTCTCGCGGTTGCCGAGGGAACGCCGGTATCGACATTGCTCGACAGCGGATTTCCGCGCCTGCATTTTTCGCGAAAGGGAAATGTCGAAACCGCGTTGCGCAATTTCAATGCGGCGCGGCTGGTAGCGATCATCGATCAACTCGCGACCGCGGCGCTGGAGATGCGCAAGCAGGCGCCGCTGGCGGCCGTGATCGCGCAGCGCGCCCTGCTGTCGATCGCGGTGAATGCAAAGCGGCGCGGATGAGCGCTATTGAATAAACTGTCATTACGGGGCGCGAGTGAAACGAGCGAGCCCGGAATCCAGAAGTTATTGATACGGGATTCCGGGTTCGCGCTTGCGCGCATCACGGAATGACGCATTAACTCCCCGTATCCAGCCTCCGCACAATCTCGTCGAGCTGATCGAGGTCGCGGTAGCGGATCTGCACGGTGCCGCCGGGATTGCGGTGATCGACGCTAACCGCAAGGCCAAGCGCGTCGCTGACCCGTTTTTCAAGCGCTACCGTGTCGGGATCTTTCACCTTGCCGCCGCGCGCCTTCTGCGGCTTGCGCTCCGGTACACCCTCGACATGCGCCAATGCCTCGGCCTGACGCACGTTAAGGCCTTCCTCGACGATGCGTTTGGCGGCAGCAGTCGGATCGGGAACGCCGATCAACGCGCGCGCATGGCCGGCCGACAGCTGGCCCGATGCGATGTAGGCTTGCACCTCGGCCGGCAGTTTCGTCAGCCGCATCATGTTGGCGACGTGGCTGCGGCTCTTGCCGACGATCTTCGCGATCTCATCCTGGCTGCGTTTGAATTCATTGGCGAGCGCGTGATAACCGTGCGCCTCTTCCATCGCGTTGAGATCTTCGCGCTGCACGTTTTCGATGATCGCGATCTCGAGCGCGTCGCTGTCGCTGACATCGACCGGCACGATCGGGACCTCGTGCAGGCCGGCGATCTGCGACGCGCGCCAGCGGCGCTCGCCGGCGATGATCTCGTAACGATCCTGCACGCCCTTGACCGGCCGCACCACGATCGGCTGGATCACGCCGTGCTGTTTGATCGAGTCGGCGAGTTCGCCGAGTTCGGCATCGGCAAAATCGCGGCGCGGATTGCGCGGATTGGGTTTGAGGAATTCGATCGGCACCTTGCGCTGCGCGCGCGGCCGGTCCAGATGCGCGGCCTCGCCGCCGACATCTCCGATCAGACTTGCAAGACCGCGGCCCAGTCGCGAACGCGCTTCGTCGGCCATCGCCAGCTCCCTTGGATTCACTCGCATCACTCCAGAATTAGAATCTCAGGTTTCGTTGAAGCTAGATCGTAGGGTGGGCAAAGGCGCTCTTCGCGCCGTGCCCACCATCACATCGCAAAGCATATCGTGATGGGCACGCTTCGCTTTGCCCACCCTAGGTTCTTCCCCCGTTCAATGCGCGCGCAGCTCGCGCTCGCGCTGGATCACTTCCGTCGCAAGCTTGAGATAGGCTTCGCTGCCGACGCATTTGAGATCGTACACCAGCACCGGCTTGCCATAGGAGGGCGCTTCGGAGATGCGCACGTTGCGCGGGATCATGGTGTTGTAGACCTTGCTGCCCATGAACTGCCTGACATCGGCGACGACCTGGTTCGACAAATTGTTGCGCGAGTCGAACATGGTCAGCACGATCCCGTGGATCGACAGATTGGGATTGAGCGTGGTGCGCACCTGCTCCACCGTCTGCAGCAATTGCGACAGGCCCTCCAGCGCGAAGAACTCGCACTGCAGCGGCACCAGGATCGCGTCCGAGGCGGCCATCGCGTTGACGGTGAGAAGATTGAGCGAAGGCGGACAATCGATCAGCACATAGGTGTAATCGGATTCCGGCGTGGCGTTGGTGTTCAAGGCCGCGATCGCATCGCGCAGCCGAAATGCGCGGTCGCGTGTCGATCCCAGTTCGAGTTCGAGGCCTGAGAGATCCATGGTCGAGGCCGCGATATGCAAGCGCGGCACCGCGGTCGGCACGACCGCGTCGCGCAGTGGCGCCTCGCCGATCAGCACGTCATAGGTCGAGCAGCTGCGGCTGCGGCGATCGATGCCAAGACCGGTTGAGGCGTTACCTTGCGGATCGAGATCGACGATCAGCACGCGTTCGCCGATCGCAGCGAGCGCTGTGCCGAGATTGATCGCGGTGGTGGTCTTGCCGACGCCGCCTTTCTGATTGGCCAACGCCAGGATGCGCGGATGCCCGGGCGGTTGAGGCACCTTATCCTCTTGATAAATTTGATCAATTACCGTCATGCGCGGGTGCCATGTGCTGTCGCGGACGGGTTGCGCCGCTCGATATGGTCGAGCTCGACGATCCAGCCATGTCCGCCCGTGCGGCTGGAATGCAGATGCGGCTTGATATTCCAATATTTAGTGGCTTCGGTCAATTCGGCCTCTACATCTTGACCCTTGAAAAACAGAGCTTTTGCGCCCTGACTTACCAGCGGTGCCGCGAAGCCGATGAGTTGGTGTAGCGGAGCGACCGCTCGGGCCGTGACACAATCGACCGGACCTGTGATTCTGTCCACACTATCCCCGATATCCGTCAAGTGGACCGTGCCGCGCGAGCTGGTAACGCGCAGTGCCTCGCGCAGGAAGGCGGCTTTCTTGGCGTTGCGCTCGACCAGATGGACGATCGCCCCCGGCGTTTCCGCCAACGCGCAGGCCAGCACCACGCCGGGAAAACCTCCGCCGCTACCAAGATCGGCCCATATTTTGGCTGAGGGAGCCAGTGTCAAAAGCTGCAGCGAATCGGAGATGTGCCGGGTCCACAAATTTGGAAGCGTCGAGGGCGCCACGAGATTGGTTTTCGCCTGCCATTCCAGCAGGAGATCGACATAGCGGTCCAGCCGCGCCTCTGTTTCACGTGAAACGGGCGTTAGCGCCAGCGCCACGGCCTTGTCAGAGGCTGGGATGGGTGAGGTGGTTTGCAGTTTTGCCATTGGGCTTTGCCGATGGTCGGCTTCACGAATCACGTCAACTCGCACGATACCAATTTTGGCGCCCTTTCTTACCTCGTCCCGCTTGCGGGCAGAGGTCGCGAGCGGGCGAGGGGCGAGGCAATGCGTCCGTCAAAATCGCGCCCCTCTCAAATCGTAAGACCTTCAATCGTAAGACCTTTGGATTGAAGGCTGCCGAGGTGAGGTGAAGGCGGGTTCGAAGCCGGATCATCCTCGATTGCTGTCTGGACCCTGCCCTGCCCCTCGCCCGGATCGCAAGAGCGACATAGCCGAAGCTTCGCTTCGGCGTTCTTTCCAGGACGGCCGCCAAAGGCGGCCTATGCCTCTCCACCAAGAGCGGGGCGAGGCGAAGAGGCCGCTCCTTGTTTCACGTGAAACACCTTTACGCGGTCGCCGCTGAAGCCATGACTGCCGTCTTCCGCCGCGCTTCTCGCCGCAGATAGGCCGCCAAAATCCCGAGCGCGGCCGGCGTCAAGCCATCGAGCCGACCCGCCTGCCCTACTGTACGCGGTCGAGCGGCCTCAAGCTTCGCGCGGGCCTCGTTGGAAAGTCCCGGCACTAGGCTGTAATCGATATCGCTGAGGATCAGCCCCTCGTCGCGCCTGAAAGCATCGACGTCGGCGGTCTGGCGCTTGAGATAGACGTCGTATTTGGCATCGATCTCAAGATGAACCGCGATCGATGGGTCAATGGCCGACAATTCCGGCCAGATACCGCGTAGCTCGGCCCAACCGATCTCCGGATAGGCCAGCAATTCAAACGCCGAGCGGCGATGGCCGTCTCTGTTGAGCGCCAACCCATGCCCGGCGGCTTCATTCGGCGTGAGCGTCAGCGATTTCGCCAGCGACTTCGCCGCATTGAGTGCTGCCATCTTCGCCCCGTGGCGCAGCGAACGCGCCCTCCCCACACACCCCAGCGCCATCCCCTTGTCTGTCAGGCGCTGATCGGCGTTGTCCGCCCGCAAGGTCAGCCGGTATTCGGCCCGCGAGGTGAACATCCGGTACGGCTCGGTGATGCCGCGCGTCACGAGATCATCGATCATCACGCCGAGATAGCCGTCGGCGCGATCGAATACGATCGGCTTAGAACCACTAGCGGCCAATGCTGCGTTAAGGCCTGCTACAAGCCCCTGTGCCGCCGCCTCTTCATAGCCGGTCGTGCCGTTGATCTGCCCGGCCAGGAACAGCCCCCGCAGACGCTTGGTCTGCAAGGTCGGATCCAGTTCGCGCGGGTCGACGTGGTCGTATTCGATGGCGTAGCCCGGACGGACCATCCGCACGCGCTCAAGGCTGGGAATCGTCGCCAGAATTGCCAGTTGGACTTCTTCCGGCAATGATGTGGAAATGCCGTTGGGATAAACCGTGCTGTCGTCGAGCCCCTCCGGCTCCAGAAAGATCTGATGTCCGTCACGGTCGCCGAAGCGAACGATCTTGTCCTCGATCGAGGGGCAATAGCGCGGCCCGGTGCTCTTGATCTGCCCCGAATACATCGGCGAGCGATGCACATTGGCTCGGATCACCTCATGGGTTGCAGGCGTAGTGCGGGTGATGCCGCACTGGATCTGCGGCGTCGTGATGCGGTCGGTCATCGCCGAAAACGGCTCCGGCGGATCGTCGCCTGGCTGCATTTCGACCGCAGACCAGTCGATCGTGCTGCCATCAAGCCTTGGTGGAGTGCCGGTTTTCAGCCGCCCCAGCGTAAAGCCGACGCGCTCGAACGACTTTGAGAGCCCCATCGCCGGAGCCTCACCAACCCGCCCTGCCGGCCAGTTCTTCTCCCCGAGATGGATCAGGCCACGCAGGAAGGTCCCGGTGGTGATGACGACCGCGCCTGCCGACAGCTCGTGGCCGTCGGTCAGGCGAATGCCGGTGACGCGGCCGTTGGAGACGACCAACTCATCCGCCTCCCCTTCGATCACGCTTAGATTATCCGTCTCGCTGATAGCTGCCTGCATCGCGGCGGAATAGAGCTTACGATCCGCCTGGGCGCGCGGACCCCGCACCGCCGGACCCTTGCGCCGATTGAGCATACGAAACTGAATGCCGGCGGCGTCAGCGACCCGGCCCATCAGACCGTCCAGCGCATCGACCTCGCGGACCAGATGGCCCTTGCCGAGCCCTCCGATCGCGGGATTGCAGGACATCGCGCCGATGGTCGCGAAGCGATGGGTCACCAGCGCTGTTCTGGCGCTCATGCGCGCCGCTGCGCTCGCGGCCTCGCAGCCGGCGTGGCCGCCTCCGATGACGATGACATCAAATGATTCTTGCCGGGCAATCATGGCGGGACTTTTATCGCGAGGCGACGAAAGCAGGAAGCGGTAAGTTCTCCCAATGTACGTTTCACTTGAAACGGCCGGCTCTCCGAGCCTGCACCATGGGATGTTTCACGTGAAACACCCGCTCCATAAAATGAATGAAGAAATATTACTTACCAATACAAAAATCTCGAAAGATCACATCCAGGATATCTTCAACGTCGACCCGACCGAGCATGCGCCCCAAGGAATGAGCCGCGATCCGCAAATCCTCTGCGGCGAGTTCCTCCCCCTCGTCGATCGCGCTTATACAGCGGTGCAGCGAATCCGCCGTCTCTTGGAGCAATTTTCGTTGCCGCTCCCGGCCGATCAGGCCGCCCTCGCCCGAACCAAAGTAATCCTGCGCGAAGGCAATCAGGGCTGCGATCAACTCCGGGATTCCGTCGCCGCGGCTGGCCGAAATTCCCAAATCGGCGCGGCCCCCTCTCTGCTGCCAGACCGCGACCGGCTGGCTGGGGTTCTTCGCGTCAATTGCCAAAGCGTCGAGATCGATCTTGTTGCGCAGCATCCACACCGGCGCGGCGCCATCATTTCGTCTTTCCTCGTGCTGGGCATCGACCAGCCACAACACCAGGTCGGCTTCCGCCGCGCGCGCCCGAGCGCGACGCACACCCTCCTGCTCCACCGGATCGTCCGTTTCGCGAATCCCGGCGGTGTCGATCACCGTCACCGGATAGCCGTCGAGATCGAGTTGGACTTCGATGATGTCACGCGTGGTGCCGGCATGCGGCGAGACGATCGCGACCTCGCGCCGCGCCAGCTGATTCATCAGCGTTGATTTACCGACGTTCGGCGGCCCGGCGATCGCGACTACCAGCCCCTCGCGCAGCCGCTCACTTCGCCCCTGCGCCGCAAGCACTTCCAGGATTTCGCCGAGCAGCGTTTTGATCTTGGTAAGCGCCGGCGCGATCAGCTCGGCAGGTACCTCACCTTCGTCGGAGAAATCGATTGCCGCTTCGATCAACGCGGAGGCCTCGATGATCTGGGCACGCCAGTCACGTGCCTTTTCGCCGAGCAAACCTTTCAGGTGACGCAGCGCCTGGCGGCGTTGCCGATCGGTGTCGGCATGGATCAGATCGTCGAGACCTTCGGCCTCGGTAAGGTCCAACTTGCCATTCTCAAACGCGCGCCGGGTAAACTCGCCCGGCTCCGCCGCTCGCACATCATCGAGAGCCGAGAGCGCTGCAAACAGCGCCGCTAGCACCGCGCGCCCGCCATGGACGTGAAACTCCGCGACATCCTCCCCGGTCGCACTCGCGGGTCCTGGAAACCACAGGATCACCGCATCGTCGATCGGCTGTTGATTGGTATCGCGCAGCAATCTCCGCGCCGCCATCCGCGGCATCGGGAGCTCGCCCGCGAGCGAGGCGAGCGCGGTCCCGGCTTGCGGTCCGGATACCCGCACAATGGAGATTGCACTCGGCGGCCGGCCCGATGACAACGCAAAGATGGTCTGTTCCCGCGGATGCATCGCCTATTTGTCCCCGAGCCTTTGAAAAGGCAACGTAATCTCGATTTACCGAGTTATCGCATACGAGGCGAGGCAAGGCGGCGATGGTGCAGCACAACCGCAGCATTTCCCTGCATTTCTGCTGATTTTCCCGATCAATCCGGGTCTTCCCGTTAATCACAAGCTATTTCAAATACTTATAGGATGGCCGCGCACGGCCTGCGAATTCCGCGATGTTGCGTCTCTGCTGCAGCAGCACGAGTTTTCGGGGCCGGCACGGAAAGGGCGCCCCTTCCAAGGACGCCCCCTCCAAAACCGGCAAGTTAACTCAGGTATTCATCGATTCGAAGAATTCCGCGTTGTTCTTGGTGTTGCGCAGCTTGTCGAGCAGGAAGTCGATCGCATCCATCGTGCCCATCGGATT
>WNFJ01308062.1_pt1 | contig 10351 bp, 13 predicted proteins | sample 5400461 | NCBI WGS metagenome assembly WNFJ01 (sample SAMN13153349, study PRJNA577476) | soil metagenome | isolation source: 115 cm saprolite on Douglas fir-dominated hillslope | place: USA:California | collected 2013-09-17
CCTCGCCCTGCCTCGCCCCGACGATCTGAACGCGGCGCCCGAGCGCGCCTCCCTCGCTCTGCTCGATGTGGCCCTGTCGGTCGCGAGCGCCGCCGTGCTCGCCGAGAACCCAGAGGTCGCGACCCTCGGCGACCCCGAGCACGGTCGCGACCCGCCCCCGACCGCCCTGCTGGCCGCTCGCCTAGTCTTGCGCGCCGATGTGCTGCACGAGCTGATCGCCGCCTATCTCGCCGCCATCGACGACCTCAATCGAGACGACCCGCACATGCCGTTTTGAGCCGTCTCCCAAACTGCCTCACCACCTCACGCGTCGCGCCCGGACGGCCCAATGCGGGAAACCCCTCCGCCCTCCTCGCGGACGAGGGCAAGAATCCGGTCGCGAAAAAGCGTGGGAGACAACACCCAGGAGGAATGTTGGCGTACGTCAAGTAATGGCCATTCCAATCCAAAAGTATAACATTGACGTTGATGCTGCCGGGTACGACATAGATCGAGGAGGGACGCCAATAGACCTGCGGATCGTTAGGCATGGAGAACTTGATGACCACATCTGGACAATGCGGGTAGATCGTCCGGTCTAAGTAGTCGATTTGAGAGTCAGGGACTGGTACACAAGTTGAACCTGTCATTGAATGGAATCGTGCAAGTCGTGCCCCCCGTGAGCGGCGCAGCGGTTGTAGAAGTGGGTTCCTCCGCGGTAGCAGGTGACACAGTTGGCTGCGGCAGATGTGGGGCGAGTGCGCTGGGGCGCATCACGGCTTTGCCGGGTCCGGGTGTCAGGCCCCTGATTTCCGCAGGGAGAGCTGGGCGCGCCGTAATCGTTTTCTGCGAAGGCGGTTGTTTGGCGACGATGTTCTGAGCGGCGACGTTCGTTTGCTCTGTGGAATCCGGCGACTGGTCCATCTGATTGGTGCAGCTAATCACTGCCACGGCAAGAATGCTGGCCACGGGCGAACGTGTGAGCATGATGTTGTTCTCCTAAAATGCGCAGGTGAAGCCAAAATTGGATAAAGATACAGCGAAGACAGAGCGACCAGATGAAGTCGCCCGCGCCAGTGTGGTGATGATGCCCCTTCAAAGGGTGGCCAGACGGCCCTTAGAAAGCCCCGACAAACCTAAAACGTATGTGGCTCTGACAGGCATCACCCGTCCATAGGCATTTTTTACGTTTGGTTCCCAAGTCGCGCGGGCGCGCTATCGTTTGCTCGTCGCGAACATGCCGCGCGCCAAAGATCCCTCGGAACTCGTCGCGCCTGTGGTCCTGCCTCCTGCGGGCCTGCGAGTCTCGCGTATGTGCCTCGGTACCGACGAACTCGCGGTACTGAGCTTTCCGCTTGGTTGCGTCGCTTTTCCCGACTCGCTCACGGAAGCCGAGCGAGCCGTCGCTCGCGCGATGCTCGCCGGGGAATCGAACGCGCAGATCGCCATCGCGCGCCAGACGTCGCTGCGCACAGTGGACAATCAGATCGCGTCTATCTTGCGCAAGCTTCACGTGCGGTCGCGCTCCGAAGCTTTTGCCGCGCTGTGTCGCCCGCACGAGAGTCAGCCTCAGACGTCACTTGCGGGAGGTGGGCGAGGGCGGCGTCGCGAAAAATAGCCGTGTGACGTCTGAGCACCTCGGCTTGAGCGCCGTCCCCTACGGCGCAATCGGGCCATTTCGACGAGGACGCCAGCGTGAGCGATCGCGGTCGCGGCGATCGGTCGCAAGAGCACCGGGTCGAACTCGACGACGATGTCCGTCGGTGCATCCGGCAGGATGCGGGCCGAGCCTGCCTCGGTGAGCGGCGCCTGTGACTCGCTGGACGGCCTCCGTGGATGGCATCAGAAAACGGGCTGACCAGAACTCATGCTCGCAATCTCTCGGGCTCAGGACGGCGCTGCTCGCAGTGAGAGCTGTCCGAGCACTGCACGCGCGCCGCGTTCGATCTCTATGCTCGCGTACTCGAACTGCTGGACGCTCGACAAGACCTCCGCATAGGGAGGGTGTGGCTGGTTCGTCATTCGTTCGCCGAGCGACTTCGCGGCGTTCGTCAGCTCGGCCACAGCGTTGACCAAGATCTCCACATCCTGGGCGAGTGCGGACAAGCGCTTCTCCTCGCCGAGGAAAAGAGCAAGTCCCGGCCGGATCCACTGCGCTTCACCGTCCTCCAGCAGTGCAATTGCGCCGCAGGCGCCGCACCATTGGATGGGAATTCGTGAGCCGTCAGGCTCGACGACAACGGCGGACGAAAGACTGTTTTGCGGATGTTGACAAGCCGTGAGAACGCCGATCGATCGACCCAATGTCCATTCTGCGCCGCTCGGCGGGTGCGAAGACACGTGCAGCCGCCGCAGCCCGGACGGCCGCGGGTCGGTGACGGTGGGGTCGCGGCGCGCATCGTCTGGATCCTCGGGATCAGTCATGGACGGGGGCATCCCTTCACCGAAAGTGCTGTCGGTACCCATGCGCAACCGCCTTACGGAGAAGCCAGAGCAACGAGCTGAGCGAATGGCTCGTCCGCTGTCACCGTGACTGCAGCGCTGAACGCCGTGCCGCACCCCTCAGGGATGGGGCCACCATGAGGGTGAACCTTCCGTTATCTGCCTCGGAGAGGCAGAAGCTGTCCATAGGCATTTTTTACGGTTTGGTTCCCAAGCGGGGCGGGACCGCGATCGTCACTTACGGGAGGTGGACGAGGGCGGCGTCGCGAAAAAGAGCCGTGCGACGTCTGAGTGGCACGTTAGACCAAGCTTTCTCATGGCGCTTTCGCGATGTCTGAAGACCGACGTCGGCGAGAGACCAAGCGTGTAGGCCGTCAGCTTGAGCGAGTCGCCTGCGGCCATGTAGGCAAGTACTTGCCGCTCCCGCAGAGTGAGCACGCGCGGGTCTTGGACGTGGGGCTCGTTCTTGCGCGCGACCATGTACCGTCGTCCGTCGTGATCGAAGTGCTCGACCAGCGACCAGCGGCCTGCGACCAGTGCCGTCCATAGGTCAAGGGATGCGCTGTCTTTGCGGCGCGCCTTGCTGCGCGCGCGATCGATAGAGAGCGCCGCGTGCCTCAGCGATTCGCGTGCGCGTTGGCCTTGCGCGCACGGCTCGGCGTGCTCGATGGCGCCGGACGACGAGATCACGGCATCACTGCCCCGCGTCAGGTCGGACGCGGGCAGGTGGGCGATGCTTCGGCGAAGGCGAGCGCCTGCGCTACCGTGCGCTGCGATTCGGCTCCACGCCGCAATCTCTTGGCGGCTCGGGCGGCCCGTGTCGCCCAAAGGCGCGCCGAACCAAATGGCGTGGCCGCTCGGATCGAGCGCAAGCACCCCCAAGAAATCGCGGATACCCACCGGATGCAGGTAGTCTACGAATGGAGCGAACGCCCGGGATTGGGCAGCGGTCAGTCCCAAGCACTGACTCGCCGTGAGACAGCGAGCCCGGCCTGGAGTGTTCATCGCCTGAAACACGCCCGGGTTGTCACGTGCCCAAGCGAGCATCGCCTCGCTTATTCGCCCGCTCATTTGCCGAGTGTCCCTCAGCGATTCATCGGGACGCATGCCCGGGGCGTAGGTGGAAACAGTCACCCCGAACCCGTGGTTGAGCCGTGGCTCCGCGCGCTCGAGCAGCTGAACGAGCCATGTGCGATTGTCCGCCCCGAGGTCATACGCCGCCTCGACAATGGAGATGAGGTATCCCTTCATGGCCCGCGCGATGCCTCTCCGTACTCGCCGCGCTCAAGCTGCTGCAAGTTCGGCAGGTGCGCAAGAGGGCCCTCTTGTTTCAAGAGCCCTCACTTGCGGGAGGCGGGGGAGGGCTGCGTCGCGAAAAAAAGTCGTGCGACGTCTGAGTAACACGTCAGACCGAGCTTTCTCATGGCGCTTTCGCGATGCCTGAATACCGACGTCGGTGAGAGACCAAGCGTGTAGGCCGTCAGCTTGAGCGAGTCGCCTGCGGCCATGTAGGCGAGCACTTGCCGCTCTCGCGGCGTGAGAGCGCGCGGATCTTTGACCTCGGGCTCGTTTTTGCGCGCGACCATGTACCGTCGTCCGTCGTGATCGAAGTGCTCTACGAGCGACCAGCGGCCAGCGACCAGACCCTTCCAGAGGTCGAGAGCCTCGTCCTCTCTGCGGCGCGCTTTGGTCCTCGCCCGGTCGATGGCGAGCGCAGCCCTCCGCAGCGATTCGCGGGCCGGTAGGCTTTGGGCGCACGGCTCCGCGTGCTCGAAGGCACCGACTTGGAAAGCACCGCATCACTTCCAGTTGCTGGATCTGATCCAGGACAGGAAGCCGCCCTTCGACGGAGCCGAGCCCCTGCGCTGATGTGCACAGCGATTCGGCTCCACGCAGCGCGTACTTGGCGGCTCGGGCGCTTTGTGGCACCGGTCGGCGCGCCGAGCCAAATCGCGTGGCCGTCCGGGTCAAGCGACAACACCCCGACGAAGTCGCGCACTCCGACCGGATGCAGGTGCTCGACGAACGGGCCCAGAGTCTGCGCCTCAGCCGAATTCAACCCCAATTTCTCGGTCGCCGTTTCCATGCGTTCGCGACTTCGCGGGGTGTTGATCGTTTCAATAGAGGTCTCGTTCTGCATTTGCTAGGGCGTGCATCGCCTCCATCACTCGCGGATTCATTTGCCAAGCCTCGACGATCGATTCCTCGATCCGCATGCCCGGGACATAGGTCTGAATAGTCACGCCAAAGCCTTGGTCGAGCCGGGGCGCCGCCCGTCCAAGAAGCCGAGAGAGCCACGCACGGTCGTCCGACTCCAGGTCATACGCCGCCTCGACGATGGAGATGATGTCCGCCTTCATGTCTTGCAATGGCCCTTTTGCTCGCGGCCCGCACGGTGCCGCAAGCCAAGCAAGCGCGCAAGAGGGCTGTGGTCGAGCGAGTTGTGGCGCCGCCCGCTCGAGCGGGCCAGGCTCAAACGCCCCAGCGCAAAAGCATGGCAGCGCGCGTAAACCCCGCGCCCTGGGCGTACAGGCACACGAGGGGAAGGTCCCCGCTGCGCCCAGGCTTGAGTAGCCCACGGCGACGCGCTTCCAAAAGGTTGGTCACGACGCCGCATCCACCCAAATGCGCCAATTCATCGAAGGTCTGCGGTGCCGCCTCCACCGGGAGCCCCAGTGCTTCTGCAATCGCGACAGGTATCCAGCGTCGTGGCTGGACCGACGCGAGGACGCTTATGCTCAAGGGCAGGACGCCCGCGCGCCGCGCCACTTCCTTGATGGTCTCAGTCCCGTAGCGAACCGTATCGCGCACGAGCTGCTGTGCGGCGGACCGGTCGTAGCTTCCGACGTACATCGCTCCGCCGGGCAGATACCAGGGAGTGTCGTTTTCCTTCTGCCGGCGCCACGCGACGGCGTCGTAGAACTCGCCTTGCGAAACGCCGTAGCTCGCGAGTATTCCGGCGCGCTCGCTCGCGCCGACTACGATCGCCGTTGCCCCGTCTCCCACGCTTGGCGATGCGGGATGCACGAGCGGGAAGGCACGAGTGATTAGGTGCGAGCCGGTGACCAGAACCTTTTCGGCACGCCCCGATTCGATGAGCGACGCGGCGAACAAGAGCTGCGCGATGGTCGTGGCGCAAGCCGTATCCATGCCGATGCCCAGCGCTCGATTTGCACCAATGAGGTGGGCCACGCGCGGCGCGCTCGGCGGCGTGGGGCGATCGGGTACTGCTGCCCAGGACAGAACGACGTCGATCTCCGAAGCCTTCAGTCGTGCGTCCGCCAAAGCCGCGCGTGCCGCGTGGGCCTCTGCCTCGCATGCAGTCATCGACTCGTCAGCGACGCGTCGCCGTGTCGTTCCGAGGAAAGGGTCGCTGGCTTCCGGGGCGAGATGACGACTGACGATTGCGGCAAATGGGTCATCGCGACCGCCCACTTGGACGTCGGCCAATTCCCGGTGTGCCGAAGCCTTGGCTAGTGCGGCAAAGTCAGCTGGCCACGCGTCGTTCTCTCGGATCGCCTCCGGCCGCCACTCCCCGATGCCCAGGACTGCCGCTCTCACGCGGGCTCCTGGGCCGCCGCGGGCTCCGCGGACATCTGTTGCAGCGCCTCGACACGTCCCGCGCCTTTCAGACGCACACCCGCATCGATCCGCATGTCGAGCACGACGGGTAGATCGCGCCGGGCGATGCGGTCGAGGCGCTCGGCCGTAAGCTCGCCCGGATGATTGATGCGCAGACCTGGAATGCCCATCGATCGCGCCCAGAGAGCGAAGTCGACCCACGGCGAATCCCACTGCGCCTCGCGCCGGAATTGCGTCTTGTATCCGTGATACACCATGTTGTAGCGGGCATCGTTGAAGACAGCGAAAACGACGGGGAGCCGCTCGCGGACTGCCACGAGAACCTCCATCCCCGTCATTTGCATACCGCCGTCGCCGCAAACGCAGACGACGCGGCGCGATGGGTCTCCCAGGGCGAGACCAATGGCGCTGCAGATGCCTGACCCCATGCTCCCGAGACCGAGCTGAATGGAGAAAGCGTCGGGATCGGCCGCAGTCAAGTAGTGCAGCGAGAACAGCATGTGCTCCCCGATATCCGTGACGAACCGCGCGTTCGGCCCGGCAGCGGCCTGAAGATCCGCGATTGCCCTGTGCGGCCGCAATGTGGGGGCGTCGTCGGATGCGAAATCGGCGATCTCGAACGGCGACGCGCTTGACTTGAGCGCGCGGACAAGGCCCGTCGAGCGCCCATTGCGGAGACCTTCCTGACTTACGTAGTCGTACGCCGCGTCGATGAACTCGCCTACGTCGGCCACGACACCGATGTGGGTCGGCAGATTGCGGTGGAATACGTTCGAGTCGGTGTCGACGTGTACGAGCTTTCCGTCGACGGCGATGTACGGTGTTGGACCGATACTGCAGTCATCGAGGTCGGTACCCAGGACAAGCGCAGCGTCGACGCCAGTTGCGGTGTAGCGCCGCGCCCAGTACGACGCCGCCAGGCCCCCCTGCCGGAGCGAGCGAGGGTGAAGCTCACTGACCACGCCCTTCGCACGCGGCGTGGTCACGAACGGGATGTCGAACAAGTCCAAGAGACGGCGCAGTTGGGCCGAGTACGGACGGCACCCCGCTCCGAGTACGATGAGCGGTCGCTCCGCCGTCGCAAGCAGCTCGCAGGTCTCGGCCACCACTTCCGGAGAGGGAGTGGAACGATGCTCGACTGGAGCGCGTTCGGTTCGGGTTGCGGGAGCGCGCGTGCTACCGCATTGAATCGGCACGACCAGAAGTGCGGGCCCTTTTCGTGTCGGATCGGTCGCAGCGTCGAGAGCGGCCAGCGCCTGAGTGGCCGCCGAACGCGGATGGGTGACCCGGAGCGTCGCGCGAGTGATGCTGGCGAACATGTGCTCCACGTCCAGCCCTTCCGGTCCGCAGTTTTGGAGCAGACGTTTGCCGTCGGCCGCCCACGCAACGTCGCCGCAGATGACGACCATCGGAATGCGCTCGAAATACGCCGACGCGAGACCGGTAACAGCGTTGGTGGCGCCTGGGCCGGCTGTCAGCAAGACCACCGGCACGCGGCCCGTTGCCCGATAGAACCCGGCGGCTTCGAACGCAGCGGCCGACTCGTGTCGCGACTCGATGAGGCGCGCCCCTGGCGCTTGAAGGACGGCATTGAATACGGGCATCACCGGGCCGCCCGGCACCCCAAAAAACGTGTCGGCGCCAGCTTCGACGAGCGCTGCAATCAAGTGCGACGCCGCCTCGGCGCCGCTTCCGCTCACCTCTCTCAGTACGGGCGCTGGCTTGGGGAAAAGCTCACGGATGTAAGACTCGCGCGGAGCGGCAGGCTTCGCGTGTGGAAGGTGATACCGGGCGTGGTTCATCTAAACTCCTTGGGTAGTGTCCCCCCCCGGTTTTGTGATTATTGGCAACGCTCTCTGACTGAAGGAAGAGAACTTTACCAGCGGAAAAACGTCGACCCATTGAATCGGTCGATCAGTTTCGTCTCAATTTCCGCCTTGATTCCGCACGCCTCGAAAGTTCCTTCCGCCGCCCCGGTGACCGCTGATTTGATCCACCAGTATTCGTCCGTGTACACCATCTCCACCTCGCGTTCGGAGTGGCGCCGGATTTCCCAATGTCCGTACTTGCAACTCTGCCGACGAGCCGCCAGCGCCTGTTCCAAGAGGCGCACCGGGTCGCGCGACAGCACGCGAAGCATGGCGCGGCCGAGAAGCGTGCCCATGAACGCCTCGGCGTTCTCCCTGGTGATGGCCGACATCCCTTCGTGCACTCGCTCCGGAGAGGCGACAATGGCGCCTGCACACGCGCTGCGCATAAGCAGCTCGGCGACCGGATAAAAGGCCAACGCAGAGTAGTGATCGGTCGGAAAGTATTCGCGGTACGCGTCCATCCGCCCCGAGCGTTCGACCTGCTTTTCGATGCTCTTGAACCACACTCCGCGCATTTGTGCCGAAGGCGGTACCAACGGAAGCCGTTCGACGATGTCGCAATGGGGCGCTACCAAAGCGACCGCGCGGTCTGCGAGGGTCACGTTGGGCGAGACTACACCGAAATGCTGCAGTTTGCTTAGGGGCGCTCATTTCGTGGATGGCTGAGTCCGGAAGGCTTTGGCTATCGTGCGTACGGCGCGCACTACCGCGCACTTTAGGGGTGGCCGGCAGATATCTCGCGCGCGCGCTCCCAAAGCGCATCGTGCGCCCACGGTCGCGCGGTCCGAATGGCGAGGTGATTCCGACCGTAGCGGACTCGATTCGTCAGAAGTGTGACGATTGTGTGGTTTTGGGGATCGATCCAAAGGCTGGTTCCCACGAAACCCAGGTGGCCAAAGCTGGCCATTGCCATCCGCGAACCCGCGCTCGATCCTGCGGGACTCTTGCCGTCGAAGCCCGCCCGCAAGTTGCCCCCTGGCCGCTCGCGCACGAGCCAGCGCAGATCCACGCTGCCCAGGGCGCTCTCGTGGCCGCCGAGAGCGTCGAGTACGGCCTGGCCAAACGTCAGGACGGCATCCGCGGTCGCGAAGAGGCCGGAGTGACCGGAGCCTCCGAGCCCGGTTAGCGCCCAGGCGTTCTCGTCGTGAACTTCGCCGCGGATGAGACCCCCACGCCATTCCACGTCTTCTGTTGGCGCGAAGGGTCCGTCGATTCCTCGGTCCTTCAGATCCCGCACCGTTCCCGCGGCGGCCGCGATCCCGAGGGGCTGGAGCACGAGTCGGTCGATGGCCTCGCCCGCGTCTCGAGCTCCGACTGCACGAGCCAGCGCGGCGCCCACGAGCATGTACCCGAGGTCACTGTAAAGGGGTGCGAAGCCGTCGGATGGAACGTCTCCATCCGCATCGGCGCGCCGGGCATCGGCGGCCTCACGCAGCGCCGCGGCCACGCCGACCGATTCACCGCGAAGCCGGGGCGCGTACAGCGGCGTATGGGCTTGTAGCCCGGCTCGATGCGCGAGCAAGAGCTCGATGGTCACGTGCTCGCTGGCGGTTCCGCGCGCTTCCTCGAGAAGCGCCCCCAGGGGGGTGTTGGGAGCGATTCGCGCGCGCTCCACCGCCACCGCCGTAAATGGCTTGGTCACGCTCGCGAGGGCGAAGAGGACATCGACATCGCCTCCCACTTCTCGGTGCCAGGACTTGGTTCGCACGGCACACCCGGCAGCGCACGCCGGTGCCGCTCCTTCCGCCACGATGCGCCGCGCGATCTCGTCGGCGGTCACATTCGATTCTTTTCGTCCGAGAGGCCAAGGACAACCGACTCGATGCTGAGGCCGAGCTCTGCTGCGCGCAAGAACGCCGCGCGCAGCGGCGGCCTCATGACCCGCGGGATCATGTCCGCCGCGTCCGCCGCGGCGCACACGATTGCGTCGATGAGGTGCGGCGGCGCTGGGCCTTGAGGCTCGGGCGGGCCCGCGGGTGCGGGCGCTGCCGCGGCGGGCGCGGCCACGGATCTGGCAGCGCTCTCCCTCGGCCGCGGCGGTGGCTCGAGCAGCGCCGATGCGAGCAGTTCGTCGGCGAGGTCCTCGTCTTCCTCACGCACCATGTCTGCGAGTTGGCGGACCTGAGCCTCCACGGGCGCCGTCTGCCCCTTTTGCCAGCGAATGACGGTTCGACGCGAAACGCCCATTGCATGCGCGAGCTCGCCCTGCTCCATCCCGAGGACACGGCGGGCGTATTGGAGCATTCGCTTGAGGGGTCTGGCGCTATTGAACTCCATTGGCGAGCCAGCGTGTCACATCTCCCACGCCGGGACGACGATCGCAAGTTCGGTGTGTCACTGCGCGGCTCGAAATGCGCCGATCTGCTGACGACCGTGTCACCCTCTCGAGAGCCGTACGAAAGCCAGCGGGCGCGTTTGTCACACGCGGTAGCGACCGATTTGCATTACGAGCCTCCGATGTCACATCGGGGCACGTT
>WNFJ01052912.1_pt1 | contig 10348 bp, 7 predicted proteins | sample 5400461 | NCBI WGS metagenome assembly WNFJ01 (sample SAMN13153349, study PRJNA577476) | soil metagenome | isolation source: 115 cm saprolite on Douglas fir-dominated hillslope | place: USA:California | collected 2013-09-17
GAAGTAATCGGAATCGCCCGGAATTCTAAGGCAGCAACCCTCGGCGAAATTCCGACGCCGATGGTTTACCGGCCGCTAAACGAGCTCACCGACACCGGAATAACGCTGTTTGTTCACACGACCGGCGCGCCCGGAGTGATGCTGAGCGAGATTCGCCAGATCATTCGTGCTGTCGATGTTCACATTCCCATCACCTACGAAAAAACAATTCGCGACCACATGGCGATTGCACTTTGGCCATCCTGGATGGGCGCAATGTTGCTGGGCAGCCTCGGCTTGCTTGCCTTCATCCTCGCTTCAATGGGGGTGTATGGAGTGATGGCTTACTCAGTCAGTCAACGCACACGCGAACTCGGCATCCGCATGGCTCTTGGAGCGCAAACCGGGCAGGTGATTCAATTGGTGTTGCGTCAGGGCATGTTCCTCGCCGCGATTGGACTGGGCTTTGGCTTGCTTGCTGCATTCGGATCGACTCGGCTTGCCGGCTCACTTCTTTATGGAGTAAATCCGAGCGATCCGGTTATTTTCATCGGCGTCACCTCGCTCCTTGCAGTCGCCGCTTTTGCGGCGTGCTATTTCCCAGCGCGCCGAGCGTTGAAGATTAATCCGGTCACCGCATTGCGAATTGATTAGTCGACGGTAAAGAAGGGTTGACGGCTGCTGGTGGAGAGTTGAGAGCCGCGTCGCGCCAATGATGTTGGCAATTCTGCGGCTTATTTTTTGAATCGACTCCAGCGAACGACCCACGCTTGAAATGAAAATGAGAATACTGCTCGCCCACGAAAGGTTGCTCAAAAAGAGAGCTGGCAATTAAGTCCGCAACGCCCGGGCTGGATCGATCCGTATTGCGCGCCAAGCGGGCAGGAGACACGCGAGTAACGCCACGATTATCATAACGACAAATGCGGATCCAAATGCGAGCGGATCGCGCGGGCTTACTTTGTAAAGCAGATTGTTCATCAGCCGGGTTAGCGTCAAACCTGCGATTGCGCCAAGCAGAACGCCGGCGGCGGTCAGGGCGAGGCCGCGCGACATCACCAGCCGCAGCAGGTCGGCAGCGCGTGCGCCGAGGGCCATGCGCACGCCAAGCTCGCGGGTGCTTTGAGAAACGGAGTAGGACATGACTCCATAGAGCCCGATTGCAGCGAGGAAGAGCGCCATTCCACCAAAAATCGCCAGCAACGCTGCCGCCAGGCGTTGCGTGTAACTCATGAGATCGACTTGCTGCTGCAAACTGATTGTGTCCAGCGGCGCGAGATTCGGGTCGAGCGCGTGGATTTCGCGGGCGAGCGCGTTCATGATCGCGGCCGCGCTTTGTTCCGTCCGAATGATGAAGCCGTTTTGGACGAAAAAGTTCTGGCGAACCGGAACATAAAAGAACGGCATTGGGTTCTCGAGTTTCGTGCGGTAGTTCGCGTTTTTCGCCACGCCGACGATCTCCATCCACTTGTCTTTAACCTTGAGTCGTTGTCCGATCGCGTTTTTCTCCGGCCAATATTTTGCCGCCATCGTTTCATTGACGATCGCGACCGGTGGTGCGTTTTCGTCATCGTTGCGGGTGAATTCCCGACCTGTAACAATGGGGATCCCGATTGCGCTAAAGTATCCTTCGCCAACTTGATTGTAATCCGCCGCAAACTGCTCATTGCGCGGCGGCTGATAACCTTCGATCTCCAGCGGTGCTGACGAGTAAACCGCATAGCTGAAAGGCCTGACCCGCGCTAATGCTGCCGATTGAACGCCGGGCAGTGCCCGGATGCGCTCGAGCATCTGTTCGTAAAAAATTTTGGCCCGATCGGGTTTGTAGCCGGCAGAAAAAAGATCTGCCGCCGACACTACGACGTTTCGTGTCGAAAATCCCGGATCGGAATTTTGCATTTGCACCAGGCTTCGGAGCAGTAATCCAGTTCCGGCAATGAGCACAAAACTCAGCGCCACTTGAACGAACACAAGCACCGAGCGCAGTCGCGATCGGCCGCTGCCGCCGACGACACTGCCGCCTTCGCTTTTGAGTGCGCCCGAAAGATCGACATGACTCGCTTGAATCGCAGGTATCAACGCGAACAGCATTGTCGATCCGATGCAAACCGCAACGCTTAGAGCCAGAACACGCCAGTCCAGCTGTCCCGGATAATCAATTGTGATGCCTGGAGTGCGGGACGGAGACACCAGCACGAGGGCGTTACGACACCAGTACGCGACCATGATTCCACCGGCGGCGGCGATCACGGAAAGCAACAAGCCTTCGGTGAAAAGTTGTTTCACGAGACGGCGGCGTCCGGCGCCGAGTGCCAGGCGCATTGTCATTTCATGACGACGCAATAACGATCGAGCGAGGAGCAGATTACTCACGTTCGCGCAGGCGATTAAAAGAACGAAAAACGCGACCCCAGTTGTAATCGCCAGCGTGGGTGACAGATTTCCGACGGCGTTGAATGGCGTTTTCCAGAGCGGAAAAAGTTCAAAGCCCTGCCCGCGGTTTGTCTCCGGAAAATCATTCTCGAGGCGTTGCGCGATCGCGGAAAGCTCGGCTTGCGCCTGTTGACGGGTCACGCCCGGTTTCAAAAACGCGTAAGCTTCAATCCAGCGGGCCCCGCGGTCTTCGAGTTTGTAGCCGGTCGAATCAAATGTCTCCTGCATCGATGTCGGCACCCAGAAGTTAAACGAGTATCCGATAAAGGTGCCGTGAAATTTTTCCGGCGCGACACCAATGATCGTGTGTTGAACGCCGTTGAGAAATTGCGTTTTGCCGATAATCTCCGGGTCGCCCTTGTAACGGTCCTGCCAGGTTAGGTAACTAATTACGGTGACGGGATGTGCATTGCGGCCCGTCCCTTCTTCCGGCCTGAAGCCGCGGCCAAGCATCGGGCGAACACCGAGCGCATCGAAATAATTCGCCGAGACGATTCCGCCTGAGGCCCGCTCTGCCCGATCGCCCACGCTCAACGTCGTGCCCACGATCCGATCAATGATGAACGATTCGAAAAGCATTGAGTTCTTTTCCAAATCGACAAAGTCAGGATACGACAGGCCGTGGCCTTCCGTCGCGCCGCGTGTTGTCCCGCCAAGGGCGAACATTCGGTCCTGGTGCGCAACCAGAGGGTAGGGGCGAATCAGAATTCCTTCGATCCAGCTAAAGACGGCGGCATTTGTCCCGATGCCAAGTGTGAGACAGAGAATTGCCAGGATCGAGAATCCGGGACTGCGGAAAAGCATTCGCGCGCCGAACCGCAAATCTTGAAGAAATTCATCCGCCCATCGCCACACTCGCTGTTCGCGTGCGATTTCTTTGACTCGTTCAACTCCGCCGAATTGCCGCAAAGCTGCGTTTCGCGCTTCGTGGGGCAACATCCCCGCGGCGATGTTGCGCTCGATCAAAAGATCGACATGCGCTTGCATTTCTTCCGCCATCTCGGCGTCGCGTTTATCTTTTTGAAACAATCCGGCCAATCGAGAGAACCAGGTGCGAAGTCGCGGCATAGTTTGTTAGCCTCCAGCGAGCACGAGATCGATTCCTTTGGTGATGCGGGACCAATGCTCCTTTTCTGCGGCCAATTGTTTTCGCCCGGCTGTCGTCAATTCATAATAGCGCGCCTTGCGATTGTTGTCGGAAACTCCCCACTTCGCCTTGATCCAGCCTTGCGCCTCCAACCGATACAGGGCCGGATAGAGTGAGCCTTGTTCTACGTGAAGAATATCTTTCGACATCTGCTGAATTCGGTCTGCGATGCCGAGTCCGTGCCGTGGATCGTGCTGAAGCGCTTTCAAAATCAGCATATCGAGCGTGCCGTAAACCAGGTCAGGCTTTGCTTTTGCCATAAATCTTTAGACCTAGACAGTCTTGGTGAAGGAATCGTTCAATCATTTGCCTAGACTGTCAAGGGGAGAATTATAGCTATTCGACGACGATGCCTATTCTCGCCGGACACGTGTAGACCGAGTCTCGCGCGGATTTACACGTTCTCTCCTTGACAGCTTAGGAAAGATTGCGCTAATCTCCTAATCTCCTAATCAACTTAGGAGGACACATGAATGACGAAGCCGAACTTCTCCCAGGCACACTTGACCTCCTCATTCTGAAAGCCGTTTCTCTCGGCCCTCTGCATGGCTACGCGGTTCTTTTGCGCATCGGGCAAATCTCCAAAGGTGCGTTGCTCATCGAGCAGGGAGCGCTTTATCCCGCATTGTTTCGTCTGGTGCGTCAGGGCCTTCTCAAAACGGAGTGGGGCAAATCGGACAACAATCGGCGCGCCAAGTTTTACGAACTCACGTCCAAGGGGCGCAAACGTCTGCGCGAGGAAACGGATTGGTGGAATCGCTCGGCCTCAGCCATTGCGTCGGCTCTTGCCGCACAACCACAGGAAATATGAAGGGAGTGACCAGTGATATGAAATTCGTGGCTTACTTTCGTTCGCTTGCTGCCAGGTTTTTTCATCGGTCGCAGACGGAGAATGAGATGGAGGACGAGCTTCGCTCGCACATCCAGCATCGCGCTGATGACCTTGAACGTTCCGGGTTGACACGCGCTGAGGCAGAGCGCCGGGCACGGATCGAATTCGGAGGAGAAGAGCGAATCAAAGAAGAGTGCCGTGACGCGATCGCCGGTAACTTTATCGACGTTCTCCTTCAAGACCTCCGCTTTAGTTTGCGCATTCTTAGAAAATCTCCCAGCTTCGCTGCCATCGCCATTCTGACGGTTGCCCTCGGCATTGGAGCGACAACTGCGATTTTCAGCGTGGTAGACGCGACGCTGCTGGCACCGTTGCCCTATCCGCAACCGGAACAACTCGTAAGTATCCAGGATAATTTTCCCGGCCTCGGCGCGCAGGATGTAGGACTCTCCGAACCCGAGTGGCAGGACCTTCAGCGTTCCGGAATTTTCGAATACGTTTCGCCGACCTGGTTTGACGAAAATAATCTCACCGGTTCATCTCAACCGGCACGGGTGCGCCTGCTTATCGTCGCGCCGAATTATTTTGCCCTGCTGGGCGTTCAACCAAGATTGGGACGCGGTTTCGATCCGCAAGATCACTCACCTGGGTTGATTCCTGAAGTTGTGATCAGCGACGGTCTCTGGAAGCGCGCGTTCGGAAGCGATCCAAATATTCTGAGCAAGAGCGTGCGGATGGACACTGACTTGTATCGGATCGTCGGCATAATGCCGGCGAGCTTCGACGCGCCGGGCCGAACGGCGGAAGAAAGGAATATCGAGGTCTGGGCGGCGACAAGTTTTTATGGAGCGCCTTTGGTGGATCACCCACCGCGCAACAGGCGGAATCTTCCGACCGCAATCGCTCGGCTCAAACCTGGACTGACAATTGCGGCAGCGCAGAATCGATTGGACGCGCTGGTTGCATCGTTACAGAAGCACTTCGCCGCCGATTATCCGGTGCAAAACGCATGGACGATTCAACTGGTGCCACTTAAAGAGAGAGTTGTTGGCAATGTTCGCCAATCGCTGGTTCTGCTTCTTGGCGCGGTCGGCTTGGTTCTCTCGATTGGCTGCGTGAACGTTGCGAATCTCCTGCTCGCGCGCGCCAGCACGAGAGGACGCGAAATGGCGATTCGGCGTGCGCTCGGAGCGGCGCAAGCGCGACTGACCCGGCAGCTGTTGACCGAGAGTTTGCTGCTTTCTCTTTTCGGCGGAATCGCAGGTTTGGCGATTCTGTTGTTGTTGAAAGATTTTCTGCTGCGACTGGTGCCCGAGAATCTGCCGCGGCTCAACGAAATATCGATCAGCTGGAGCGTTTTACTTTTCGCTCTGATCGCCTCCGTCGTTTCCGGCCTGCTCTTCGGGCTCGCTCCAGCGCTGCAAGCCGGCCGACTGGATCTAAATCATGCGCTCAAACAGGAAGGGCGTGCCTCAACCGGTTCGGGCGAACGTGCCCGAACGCGGCGGGGCCTGGTGATTACTGAATTTGCGTTGTCTTTGGTGTTGATGATTGCCGCCGGCCTTCTGCTCCACAGTTTCTGGGATCTGCTGAACGTGCGGTTGGGATTCAGCCCACAAAGTGTAATTAGCGTTCGCACAAGATTGCCCTCACCAAATGATCCGGGCATCGACAAATACACAACAGCTTCTCAGGAAGCGCCCTTCGTCCGGGAATTGATTCGCCGCTGCGCAATGTTACCCGGTGTCGAAGAAGTAGCGATCGGAGACACAGCGTCTATTCCGTTGGATGAGAGTCTGCGCGATCTGAAACTAATTTCCGAAGGCCAGTTTCTCTTGACGGTTGAAGGGCACGATGTTCAGAGCCATCACACGACCGTGGTCGAACGCTCAAGCGTTTCGCCGGACTATTTTCATTTGCTGGGAATCTCGTTGTTGAGCGGCCGTTTGTTCAATGAATCGGACAATGACAACACTCCGCAAGTCGCGGTCATCAATCAGGCAATGGCAAAGAATTATTGGGCGAACGAAAATCCGTTGAGCAAGCGTTTCAAGGCGGTCAAAGCGGGCGCTCCGTGGATTACCGTTGTCGGCGTGATCGCGAACGCACGGACACAGTCGCTTGCGCAAGCGGATCTGCCGCAAATCTATTTGGACTTATACCAAACAGGAGCTAAGCGTCTCGCGATCCTTCTGCGCGGACGTTTGCGCTCCGCCGTGATTGCGGACGAAGTGCGCGAGCAAGTGCAGTCTCTCGATCCAACGCTTCCTGTCTCCGGCGCGCAAACTCTGAACGAAACGGTTTCCGCGTCTCTAGCGCAGAGACGATTCTCGATGGAAATGATTACACTCTTCGCCCTGACGGCGCTGCTTCTCGCGGCGCTGGGAATTTACGGAGTGATTTCGTATCTGGTGAGCGAGCGAACACACGAGATCGGGATTCGCCTCGCGCTCGGCGCGTCAAGGTTGAACATTCTTCGAATTGTTCTGCGTCAAGGATTGGGTCTCGCCATTGTGGGTGCCGCAGTTGGACTTGTTTGTTCCCTGATCGTTTCGCACTTGATGGCAAGTCTGCTCTACGGCGTGAGGCCGACAGATCCTCTGACGTTTGCAAGTGTCGCTTTCTTTTTCCTCGGTGTCGCTCTCGTTGCCTGTTATCTACCTGCGCGCCGCGCCATCCGCGTCGATCCGATGGTCGCGCTCCGTTATGAGTAAATTCGCGAGCCGTAATTCGTTTTTTTCAAATCGAGGAGAGTCGCTCTAATGAAACAGATACGAATCGTAATCGTGTCGCTATGCCTGCACCGAAGCTGCGAGCGCAACTGTGGCGCAACAGTCGCAACAGCCACAGGCTCCACGCGTAGTTGATCTGAAGGCCTCGGACGATACTCTCCTGAAGGCGAGCTACTTTGCCGCGGCCAAGCCGGGCCCCGGTGTGCTGCTGCTGCACCAGAGCAACCGGACACGTGACTCGTGGGATGGCGTAGCCCGGCAACTCGCGACGGCTGGAATCAACACGCTTACGCTCGATATGCGCGGATTTGGCGAAAGCGGTGGCACGCCTAATACCAAGCTGACGGACGAGGAGAGGGCAAAGGTACGCGCGATGCGACCTGGCGACGTTGACACAGCGTTTCAATACTTGGCTGCGCAGCCAGGCGTCAAGCGCGAGGTCATTGGCGTGGGAGGAGCGGGGGAATTCGGCGTTGGCCGTTCCGTCGAAGTAGCGCGTCGACACGCTGCCGAGGTGAAATCGCTGGTATTGCTTTCCGGAGAGACCCTCCAAGACGGCCTGCAATTCCTGCGGCAGGCGTCACAACTGCCCGAACTGTTCGTCGTGGCCGACGACGACGAATACCCTCCCACGGTAGAGGCGATGGAATGGCTCTACATCACCTCCTCGAGCCCGGGGAAGAAGTTCGTGCACTATTCGGCTGCACAAGACGCGCCCTGGATATGGTATGAAACCAGCGATGCCAGCAAGGTTCCCGCCAAGGGCGGCCACGGAACCGACATGTTCAAGCCCCATCCCGAGCTGCCCGGCCTCATCGTGGACTGGTTTGTGACCACGTTGATCAAGACACCAGGGCACGCGCCAGCGGACGCCTTGGCATCTGCGGCAATTCTCAATCAACTCTGGATGTCCGAAGGAGTCGCGCGCGTCAAGCAGCAACTGATGGAAGCCCGGCAGAGAGATCCCCAGGTGCAGTTGTGGCCGGAAGTTAACGTCGACATCATAGGCGAAGACCATGTGCGCGAAGGCGAGTCGGAGAGGAAGGCTGGCCAGTTGCGCGAGGCCAAGATGGAGATAGACACAGCGATTGAGATCTTCAAGCTCAACCTCCTCGCGTATCCGGACTCTGCGGACGCGCACTATAACCTAGCCGATGCCTATTTGAAAAATGGACAGAAGGATCTGGCGCGCCAGTACGCGGAAAAGGCGCTGGCCATGATTGATTCTCACAAAGCGCCTCTGTCGTCGTGGTCCGATACCGAGCAGCGACGCGCCGAGATTCATAGCGGCGTGCAGCAGACACTCAAAGAGCTAAATGCGGCCCATTGATTTTGATAAGGGCGTGATTCGGTTACAAGGCTGGTGCTTGAAATTCCAATCTTTTGGCGCAACGAAATTACTAAATTGAGGGCGATCACTCGAATGAAGCAAATCCAAATGTTCTTGCTGTTGGCAGTGCTCATCTCCACAGTTGCCGTCTCCGGCCAGCAAGTAGCGAGCAGCGGCAGCTCTCCCGCGGACCTCGTTTACGGACGCCCCGGCCAGCTCGTTTCCGTAAACGGATTTCGGCTGAATCTCTATTCTTGGTCCGGCTGCCGAAGCAAAGAGGACGGATGAACTGTCGCAACGACTTTTGGCGCGAGCTTCGACGATAGAATTTTGCCGCGCTCCCGCGTGACGCGGAACGATGAACCGAAAAACGTCTGTCCCGCGGTCGATCCGAGACAAACGACGAGTTGAGGCTTCACCAGACGCATTTCCGCCTCGAGCCATGGGTGGCAGGCTGCGATCGATTCCCGCTTCCTCCAGAGCGCGGTCCATGATTTTTCCCGCTGGTCCGACAAACGGCTTGCCAGCGACGTCTTCATAATCCCCCGGTTGTTCGCCAACCAACATAATTGGCGCATTCTTGGGTCCCCCGCCAAAGACAGTTTGCGCTGCGCGGGGTAAAGATGGCACGCCGTACATTCGCGTGAAGCTCCGCGAACTTCGCTTAATTCGATGTATCTGGCGGCGTGGCAGGCCGCGCATATTCCTCACTGTTTGTTGGCATCGTCGATTATGGATCGAAAGTCGCACGCTATTCGCCTTCATTAATTCCATGGCGGTCCTTGAAACACCGCGCTTAATTCTGCGCCCATTTGGCGAGGAAGATGTCGATCGTCTTGCCGAGCTGATGGCGAACCGGGATTTCATGCGCTTTTCGTTGGGTATTTTTTCCCGCGAGCAAACGGCGGCTTTCCTGAAGAAAACGCTGGGTTGGAACAGCGCGGGTTTGCCGTCGCTATTCGCGGTCATTGTCCGCGAGAACAGCAAGCTCATTGGCTATTGCGGTTTCTTTCATCAAGAAGTTGATGGGACGAATGAAATTGAAATTGCTTATCGACTTCACCCTGATTATTGGGGTCGGGGACTGGCGACCGAAGCAGCGCAAGCCGTGCGCGATCACGCCTTTCGCGATCTTAAATTGCCGCGCGTGATTTCACTCATCCATCCCGACAATTTACCGTCGCGCCGGGTCGCCGAGAAAAACGCAATGAAAGTCGAAAAGAAAACAGTCCACCGTGGTTTTCCCACGCTTGTTTTTGCAATCACGCGTCAGCAGTGGCTGACGACAGATGCCGTCGGATAAACTCGCGTGCAAGCGCACGATAAGCCGTCGCGGCTGGTCCGTTGGGGTCATATTCCAAGATCGATTTACCGAAGCTTGGCGCCTCGCTCAAGCGCACGCTGCGCGGGATGACCGTTTCGTAAACGCGTTCGGCAAAATGCTCGCGCACCTCCGCCACCACTTGGGCGCTGAGGTTAGTTCGACGGTCGAACATTGTCATAACAATACCGCTAATCTCGAGCCGGCGGTTCGCCCCGGAATCGCGCACCTGCTCGACTAATCGGACAATTTTCACCAAACCCTCGAGCGCGAAATACTCACATTGGATCGGCGTTAAAAGTTCATCGGCGGCGGCGAGTGCATTGCTCATGAGAATTCCGAGCGAGGGCGGACAATCCAGCAAAACAAAATCGAACGTGCTGTCGTCCTGCAGCGGCTTAAGCGTTTCGGCCAGCCTTGTGAGATGATTCGGCATTCGGGCAATCTCCACTTCGGCACCAGCCAAATCGATATCGGCGGGCACGATGAAGAGACCGTCGCGCCGGGTAGGCAGGATTTTTTCCGTAATGGACGCGCCGCCAAGTAACGGATCATAAAGACTGGTTTCATCCGC
>WNFJ01387034.1_pt3 | contig 10348 bp, 8 predicted proteins | sample 5400461 | NCBI WGS metagenome assembly WNFJ01 (sample SAMN13153349, study PRJNA577476) | soil metagenome | isolation source: 115 cm saprolite on Douglas fir-dominated hillslope | place: USA:California | collected 2013-09-17
CCATCGAAAACGCAAAGTCCGACGCCGCCACCACCGCTCGCGGCGAGTCAGCCCACTTCATCCCTTTCTTGACGAGCCACTCCGCTTTCGAACGTGTGCGGTTGTACCCCGTAACGCTATGCCCCTTTCCGAGCAGCCGGTTCACCATCTCGCTGCCCATCACGCCAAGTCCCACAAATCCCAAATTCGCCATGAATCCTTCTTCTCTGGCTAAAACTCAGAACCAAGACCTAATTTCCAGAAAAAATCAGACACCCTTCAGATTCTTTCTTCTCTTACAAAAAACGTAAAACTTATAACTGACAACTCTTCCTAAGATTCCTGCCCTCTCGGCGCCTTCCGCGAATCCTCTCGTACCTGCCGCAAGTGGGCCTTCATTGCGTCTCGTGCTCCTAGCCGATCACGGTGCTCGACGGCCTCCATGATCCTCTTATGGTGATACTGCCCTCGCTCCGGGCCGCCTTCCACGTGAAAAATCCCCATCCTTTGTTCGCGAAGCAGGCCCACAATCGAATCAATCAGCGAAAGAATCAGCGGATTTGCCGCAGCTTCGGCAAGTGCCAGGTGAAAATCGAGATCCGCCTCAATGAACGCATCGGGATCCTTACGCGCGTTATCCATGATGGCGATTTGCTCCCGCATCGAGGCCAGATCTTCTGCGTCAACGCGCGTTGCGGCCAGGGACGCTATCTCCGGCTCCAGGATTTCACGTACTTCCGCCAGATACGCCGACCCTTCCGGCTGACCCATCTTCATCATCCGGTCGAGCGATTGACGCATGGAGTAGGGAGTGCTCTCGGTGATAAAAGTCCCTCGGCCCGGATAGGCTTCTACCAGTCCCTTTTCAGTAAGCGCCTTGACCGCTTCGCGCACCGCGGTCCGGCTCACCCGAAATTGTTGCGCCAGTTCACGTTCGGGAGGAAGTTGCTCACCCGCCTTCAAAATTCCCTTGTGGATGGATTCCTCGACCTGCCGGACGATCTGCTCATACAGGCGAGAGGAGCGCACGACGACTTTGTACATGACATCCTCCCCAAGCCAAAAGAGACTTATCCCACCACTGGTACGACCGCCGTACCATCTGGAATTCGACTAAGTACAGCCGAAATGGCCTGGGACTCATCAGGTTCTGGTCGAGTTGTTGGACCAATCTACCACTTGCGCCTGCCTCCTGCAACTCCTCACGACGCCTCTTCGATCCACACAGTCTTGATATTCGTGAACTCCCGAATCCCATGAGCTCCCAATTCTCGGCCGTGCCCCGACCACTTCACGCCCCCGAAGGGTATTCGGGGATCGGAAGCCACCATCTTGTTGATAAACACCATGCCCGATTCCAGATCGTTGATGAAGCGTTCGCGCTCGTTCTTGTCGTTCGTCCACGCGCTCGCTCCCAATCCAAATCGGCTATCGTTCGCGATTCGAATCGCGTCGTTTAGGTCCTTCGCCCGGAACACGCTCGCCACCGGACCGAACAGTTCCTCCTTGTGCGCCGGCGAACCGTTCGGAATATTCGTCAGCACCGTGGGAGCATAAAAGTTCCCAGGACGATCCAGCGGTTTGCCGCCTGTCAGAACCTTCGCACCTGCCTCGACCGTCTTCTTCACGTCACGATCCAAATCCGCCAGGCCATCCGCAGTTGAGAGCGGCCCCAGTTCCGTCTTCTCATCAAAAGGATCTCCGACCCGCAAAGCAGCCATTTTCTCCGCGAACACTTTCTCGAATTTGTCCGCAATGGATTCCGCAACAATAAAGCGCTTCGCGGCAATGCACGATTGTCCGTTGTTAAAAATCCGGGCCTTCACTGCGGTGGCCGCCGCTACTTCCAGGTTCGCGCTCGGCATCACAATAAAGGGATCGCTGCCCCCCAGCTCCAGCACTACCTTCTTGATCCTTTTCGCCGCGCCGATTCCTACTTCAATTCCCGCCCCTTCGCTCCCCGTAAGCGTTGCCGCCATTACCCGCGGATCTCCCAGTATTTTGTCGACTTTTTGCGAGCCAATCAGCAGGGTTTGAAAAGCCCCGTCGGGAAATCCAGCTCTTCGGAAAACATCTTCGATCGCCAGCGCACTCTGCGGCACGATCGATGCGTGCTTCAACAGCCCGACGTTTCCTGCCATCAATGCCGGCGATGCAAATCTCATCACCTGCCAAAAGGGAAAGTTCCACGGCATCACAGCAAGCACGGCCCCGAGCGGCTGGTAACGGATGTAGCTTCGGCTGGCCGTCGTTTCCACCACTTCGTCAGCAAGAAAGCGCTCTGCGTTTTCGGCATAGTAACGGCAAACCCAGGCGCACTTCGCCGCTTCGTCCACGGCCGACCGGAATGTCTTGCCCATTTCGGTCGTCATCATTTTGGCAAACGTTTCTTTTTCCGCATCCAGGATCGCCGCAGCCTTCATCATCATCCGCGCGCGCTCGGCGAACGGAACTTTTCGATAACTCAAGAATGTATCGGCCGCCTTCTGAAGTTTCACTTCAATCTGCGCGTCCGATAGTGGCTCGAATGTCTTCAGCACTTGCCCGGTCGCTGGATTGACTGTCGCGATTGCCATTTCCGCTCTCCCTCTGGAATCCTGCCGCAGCACAATACCTTAATCAATGCCCCGCCGCGCAGTTCTGTTTTGCGGGCGTTCGAACGTCTCAGAAATCAGCCGCGACTGGTAAGCCGAAACTCGAGAATGTTGGTCCGACCACTATACCCCAACGCTTTTTCGCCGCGCATGTTGACTGCGACCATCTCTTCACCGTACAACAGAATACCCTTGACAGCCTTTCAATTCGAATGGTACAGCGGTCCTACCAATCGGGATGCCAGGGAGCCGCCTAACATGAAATATAGGACGGGCCGAGGTTCGAAGTCCCAGCCTGCAAGCGACCGGACCTTACCTGAGAAGTTTCTCATGCCCACCCGCAGAGACTTCTTGCGAACTGCTGCCGGTGCCGGCTTGGTTTTGGCCGGGTCTCCCCTTGCAGCTTGGGCGGACCATCATGGCCACCCTTCTCCGAACAGCATCTCCTATCTGGATCGCAGGATGTACATTCGCAACATGGAGGTTCTTGCTCACTTCATGCCGGGGCGTGTGCGCAATGGCAAAATGCAGCTGATGTCCATCGGCAATCGCCGCTACATGTTTCAGCAAGGGGATGTCATCGACGTCAGCGACGTTCGAAAACCTGCGTTCTACAACAAAGGCGGTTTCGAAGGCAACCAGGTCCAGGCAGCCTACAACAGGAATCTGAAGAAGTGGATCCTCATGACCGGAGCGCAAACTCCCATCACGGATTCCACTCCCGAAGCGCCCATGGGCAAGTACGACGACCCCCACCTCGATGACAAACGCAAAAATTACAAAGGGCTCCGCGGTGTGCGCTTCTACGACGTCACTGACCCTTCGAAAATTGTAAAACTTTCTGAGTTCAGCACCGGCGCCACCGGTCAGGGCACGCACCGGAATTATTACGACGGCGGCAAGTATGCGTATCTCGATACCTCTCCCGACGAAACTTTCATTCATCAGCCGGCCTACTTTCGCCAGCTCGTCAACGGCAACATGATCGTCGATGCTTCCGATCCTTCGCACGTCAAGGAAGTTTCCATGTGGTGGGTTCCCGGCTCTCGCCAAGGTGAAGAAGCCGAATACAACAAATGGATTTGGTCAAAACTCGTTCCGCCAAAAGTCGTCGCCGACCAAACTCCCTTTGCAGGTTTGCACGGCCCTGTGTACGTTCCGAAAAAACTTGAGGACGGCGGCAACCGTGGTTACGGCGCTTTCGGCTGCAACGGATTTATCATCCTGGACCTTTCGGATCCTTCACACCAAAAAGAAATCGGCCGATTCGAACCTCCCGCGCAATATTCCGGAATGGGCATCGCCTTCCACACCATTTATTGTGGCATCCTCGAGCGTGGTTTCGTCCTAACTAACGGCGAAACTACGAATTCCGACTGTAATCAAATATATCTGCCGAATTGGGTGATCGATATTCGCGATGAAGAGCATCCCGTCCCCGTCGCACAGCTTCCCCGCCCCGCGCCTCCGCCGGAAGCGCCGTATCGGGATTTCTGTTTCAAACGCGGGCGCTTCGGCGCGCACAATCCGCCCCACCTGAAAGCGCCGGGCAAACCGCGGCAGGAGTTTATCGCCTATTCCTATTTCATTGCTGGCCTGCGGTGTTACGACATCGGCGATCTTTACAAACCGGAAGAAGTTGCCTACTTCATCCCGCCGCAAGGCGGCGATTTGAAAAAATTCGGAAGCTACGATCGCACAGTGGACAACGTTTTTATTGAGTGGGACCGCAACATCATTTGGACCGCCACAGACACCGGCTTGTACGCGCTGAGCTGCCCAAATCTCGGGAAGCCCATTCTCGATCCCATGCCCGTCGCCGAATGGTCGCTCGACAAACTCAATGAAGGTGCGCCATGAAATTTCCGCGACGCGATCCCATTCAGATTTTTGTTGCAGTGCTCGCATTTTCTGCTGCTGCATTTTTGTGCAGTCAGAACGCGCGCGGGCAGGCACCGGGCCCGCAAAAAATCAAGGTCCTCACGCTGCTGGGGCGTCCACTGCAAATTGTCGTGGCGGAAAAACAAGAGCTGCTCGCGAAATACGGAGTAGAAGTGGAAACGGCGAACAAAGCCAATTCGGAGGAACTGCGTTCGGAACTCGTGGCAGGCAACGGAGCGCTGGCTTACCTGGCAGTGGACAATGCCGTGGCCATGGTCGAGCTTGCGCATCAGGATGTAATCATTGTATCGGGCGGCGAAGGTTCGCAGAACGAACTGATCGTGCAGCCGGAAATCAAATCGATCAAGGATTTGCGTGGAAAAACTTTGATCGTGGATGCGGTGAACACGGCGTACGCGTTGCAACTGATCAAAATTCTGTCTATGAGCGCCTTGAAGGCCGATGATTACACGCTGAAGCCCGTCGGCTCCACTCCTCAACGTCTCATCGCCATGCGCGAGCACAAAGAGTACGCAGGCGCGATGCTCGGTCCGCCGACATCGATTGTGGCCAAGCGCGAAGGGTTTGTTAGCCTGGCCTCGGTGCAGGAATCGATTGGGGCTTATCAGGCCGCAGGCTTTTTCACGCAGAGGCAATGGGCCAAGGACCATGCGAGCACGCTGGTTGCTTTTCTCGCGGCGATCATCGAGGCGCAGCGCTGGCTGATGGCGCCGGCAAATAAACAGCAAGTGATCGACCTGTGGATCAAGGAATATCACCTTAAGCCGGAGATCGCCGCGGAGACCTATGAATCCAGCATGAATCATCCCGGAGGCTTTGCGACGGATGCGCGCTTCGACTTGGAAGGATTCAAGAATGTGTTGAAGCTGCGGGCGGAAGTGGAAGGCCAGTTGAGCGGGCATCCGCCGGGGCCGGAAAAATATTACGACTCGACGTACTACGATGCGGCGCTGGCGAAGTTGATGAAAGGGGTCAAGTGAATGCATTTTAGAACGGGACTTCAGCGTATTGGTTCTGCGCTGGCCGCGATTCTTTTTGCGCTCGCGTTCTCGAGAGTGGTGCTTGCGCAAGTACAAAAAGAACGAACGCTCGACGAAATTAAGACCGAGGCGATCAAGCGCGCGGAAAATGGAATGTACCCGCTGATCGGTCTCGATCCCGCCGATGTGAAGGAAGCGTTTGCGGCGATCAAGACCAGCGACTACGACGAGTGGGCCGCGGCGTTCAGCGCCGTTGCGGACCGCTACATGGCGCAGGCCAAAGCAGCGGAGGCAACTGACTCCGCCAAAGCGAGCGCGCTTTACGTGAAAGCGTGGCGGCTGTATTCATTCGGGCGCTGGCCGGTGCCAGCCTCTCCCGGCAAGCAGCGCGCGTATGCGAAAGCGCTAGAAGCGTTTCTCGCGCACGCGCGATTCATGGATCCTCCTCTCGAAGTGGTGCGGATTCCGTTTGAAGGCTCGGAGATCGTTGGGTATTTGCGGCTGCCGAAAAATGCGAAGGGTCCGGTGCCGCTGGTGATCGCGATCAGCGGGCTCGATAGCCGCAAGGAAGATCTTTCGGAAAACTTTGGCGCGATTTTGCCGTATGGAATTGGATTCATTGGGCTGGATTCGCCGGGAACGGGGCAATCCCCGATCAAAGCGAGCGAAACGGCGGAACGCGAATTCTCTACGGTGATCGATTACTTGCAAACGCGGCCGGAGGTGGACAAGACGCGGATTGGAATGGATGGGCAAAGTTTCGGCGCGTATTGGGCAACGAAGCTGGCGATCCTGGAGCACGCGCGGTTGAAAGCGGTGGTGGCGCAATCGCCGCCGGTGGATGCGACATTTCAAAAAGATTTTGTGATCAACAAGACGCTGGGAAATCGCGAATACCTTTTCGGGCTCGGACCGGCGCTGATGTCGATTTTTGAAGGCGCGAAGACGGTGGAGGACCTGGCGAACATTTTTCCAAAGATGTCGCTGGTTTCGCAGGGCTTGCTCGGTAAGCCGATGGCGCCGATGCTGGTGATCGCCGGAGTTTTGGATACGCAAGTGCCGGTTTCGGACGCGTACATGATTCTCAACAGCGGCGATGTGCCGAAAGAGGCGTGGATTAATCCGCAGGGCGGGCACCTGGGAAGGCAGGTAAAAGTGTGGCCTGATCCGGTGATTTTCCGGCAAGTCATTATTCCGTGGCTGGTGAGAAAGCTGGAAGTGGACGGAAAAGGAAGTTGAAGGTTGAAAGTTTAAAGTTGAAAGTTCGGAGCGGAGAAGAAAAGGATAACGCAGAGACGCCGACGTTCCGCAGAGGGGAACGGAAGACCGAAACTGCCATGACGCGATCTTGAGAGGCCGTTCGGGATGAACCTTGAGGCGGGAATCGTTTTTGCAATTTCTAGTTAACCATAACTGGCCCCCCTCCCCCTGTTTTTCATAAGTGTTGATTCTAAAGGGAGATAAAGCTGGATTATATACTTGACACAAAACCTGCCTCCTGCTATGCTTTCTTCATGGTTGATTTATTCATCTTTCGGACGTGCTTCTTAACGTGCTTCACCACTTTCGGGTGGAACAGGCGCTTTAGGAGTTCGTCGCTGGTCATGTCCTTCGGGTGTTTTTTCTTCATGGTGACGCTATGAAAACTCCTTTCGACGAATGCATGAATCTGGTTGAGCTAACCGAAGAGTTTGGCTCAGATGATAAATGCCGTCTCGCTCTTGAGCAATTGCGCTGGTCTAAAGGCCCCATTTGTCCCCGGTGCGACTCCAAAGCCACCAAGATTGCGAACCGCTTTCAGTATGACTGCGATTCATGCCATTACCAATTTAGCGTGACAGCCGGAACCATTTTCCATGATTCGCACCTCTCGCTCTGGAAGTGGTTCCTTGCGACCTATCTGATTACTGAATCCCGCAAGGGCATGTCCTCGAACCAACTCAAGCGCATGTTGAAAGTGACCTACAAGACGGCATGGTACCTTACACATCGGATTCGCGCTGCCATGCTGGAAGTAGCGCCGGAAAAGCTTGGCGGCACGGTCGAGATAGATGAAACCTACGTTGGCGGCAAGGCCCGGAGATGGCGTCCAAAGTCTGACAAGGCTGTAGTAATCGGCATCCGACAACGCAACGGAGACTTGCGGTTGATCCGTGCCAAGGACGCGAAGTCCAAGACTGTGCGGGATATCATCAACGCGAATATCGGCGGCCACGTCGAAGTCATTATGACCGATGAATCCCAAATCTACCCTTACGCGCTCGACAAAATGCAGAAGAACCTCCACAAGACCATCAACCATTCCCGCGAATACGCTCATGGTGACGTGCATACAAACACCGTGGAATCGGCCTTCTCTCTTCTCAAGCGCGGCATTGTTGGGACATGGCATAAAGTCTCTGCGAAGCATCTCCCGGCTTACCTTGATGAAATGTGCTTCCGCTTCAACAACCGCAAGAATCAGTTTCTTTTCCGCGACACGCTCATCAAACTGATTCTGTCCCCGAACCTCGAATACAAACACCTGACAGCAAAAGTGCAAGATGCAGCTTAGGGTGGAAGTTGGTACCGCATCTTCTCACAACCTGTCACATCAACTATATCTTTGACCTTCCAGTCTCGTGGCAGCACATCTCCATTAGAGTCACCGTTTTCCACGGGCAAAGAATACAAAAACAATTCGCCCCTCTCTGTTTTTATGCGAATCGAAAGTCCCGTGGCGATGGCTATCATGTAATCTTCTTTATCGAGCGGATATTCAAAAAATGCCCAGCCACGAACAGGTACATTTGGAGCAAGCGGCTTGATTATCTGCTCATCAAGGGTGTCCATTTCAAGTAGCTTTGCACGACTGAAATCCAACTTATTAGGTAGAATCTGAGACCAAGCAAACAACCCCGAACCTTGTTGCGCTGGCACAACTTCTCCTATTCGTGTCGCTCCATAAAAAGACTCTCCTGGAGCACTCATACCGAAGATCGAATGATGCAACGCTGAAAGGCGTATCATCGGCTTGATGGCCTCTAGGGTGTAGCTGACCACCGTTACTGGATATGGCCGCAAATTTTCAATGCGAAGATAAATGACAGCCTGTGCTTGAGAGATAGTACAGCCCCTCGGTGTAGGAGTTCGCAACCAAAAACGTGTTCCGTACCCATTTCCGCCTGAAGATAGAATGGACAGTTCTTCTGCCACAGCAAAAGCTGGCGGCTCGCCTTTTTCCTCTGGTTTGGCCGGAATCTTTTTCTTAGTTGTTAATGGACTCTCGACCTTGGGTAATTCCTTTTTTGGCTCTTCGCCTTTTGGTTCAGCACGTTTGTCGCTCGCCAGATGTTCGGCTGCTTTTTCACGGTTGGAAGCGTTCAGAGCCCAATGGCCAAAACTGTTACCAGCTATAGCTAAGAGAACACCTATGATTCCGATAAAAACGGACCTAAACGTTACCGTTAAAGCGCGTATCCGCTCGGCCCTTGCAATCCACAGGACTGCAACCGCCCAAGCGAAAAGAATGGACCAAAAGACAATCGCTTTGATAACTCCCGTAAGCACCAATACCCCTAAAAGCGCCGCAACGATAAGCGCGAACGCCGCGTGGGTGACGACACCGAATAGTTCTTCCAAAACAGCATCAAATACTGGAATGGCTCTGGGAAAAGCTCGCATAAAGCGGTCATGTACCCAGCGGTCCATATCCTTAAAGATTGCCCATAGGCACTTGATAAGGCTGAATGATTTCTTAGGAGGTATTTCTTGTGGGGCTGGTGTTTCCATAATTCAGGCATTATACACCTTCTTTGCGTGAAAGGTATAATCCCGGATAAAGTCGTTTGTTTTGATACACTTTTGCAAGTGTTGATTCTAAAGGGGCTTACATTGCACCAAAATTCTGCAAAAGGAAGTGTCGATTCTAAAGGGATTGCTGGAGGAGTGAGGGACAGACGTAGATCTGCTGCTTGGGAAGTAAGAAGGACCGCGGGGCCCATCGAAGCTCTGGGTAAACGGGGGCGCATGGCTCTCAGGCAACGAAGCAACGAAGCAACGAAGCAACGAAGCAACGAAGCAACGAAGCAACGAAGCAACGAAGCAACGAAGCAACGAAGCAACGAAGCAACGAAGCAAAGCAACGAAGCAATTATAGCATACTGGTACAGTATGTCAATGATTACTTATAAACCGTTTGGGGACTAGAGGTTAGAGATTGGAGGTTAGGGATTAGAGGGAAACGACGCTAAGTCCTCTTGATGCCGGGTATGGCGCTTATGAGCTTGAGGTAGGAATAGCCGAGTGCGGTCACAGTGGCGCGCGGGCTGGCTTGCTTCCATGAGGGCTCCTTGCGAAGTCTTGTGAGAAGGTCGAGTGCCTGGCCGTAGGCTAATACCGCTCCCGTCAATTTGTGAAACGCCGAGGAGTTCTCCGCGGCTTCGCGTCTCTTCGTTTGAGCCTCGGCTGAAAGCTCGAGAATTCGATCTATGGCATCCTCTGGACTCATGGTTGATTCGGCACCTCGAACCGCTAACAAGTAGTGCGCGTGGGATCGATTGCGTTTCAATGCGGGCGCCTTACACAGAAAGGGTGTCGGTGCCGGCGAGGGCTCCTCCCCAGGCCAAAGCGGCGTCGAACATTGCACGTTCAAGTGGTATAAACGCAAGCGCGGAATGCGGGCACAGACAAGGAAAGAAAAGTCAAAACCCGTACCCTTAAGACCGAAGGCTGCGGCACCCACGCCGTACCCGGTGCTAATGGCCTGCCACCCGCCCATCGGCCGACACAATTCACTTAGAAAGAGCCTTCTTAAGGTCTTTCAGAAGCTTTTCCGTCTCTTCCAACTTTCGCAGAACTTGCTGATCGCCTTTCAACGCCGCTAAAGTAGTCCACGAATAGCGTTGGAGAGAT
>WNFJ01308613.1_pt1 | contig 10346 bp, 14 predicted proteins | sample 5400461 | NCBI WGS metagenome assembly WNFJ01 (sample SAMN13153349, study PRJNA577476) | soil metagenome | isolation source: 115 cm saprolite on Douglas fir-dominated hillslope | place: USA:California | collected 2013-09-17
CCGTCTATGTCCGGGAGTTGCAAATCGCAAATCGCCAGGTGATGCGCCCCGCCGTCAAAGAGATCGAGTGCCTCTGCACCGTTGGTTGCCGTATCCACGGCGTAACCCTCTTCGCTCAAATGCAGCCGCAATCCGTGAGTTGTATCGGAATCGTCGTCAACTACAAGGATGCGAATATCTTTTAATTTGCTCTTAGTCATCAGTCAAAAATATTAGTTCAGAGTTCAAGCTTCAACTTGTCTTTAGCTCAGATCACAGCCCGAAGGCCGCACTCTTTAACTTTATTCAGCCAGCGGCAACCAAATGCGAATCGCGCTTGCCTCATGCTCAATCCGGCCTTCATGGGCTTCGATGATTTTCGCAGCCAGGGCCATGTAAACTGTGGCCTGCTCGTGGACCGACGCAAACGTTTGGTGGCGAGTGACGGGTCCCACTCCACGCCATTCGACCAACACAGTTGATGAGCCAGGCGTGCCGGCCAGACCAACGTGCAGCGAAACCTGGTTCACGTCACGTTTTGGAACGCTGCCAATTGCCTCCTGAGTTATCGCTTCAAAAGCCTCCGACAAAGCTGTCGGATCAAACTGGCCATAGAACTGACCGTCTTCAATCTCGCAACGCAGATCCCTCGGCGCCAAATCTCCGGAATTTCGAGTCTCCGGTACGCGAGCAACACCTGCGATGATCTTTCGCAGATCGTATTTTTGCCGGTGCAACTCCAGCGGGCGCGAATAACGGACCAATGCCGTCATGTCCCTGGCCGCCCGATCCAGCCCGGCGATTAATTTTGCCAGCGTTTCGCGTTCTTCCAGCGCCTGATCGTCGCGTTCAAGGCGCTTGCGCAAAAACGTGGCGTACAATTTGAGTCCGTTAAGTTGGTTCTTGAGATCATGAACGACTTGCAGAGTCGCCCGGCCCAAATCTTCGAGCGGGTTCACGTCTTTTGCCTTGGCTACCGCAGGTTTCATGGTTTGACGAATCTTTGTACTTATAGAGGGAGAAGTGTACGAATTGGGCTCAATTAGGTCACCTTTTTGTGTCGCGTTTCGATGCGACATGATAGCAGACCCTGGCGAACGTATGCTACTAATGCGGCCGAAAAGTCGATTGTGCTAAGCAAAGCACCCATGTGCGCGATGATTGCAGCGAAGAGAGATCCGATGGCGAGACCCAAGAGACTTTTTTTGGTGGTAGAAGACTTTGAGGACAGTCGTTTCATGATGAGGCAGCTCCTCGAAATGGCGGGCTACAATGTGGTGGAAGCTACCGACGGCGAGGAAGCGATTGAGCTGGCCGTGGCTGAGCAGCCAGAGCTAATCCTCATGGATTTGAGTCTGCCAAAGCTGGACGGGCTGAGCGCGACCAGGAGAATTCGGCAGCATCGAGGCCTGAGAGAGGTTCCTATCGTAGCGGTTTCCGCACACGATTCGCCCGGGTCACGGAGCGAAGCCCTGGAGGCCGGCTGCGACGAATATGTCGCCAAGCCAATCGATTTTGACCAGCTAAGTTCGTTGCTCAATCGGCTGCTCACGGGAAGACATTACTAGTTCCCACCCTCAACTTGAATGGGTTCAGGCCTGTATTGTAATCGCCCGGATGTGTGCCTGATCACACGGCAAATCCGAACGACACCCACACCTCACCCTGGGTTAAGTGTGAACATTAACAATCGGCACATGAATTGATACTTAGGACGCCGACCTTGGATGAAAATAAGTTGGCGCGAGCCTTTGGGGAAACGCCGGAAGGATGGTGATGGGCGTGACTGAACCGGAAAGAAACGAGGTTATCGAAATTCCTCATCGCCGCGTGAGACTCGAGGATGGAATGCTGCACAGTGATCACGCCGCAACGGATTTTACCAGATCAATGACGCACGAATTACGCACACCGCTGAACGTGATCATCGGGTTGTGCCAACTGCTGGAGCGCGATCGCAATAGCCCGCTCTCACCGATGCAGCGCGACGCCGTGGATCGAATGGAAAGAAACGCGCGTGCTTTATTGCAAAGCGTGAATCACCTGCTCGGGTGTATGCGTAGCGGAACCTTTGAATAGGATCACATCGCGGCGCGTCATGAATTAAGGTCTGCGCATTCCTTTTGGAACTCATTCATTCGTCCCAGGAGCCATCATAGCCGACGTAATGAATCAGATCCGCGCCGCGCTCAACCTCGTCGAGCACTTCGGCCGAGTCCCATTGATCTTGCCAATTCGCTTTCACTGTTGCATCCCAGGCGGACTTAACTATCTTTGAGTTGCGAATCTGATTCCGCAGCACCCACTCGTCATCCGAATCTTCCCAGCCGAAATAATGGACGCGGAAACGGCCGGCCCAAGCGTCAATGATTCGCGCCTTGTACCAGGCGCCTTCTGATTTCACTTCGACTCGCCGGCTTATTTCCGGGTTGGACCTTTGTGGGGCGACAGCCATGACCGTATCTGGCAGAAACTTAGCAGTGGCGACGAACTCTGACTGTTGCTCTTCAGCAAATACCATGTCCGCGTTAACGTCCTCAGCCAGTTCCCCCAGCGTCACTTGCCCGTCTCCGTTTATATCCGCGAAGGCTTTGCCCCTGAGGCCGGCCAATAACATTTCCGTGAACGTCCAATTTTCCGTAGACAACTCGCTCGCGGAAGCAGACGTCAGCGACGCGTACGAGATCTGGCGGCGCATCCTCCACGCCTGCTCAGCCAGACTGCCGGAGTAGCACGAATCCGCTGTGAGAAAAGCTCGCGATCCTTTGAAATATTTTTCGATGTCTCTGACGATTGAATCGGTCGACCAACCCGGCACGTCATCGCTGGCGTCGTACGTCGCGAAATACGTCGTGCGCTCGTCGTCCGATTTATAACCGTGACCGCAGTAGTAGAAGAAAAGAAGGTCTCCTTCTCTGGCCTGCGACAGAAAGGCTGAAAACCTCGATTTAACCTGGCGAGTCGTAGCCTGCGCGTCCTGGAGGTAGACAAGCTGATCCGCGGGTACACCCTGCTGCCGGAAGAAATCAACCAACTGCGCATCCCGGCGATTTGTTTGCGGGAACGAACTGAAAACATCGGAGTGTTTCCATTTCAGCGTGCCGACGATGAAGACCCAGGTTCTTTGTGGCTGCCAATCGCGCTCTTGCGCGAAGACCGCCGGGCCGGCGAACAAACCAAAGATAAAAATAATCAGGAGAGTAAAAAGGAATGCTCTGAAATTCTTGTGTAACATTTTGTTCAGTCTGCCACTCTCTGAATTGTGATGCTCCCGGGGCTCTGAATTTCATCCCTGCTTCTCAAACATGAAAGAAACCAGTCTGGGCGGCTTGTTATGATCCTCTTCATGCCACCACTCGTTCATGCTCGTCAGCGAGAATCCTCCGCGCACAGCGGCGCCGGTGAAATCAGAGAGGTGATGCACAAATGCCTCGATTTCCGTCGTTTGCTGTTGGCGCTGGAAGTTGGCTTTGGTGCCCTGGTACTGCCGGAACGGGTGCAGCTCGGAAATGAAGAACCTTCCTCCGCGGCCGAGGACGCGATCCGCTTCGGCAAAGATGAAAGAAAGATCGCGTACATGTTCCAGCACCAGATTGCAGGCTATTAGATCCACCGCCCGCTCTTTGCAAGGCCACCTTTGCGTAAGATCGGCTACGACAAAACTTACATTACCGGCCCGCAGTTTTTGTCTCGCCTTCTCGATCATCGCTTCAGAAAAGTCAAAAGCGTAAACATACTCGCCGATCTCGGCCAGGAGAGCAGTGTTCTTGCCCGTTCCGCAGCCAATTTCTAAGACGGATTTGCAGCGGAGATTTGCCAGGATATTTCTGGTAATGGTCTGATCCAGGTCGCGGGTCAGGTTTCGATCGCGGTCATAGGTTGCTGACCAATGGTTGTAGGCTTCCTGAGCTTTCACGGGCGAATGCAGAGCTTTCGTTTCCAGACCGTCCCAGTCTACCCTGTGCGATCTGATCGTTTCCAGAGCCAGTCTCACGGTTGACCTACTGATTTGGCAGCTTAATCATTCTTCCCTCATCAAAGAAAAAAATATCGGTGTCGTGGGAACAGGTTTTGACGCGGAGTTCCAGAGAGTTTCTGGCCGATGAATTTCGGGACTGGTCCGCGACTTCGAAACACTCTGTGGATTCGATGCGCGAGAAACCGTTCTGATCAGTTCGCAGATGAATGATCAGGAATTCCGTATTACGAGTTATTTCCACCCCATCGGTGACCGATCGAAGATCCTGGAACGCGACTGTCTCTATCCGTTTGAAATACTTTTCGTGTTGGAAATATGCAAGCGCTTCCGGAAGACCATTGTGGAAAATCGGCGTGCCGCGCAAGTTGTCGGGCAGGTTGAGAATCATCAGGTGATCTCGCGTAGACGAATGAACCAGCTCATTCTGGATGCTTCGTGAGAGCTCGGCTGCCTGCCGCCATAATCTATTCGTCCGGTAAAGACTTACCGAATAAAAGCCCAGGATGCAGATCAAAATCAAAAGCCATAATCCTTTCCTGCGGATTAGTATCGCCGCCAGATAAGCGATTAGTAGACACGCAAAGACGGAAGGAAAGTAGAGGAACCTTTCGCCCCACGTTTCATACAAAGACAGTCTCAGGTTGATGACCGGCAGCAGTGAAACCAGGAATAAGCTTGCGAGAACGATCAAAAACCTGTTTCCCTCCCGGCGCTCTGCACGGCTGTACCACCGGCGCCGGAAGACAATTAAGGTTACGATCAGACCGGCGCAGGCCAGCGAGAACAGCATGAATACCCGGGACTGAAGTGGCTTAAAGAGGAAGCGAGAGAGTTGAAACGGCAACATCGGCAAGACCGATCTCACAGATGCCTCGAGCAAGCGATCACGTAACCATCCGGGAGCGAAATTCAGATGCTGTTTGACCCCGTATCCTCCAATCAGAGAGCCCAGGAAACGAGATCGCACAGCGATGAAAACCAGGAGGATTGAAAAATAGATCGCGACGACCGAAACAAATCGCCAGAGACTCTTCGAATCCTTTCGCGCCTCAAACCGGGAAAGTCCCAGAATAATGACGAGGAAGGGCAGGCAGATCGCGGATTCCTTTGCCAACAGAGCCAGACTAAAAAACAAGAGTGAGCAAGCCAGTTGGGAAGCGCGCATGCAGCGAGCGTAACTAAGATAAGACAGCAGAGCAGCCAGACAGAAAAAGGTTGCAAGCACGTCGACTCGTCCAGAGATCCATGACACTGCTTCGGTGTGTGAAGGATGCAGCAGGAAAAGAGCACCAGCCGCTAATGAGATTCCTTGCCGGGTGACGGAAGGAAGCTTGAGATTCTCAAGCATCCGCAAAGACAAAGCGAAGACCGAGATTGAGTTCAACGAGTGAAATGCAATGTTGCTGAGATGAAAGCCGACCGGATTGAGTCCCCAGAGTTTGGTGTCAATCAGATAGCTAAGGATGAAAACGGGACGGAAGAAGCCGCCATGCTCTTTGCCCCAAACGACCGAAAGATCTCCGGCGAGGACTTTTCCAATCTGAGAAAAATCGTCTGAGATGAAATAGGAATTAAGGATGTTTGAGTAGGCGACGAAACCGGCCAGAATAAATAGACCCAGAACGACGAATTGGCGCGATGACCTCATCTTTAACTGGACTGAGTATCAGAGGGAACCAGCGGACCTCGATGCGGTCGCAGAGACTGTTGCGCCCAGAGCGTCGGCCAATTGTGCCAAATCCGATATTGGCACATCGCGCTAGTCCTTCAACTTCAACCGTCGGCTTAAAAGATAATCTATTGCGAAGCGATCGTCTCTGCGCGGCAGCAGCAAGACAAATAGCACCAGCGCCAGCCGGGGAATAACGTGAGTGTGAAATTCGTAAAGCGGCTCTTTCAGCAGATGTCCAAAGGTTACGATAGCCAGGACGAAACCCAGCGCTACCAACGCCTCACGAGTGCGCAGCCCCAGGATTACCAGCCCTCCGGCGATCAGCTCGATGAAAGGAATGACGACGCCAACGGCCCAGAGCGACCACACGGGTAAGAAGGTGTCGGCAAAGGGCAGGAAATATTTTCGCGCGTGCTCGAGCGGGCCCAACTGAAAAACTTTCCAAACACCGGCCATGAAAAAGATCAGCCCAACGACAAGTCGCGCGAAAAGCAAAGCCCAACTACGATCCAGATTGCGTTCCTCGTCAGGATTCATTTTGGAACTCGAGCTCAGACATTGGCCGCGAACAGCTTAATCGCAGCGGCGTCCTCTGACAATCTCACCATCTTCTCGAACTGGAAACCAAGTTTTTCCAGCAAACGAATCGAACTTTGGTTCTCGGGGTTGACCACCGCTACCACTCGGTTCAGTCCCAACTTCTCACGCGCAAAAGACAATACCCCGGACGCAGATTCCAGCGCATATCCCATTGACCAGAACTCGGGCAGTAAAGCATATCCGATATCGACGTCTTCCAGCACTTCACGCTTCAGCAAACCGCAAATGCCGATGTGTGTTCCCGCGTCTTTCGTCTCGACCATCCAAAGCCCAAAGCCGTGCGTTTCGTAACTCGCCACCGGTCCGTTCAGAATATACGCCCGTGCTTCTTCAATAGTGCGAACATTCCTGTCGCCAATATTCTGAATGAAGGAAGGCTCGTTCAGCAGCCTCAAAATAAAGCCGGCGTCATCGACAGACAGTCGACGCAGACACAATCTGTGCGTTTCCAGAACCATCAAGATCGTCGCTCAACTAAGTGACTTTCGCCACAACGTCGATTCCATCATTCAGGGGTGGCGTGTTTCATTTTACTTCGCTTCAATCCAAACCACTGAAAGCCTTTCGCTGGATGGCCGTTCATGGTCTGGATATTAATGTGGTCCAGCGCGAGTGGGTCAAAGTCCCGCGTGAGCGTCTCGATCCAACGGGGATCATGATGCCGAACAGTGACTCCTTCCGGCAGATCGAATACGCCGTATGTCCCATACTTTGGCTCGTCGCGAATATATCGCTCCCTGTTTCGCTCGTCGGTTTGGAGCCAGAGGTCGCTTATGTAGAAGAGGCCACCGAGCCGTAGGACACGCGCGACTTCTTCAACTATGTCCCGTTGTCCCTGATTTGTCGGCACGCAAGTAAGGACTGTGAACAGCAGGGTCGCGTCTACTGAAGCACCGGCCAGGGGAAGTTGTGGCGGGGAGGTAATCTCGGCGAAGGTAATCGCGGGAAAACGCTCGCGGGCCATCGAGATCATTGCCGGCGCAAGATCACAGCCAATCAGATTGTGATAGCCACGGTCAAACAGGAGACCCAGCACCCGACCGTAACCACAACCCACGTCGAGTATCCGGCTGCCAGGAGACAACCTTTGGATTAAGCGCTCGAAGTTAACCGGATGACCGAATGATTTGCCGGGGCCTATCCGGTTCCAATAATCGAGTTGACGATCCAGGTCATGCATAAAGTACTCAAGCGTCCGAACGATCGAATTAACCGGGCGCGGCGATCGGCAACAAGTCGAAGCCAACGATCAAGACGAAGAACGCGCTATCCGCCGCCTCGGCCCAACGAGTTATTTTGATCTCTAATCTAACATTTCTTCCTCTTTACTCTTCAATGTTGGAAACATGAGGTGCGGCGGTGCGGAATCGCGGCGGGCGAACTCCTCCACTCTCATAAATTCTACGGCCTTTCCATGTCACCCCTTTCCCTGTTGTAATTCTAATGCTCGAATCAAACAACATCGCGTAGAGCAAGCTTAAACCGAGCGGCGCAGTCAACGCATAGGCGGGTGAAACTTGAGAACGTATGCTGACCATCGCCAGGACAAGAACTTGCAGCAACCATGACAAGGCGGCGGGAATGAACAATAGCCAAAGGTCTGCGCTCACGCCTGCCGCAATCCCAAGCGCAGACGCCAGGGCAATGAGCGGCGGCCCGACAGATATCAAATACATCGAGCAGATGCACCACAACGCAAAGGGCAGTGAGAACTTCATCCCCGAGAACCAATTCTTGGTGCTGCACTCCCACATCTCGCCGAAATTTCGATACATGCGTGTACTGAGCAAGTTCGGCGCATATTCGGTAAACAAACGTGCACCCGAACGCTTAATCATCTCCGCCAGCCGGACGTCTTCCATTACTTCATCCTTCAATGCTTCGTAACCACCGACGCGCTCGAGCACAGTGCGGCGCATCAAAAAGAACCCGCCGATGCCAACAGCTCCCTGCGTTTTTGGGTTACTGATGCGGTAAAACACAGTGAACATCAGCAGTACCCACGCCCAGGTCGGTATCATCACGCGCTCCCAAAATGAACTAGCTTCAAATTGCGGGATTAGCGTCATGGCATCACCTTTCCCTTCAAGGGTCCTATCCACCGCGGTGCGCAAGGCTGCCTTGTCAAAGATCATGTCTGCATCCGTCGCCAGTATCCATTCGCCGCGTGCGTGATTGAACGCCTGCTGCATGGCGTAGGGTTTGCCAAGCCATCCGGCGGGCCGTTCTTCGCCTTCGATGACACGCAAGCGGTCATCGCTTTTGGCGAGTGTTTCCAATATCGCTCCCGTTGCATCCGTCGAGCGGTCATTGACGGCGATGACCTCAAAGCGTCCATAATCCTGGTCCAGAATGGAACGAATACAGTCTGCCAGGACACGATTCTGTTCGTTGCGCGCAGGAACAAGAACCGATACAAGCGGCGCATCGCTCGCCGTCTTACGCGAATGATTGGTTGGCAACAGGGGCTTTCGGCGAGCAAGACCATACAGCGTGAGAACAATGCTCACGAGCCAGGCAGAAGCAATAAGCCAAACAAAGCCTGCTAGTATCGGTCCAACGGTTGAGTTCACGTGGCGTGAAAATCTCAGGTTGAGATAGTTCGGATTAACACGGAGCCGAAGTCGGCTCTCCATATTTTAACTTTGACACACTCGCCTTCGTGGCGCTGTGCTTGACGAGAACGAACAAATTGTCGAATTCACAATCATCAATGATAGGCAGAGACGGCCCGCCCAGCAGCTTTATCAATTCGGGAACTGTGTTGCTGTGTCCGACGACCAATACGGTTTGCCCGGCGTGATGCGCCAAAATATGATCCTTGAGTTCGGTGGCCGCGTCCAACCGCACCGCCGGGAGGTTCGCATGCGCGACCAGAAAAGGTTTTGCCGTCATTTTTGCGCGTGTGAAATGAGATGTATAGACGGCCTGTATACCGGCCGTGCTTAACACATGGACTAACCTTCTCGAACGAGCCATCCCCTTGTCGTTCAGAGAAGGGCCGGGATCATCGGGAGCGCCGGCCGGGGGAACGTCCCTGTCCGCATGACGGATGAGAATCACTGTCGTTACTGTATCTGTAGCCAACCCATTCTCCTGCTAATCATCGCCCCGACGCGACCGCCTGCCTGATATTAACGCGGCTATCGGAACAACTATCATGATAAGCAACCATGAGCCCGGGGGAACGACGAGGAACATGAAAGCGGCTGCGGCCTGGGCCTCAAACAACGTCCCCGTAGAGGGCCAAAGAACTTAGCGCGAGAACCAGCATCACGATATGAAGCGTGGCTCTAGTAATAACCGACCAACGCTTCGAAACCATGTCCGCCAATAGGAGGGCTATGAACGGAGACAGATCCCAGATTACGAAAAGACCTAGCAGCACACGAGAAGGGTTACGATGACCTACCCAGAGCATCAAACCGACCGAGCCACTGGCCCCGGCCACCACCGCGATTAGAGCCACTGCGTGCAAGAGGCCAAGAAACCCACCATCGGGCCTTCGCCGGCTTGGTTTACCGGTTATCTCACTGGGACCATTAATGCTCATTGATCTTTCTCGGCGCCCCACGATCGAATTCACTCATTTCTTGCTTCTGTGGGCTTAGCCGGTAGCAGGTCACACCGATCAGAAGAATCGCTCCTGCTACCTCTACAAAGATCATAAACCAGAATAAGGCCGGGTCTCTGGCCTCGACAATAACCTTAGTGCCAGCTTTCCCATAGAACTCACGTTTTGAGATCTCCAGGACGGTGAAAACAATCAATATCAACCCGCACAGGCCGGGAAACAGACCTGAGAGAAGACTTGCCATAAACTGCAGAAGTCAGTAATACAGGTTAAAAAGCATTACGGTCGAGTTGACTGGGCGCGGAGAGTAGCATCAACACCGATTCCATCATTCAGTTAAAGAACACGCTCCCGCCGCTCGCGTCCAATGATTTGTTGGGCGCCCATGATTGTAACGTTCTACTGGCGTTTCGTTAATAGTGAGTCAGCGCGGCGCTCGCGATTCAATCACCTGCAGAAATACCGAGCCACATTTGCCAGATGAATCGCCACGCGGCCTGCGTCGTGTCAGAACCCGGAGCGGTAGCGATGGGATCATAGAT
>WNFJ01268640.1_pt1 | contig 10345 bp, 10 predicted proteins | sample 5400461 | NCBI WGS metagenome assembly WNFJ01 (sample SAMN13153349, study PRJNA577476) | soil metagenome | isolation source: 115 cm saprolite on Douglas fir-dominated hillslope | place: USA:California | collected 2013-09-17
TCAGGGCTGAGTACTGGAATTTTTGGCGCTTCTGCCTTCACAGGTACTTCCTTTCGTTCTGACTGAGCGTTTGCTAGATGCGTAGCAGCGTTGTCAGAACGCATTTCAATTTGACTATTTTGTTCCAATGCTGTGGCTTCAGTCTGAGTCACACAATTTCTCCTCGCTTCGCTCGCCCCCCGATAAATCAGGGTTTTCATATATCCGGATTAGTTTGTTAAAATTCATTATCGGCTCCCGGTTGGCCGGATTGCTTCGATCAGACAGCGGCCGGAGTTTCCTTACCGCTCTCGACAATATATAGCAGGTCAGCGTCCGTGATATGTTTCTTCTCGTTGGCCAGAGCAATAAAACGGCTGTAGGCAACTCTGAGTTGGTCCGCGTCGAGTTTATGACCCAGTTGTCGCAATCGTGCATCCAGACCATGTCGTCCAGAATGTTTGCCCATGACGAGTTTCCTGTTTGACCAGCCAACAGACTGGGGAGTCATGATCTCATAGGTCAGTGGGTTTTTCAACATACCATCCTGTTGAATTTCTGCTTCGTGGGCAAAAGCATTCTCGCCAACGATAGCCTTGTTAGGCTGCACTGGAATGCCTGTCAGTCGACTCACCATTTGGCTTGCCGCCAGAAACTCCTGTGTGTCGATGCGTGTTGTAATATTGCCAAAGTAATCTGGTCGCGTACGCAGCGCCATTACAACTTCTTCCATAGCAGTATTCCCTGCTCGCTCGCCCAGTCCGTTGATTGTAACCTCCACTTGCCTCGCTCCGGCCTTAATGGCTGCCAGTGTATTAGCAGTCGCCATGCCAAGATCGTTGTGGCAATGAGCACTCAAGACTACATCTTCGATACCCGGTACGCGATTGCGCAAGTAATGGAACAGCGCTTCATATTCCTGCGGCGACGTATATCCTACTGTATCAGGTACGTTGATAGTCGTTGCTCCTGATGCAATGGCTGTTTCAAAAATGCGGCAGAGATAATCCCAATCGCTGCGAGTTGCGTCCTCTGCGGAAAACTCAATGGTAGAGCAGAGGTTCCGCGCATATCTCACCATAGTTTTAACCCGCCGAAGCGCTTCCTCACGATCAATGTTAAACTTGTGCTTGAGGTGAATGTCGGAGGTTGCAAGAAACACGTGGATCACTGGTCGTTCAGCATCACAGACTGCCTCCCACGCTGCATCGATATCGCTGACGCTAGCTCGTGCAAGTCCAGCAATTGCGACGTCATGACCGCGAGTAGTTCGCGCAATCTCTCTAACTGCTAGCAGATCACCTGGAGAAGCAGCCGGGAAACCAGCCTCGATAATATCCACGTTGAGGCGTATAAGTTGATGCGCAACCTGAATCTTCTCCTCGGTGGTCATAGTAGCTCCAGGGGACTGTTCTCCATCGCGCAAAGTGGTATCAAAAATTCGAATTACCGCGGGGTCTGCCATGTTTTTTTCCTCCTTGTCCTTGCATCCCTCCTGACTGCGTAGCAGTAGCTGCGCAGCAGCGTTGGAGGGATGGATAGTGACAATGAATAGGACGACGAGTCACCCCAACTGGGCCGGGCGAGGATAAACCTCGCCCCTACAGCCGGGCTGTATCGCCCGCTGGCCTCCTCTGCAATTTCCTGTTTCTTATTTCCTGCGTTCAACCATGGCATCATGGCACGCAGTTCACTACCAACGTGCTCAATCTGGTGCTGAGCATTAGATCGGCGCATCGCCTGAAAACTGGGACGACCAGCCTGGTTCTCAAGAATCCAGCGCGTGGCAAACGTTCCATCCTGGATTTCATGCAATATCTTGCGCATCTCATCCCGTGCTCGTGCGTCAATAATGCGCGGACCAGATACATAATCGCCGTATTCGGCGGTATCGCTAATGGAATAGCGCATATAACTCATACCACCCTGGTACATCAAGTCCACGATCAGTTTCATCTCATGCATGCACTCAAAATACGCTACTTCCGGCTGATAACCGGCCTCTACAAGGGTTTCGAAACCTGCGCGGATTAACGAAGTGATGCCTCCACAGAGAACCGCCTGCTCGCCAAAAAGGTCGGTCTCTGTCTCTTCAGCAACTGTAGTTTTCAGCACGCCCGCGCGCGTGCAACCGATGGCACGAGCATACGCCAGCGTTATTGCTTCAGCGTTGCCAGTTGCATCCTGAAAAACAGCCCACAGCGCAGGCACACCTACGCCCTCTGTAAAGAGGCGACGAAGCATATGGCCAGGGCTTTTAGGCGCTACCATCGCGACATCAATATCTGCAGGGGGTACGATCTGCGAGTAATGCAGGCTAAAGCCGTGTGCCGTCATCAGCATTTTGCCCGGAGCCAGCCCCGGTCGAATATCACGCTCAAACACTTCTTTGTGATTCTGATCAGGTATCAACACCATGATGACATCTGCCTGCTCTGCGGCATCAGCTGGCGTCATGACCCGTATACCATCTGCCTCTGCTTTCGGACGACTCTTGCTACCTACGGGTAGGCCTACAACTACGTTGCAGCCAGAATCCTGCATATTAAGCGCATGGGCATGGCCCTGGCTTCCGTAACCAATAACTGCTACACGTTTCTGCTGGATTAGTTCCAGGTTAGCATCCGCATCGTAATAGATATTTGCCATGAATATTTCCTTTCCGAGTCCTTGCATCCCTCCTGACTGCGTAGCAGCGTTGGAGGGATGGATAGAGACAATGTCGTGACCTTTCACGACCCTAAATGCCTTGTTCTCCACGTGTCATCGCTACACGACCAGTACGAGCGACTTCACGAATTCCAAAACTTTGTAAGCCATTAACCAGCTTTTCAACCTTTTCTTCACTCCCCGTCACTTCAAGGGTGACCGTCTGTTTCGTTACGTCAACCAACGTGTGCGCCGTACAGATGACCAAGTTCAATAATTTCACCGGCATACTGCGACTCGCTGCTATTGACCTTGATCAACGCCAGTTCGCGGGCAACTGTTTGTTCTGATACCAGGTTGGCGACATGTTGAACATCAACAATCTTACGTAATTGTTCAACTAACTGCTCTACTCCCACTTCAGAGTCATTCATCACGATCGTGATACGCACCACGTCTGGAAGCTCGTTACGGCCAATTGCAAACGCTTGCATCTTGGCCCGCCGGCGACGAAGCACGTTGACAATGCGATCGAGCGCTCCAATCCTATCATGCGCTAGCACGACAATCGTATGGGAGCGAGCAGTACCTGCTGGAGCATCGGACTGACCTGATCGTTCGACATGAGGCCAGGGCGGGGAAAGCCCCGCCCCTACAGCCCCACCCTGTTGGGTTTGATCAGTCATTTCCCACCTCCTGATTTTTGCTCCGCAAAAATAGACGCGCGCACTCCTTGCAGATTGGATGACTGCGTAGCAGTAGAGGCGCTAGCCTCGTTTCCAATCTGTCTAAGTTCAGCGTCGTTGGAGGTGTGGCTAGAGACAGAGTCATGGTGTGTGCTCTCCTCTGGCTTTTCTTCAATCATGTTCGTTATTGCCGATCCGGGAGCAACCATCGGATATACATTCGCCTCTGACTCAATCACAAAATCAATCAAAACCGTTCCTTCTGTGTCCATAGCCTTGCGAACTGCTGCTTCCACATCTTCACGCTTCGTGACTTGTATACCGGTCAATCCGTAGGCATCGGCTAGCTTGACGTAGTCAGGGCCAGTAATCGGCGTTTCAGAGTAGTTACCGTTGTGGAAGAAATGCTGCCACTGGCGCACCATTCCCAGATAGCCATTGTTCATGATCGCTACTTTCACGGTGACGCCTTCCTGCTTCAAGGTAGCCAGTTCTTGAATGTTCATCTGGATGCCACCATCACCGGCTACAACCCATACCGTAGCATCGGGTATGCCCATCTTGACGCCCATAGCAGCGGGAAGTGCAAACCCCATCGTGCCAAGGCCGCCCGACGTAATATGACTGTTGGGACGTGTCCAGGTATAATGCCGGGCTGTCCACATCTGGTGCTGGCCTACATCCGTGACAATGATGACGTCATCATTCGTTTCAGCGCGTATCGCTTCCAGGATACTGGTTGGATCTGGATACTCCTGGTTACGTTGTATGCTTGCGCTTTGCTCGCTGTTCTCAGCCTCCCTACTGCGCATTTCATTCATCCATGCCTTATGTTCACCAGGTTCGACTGCCTCGATAAGTCGCGCCAAGGCATCTTTGGCATCAGCCACAATCGGCACTGCCGCGCGTTTGACTTTGTGCATCTCCGAGGGATCAATATCGATATGGATGAAACGAGCGTGTGGAGCAAACTCACTCGCCTTGCCAGTTACACGATCATCGAAACGCAGCCCAACCCCGATGATCAGATCGGATACTCCAATTGCGCGATTAACATGCGCTGGACCATGCATCCCAGGCATACCTAAAGCTAAAGGATGCGTTTCAGGAAAAGCGCTGAGGCCGAGAAGCGTGGTAATCACAGGTATATTGGTCTTCTCCGCGAAGGCAAGTAGTTCCGCATAAGCATTTGACAGGATAACACCATGGCCTGACATAATCCTGCGGCCCGGGCAATAGCTTCTGCTGAAGGATGCGGGTCGCGTGAAGCACGAAAACGCTCGATTGAGCTGATTGACGTTGAGGCACGATACTGCGTTTTGCTAAATTGCACATCCTTTGGAACATCAATTACCACAGGCCCAGGACGACCCCCACGAGCAAGCCTGAACGCTTCATGCACAATATCCGCCAGGTCTTCAACTCGCAGTACCAGGAAATTGTGTTTGGTGATAGGCTGCGTGACGCCTAGTATATCCGTCTCCTGGAATGCATCACGCCCGATAAAGGGCCGCGCTACCTGACCTGTTATAGCGACGATTGGTGTGGAATCCATATACGCTGTGGCCAGACCTGTTACAAGATTTGTAGCGCCCGGGCCACTGGTGGCTACACACACACCCACCTTGCCCGTTGCTCGAGCGTAGCCATCCGCAGCGTGTGCCGCTGCCTGTTCGTGTCGCACCAGTACATGATGCAAAGCTGGATAGGAGGTGAGTGCATCATAAAACGGCATGATAGCACCACCTGGATAGCCAAATAACAGTTCAACTCCTTCGCGCATCAATGCCTCACAGAGAATTTGACTACCTGTCAGTTCGCGCGCCTCCATGGCCTCAGTAGATCGATGAGCCTGGTAAACTGTTGCTCCCTCTGGCTTTTGAGTGATCGTTGCAGCTACGTTCATAGCTCCTCCTTGCAATAATTATGAATAAAGACAATAAAAAAACGAGAACCATCCGAACCGGGAGGTCCTCGTTATCAGGTTACCTACTTTGTAATGGTCGCGCCGTTGCTTCCTTTAATCTCCCTGTGCCGTGTTGGGGACTAGCCCCCCCGTAAGCCCTACCAGACTTACACGTACAAGTCCAGTAAGGCCGCTAAGGATGAGGCCAGTTACTACCAAAAGGCTTACAAGGAGTAAAAGGACGACGACGAGCAGTAGCACAAATAAAGAAACCGACGTTAATACGCCGGTTCCGATAATCATGATGCTTGCAGTTGCAGCAGTCGCCATACACATAGGGTGCATACAAAAAGGCATACGCTTCGCGCGGCCTGTACCAGCGAACATTGCCGGCAGTGTCGGTGCGCTCCACGCTGCTATCATTCTGCTGCTCCGAAATCTGATCTGTTTAATTCATTCTTGTTATGAAGGTCACATAGAGGCCCTCAACAGCAACATCGCTGGAGTCCTCTATATCGTTCATTGTTTTTGAGGATACACTACTACCTCTTTGTTTGTCAACCCCTGTTCAAACAAATCACAATTTTTCAAGAATTTATGGTGATGTTAACTATAAGTATGGCATCAGGAAACGCTGAACGTCCTACCGAACACAGGCCAGTACATCCGCCAACAATCCCTGGCCTGTATGTATGCGTCCCGCTCCCGGCCCGATGATAGTCACTTCAGAGAGAGTATCTGAATGAATCGTGAGCGCGTTGTGAGCGCGTTCGTCACACCATCAACTCGAGCCAGGGGATCGGTCAGGGGCAATACAGTTGGCTCAACATGAGCTTCAAGAGTATCTTCCTGACCATCACTGCCTGATACTAATCGTAATGAAGCAATGAGTTTGATCCTTTTATCCTGACCCCGCACTGCTTGAGAGTGCTCCTGGGTAATTGTTGTAATGCCCCGGCGTGCTACTTGCTCTGGTTTAAGCGTGTTACCAAATACAAGTGCGGCTAATATGAGTGTCTTGGCAACGGCGTCGTAGCCCTCAACATCGGCAGTCGGGTCTGTTTCAGCATATCCCCTTAATTGCGCATCCGCAAGTGCTTCAACGTAGTCACGACCTGAAGCCATCGCACTCAAGATGTAGTTCGTAGTTCCATTGAGTATGCCTCGAATGGCATATACTCGCGCTCCAGCCATACCCTCGCGAATCGTGCTGATAACTGGTTTACCCGCCATAACTGTTGACTCCATACGTAGCTGTACACCATGTTGACGCGCCAGTGAAATCAGTTCGGTCGCAGCCAGGGCAACGGGTCCCTTATTCGCTGTCACCACGTGCATACTTTTCGAGAGCGCCAGGCGAATATGACTCATTCCTGGTTCAGCGTCACGCAAATTCGTAGGTGTTACCTCAACAAGTATGTCTGCACTGGTAGCTTGTAACCCATCCAATGCACTATCCCAATGTGTTATCCCCGGATAATCTGTCAGCGGACGTTTCTTCACTGCGAGTTCTAATAATGAAGGCATATGCAGCCCATCTTGATGATAGACGAAGCCATGCCGGGCGTTAGCAACTCCAACCAGTGCTATATCCACTCCATACTGCTGCTTCAGAAAATCATGTCTAGTCATGAGTAGCTCAGCGAATCCCTGGCCAACAACGCCGAAGCCCACGAGCGCGAGACGAATTTGCTTCATGTCTTGCTTCTTTCTCAAAAACCTTGACTTTACGTGCATTTCTTCGTATACTTACTTACAAATAAGAAGTACCCTTACAATTTAACATACGCAGCAATATCTGCTCTCATCAAGATGGGTGGAGGGAAACGGCCCGATGAAACCCGACAACCCACCTGCAATGTTGCAGGAAGGGTGCCAATTCCGGCGGAATATTCCGCAAGATGAGGGGAAAAGCAACGCAGCTAAACCCCTGAGATGCAGGGGTTTTTTGTTGCCTGCGTAGAGCAGGACAAGTCGAGCTGCGAATTGTCTTGTACAATGTATCAACTTTGATGAGGACGAGTAAACGACAAGGACGGCTACAGAGAGTTGGTGATGATGAGATGCCAGCACCGCACCAGCGTTGAATATGACCTCGGAGTTGCAGGTTGAACACCTATTTGACAGGTTTGTAGACCGTGCCGGTTAGCCTCGTTACATGCTAGAGTGTCAAGAGATACATACATTTCCTAAACACTCATAGAGGTTGGCGCTGTGAAGCGCCAATGAACCAGGGTGGTACCGCGAAGATCGTTTACCCCTCGCCCCTGTCAGGGTGAGGGGTTTTTGTTCTTAATTTCCAGATCAGAAAGGGCTATAGAAAGGAGTGGCAATGGTGACACAGTTGGACCACGAAGATGTGACCAGTACACGTACCAACTTTTCAAACCAGGTACACCTGTATACCTTTGATTCGCTGCCATTGCAACGCGGTGGACAATTTGGCCCCGTAACAGTGGCATATGAAACATGGGGCAAACTCAATGCTGAGGGCAATAACGCTGTTCTGATTACTCATGCGCTCACGGGCAGTCCACATGCGCATGACGCCGAAAGCCCTGATGATACAAAAGTAGCATGGTGGAACCCGCTCATCGGGCCGGGCAGATTCTTCGATACCTCGCGCTACTTCGTCATCTGCTCGAATGTCCTGGGAAGCTGCTATGGCAGCACTGGCCCTTCGTCAATTGATCCCAACACCGGGCAACCGTATGGAATGCGTTTTCCTGTCATTACCATACGAGATATGGTGGAAACCCAGCGAAGATTGATCGAGTACCTTGGAGTGAGCCAGCTCCATATGGTCGCCGGTGGTTCAATTGGTGGACAACAGGCGTTGGAATGGGCCGTTGCCCATCCTGAACTGGTTGAAAACGTGATCGTAGTCGCGGCAACAGCAGCGCTTACCGCACAAGCAATCGCATTCAGCGAGGTTGGACGACAGGCCATTCTGGCTGATCCGCGCTGGCAAGGCGGTGATTACTTGCCTGGACAAGGCCCAAATGCCGGGTTATCTATCGCGCGTATGCTCGCAATGATTACCTATCAGAGTGAGGAAGGAATGGAGTTGCGTTTTGCTCGTCAACCTGCCCGCAAGCAAAACATGACTGCTCCCAGCGGCTTCACCGACCTGAGTAAGCGTTTTGATGTAGAGGGTTATCTCTATTATCAGGGCGAGTCTCTGGTCAAGCGTTTCGATGCGAATAGCTATCTCTATATCAGCCGGGCAATGGATTTGTATGATGTTAGCGAGGAGTATCCCTCAATCGAAGATGCGCTGAGCCGCTTACGCAGTAAAGCCCTCTTCATTGGGATTCGTTCGGATTTTCTTTTTCCTGCTGCGCGCGTGCGCTGGTTAGCTGACCAGGCGCGAGCTGCAGGCAGTGATGCAATCTATGCGGAGCTTGATTCTCCGCACGGTCATGATGCCTTTCTAAAGGAATGGAAACAGATGACCGCTACGCTAAATTTGATTAAGGAGTAAACACATCTATGGCACTCAACAGTAATCGTACGTATGGCTTCGAAACGTTATCCTTGCATGCTGGCCAGGAAACAGCGGACAGCGCAACAAACGCTCGCGCCGTTCCCATCTATCAGACAACCTCGTATGTCTTTGATAGTCCTGAACATGCAGCGGACCTCTTCGGGCTTAGGCAGTTTGGAAACATCTACACGCGTATCATGAATCCTACCCAGGATGCCTTCGAACGCCGTATAGCCGCTCTCGAAGGAGGCGTTGGCGCGTTGGCGACAGCTTCCGGCCAGTCTGCTGAAACATTGGCTATTCTCAACATCGCCGGGGCAGGTGACGAAATCATTAGCTCTGCCAGTTTGTATGGTGGCACTTATAACCTGTTCCACTATACGCTCCCCAAGCTAGGCATCACTGTTCGATTTGTCGACAGCCGCGACCCTGAGAATTTCCGCCCTGTTATTAATGAACGCACCAAAGCGATTTTCGCCGAGACAATAGGTAACCCGCGCCTCGATACCCTGGATATTCAGGCTGTAGCGGATATCGCACATGAAAATGGCATTCCGCTTATCCTGGATAACACACTGCCTACCCCGTACCTGGTGCAGCCTTTCAAATATGGCTGTGATATCGTTGTGCACTCAGCCACCAAGTTCATAGGTGGGCATGGCACTGCCATCGGCGGCGTAATTGTGGATAGTGGCAAGTTCGATTGGACGAATGGACGCTTCCCTTCATTCACCGAGCCTGATCCTTCCTATCATGGCCTGCGTTATGTTGAAGCGCTAGGGTCGCTGGCTTACATTATCAAAGCGCGAGTACAGTTGTTGCGTGATATTGGCCCGGCCATCGCTCCACTCAACTCCTTCCTATTCCTGCAAGGGCTGGAAACGCTGCCACTACGTATGGAGCGCCATAGTCAAAACGCGCTGCGCATCGCAGAGTTCCTTGAAGAGCATCCTTCCGTCGATTGGGTACTCTATCCCGGTCTAAAGAGCCATCCACAGCACGAAGAGGCGGCAAAGTACCATACACATGGCTATGGAGCCATCCTCGGCTTTGGTATCAAGGGTGGACTTGAGGCAGGTAAACAGTTGATTCGCCACGTTGAGTTATTCTCGCACCTGGCTAACGTTGGAGATGCCAAATCGCTGATTATCCATCCTGCCAGCACAACCCACTCACAATTGACACCCGAAGAGCAGTTCGAAACAGGCGTCACACCCGATTTCGTCCGCTTATCAGTTGGTCTTGAAACGGTCGATGACTTGATCGACGACCTGGATCAGGCCTTAAAGGCTGCAACCCTCAAGGCAAGCGAACCCGCCACCGCATAGAATCAAAGGGGTACAGGGCGCTTTACCCCCTGGCGGGGTCTGGGATGTTCCCGGATGTCTCCTAATTTTCCACTTGCCGCCTGCGGCGGCAAGTGGAAAATTAGGAGACATCCCGTAAAAAGAAATCTATAATCCAACCGGAGCAATCTTATGGAAACCAAAATACAAATAATAAAATTTGGAGGGACTTCCGTCGATAGCGGCGAACGCATACGTCGAGTAGCAAATATTATCATGCATAAAGTACACGACACCGGAGAGGACTTTCCTGTCGTAGTCGTCTCGGCTATGGCAGGTGTGACCGATCAGC
>WNFJ01005765.1_pt2 | contig 10342 bp, 6 predicted proteins | sample 5400461 | NCBI WGS metagenome assembly WNFJ01 (sample SAMN13153349, study PRJNA577476) | soil metagenome | isolation source: 115 cm saprolite on Douglas fir-dominated hillslope | place: USA:California | collected 2013-09-17
ACGGCAACGAGCGCTCGACCGCGGCGGAAGGTCACCATGAACGCAAGCGACGCAAGGACCATCGAAAGAGCTGCGCTGACTTCGAGGTCGCGCCTCAGCAACCGTTCGGTCGCGTGCGCAATGGCATGCCCGCCGGCCAGCTCGGTAGTGACTCCCGGACGGGCGGCGGCGAAAAGGACTCGTTCGATATCCTCCACGGCGGCGAGCGCATCGCTCGAAGCAAACGGACTGCCGCGTACCTCCCCAACAACAAGCCGCGCCAAGCCGTCGCCGCTGACGAATGCGCCCGAAGGTGAGGCGGAGATGCCCCCGGCAAGCTCCACACGGAGCTCCCACGGCACCTGCGCCAGCCGTAGGGGATCGCGAGAAAGCCATTGGAGCATCGTCTCATCAGCCGCCGGGGCGAGCAGCAGCGCCCGCGTCTCCTCGAGCCGGGCTCGCATGCCGCTCGGAGTCACCAGCTGCGCCAGCCGCGCCCGGGCCGTAGGGCCTGCGTAGGCCCACGTCAAGGTTGGATCGGCCAACGCGGGGGGCGGCGGGGCGCGGTCGATGACGCGCACGATCGATGGGGCGTGGCGCAAGCCGTCGACGATGGCATCGGCCACCGCAGCGACTTCTTCCGGCCGGTTGCCTTGCACCAGCACGAGGGCCGGCTCTCGCCCCTTGAATGCGTGCGTCCAACGCAATAGCGAGCCCGCGTCGCCCGAGTCGGGAAACAGCAACGAAAGATCGCTCGATACGCTCAGTTTTTCGATTGTGAGATAACCGCTCAGCGCCGTCACAATGGCGATGGCCGCGAGGATGAGCCGTGCTCGGCCGGCATGCCAATTCATGATTCGCGCGGCGCGCCGTTCACGGCCGGAGCGGTCTCGGCGGGCTTTTGCACCCGGAGGCGCAAGCGCGTCACGCGGCGCCGGCTGACCCCCGTCACCTCCGCAACTGCGCCGCGCGCCAGTTCCACTTTGTCCCCGGCGCGCGGAAGGCGTCCAAGAAGATCGACCACAAGCGCGCCCACGGTTTCGCCGGAGTCAGCGCCCTCGACCGACACGCCCGTAGTACGCAAGTCATCGACGGATGCGCGACCGTCGATTTCCCACTCGTCGGCATGGCCAGGGACGCGGATGACTTTTTGGGGCTCCTCGTCAAACTCGTCGCGAATCTCACCAACAATTTCCTCGAGCAAGTCCTCCATCGTGACAAGTCCGCTCGTCCCGCCGTACTCGTCGACCACGACGGCGATGGGTACCTGCTTGCGTTGCATCTCGCGCAAGGCGTCGACCCCGCTCTGCACTTCGGGAACGAAGAGGACGTCACGCCGCAGCGGCCACAGGTCAGGCAACTCGCGCGCGCCCGCATGCAGGAGGAAGTCTTTTGCGTAGAGGTAACCCGCAACCTCGTCGAGCGAACGCCCATTCGTCAGAAGAAAGCGCGAATATTGGTGCGTACGGACGAACTCATCGGCCTCTTTGCCCGTCGTCTGGACGGGAAGCGACACGATGTCGACGCGCGGCACCATCGAGTGGCGAGCTGCACGCTGCGAGAAACGCATCACGCGCTCCAGCAGCTCCACTTGGACGCGGCCGCGCGCCGAGCGCGTTGCGCTGGCCGCAAGAATTGCCAGAATCTCGTCCTCGCTGAATCGCCCTTCCACGCTGGCCACGTCAGGCGACATCCCGACCGAGCGCAGGATGAGACGCGACGCGCCCTCGATGAGCCAAAGAAGCGGGAAAAACGTGAGATACGTAACACGCAGCGGGATCGCCGCCGCGAGGGCGGTTGCTTCGGACCGTTGGATTGCGACGAGCTTTGGAACAAGCTCGCCGAGAAGAACGTGGCCGAAAGTCAGAACCGCAAACGCGACTACGTTGACAGTCACGTGCACCGCAACCGAAGCGGGCGACGAAACCAGCGAAACCGCCGCCCTGTCAAGTACGTCGGACAAAGCAGGTTCCCCGATCCAGCCGAGCCCAAGGCTGGCCAGCGTGATCCCGAATTGTGTGACCGACAGGTAGCGATCGAGACGGCCGACGATGGACTCGGCTTCTCGAGCGAATCTGCGTCGCGCGCACCTTGACGAGGGCGAATTCCGCTGCGACGAAGAATCCGTTGAGAGCAACGCAGAGCGCAGCGACGACCAGGCCCCACACGGAAAGCAAGTCGTATCATGACCGATCACGACGTCCTCGTTTTCCTTTTGGCGCTGGCCGCAATGCTCGGTCTCGCGCGCCTTTTGGGCGAGATCGCACGGGTGGCCGGGCTGCCCCTCGTCGTCGGCGAATTGGCTGCGGGCATTGTTCTGGGTCCGACGGTTCTTGGTCACCTCACGCCGCGGGGTCAGGCCTGGCTCTTTCCCCGGAGCGGACCCGCACAAGCCATGATTGGGGCGTACGCCACGGTCGCGGTCGTGCTCCTTTTGGTCGTCGTCGGACTTGAAGTCGACCTGGGGGTCTTGCGGCGCCGCGGGCGAAGCGCGCTCGTCACTGGCCTGCTCGGAGTCGTACTTCCGCTCGCTAGCGGCGTGGCCCTGGGCTTCTTGCTGCCGGACTCTGACCTTGTCGATCCTACTCGTCGCAGCACGCTGGCGCTGTTGCTCGGTGTTGCACTGAGCATTTCGGCGCTTCCCGTCATTGCCAAAACATTGCTCGATCTGGGCCTGTTCAAGTCGGACGTCGGCCTTCTTGTGATGGCCGCGGCGATGATCGATGACCTGGTGGGCTGGTTGGCACTGTCCCTGCTGCTCGGACCGGTCCGCGGTGCCGGCGTCGACTTGAGCACCTTCGGCAAGACGGTTGGCCTCGCGGTGCTCCTCTTTGGGCTCCTGCTGCTGGGGGGACGCCGGCTCATCGACGCCTTGCTGCTGCGCCTCGAGCGTTCGGGGACCGGTGCCTCGGGTCGCGTGCTGTCACTGGTCATTCTGCTGGCGCTCTTTGCCGCGGCCGCCACACAGGCCATCGGCCTGCACGCGGTGTTCGGAGGGTTCGTCGTTGGCGTCGCCGTGGGGGGGTCCACGCGGGTCAAGGAGCGAACGCGTGTCGCAATCGAGGACTTTGTGGTCAACGTCTTCGCCCCCGTATTTTTTGCGTCGATCGGGTTGCGCGTCGACTTTGCAAGGGCGTTCGATTTGCGCCTTTGCCTGCTTGTTTTGATGCTGGCCACGGTCCCCAAGCTGCTCGGGTGTGCCATCGGATCGCGCCTCGGGGGCTTGAAATGGCGTCAAGCCCTCGCCGTGGGCTTCGGAATGAACGCTCGCGGCGCGATGGGGATCATCTTGGCGGACCTGGCACGCGAAGCCGGGCTCCTTACCGACCAGCTTTTCGTTGCGCTCGTCTTCATGGCGCTTGCAACTTCGCTTGTGAGTGGACCCGCGATGAAGCAGCTCTTGTACCGTAAGGAGCCGGAAGAAGACGTGGTCACGCTCCTGCGGCGAGGTGCGTTCGTGAGCGAGCTTCACGCGCGGACACCGAGCGAGGCCATTAGCGAGCTGGTGCGGGCGCTCGGCTCTTTGCTCTCCGGAATAAAACGATTCGCGCGCGACGCCGTGCTCGAGCGCGAGCTCGTTGCTCCCACGGGCTTGGGCGACGAGGTCGCCGTACCCCACGCGGCCGTCGAGGGTCTCGACAAGCCCCTCCTTGCTCTTGGCCGGGCTCCGCGCGGAATCGACTTCGATGCACCGGATGGACGTCCGGCCCGCTTCGTTTTTCTTCTACTGATCCCGCCCAAGGCCTACGAACACGAAGTCCGGATCCTTGCGTCGATTGCCCGGGCGACGTTCGACCCCCGTGCACGCGAAGAACTTGCCGCCGCAAGCGGGCTGGTGCGAAGAGGACACGCGAGTCGCAGCGACCCAAAAGGCGCGCGCTGAGGGAGGTTGGAAGTTGATCCTAGCGCGCGCACGTCGAGTTACCGTAGGCCGGGCATGGCGCGCCTGATTCTCGTCTCCAACCGTCTCCCTGTAACGGTGCGCATCGAGCGCGGCGAGCTCGCCGTGACCCGAAGCTCGGGTGGGCTCGCGACGGGGCTACGCGGACCGCACGAGCAGTCCGGAGGACTCTGGATTGGGTGGCCCGGCGACGTTTCACGAATGCGCGACACGCAGCGCAAGACTCTAGACAAGGAGTTGGCCGCGCTGCGCTGCCTGCCGGTGATGCTCAGTGCGGCGGAGGTCAGCCGCTATTACGACGGGTTTTCAAACGCTGTTCTATGGCCGCTGTTTCACTACTTGCTCGACCGCATTCCCGCGCATTCGCAAGAGTGGGATGTCTACCGCGACGTCAATGAAAAGTTTGCCGAGGCTGTGGCCAAGGTCTGGCAGCCTGGCGACCTCGTTTGGGTGCACGACTATCAACTCGTGCTTGTCCCGCGCTTGCTTCGCGCTCGCATCGCCGGAGCGACCATCGGGTTTTTCTTGCACATCCCCTTCCCGGCGTCCGAAGTATTTCGGATTCTGCCTTGGCGTGAGCAGGTGCTCGAAGGAATGCTCGGTGCGGACCTCGTAGGCTTTCACACGTTCACGTATCGCAGTCACTTTTCCTCGTCCGTGTTGCGCATTCTGGGGATCCCCACTCAGGGAGATCGAATCTACGCCGACGGACGCGAGATTCGGCTTGGCGTCTTTCCCATCGGGGTCGACGCCAATGCTTTCAACAAGCTTGCAGAAGATCCGGGCGTGCGCGAAGAGGCCGCGGAGATTCGCGACAAGGCGCGGGGCGAACGGCTCCTGGTCGGCATCGATCGCCTGGACTACACGAAGGGCATCCCGCGCCGGCTCCTCGCCTTCGAGCGACTGCTCGAGCGCGAGCCGCGCTACCGAGGCAAAGTGCGGCTCGTGCAGGTCGCCGTTCCGTCGCGCGAAAAGGTTCCCAGCTACCAGGAATACCGGAGCCAAGTAAACGAGCTGGTCGGCCGAATCAATGGCGCGTCCTCCACGGTCGACTGGATTCCGATTCACTACGTTCAGCGGCCTCTCAACGAAAAGCAGGTCGTAGCCCTCTACCGAGCCGCAGACGTCATGCTCGTAACACCGCTTCGCGATGGCATGAACCTCGTGGCCAAAGAGTTCGTGACTTCGCGGACCGACGAAGACGGCGTGCTCGTTCTGAGCGAATTCGCCGGGGCTGCGGCCGAAATGGGCGAGGCGTTGCAAGTGAACCCCTACGACATCGACGCCATGGCCCAGGCCTACGACGACGCGCTCACGATGGGCGAGGAGCAGCGCCGCGTACGCATGCGCGCGCTCAGGCATCGAATCGCCTCGCGCGACGTGCACGACTGGGCGAAGACGTTCATCGATACGCTTGGCGCGATGCGTAGCGATGGAGTGGAGCCTCGTGCGGCCTTGAGCTCTGCGGAAGATCTCGCCGCGCTCGCCGCCCGATTGCGCAGCGCAGATCGGCTTCTCCTCTTGCTGGACTACGACGGGACGCTCGTCCCGTTCGCTCGGGCGCCCGATCTTGCGGCTCCCGATCGCCAGCTTCGCGACTTGCTCTCTGCGCTCGCGGCCAAACCCGGTGTGCGCGTGCACGTCGTCAGTGGTCGCACGCGAGAGTCGCTCGAGCGGTGGCTGGGCGACCTGCCCATCGGGCTGCACGCCGAGCACGGCTATTTGTCGCGGATGACCCCCGAGCAGCCGTGGGCGGCCATGGAAGAGGTGAGCGTGGCGTGGAAGGCCGACGCGCGGCGCGTCTTGGATCAGATGACCCAAAGCACACCAGGAGCACTGGTCGAGGAAAAGACGTCGAGCCTCGCATGGCACTGGCGCATGGCGGAGCCGGAGCTCGGTGCCGCGCGCGCCGAAGAGCTGGTGCGCCGTTTGGAAGAGCAATTGCAGGCTGCACAGGTAGACCTCCTTCGAGGCGAAAAGGTCATCGAGGTGCGCCCGCGCGACGTGACCAAGGCGCGCGTCGTCGAGAGGCTCCTTTCGCAACTCGAACCGCCGCTTCCGACCATCGCAGCGATGGGAGACGACAGAACCGACGAGGACACTTTTCGTGCGTTGCCGCCCGAAGCGATCACGATCGGCGTTGGTTATCGACCGAGCATGGCTCGGTACCGCGTCGCGACGCCGCGGGCCGCGCGCGCGTTGCTCGCCAACGTGGTCGGCGCAAGGTAGCGCGGGCTAGTTAAGAGCAAGTCCGATCTTGGGAACGCCCGCTTCGCCGGCTCCAAGATACCCATAGTGAGCAAAGCTTCCCATGACACGCGGTACGTACTCGCGCGTCTCTTTGAACGGAATGCGCTCGACGAACGTATCAAGCTGCATCCCCGGAGCGCGCGACTCCCACCGCTCGACGGATTCGGCGCCGCCATTGTAAGCGGCGACCGCGAGCGCAACGTTGCCGTGAAACTCGTCGAGCAGCTTGTGAAGGAGCCGTGCCCCGACGCGAATCGCATGGGTAGGGTTCGTCAGGCGTGCGTCCTCTCGAGAAAGTGCGAGCTCTTCGACAATGGGTCGCGCCGTCTCCGGCAATAGCTGCATCAGGCCTACGGCCTTTGCCGGCGAGAGCGCCTCTGGGTCGAAGCCGCTTTCCTGGCGCATGACGGCCCACAGCAATCCACGGGGCAAGTCTTCGCTTGCCTCTGCCTCACGCACCGCGTCGCCATACGGAACTGGAAATGCACAGTCCCACGCCCAACGGGTTCGAGCCACAGGCGCCGCCGCAAAGAGGGCTGAGGGAAGCGCCTGGGCAATCTGGTAGCGGCGCCGGGCGCGATCGAGCTGCCCGTACGCAATGCAAAGCGCCTCGTGGGCCCGTGCGCCGGCGCCACTCGTCAGCACACTCTCTCGTTCGCGCAGCGCGGCTTCTGCGTCCTGCTCCAAGCCGAGTTGATGAAGTAGGTCCGCAGGCGGTGGAATTGCGACAACGAGCGGCAGCGGATCGGGCACCGGGAGAGCTTCGGGAGGTTCGATTGGCGGAGGCACCGGAGCGCCCATTTCAGTGAGGCGCGCGTTCGCAACGAGGGCGGGCCAGGATAGGGGGCGTGATCGCGCCACGTCCGTCCAGCGCGTCACGGCATGGGTCCGATCGCCGTCTCGAAGCGCTGCGAGGGCGGCCATGTTGGCCAACCGCGCACTCGCGATCGGGTCGGGCTCGTCCTCCACGAGCCGCTCGAATTCCAACCGCGCGGCTCTTGCGTCGCCGCTCAGCAGCTTGCACAAAGCGCCATCGCTGCGCGCATCTCTCAACTGTTCGCCGGCAGGGTGGGTCCGAATGTAAGCATCGAAGCCGTGGCTGCACTCTTTCCACTCGCCGTGCAGCATCCGCAAATAGGGCACGAAGAATGACGCTTGGTCGGCCCACGTTGACTTGGCGAAGCGACGCTGCACGTCTTCGTAGCCGCGGATCGCCTCTTCGTCGCGATCGGCGCGCGACAATGCGCGCGCCGCGTGAAATGCGTCCTCTGCGGCGTCTTGCCCCCCCGCGGCGGCGCACTCGGAAAGGGCCCTCGCGGCCTCGCTCCAGCGACCGCGAGCACGGAAGAGCACCTGCGCGCGCGTGCGTGCGCGCTCGCCACGAGCCCACTTCTCCACCACGGGCGCGACCGCCACAAGCTGTATGGCACGCAGCGCGTCGTCGGTGCGCCCGGCCTCCGAGAGTGTCCGTGCACGCACCAGGAGCTCGTGGGCTGTCAGCGGGTGCCCCGGATCGAGTTTCGCGACCAGCGCCAGCGCATCCGCCGCGGCCGGGATGTCCGCACCAAGCGTTGCCAACCAGCGCGAATCGGCACGCTCCGTGTCACCGGCGGGCGATGCGAGACGCACGCGCAAGGCGCGCGCTTCTGCCTCCTGGGCTCTCGTCTTCTTGTCAGCCATCACGACGTGGTCGGCCGCGGCGCGAGCTTTACGTGCATCGTTGGCCTTTTCGAACGCGCGGGCCGCATCAAGCTGTGCGGCGGGCCCAGAGCGCGCAGCAAACCACTCGCCCGCGGCTTCAAAGTCTCCCGCCGCGAATCTTGCCTCGGCGCGGCGGCGCTCCACGTCGCTGGCGAGCAAGGGCAGCAGCGCCTCCAGCCCGTCGAACAAGGGCAGAGCTGCCGCGCCATCCCCACGCGCGAGCGCCACCCGGGCCCGGACGTAGCGCAATTCGGGGCGGGACTTGTCTTGATCGGAAAGAGCGCTCAGCGCGCGCCAGGCGGCGTCCCACTGCTCGTCGCGGACAAGCGCGCGCCACGTAGTGAGCTCCCGGGCAATCGGAGTCGACGGAATCTCGTGTTCGATGTCACGCGCGCTCGCACCCGAAGCGGACGGCGGCGGGCCTGGGGCGCGTGACACGTCGAGACGGCGACACGACGCGCTTGTGACGACCAGCGCCACCAAAAGGCGCGCGACGCCGTTACGTCCAGACATGAAACCCTCCCCCGCCCCCCCAACCGAACGCTCGCGTTACGCCCGCGGTGTCCTCCCCGTCGACGACCCGTCGCAATCGAGGCAAGCACAGCGTGTCGACGTGCGGCCCGCGCTCGATTCCGACCCAGCGCCGCCCCATTTTGAGCGCCACCGCGGCCGTGGTCCCGCTGCCGAGGAATGCGTCGAGTACCCAGTCGCCCGGATCGGTCGACAGCGCAAGAATGCGCGCAATGAGTTTTTCGGGCTTCTTGTTGCGAACGAAGCGTGCACTGCCTTCGCGCGCGATCCCCTGGAAGCCCACGTCGTCCCAAACGTTGGTCAGGGGTTCGACGAGGACACGGCGGCCATCGCGTTCGATCATCTTGTCGGTCAAAAAGAGCACGCGATTGCCTCCACGCAGTATCAGATCCTTGCGTCCCTTTCGGACGAGACGAAACACGCGTTGCGGCTCGTCGCGAGAACGGTCGATGAGCTGGCGAGCGGCTCGGCTCACCGCCTCGTAGCGCGGTTGAGCAAAGCGAACGATGTGCCGCGCACTCGCCAGCGCATATTTGTCGATCTCCTCGCGGAAGGGGGCGCGACCGAGCTCCGCGCGAAGACGCGCGGTCAGCGGAGCAAAGCGCCAGGCCTCCGGCGGATCGGCGGGGTTCTCGAGCCACGTTCCGTACGCGTGGTCGTAGCGGGCGCGATCACGGGTAAGCGGGTTGCAACGCCATTTCGCGCGGTCCTTCGCGTACACAAGCAAAAAGTCGGTGACATTGACCGGGCCACGGTTGATCGCCTTGTGTCCGGTCGCCGCGCTACGCACGACTGTGATCGTCGAGATGCGCTCTTGTCGTCCGAACACGTGATCCATGGCCACTTGCAGCGGGCCGAGCTCAGTGTCGTCAATCTCGACGAAGATCGCTCCGTCGTCGGCCATGAGATCGCGTGCGATCGCGAGCCGCTCCGTCATCATACTGCGCCACTCCGAAGGCTCGAGCGCGTCCTCGTATTCAGTGAAACGCCGGCCCGAATTGAACGGCGGGTCGAAGTACACGCAACGGAATCGACCCAGAAATCCCCCGCGCGAGAGACGACGCATTGCGTCCAGATTCTCCGCATGCACGAGCGCATTGTCGCTGCCGGGTTCGCCGTAGCCACGAGCGGCATCCCGCGCGAAGCTGTCCACGCGCGCGACTATACCTCGCTACGGCCGCGGAGGCGCGCCGCAGTATTCCCATCCGCCACCGGACTGCCGCTGCCGGAACTCGGAACGCAGCTCGCTTCGGGCATCAGGCCCCAAGAGCTCGCATGGATCGAACCAGTGTTCGGTAACGGCGCGCGCCAGGACGGGCGCCAAGTCACCGGCAAACTCGGGGACCGCGGGGCATCGCTGATGCCAGAGGGCAGAGCGATCGGGAATCTGCTCGAAACAAAGCACTTCTTTGATGCCGCCGTTGCAGTTCGTGGCGACAACGAGCCCCCGTCCTGGCAGCGTCGAAGTTGCCCATTCGGGGAGGACAAGAACCACGTCGTGGTGAAACTCTCCTTGCCGCCAGTGGGCAGCGAGCTCGTAGCCGCCGAACCGGTAGGTAATTTCGTCAAGAAGCGCGCCGAGCACCAACCGGCGGGCCAATGACTCAACATCAAGCATGATGACGTTGTAGCAGACGGGTGCCCGGAAGGCTCATCCCGTACCGGCCTCCGAACCGAAGATGTGGAAAAAGACGGGTGGGTGAACCGCGTAGGGATCATTCGGGTTTCTGTGGGGTTTCGGCATCGATGGTCACGATGATCGTCGATAATGGTCACGATGATCGTTTGTGATCATCGCGATGGACAGTGATGATCGTCGATGTTCGTTGGTGATGAGCATCGCGTTCGAGGTCGCGCCACCTGCCAATTTGGCTGGCACGTGCCAACCAGCGGTTGTCATGGCTTGTTGTCACAACTACTGCCCCTTGTCTCCGGGCTGCTGCAAGCCCTCTCAAGAAACGGCAATCAATTTGCTCGGAC
>WNFJ01308946.1_pt1 | contig 10342 bp, 10 predicted proteins | sample 5400461 | NCBI WGS metagenome assembly WNFJ01 (sample SAMN13153349, study PRJNA577476) | soil metagenome | isolation source: 115 cm saprolite on Douglas fir-dominated hillslope | place: USA:California | collected 2013-09-17
ACTGTCACCATGTGGTGCCGCTGCATTATGCGGTGTTAGCCCAAGTTTCCCTGGGTTATTCCCCACCCGAAGGTAGATTACCTACGTGTTACTCACCCGGACGCCACTTTACTTATCCCCCGAAGGGGACTTTCTCGTTCGACTTGCATGTCTGAGGCACGCCGCCAGCGTTGATTCTGAGCCAGGATCAAACTCTCGTTATAAGTTTGTTCTCTGGAACATTATCAGTTACTGGTTACTTTCGTATTCAGTCTCTGTAATGACTCTTTCGAGTTTTCGACGCGAGCTTTATCGCTCGCGTTTTGACTCTCAAAGGTCTTGAGACGGACACGCTCTATCTAGTTTTCAAAGATCGAATTCCCAAATTGTCCTTGGATGTACTACGGACAGCTTGAACTTGCCCTAAGCAAACGGGGAGTTTAACTGAACCCTTCGCCAGTGTCAAGCGCGGTTCCTGATTTCCCTCTTCTAAATCTCTTCTCCTAAGGCTCTTCGAACTCAAGTGCCGGTCGCGACCTTTCTGACACCAGTCACAACCCAGTCAATTGTTCCGTCAGGTTCAATAGACCTAGATTTCATGAGTTCGCCAACTTTGTAGTGAGTGCTGCTTCCGCGTTCCTGGACTCGATAAGCTGTGCATACCACAGGTCTATAAAGTCTGTCCGCTGAATCCGTGCGAATGGCGGTGTTAACTCCTAGCTTCTCCGAAGCGATGCTGGGGTACGATAGACCATCAATCTTGGTGTTGCTCACGCGCTCACCGTTGTCATTTACGATTCCAGGAGCCATCAATATACGGGCGATGGCAATCGTGGTCTTGTATTCATGTTCGTTGCCCGCCGCAACGGATTTCATAAACTCACTCACCAAGTAGTCTCGCAATAAAGGACTGGTTTGAGAGATTCCTTCCCTTTTCATGAACTGTTTCTGTCTGAAATCAGATTCCGGTGCAATTCCGCCGTAATTTGGATTACTCTTGCCAGTAAACTCCGGCAATCCTAATTCTACAACCAGTGGCATTTTGTTTCGGTCAATCAATTCTGCTCCAACTACAGTTAAGACATCACCCAGCCTCGGTTGCTTCTCAATGATGGCGGTATCCTCAGAATCACTACAATAGAAGACCGATTCGCCTTCATCATTCAGTCGTCCTTTCACTTTGATGCATTCAGCCTTTGGCCACCACAGCTCTCTTGTGTTTTTGAACGGTTCGTTGGTCTCGTTTATTCTTACCCGGTAGACGATCGGATGGCGTATGTTCAAAAGACGCGAGACATAACCAACATTCAAGAGTTCCCGAATCTGATTTTCCAGATGGGCACAATCAGCCGTGAACAAATCCAACTTTCTCAACTCCGCAATCCGTTGCTCCATTAACTTTTTCATGAGTATTTCGCGATGTCCACGAACTAAACGTGCAGTTGGCAGGGCAGAAATAAAATTGCAGTTCAGCTAGACCGTTTCATTCCACGATTTCGCGTGCGTGTGTGATTGCGGCGTCGACATCACGCCCTTCTATTAGCTTATTGTCTAATTGGTCAGCTTTGAAAGTTGGCTGTTCCGCGAGAAACTTGCGAAATAGTTGAACCGCGACATCCATTCTGTCCGCCATCATCGAAAAGCAAGCTAAGTCATAATCAAGAATCGGGTGCGAGTAAATGTTGCAAGCCTTAAATGCCGCCGAGACCGCCTTATTCACAAGTAGCTTATGCCCTCTCTTATTTGATTCTTGCGATGCGAGGTATGCCTGATCCGTCGCATACTCAGATAGGGCTCGTGCTATTGTGAGATTCCTGACTCGATCCTGGTAACCTTCCAATATCGCCATGCCTTGAAACATGCTGAGATACCCGTCGATTACCCGACGCTCCTTCACCGTAAAGTCAAAAATGGGTCTTCCGTTTTCATCTGTCCTAAATCCGTAGAGGTCGATCTTTTTGCTAAATGGCCACATCTTTTTCTATCGAAGGCGCGAGTTTAAGTCGCTATACTTCGTCCGCTTTTCCAACCAGCGCCGAAACGAATCTGACTTTCGCCTGAAGGCTGACCGAGAATCAGATTCTCGACGCTAATCCGGTACAGAACCGCGAGCGGTAGCGACCGGATGCCAGCATTCAACTTCGAGAGTCAGCGAATCCCTCTTTCATCTTCAGTTGAGCGTTTGATCCGGTCGCTACCGCTCCCGGTTCCGTAACAGGACCTCTTCGTCCAGGTCGGGCCAATGAATTCCCTCTCGGTCTCCAATCCATCTCCAGTTGTTTTTCTCTTCGGCTGTGCTGTGAACGAGCCGTGGATACCACGCCAGCTGGACGGTAATTGATCGACCGTCGCTTAGATCGACGATCAAGCTGTCTTCCGTAACGACGAGATTCTGTGCTTCAGCGACTAAAGTACTCATTTCAACTCATCACTAACTAAAGCCCGAGCCAAAAGCGAACTCTGTCTTCAACGGAAGAGAGTTGTACCGGCTGTAACGTCCCCAACTTGCGGATCAACTTTGCGTGTGGGATGGTCACCAAATTCTGGGCATCAAACGCTCCTTCACGCAAGAAGGGAACCCTGACGGCAACCTCGAACCTTGAAGCACGTGTGCTGGTTGTGTGCGGAACTAAAGTGGCTAATGCTCTGTCCTCGTCGGCAGCCGGAATGCTCAGTACCAAACAGGGACGAATCTTAGCTGCATAGCCCAAGTCAACTAACCAGACTTCGCCGCGGTTAGGATTTGGCATCCTCCGCCTCTCGACGATCAAGCTCCAGGAATGTCGCCTCTGCGCTCAAAACAAGCTCTTCATCAGAGACCGGCGGAAATTCGATCTGCAAAGTCCGACGCAAAATCGCGGACGCGACCTCCTGCTTTTCCAAGTCCGGCAATTGCTCGAACGTAGCAATCAGATTCTCTGCGGGAGTTCCCATAATATCCTCCTACCTCTTCCTCTTCCCTTTCACTTCACCCGGCGGAGTCACCCGCATCACTCCATGATCGTCCCGATACAGGCTGTACTGCATCTCCTTCATTTGCCCGCTTTCGTCCTTAACTCTCACCGTGAAGGTTTTGCTTGCCCCCCGGCCTTCGACGCGCATTGGCAGATAGCCTTCAATGTCGGGACTGCGATACGCCGTATAGTGATCCTGATCGTGCTTTTCGTAGCCGAGAACATAAATACGATCGAAATCCGGCTCGTCCAACTTGTGAGGTTCTTTTGAAGAGCTTCTTTCCAGAATCACCCAACTGCCGGGCCGAGATTCTTTAGCCACATCTTTCGTCTTGGTTGCCGAGCCTTCGTCGCTGGTGTCATCGTCCAAACGGCGCCACGCTACGAACTCGCGGCCCGTACGGTAGTAGATGATGTCGCTGGGTACGGTTAACTCGACCTGCTTCCCGAAAATCCATCCTTCAGGGGCCGGTGATATCGCGGGAGACAGCCGCACCTTATACCAGAGTTCCGTAGTTTCTTGATCCTCCGGATTCTCTTCGTCACTCTGTGCTCCCTTGTTTGTTCCCGCGCTGGCGCTTCCCGGCTTGGGTGCTGTGTCGCTCTCGCTCGGCTCTGAGCCTTTCACTATCGGCACTCGCTTCCACCCAATGATTTCAAAAGTTGAGCCGCTGTCGAGGCGCATCATGATGTTCTCGTTATTGCTGCGATCAGGAGTAAGCCGCAGATTCGAACCGGCGTGCAACTGTCCGGTCGCTTGAGGCTGGATTCCCTTGTCTTCCTCGGCCAGCTTGCGCGCATTCTCGAGAACTTTATCCGGCATGATGTTGCGCGCTTCAATCCATCCTTCAATCTTTTCCTCATCACGAGCGCGCACACGATACCAACGTTCTTTGCGGCTGTTGTCGCTCGGGTCGGGAATATCAACCGAGTCCAAAATATCGACGACATCGCCGCGGTTCACTTCCAGTAAATCGGCAGCGACGACCGCAGTTGAACTCCGAATCTGCGCGCTGCGAGTAACTACTACGCCAGTGTTGCTCCGGTTTGCCAGCGTGCTGCACGAGGTCAACAGCAGCACTGGTAAAAGCACTGCGGTCGCAAATAATGAAGCCCTTTTCATTTCTTCAAGTGTGAATCTGGCTGGAAAACTCACGTGATGATTCATCAGCTGCTTCTCAATGCTTTCTCGGTATCGGCGATCGCGCGTAATCATTGTAACCCAACTCGCGCAGCAATTCCCGCTGGCGACGCGTCAAAGTTTCGCTGACGCTGATTCGAGTTCTCAGCCCAAGTCGTTCGACCCGCAGACCGAATGTCGCCAACTCTGACGATAAGTCAATGGCCGTAGCCCGGCGGATAAAGGACTCCGCGAACTCCTGCATGCCCGGGGTGCCTTCCATTATTGTCACCACGGCTTGATTACCATCGGCAATTCCGCCTGCCTCAGTAGTGATTGGAACCGAGCGAGGCTCGACCAGCCGATATTGACGAAAGACCTCGCGGTACACATCGTCGAGCGAGCGCTTGCCTCGACTTTGACTTAACATTTTCAAGTCAAAAAGAAATGCCACCAGCATGCTTTTCTGATAGACGACAGAACCGCCGGTGGTCCAACGCCTTTGCGAGGCCTCGATCAGCGACCAGCGGTCACCGTCCACACTGTCAGCGTAAGCGTCAAAGGCGCGAGCGATGGCGTTGAGGAACTCCTGAAATGTCAGCAACTCGAGACGCACCGCCGTACGGGCGGCCTGGTAAACAGTGAAGCCTTCATAGAACCAATCGTAATCCCCGTCCAACGCCAACCCATTCGGCACCCAGAGATGAAATAACTCATGCGTCAGCGGCACGCTCAGTTGCGCCAGCGCCGCGGTCTTGGACGGAAATTTTCCCATTAAGAGCGTCACCGTTGAGCCGCGCGTCTCCGCGCTCCATTTATCCGCGCCGACGGTCTGTGGAAACGGAAACAAGATCAAGGTCAATTGTCTTTCCGGTCCGACGCCGAAAACATCCAGATGAGACTTGAGCACTTTAGTCGCCATCCCCAGTGCGTCACTGTCGGTGAAAGCCCATTCACCGTCCATAACCAGATTCAAAGTGTTCTTTGATATTGTCGTTCGCGAAGCGCGAAGATGCTTTCCAACCGCAAACACCGCGCGGCCAACGTTCGAGATCCTAAAGTCACTTTGCCCGGATTCGCTTCCGTTTGTATAGACAGCCCACCCTTCCGGAAGAGACAGACGCACTGTTGCCCAGCCGATGTCATCGTCGCGAGTGCTTTTCTCACGCTTAGCCGTAGACTGAGCGCTCTTCGTCCGCGATGTATTAGGCAGCGGCAGCAAATCAGCCAACATCAGGAGGCCACGTTCCGAATTCAGCCACGAAACAAATGCGCCATCGGAAGCCCGGCCAGGAGGATCAAGACTCACTTCATACCGAAATCTCGACGCGGGCCTGGCCGCTTCGAACTGCCCCGGCGCAATCCTGTGAGTTTGAATTTCAGCTCCGGAAGTATCGAACAGTTGCATACCTGAGACGCGCGCCCCCAGACCAAGGACGCCCGCATAGCTATCGCGAAATGACCAAACCGTGGTCGGCGCCCGCTCGCCCTCCATCAGCACGCGCCCGGGCGCATCGGGTTTTACCCGGATCACAACACTCATCTGCTGCGCATTGACAATTGATGTAAAGCAACACAGCAGAGCCACGATGCCAAGCGCCCACGCCGGGCTTTGAGAGATTCCGATCGGGGTTTTCAATCGCTCTGAAGAAGAACGCACAGACGCAGGCGCCTTCCGGCGATCCAACCAGACTGTCTTTGAAATCGAAGACAAATCTTTTTTTTGCTGCGGATTGAACAGGTTGACATGCTTTTCGGGCGTGACTAAACTGCAGGTTTAGTCTAGCATCATATTTGAGAACAGTGATCCTTAAGCTAGCACAAATGCTCTTCCGTAACCCAGTGAAACGAACGCGCCTGCTCGCACTCCTGCTGCTGGCTGCCTTCGCATGGGGCACGACGGGTGAATTAAACCACCACCACGGGGGGACCAAGGCTCGTTTAGGTCAATCGCTTCTTAGCCCGGCCCAGGACTCGATCGTTAGCGAATCCGCCGAAGTCAGCCCAGATAACACGAGCGGCACCTCATCAACGTCGAAGACTGGTGCTGCTTGTCTAATCTGCCAGCTCCACCAAAACCTTTCCGCGACTTTGTTTAGCGAACCGCCCCGCATTGGGTCGACAGAAACGCTGGCGACAAACGCCACCGCTCCGGTCGTTTTACAACTCTCTGAATTCACGGCCAATCAACACGGCCGCGCTCCGCCTTCAATTCTCTAAGCCACCGCTCGCTGTTAGAGTGCGCGTTCATTCTTTCTAATTCTTGAGAACTGCGCACTGTTGTTCGAAGCCGGCGACGTTCATTAACCCAACGTGGGTCTACGTCCGAGAGTTTCGCCTGGCATCAGAACCTTGATAGGAGGCAGTCATGAAGGCTCAGAGAAGCATTGTTCAGATCTCATTCACATTCTTAATTTTTTGTTCGGCAATCTCAGTCGCGGCGGTTTCCGCAAAGGCACAGGCGCTCAACGCAGGCACGGTGACTGGCGTCGTGATGGATCCCAACAGCGCCGTTGTGCCGAACGCAACGGTGACCATCGCCAACGCGGTAACAGGATATACGCGAACCACAACTACCGACGCGGAAGGCGCATTTCGCTTTAACGATGTGCCACCCAATAGCTATCAACTCAAAGCTTCAGCACCGGGCTTCTCGTCTGAACAGCAAAGCCTGGCTGTCCGGACCTCAGTGCCGATTAGCGTTAAGATTCCTCTTTCCGTGAGCACTGCCAGCGAGACCGTCACGATTACTTCGGATACCGCCCAGGCTCTCGAGAACACTTCGACGACACACACCGACGTCGACCAATCTCTGATGACCCGACTTCCCGTCAGGTCAGTGGGATCCGGCTTAAGTGATGTGGTGACTCTCGCCGCTCCCGGCGTCGTCGCCGATTCCAACGGATTCTTTCACCCGCTTGGGGATCATGCGCAAACGTCTTACTCAATCGATAACCAGCCGGTCTCTGACCAGCAGAGCAAGGCCTTCTCGACCCAACTGCCGCCCAACGCGATTCAGTCGATGGAAATAATTACCGGGTCGACACCCGCTGAGTACGGAGACAAAACCAGTCTGGTCGTGAATGCGATCACCAAGTCAGGTCTAAATCAAAAGAAACCCACCGGAGGATTCAGCACGACGTACGGAACATTCGGCACGATTGGTCAGGATGCTTCGTTGGCTTTCGGCAATCCGAGGGTCGGCAACTTTATTACTTTTAATTTCGAGCGCTCGCGTAGATTCCTTGACACACCCGAGTTCGCCGTTCTGCATGACCAGGGCTCGGCCGGCAGCATTTTTGATCGCATTGATTACAGCCCCAATTCCAAAGACACGTTTCACCTGAATCTGTTCTTCGCTCGCAACAGTTTCCAGACGCCGAATCAATTTGATCAGCAGGCGCTCGGCCAGGATCAACGACAGCTTGTTCACAGCATTAACATCGCACCGGGCTATGTTCACATCTTCAGCGCGACCACCGTGCTCTCGGTTAATCCCTATTACCGTCTTGACAACGTAAAATACTTCGCCAGCCCCAATCCGTTTTCCGATCAAACAATGACCTTCAGCCAATCGCGCCGTTTGAATAACGCCGGCGTCAAGGCGGATCTGTCTTATGTTAAGGGAAGAAACAACGCCAAGTTTGGCGTGCAACTTTCCCATACCTTTCTGACTGAGTCCTTCAAGTTCGGCATCACTGATCCCAATTTCAACGACCCGGCCAGTCCCAACTTCCTGCCCGGACTGCTGCCATTCGATCTGACGCGTGGCGGCCAACAGTTCGCTTTCCGCGGCCACACAGACATCAAGCAGGAAGCGTTCTATGCCCAGGACATCCTCACTCTTGGCCAGGCAGCGGTATCGCTCGGTCTTCGGTTCGACAACTACGACGGGATTACTAAAGGCAAACTCTTGCAGCCCCGTCTGGGCATCTCGTATCACCTCAAGAGCACAGGCACCGTCCTGCGCGGCTCTTTCATGCGCAGCTTCGAAAGCCCGTACAATGAAAACCTTGTCCTTTCGAGCGTCACGGGCGCAGGCGGATTGGCCAACGGCGTCCTTGGCGACACGAGCAATTTACCGTTGCGGCCCGGCGCTCGATCGCAGTTCAATGCGGGTTTTCAACAAGCGCTCGGTAAACATCTGCTTTTGGATATGGACTACTTCAACAAGCGCACCAACAACGCGTACGACTTCAACGTGCTCTTTAACACGTCCGTCACCTTTCCGATTTCGTGGCAGAAGTCGAAGGTTGATGGCGCGTCCCTCAAGCTTAACCTGACAAACTACAAAGGACTGTCGGCTTTCATTGTGGCCGGACATACACGGGCGCGTTTCTTTCCACCTGAGACTGGCGGGCTATTCTTCAATTCCAATTTGCCGGCCGGCGTCTTCCGAATTGATCACGATCAAAAGCTCGAGCAAACGACACAGGTCCAATATCAGTTCGAGAAGTGGAAGAAGGTCGCGCCGTACGTGAACTTCACCTGGCGCTATGACAGCGGTGTGGTGGCAGGTTCGGTTCCGGACTTTGCTTCGACGCTGGATTTGACTGCGGACCAGCAAGCGCAAATCGGGTTGTTCTGCGGCAGCACGTTCGCCACGCTAAGCCAGCCCATTCGATCGTGCACTACGGCAAATCGCGGCGCTTTGCGCGTGCGCATTCCGGCCGATGGTACGGAAAACGACGACACCAATCCACCGCGTATTGCGCCGCGTCATCTTTTCGATTTCAGTGTCGGGACGGACAATCTTTTGGCTACAGAGCATAAGAAACTTACTTTGCGATTCACCGGCACTAACATCTTCAATAAGGTTGCTCTCTATAACTTTCTTTCGACCTTTAGCGGCACGCATTTCGTAGCGCCGCGCACGTTCCAGATCCAGGCAGGGGTAACTTTCTAGCCTACACGACTAGCGCGAGGCCGGCTTTACCACGGCCTCGCATTTTCACTTCTACGGACTTCATCTCAACTCCCAATCAAACGCACAGCTATGCCGATGAACAGAATACCGAAGATCGTCGCCATCGCTACCATAATGCTCGGCGAACGGCGATGCGCCTCCGGCAAGAGATCGCTCGTAGCTGTGTAGAGAAAAAACCCCGAAGCGAACCCCAGAAAGACAATCAGCGCGCGCGGAGGCGGCAAGAGAACCAAGGCAAGCAACGCACCCGCGACAGGGGCCAACGCGTCAGCGACTAGAAATACGATGTCACTGCGCCGCGCTTTCTCGCCGTGAGTAACCAGCAGAATAGTGTTCAGCCCATCGCTGGTGTCGTGAACGACGACTGCCAGCGCTACCAAAAGTCCGGTGCGCCAGTTGACCAGAGAGGCGGCCCCAATTGCTGCTCCATCCAGTGTGCTGTGCGCAATCAATCCGACCGCACTAAAGCGGCCGAGATGGTGGTGTACCTGGTTGTCGCAATCCTCTTCGGCACATGCATGCAAGACGAGCAGACGCTCGGTTAAATAAAAGAGAAGAAAGCCGACAACCACGATGCCAAGTACGACGCGGACGCTCCACCCTTGCTCGCGCGCCACCGCCAATGATTCCGGCAACAAATCGAAGAAGACTGCCCCTAGAAGAACACCAGCTCCAAGGCCCATCAAAAGGTGAATGCGGCGCCGGGCCGCAATGGCAAGAAACCCGCCCGCCAGTGTCGAACACATAGCAAGTGATGCAAATAGAAGGGCGATCATAATATCGACTTCAAATCGGAGTGTTCTGGAAAGTACCAGACAAGCCGCCTGATAGGAAGTTCATCGTGCTGGCCCATTCGAATATTGACAGCAATGTGCGAACCACAATAGAATTACGTCCCAACTTGGGTTTTCTGTCCCTTGAGGAACCGACAATGAGTCTGGTTAAGATCATCGTCATCACAGTGCTGATCATCCTAAGCATCCTGCTCTTCGGGCGCTTTCTTTTTTAGCCTGATCGAGCAGCATGGCCTGGCATAACCCGCAAACAAAACGCGGCCCGCGATTCACTCTCTGTCTAATTACATCTATCAGCCTGTTAACGTTTTCGTCTATCGTGGCTGCCCAGGAGCAAGAGCCGGTCGACGTAATCCGCGTGCGCACTGACCTGGTCGCGATACCTGTCACCGTGACTGACTCGCGCGGACATCGGATAGCAGATTTGAAGCAGGATGATTTCGCGTTGAGCGACGACGGTCGCGCTACAAAGATCGAATACTTCGCGTCCGGCGCGGAACACGTCGCTTTACTCTTCGCCATCGACGCATCCGGCAGCGCGCGCGACATTATCGGCCAGCAGCGGAGC
>WNFJ01109749.1_pt2 | contig 10341 bp, 13 predicted proteins | sample 5400461 | NCBI WGS metagenome assembly WNFJ01 (sample SAMN13153349, study PRJNA577476) | soil metagenome | isolation source: 115 cm saprolite on Douglas fir-dominated hillslope | place: USA:California | collected 2013-09-17
AACTATCGGGGTTCCGCTATCGGCAATCTCAGCAGCTTGCATTGTCTTATTGCTGAAAGCGGCAACGGGGCCAATCGAGTTCGAAGCACTCGGCTTTAAATTTCGCGGAGCCTCAGGGCCGATTGTGTTGTGGGTATTTTGTTTTCTGGCGATCATTTCCGGGATGAAGTTGCTTTGGAAATAAAATGAACACAAGCCAGCAGGAGATGTGCTGTCTGATAAAGTTATGGCTTCTGGAAAATGAATCGGGCAGCTTGAATGTTGTTCTTTCGGCGCCGAACAAATCGTTGGACGCCAGCGGCGGGAGCGCCTCTCGCAACTTGCTCGGTGTGGCGAAGGGTGCTTTGATTCGCGCCGCCGCGTCAACTCAACCGTTCGGCATAAACTGATATGGTCGATGACTCGGAATATGCTGATCTTGATGATGTCTGGATGCATCGCGGTGCGATTCTTAATCGCGTTTGGGTTCATCTAAACACACTTACCGTGGAGGGGGACACGATGTTATTCCTCTACTCGGCGCTGGAACTGCGGTTTTTCATTGAATCGTTGTTCTTCGAACTACTGGAACATTATCGCGGGGGTCAACTCAATCGCAGGGATCTGAAGACGTATCGACCGCAAGATTACTGTTCTCTCATTTCTCAGTTGGAACCCGCATACATAACCAGCGCAGCGGAGGTGCTTGGCGTCGAAACTTTGGAAGAGAATTGGCTCTCACATACTGTCGAACTGTACGGTCGTTTGGGTGCTTATCTTCATCTTCCTAAACAGCCGCTGATTAGCGAAGATCACGAACAATGGAAACTGGGGCTTGAAGGTCTTGTGATCGGTGCATACGAATACTTTGATTCATTGACGGCTCATTCTGCGCGGCAATCTGCTCGCATGGCCGTTTATGCCGAACAACTCGTTGGATGCGAGCCGCGATAGCTTGGTTCTCAAGACGCTTTATTGAATTCACAGTTGGCGCTACCGCGCGGCCGCGTCAACTCTGACGTTCGGCGGCCCTAGGCCAGACTGAAACAAACCATGCGATCGCTCCTCAAGTTTTTCTCGCTCACGTACATTGTGAGCTGGATCCTTTGGATCGCGGCGGCAGCCATCTTGCGTGGGGCCGCTCCGCAGGCTTCAGCATTCCGGGCAATCAGTGGCTTCCTGTATCTGCTCGGGGTTTTCGCCCCATCTCTCGTTGCCCTCGCGCTTACCGCCCGAGCGGACGGACGCGCGGGAACGCTGGCGTTGCTCCGCCGGACAGTCAAGTGGTCCGTAGGTGCGCGATGGTATGTGTTCGCGGTCGGCTATATGGCGGCGATCAAACTCGCCGCGGCCCTGTTGCTCCGCATCACGACTGGCGCATGGCCGGCGTTCGGTCAGGAACCCGTGTACCTCATGGCGATCGCGATCGTTTTCTCGACGCCGGTGCAGGCCGGGGAAGAAATCGGATGGCGCGGATATGCGCTGCCGCGTCTGTCAGCACACATCGGACTTTCCAGCGCCAGCATAGCCTTGGGGGTAATTTGGGCGTGCTGGCACTTGCCGTTCTTCTTCTTTTCAGGCACTGACAAGTCAGGCCAGTCGTTCCCCATGTACCTGCTGAGCGTGACCGCGCTCTCTGTTGCGCTGGCGTGGCTCTACTGGCGGACAAATGGAAGCCTGCTGCTAACGATGCTGATGCACGCTGCCGTCAACACCACCAAGGATATTGTGCCATCGGCTGTGTCGGCCGCCACGAATGTGTTTTCCCTCAGTTCGTCGCGCGTAGCGTGGCTCAGTGTCGCAATCTTGTGGATTTGCGCCGCATACTTCCTGGTTCGAATGCGCGGGGTGAAACTGCAGGACGTCTGGCAAGCAGCGACCGATGTGCCCGAGATTGCATCAACGGGGGCCGTCTAGTCGCGCGATGGTCACGGCCGCCGAACAAATCGTTGGACGCGAGCGGCGAGGGCGTGTTTCGTAAGATAACTGGTCCGGCGATGCTTGAGTGAATTCGCGCCGCCGCGTGCCTCGTCTCGACAATCTATCGTTCCCCCAAGCCCACGGACTCGATTCCCGCTCAAGGTACCATATCGTATCGCTGTCCAAGTGCCCGTGCAGTCATCGCTACTGACAGGTATGTTGTCGTCGCAGTCCCAAACAACCGTCAGTTCTACATTGGGAAGGACAGTCTGGCGTTGACCGCCATTCCCGATCTTATTCGTCAATCAATCGGCGATTTGCCTGCGGAACAGCGAACCGTTTTCGTGAAGGGTGAACCCGGCGTAAAATATGAAACGCTCAGCGCGGTAATGCACATGATACGCGATGCGGACGTTGACCGAATTGAGATTGTCCCAATTCCAAAGAAACCGCTTCAATTAGTAGTTGGACGGCTTCGCTTCCTCGACGGGTGGCGAGTAGTCCGTCAACATGAGTATCAGCCTTTGCCTAAAAGTCCCTGAAGGAGGACAGCACGATGAACACAAAAAGCAAGACATTGTCGCTTGCTTTGCTTCTGGTGGTTTTTGTTTCAACCTCGAGTTGCAAGGAGCATGTTGCTTCGAGCGACGAGCAAACGGGCAGTCTCCGTGAAGCAGGAAGCGTTAATGCGATTCTTGGCATGACCGCAAGACGAGCCGCGCACACGGCAACGCTTCTGCCCAACGGCAAAGTTTTGATTGCGGGCGGGATGATCTGTGACGGCGGCGGTTTGTCGAGCACCGAAGTTTTTGACCCGACGACGAACACTTTTACCGCGACCGAGGATATGACAGTTGCCCGTGCCGGTCATACGGCGACGCTGTTACAAAACGGAAAAGTTTTGATTGCCGGTGGCTACAAAGGAGATTATCTGGACAGTGCCGAATTATATGATCCAGCCACAGACAAGTTCACATCAAGCGGAAAGATGGTGACGCCGCGAAGCGGTCACGTCGCCACGCTTTTGAATAGTGGCAAGGTTCTTCTGGCTGGCGGCGTTGGAACGGGCTGGACGTTTTTGGCGGACGCCGAAACTTATGACCCGAACACTAACACTTTTACGGCGACAGGCGGAATGACGACGGCGCGTGAATCTCACACGGCAACTTTATTAAAAGACGGAAGAGTGCTGATTACAGGCGGGCACAAAGACAGACGCGCCAACATTACAATTTACACCAGCGCCGAAATCTACAATCCGGCGAGCGGGACTTTCACGGCGGCGGGCAATTTAACCGTCAAGCGACATAAACACGACGCCACATTGCTGGCGGACGGCAGAGTTTTAATCGTCGGTGGTTCGGACGAACGCGACAGGGATGGTGCGTATCGAAACGCGGAAATTTACAATCCGGCGAATGGCAGCTTTACGGCTGTCAAAAACAATATGAATGCTCCCCGTTACAAACTGCAAGGGACGACCATACTCTTGAAAAACGGCAAAGTTCTGATTGCAGGCGGCGCAAACCGAGCGGAAGTCTTTGACCCTGCAACCAATACTTTTTCTTTCGCTCAAGGCGACATGGGAACAGAACTATTGTTTTCGACGGCGACATTATTGAACAACGGGCAGGTTCTGATTACAGGCGGCTATCATCTCGGCAACATAGTCAGTAACAATGCCTGGATTTATCGGGCGTGATTTTCCTGAACGCGCCGTCCAACAATTCGTTGCAGGTGAGCGCGGGATGGCCTCTTTGTCAACTAGCTTTGTCCGGGGCGGGTGGCGTGCCACCGCCCGCGCCACCTGAACTCAACCGCTATGTTGCTGTCACTAAGGTATCGCCAAGGGGTATAATCCGGCGTGAGCGGTGACGATCGATCCATGTACCGGTGTTCGAGGTTCTTGAGCCGGGGCGTCAGGATTTGGCTTTGGCCATTCGATCCTGTTTTCAGGAGCGCCAACCTCATTATCGCGCCGCTCACTTTCTATTCGCTAGCAAATAGCGCCCGCTTGCCGTGACCGCAACATATCAAATCGTTGGACGCGAGCGGAACCAGCGGGCTTGTCATCGACAACTTACCGGTAACGCAGTTGTCGCCCGCCGCGTCAACTCAACCGTTGGGTGGCTGCATTCTAGTAACTTTACTAGAGGCGCATCTTGCCCAAAACCTGTGGGAGTTTGCTTACAATCAATGCGTCACATCTGCGATTGACTCACGGTCCGTTTTGGCGTAAAAGTGCCGCTGCAACAACTAATCAGATGGAGGACAAACATTCAATGAAAAAGTTCCTAGTAGTGTCGCTTCTTGCAGTTGCGATGTCTTTGCTTGCTTTTGGGCAGGCAAAAAATATGAAATCCAATAGCAAGGCCGAAGACGAGATAATGAAGCTGGAAGACCAGTGGGTTAAATCGCGCGCGACTAAAGACCCAACAACGACTAGGAGCCTGCTGGCTGATGACTATCTCGGCTGTAACCCTGATGGAGTCGCTCAAACCAAGCAGCAGTTCATAGATGCGGTTACGGCTGGTACTTTCGCTGTAGGGCACCCTGAGTATGGCGAGCGCAAGGTGCGAATCTATGAGAACACTGCTGTATCAACTGGATTGATTACAGGAGCAGCTCCAAGTGGGACGGACAAAATTCGATACATGCGTATCTTTGTGAAACGCAACAACCGATGGCAGGTAGTCGCAACACAGGCAACTCGCGTAACGAGCGGTCGGTAAAGTGTGTTTGAATTGAGACGTTTGAATTGAGGGTCTGGCAATCCTATCGGTGTAAGGAATTGCCAGGCTTTTTGTTTTTTTGCAAAACGCCACCTAACAAGTCATTGAACCGGAGCAGATTCAGCGAGCTTTGCATCCGCAAGACTCGGATGCTTGATTAGTTGCTTCCCGCCCGGTCAACCGTTGGGTTGCTACTTCTCATGATGACTCGCCTTAAGACTACACTGGGTCTTGCGCTCTTCATCGTCGCTATTGGCGTGGCGTTTTTCTCTTGTTCGAAGCGGTTGATAGAGACTGCATCGTGAACTTTAGCGACTACATCGAAGAGATAAAGGCCGTGCTTTACACGTTGAAACAGTATCCGTTCTTGAAGAGTTTTCAAATCTAACCTAAATACGATTTTTAATATCCCTTTTTCTCTGCATACTTATAGAGCCAAAAAGAAGCCACGGTGACGATGAAGATACTTTACTTTGTTGGAAGTTAATTAGAGGTAAATTTTGAAACAATGAGCGGGCTGGACATCGGAAGCAGGACGCCACAAAATCATGAGCTGAATCGAATATGTTATTCTGCAACGAACTCTGACGGAGATTCCCAGGAAGAAAGATGAAGAGCTGCCCCGCCTGCAATCGCACTTTTGAAGACACATTCACTTTCTGTCTGATCGACGGATCCGTACTATCCGCGCCATACGATCCAGCAAAACCGGCGGCTCAACCGACTCGTGGACCGAGCCCTCCCAGAACCGAGAAATCAATGCTACGCCCCGACTTGAAACTTTTCCGGAGACCATCGCATCACCAGGGACGAATTTGCGGTCCATGAAGAGGCAGTTAGGAGGGGTCTAGATGGAAGAGACCGAAATCGGTGAAGTCGGTGTCGACAAGTTAAACGATCGGGCGCACGAAAAAGCTAAAGAGGAAAAACACCGCGCCCCATGGCTACAATGGCTTGCATTGTCAACGGCACTCTTCGCCGTTCTCGCGGCCATTGCTTCCCTTAAATCAGGTCAACTGGCAAACGAATCTCTGTTGCGCATGAACGAGGCGACCCTCAAACAAGCTCAAGCTTCAGATGCCTGGTCATATTATCAAGCCAAGGGAATCAAAGAAGTCACGCGTGAATCTGAAGCGGATGTTCTCAGCGTTTCTCGCGCTCCAGCAGATGCGATTACGAAGGCCCGCACCGAAGCTGACCGTTATAAATCTGAGCAGGAAGATATCCAGAAGGAGGCACGCAGACTAGAACAGGAGCAGAAAGAACTGGCAGACAAGTCTCGGCAAGACCTTGAGCGGCACCACAGATTCGCCTACGCTGTCACCGTGCTCCAAGTGGCTATTGGCCTCTCAGCTATCGCGGCTCTCATTGAGCGTCCTGGTATCTGGCTTGTCGCGCTGGTGGGTGGGTTGGCCGGAGTCGGTTTGCTGCTCTACAGTTTTGTCTAGGCTAAGAAGTTGTCAGCCTGGTCATTATCAACATAGTGAATCTCCGGTCAGCATTAAGGCGGGTGGGCCGAACAAATCGCTGCACCGGAATTCGGATAGCGGCGCGCCTCAGAATGTGCGACTGCTACAATCAAAGTAACGCGCGCAGCCCGTTCCTTCATTACAGCTCCCCTGGGGCTTCGAACAGTTCGCGAAACGAGACGCTTAGGCGCGGCTGATCGCGGCGGCGGGTCATCGAGTACTCATAAGTGAGGGGATGTTTATGAATCAGCGGTTCCTAACAATCTATTCCGGCGTGTTAACTCTGGTCTTCGCTGTCACTGTGTTTTCCGGTTTCTCCATTGGCAGCAAACCTACAACCTTCGATCAAATTAACGTCCATCGAATCAATGTGGTCGAGCCGGACGGGACATTAAGACTGGTCATCTCAGATCACGCTAAGTTGCCCGGCATTATCACACGAGGAAAAGAGCGACCGTTTGCGCGACCCCAGGCCGGCATGATCTTCTATAACGATGAGGGTTCAGAGAATGGGGGCTTAATCATCGGAGGGCACCGAAATGCTAAGGGCGAGGTCGTCGATTCCGGAGGGAGCCTATCATTCGACAAGTACGGAGCCAATCAGATAGTGCAGCTGATTGGTGTTGATGATAAGGAAGATCGCTTCGCGGGTCTCAGCGTTACAGATAGTCTAACCGGCGCGGATAATCGGCGCCGGGTCTGGGTTGGGCGCGGCGACGATGGCACTGCTACGGTGGACCTGATGGATGCTCAGGGGAAGAAACGCATCGTGATGGAGGTCAAAGCAGACGGTACTCCGAGCCTGTTCTTCCTGGATGCAAATGGTAAAGTGATAAGTCAATTCCCGTTGTCCTTGAAATAGAAATTGTATAGGCGCTGAAACGGTCGGCCTAACGCACCACCCAATACGCATTGCACCGGAGCGCGGGGAACGTCTTTCTCAACTTGATTGATTGAAATCGAAAGTGGATGTAATCGTCGGGCCCGGTCAACTGGGGGCTCGACCACTAAAAGGGGCGTACCCATGAAATCGCGATTATTTATTTACCTTTCTGGTCACATTTTCACTGCTCCTCTATCTCAATTGGTGATGAAAGCTACAATTTCGCTAATCGTCTCTATCGCCATTTTCACGGCAACCGCGGTCAGAGCGACTGCCGCAGATGATCTCAGCCTCACCGTCACGATCATTACAGGCGAGCACAGCCGTGACTCGAGTTCCATAACGACAAGCTTGACGTTGTCGACGGACACTCTGCTCTACGAGCAGTCGTATCACGGGACTCATTCGGGACGTCACGAACCAGTGAAGAAACAGTACCGATTGACGAATGCTGACAAAACCGAATTGATTGCGCTGCTGAATAAGAAAGGGCTTTGGGTGACGAAGACGATCTCTAATCCGCCTCAGGAGAAAGGCACGAGCTTTTACTTCGAGCTCGAGATGCGCGCGAACTTGAAGGGCAAGCAATCCCTGGTCTCGATAGAGGGCCCGCGTAGCGATTCGCACTTGCAAGAAGATGCCACCTACCGAAGTGTTGTGTCTGTCGTTGACGTAATATATCGGGTCATAGCAAGGAAAGATCCTGAAATAACAAGGCCGGAATTGATTCGATCGGAATAGACTTGGACACAAGTCGAGCCTGCTAACTGATCGCCGCCCGGTCAACTGACGTTCGGCACTAGTACTTATGAAACCTCAACTCTCTATTGCCGCCACTCTAATTTGTCTCGTCATGTTGTTCGCGAATGGGCAACCCAGAATGGCTAACGAAACGCCGGCAGGCTTTGAAACGCGTTGCGGCTGGTTTACTAATCCCACGCCGGCAAACGTATGGCTCTATGATCGCGAGGCTGAATGGACTATCGGCGTGCAAGGCGGTCATCAGGTATCTGGTGATTGGCCGTGGCCGAAATTTAAACGGGGTCAGTGGGTCGTAACCAACGCCGGAGACCACGGCTATGGTTGTGCTTGCTTGCAGCTTCGCGTCAATAAGCAAACGCATGAAGTCATCGAAATCAAATCTTCGCGCGCTCGGCCCTTGACGCAGTGTCGCCAGGATGCCTCGTTGAAAAAATGGAATCGCATGTTGAAATAAAATGCTGGAGCGTGTCGAACAAATCGTCGGACCGGAGCGCGGGGAGCGTGTTTCGCAACTCGGTTGATTGAAACGAAGATTGGATGTAATCGCCGGGCCCGGTCACCTCAGACGTTATGCGCTGAATTGAACGTATTCCAAAGACTGCTTTAAGAAACGAGAAGTCGGATGATCATGTAGAAGAAGAATTCTTCTTTGAAACTCCGTCGCGCGCGGCTGCGTAAATCGGCTGAGGGAGTAACTGAAGCGGACGAGCGGACGAATGGTGAGGATAAAGCGATGAACGCGACCAAACACTTGCGGACTTATCTCCTATTGTGCAGCCTGGTTGTCGCCTTGCAACCCCTTAAAGGGTTCGCACAGTCGAATTCAGACGCGCTGAGAACAAACCTTCAACAAACTCTCAAGGAACGAGAGGGGGAACACGATTTTGACTTCGAGATTGGTACTTGGAAAACTCACCTAAGGCGCCTCCTGCATCCCTTAACTGGCTCGACTACCTGGGTCGAATATGAGGGTACTTCTGTCGTCCGAAAGGTTTGGAATGGCCGCGCTAATCTGGTAGAGCTCGTGGCCGATGGCCCCGCGGGTCACTTCGAAGGTCTGAACCTGCGTCTATACAATTCCCAATCCCACCAGTGGAGCCTCAATTTTGCCAGCAGCAACGCTGGTGTCATGAGCCAACCCACGATCGGCGAGTTCAAAAATGGCCGCGGCGAGTTCTTCGACCAGGAAACACTCAATGGCCGAGCCATCTTTGTTCGCTTCGTTATCTCGGACATCACCCCGAATTCGTGCCGTTTTGAACAGTCATTCTCGAATGATGGTGGCAAGACTTGGGAAGTGAACTGGATCGCGATAGACACACGGGTGAAAGATTAGCTGTTTGGTCGGAAGATAAATCGATATCGATCATCGCGCGCATAACACGTCGTTGGGTTGCTATCGCATAATATGAACACTCAATCACAAACATCACCGCCAACTCGAAACGTCTCGAAGAAGTCCGTTCTTCTTCCGTTGGGCATAGTTTTGATTCTTCTCGGACTGCTTGTTCCTCGTCCCCTCTCTCAGGCCGCGAGCAGTATGGAGCCCGGCATGCTCAGGTCAATTGCTTTCATTTCAACTGATGTGCTTCGGCTCTGCTTTTTTGGTGGTGTTGTTTGCGTCATCATTGGAGCGTTGCGCAACCGAAAGAGATAACGGCACCGAGACGGCAATATGGAGTTCGTGAGTGGTGGCCCACTTTAACAACAAGTTGCGTGGTTCCATGGCCCGGGGTGAAGGAAGATAGATTCGACTACGATCCGCGGGTCCGGGATAAGGAAATGCACGACGAGAAACAGCCTGCCTCAGCGGTGCGGCCGGCTCAGAGTAAAAAGGGCGTCGAACCCGGAGCGGATTTATAATAGGACGTCGCGTACGGGAATGGCGGACAGGAGTGTCCTTAGTAGGGCGGCGAGTCGGGACACAGAGTTTTACAGTGTATTCACTGTGCAACTCTCCGTCGCGCATTTCGCGAGATTGGCTAGTTTATGGCTGGCCGAAGAAAATAGTGCGGAAAAGATCTCATCCTGTCTCATCCGGCCAGGGCGGGTTATGTTGAGTGTAAGGGGCCGGCCCAGAATGTTCTGGTAAAGGATATAGAGTTGGCGCTTACTAGCCTTGTAGAAGGTATGGACAACTGGACAATAGACGCTGCCCCTCTGCTCCTGCCGGCTTAGCGCGTTGGGGACGAACCAGAGAGTCACCGGAGATTGCAGGAATGAAACCAAACGCGACGCCTGACAACTCATTCAACCGGAGTGGAATTAACTTGCCTTTCATCCGCAAGGATTGAGTGCCTGGTCAGATTCTTCCCGCGCGGTTAATTCGGGCGTTCGGCGTCAGCTTGATCATTCTTTGAAAGGTGTTGTGATGCACTCTGCACTTGACCAGCGAGATACCCTGCTTGCCGCGTGGCGAACCAACAACCGCGTCACCGTCTTCCTGGTCGAGCACCTACCCGACGAGCTATGGGGAGCCAAAGTGCCGGGGGCTCCACGACGAACCGTTCGGATGATCGCCGGCCACATCCACAATGCGCGGTGTATGTGGATCAAGACGCTGGGAAAGGAACACGGCATCGCGGTGCCGCGAGCC
>WNFJ01457273.1_pt3 | contig 10340 bp, 9 predicted proteins | sample 5400461 | NCBI WGS metagenome assembly WNFJ01 (sample SAMN13153349, study PRJNA577476) | soil metagenome | isolation source: 115 cm saprolite on Douglas fir-dominated hillslope | place: USA:California | collected 2013-09-17
TGCGTAGAGGGCGAGTCTTTATTTTTATTAATTTTATCTCCCCCTAAATATTAGAATTCTTAAAAAAGGAATTAAATTAACCCTTTTTAAAGAGGTAAATCTTATATAAATACAGATAAAAGGAGGATCCTTTAGAAATCTAAATTACAATATCTAAGTTGCTTCTTCTCTTTAGAGAAAGGGAGGTTCCCTATGGAGATATGCCTAACCTACTATAGATTCTTAGGTTCCTTAGATTAAAACTGCCTCGCCTCGCATTTGCGAGGCCTAAAGCAGGATTAGCAGCAGAGAGAGTATCCTAATTGGTTAAGGAGCTTACTTTGGGAGTAAGATGTTGCGCGTTCGAGTCGTGTCTCTCTCGTTTTAATAAAAAATTAAACACTAAATTAGGGTCTTATGGCTGAGTGGTTTAAGCGAGGTACTGTTAATACTTTTTACAGAGGTTCGAATCCTCTTAAGGCCTATACTATAAAATATTAAGTTGGATAAAATTTTGCCCTCCTATAGTAAGCCCCCGCCCTCCCTGCTAAGGCAGGGAGGGCCTAATTCTTATTTTATCTAACTTAAGAATAAAAAGGGGGTCCCTCCAAATAGTCCTTCGCTTAAGCGAGGAGGCCCTCCAAATTTGGAGCCCATAAGGGGGGCGATGAGGCGGCCCCTCCAAATAGGCCTCGCTTAAGCGAGGCGGTTCTCGATCGCTAAAGCGAGGCGCCGAGGCAGCACTCCCTTAGGAGTGGGGCGCTTGGCCTCGCATTTGCGAGGCGGGGGCGGTGAGGCGGCGCTTGCGCTGCTAAGGCAGGCCTAAGATAAAATAAGTAAAATTAAGATCAATAGAATCCAGCCTGCCCCTCCTAATGGAGTATGCAAAAATAAGAGAAAAAAAAAGTTTTTTTTTGTTTGGCCCAGCCTTTGGGCACTGCCCCTTTAATTTTAGTTTATATTTATATAATGTTAAATCTTATTATTATATAGATACTATAAGAATTCTTATGATTAGAATTAAATTAAGATAACTATTAGGGACGCTTGCGCTGCTGCTAAGGCAGGCAGGGGTAAATATATTATTAAAAACAAAAAATAAAACAGGCTTACTATTGGATAAATAAAGTAAACAAAATTAAATAAAAAAAAAGCTATGATTCCTTTTTTATTCTTATATTTTATTTTATTATTTACTTAAGGTTACCTTTTCTTGTAACACTGCCCTCATTTTTATTATAACCCCCTATCGAACCCCGCCTCTCCCTCTACCTAAGCAGATAGGCTCCCCCACCAAAAGGTGGCAAGCGCTGCCTGCCTTAGCAGCCTCAGCGCTGCCTCGGCGCCTCCAAATTTGGAGCCCCCTCCAAATAGGCCTCGCTTAAGCGAGGCGGGAATGAATCTAAATTTGAATTGAAAAATAAAATAAATTTAATTTGAAAAAAATAATAAAAATTGAAAAAAAGGGTACTATATTTCTTACCTTTATTAATTAAGTAAATAATTAATTAATAAAAGTAATACTTAATGAATTGGATAAATTCAACTAATGCTAAAGAAATTGGTTCCCTCTATTTAATCTTTTCGGTTTTTGCTGGAATGATTGGGACTGCCTTTTCTGTGTTAATTAGATTAGAATTATCCTCTCCAGGTGTTCAAATATTACAAGGAGATCATCAATTGTTCAACGTAATAATATCCGCCCATGCTTTCATAATGATTTTTTTCATGGTTATGCCTGGGATGGTAGGTGGATTTGGTAATTATTTCTTACCAATACATTGCGGAAGCCCTGATATGGCAAACAACAAAAAATTTAATCTAAAAAAATGGTTCACTTCGATTAGAAATTTTACCTATTCAACAAACAGATCTCAGGTGCTTCGCACTAATTTTACCAATAAAAATCCAAATAAGTATACGGGCCAATATTTAGCTCAATATTTAGCAGGTTTAATAGAAGGAGATGGTTATATTTCTATTACAAATCAAAATAGAGTAATACTAGGTATAACCTTTAATATTAAAGATAGACCTTTAGCTGAAAAGCTTTTAAGTCTATTAGGGAAAGGTTCAATAGTCAAAAGAAGTGGTAATAGTATAGAATTAAGATTTTCAAGTAAAAAAACTTTATGTAATATAATTGAACTAATTAACGGTAAATTTAGAACTCCAAAAATAGATCAATTATATAAATTAATTGATTGGATGAATAAACAACATTCTATGGATATTAAAAAATTACCTCTTAATGAAAGTTCTATTTTAAACGATAGTTGGTTATCTGGTTTTATAGACGCTGATGGAAATTTTTATATTAGAAATTCTTTTAAACAAATAATTTGTAAATTCGCTTTAGAACAAAGAATGATTTATCCTAAAACTAATGAAAGTTATAATTTTATATTAAACAAAATTTGTTTATCTTTAAATGTAAAATTACAATCTAGAATAAGAGAGGGTAAAAAAGATTCTTATTATATTATTAGAGTTGAAAACCAAAATTCTATCAAATTATTAATTGATTATTTAGATATTTATCCTTTATTAAGTAGCAAACATTTAGATTTTTTATGTTGGAAAATAGTTTTTAATGAAATAATTAATAAAAATCATATGACTGTTGAAGGTAGAAAAATAGTTTCTTTTGAGAAAGGCCAAATGAATGATAGTAGAACATTCTTCAATTGGGACCATTTAAAAAATTTATAATGCCGTTTGTCTTAGTAATAAGACTTAATATTACCTAGCTATATGCATGGAATTCCTCTAAGCATTTGTTTTAACGAAGAGAACAGGTATTTAATACTCTTAAAATAATCCTAATTATGATTATGCAGTTGTTACTTACGACTTTTTATTTGTAAAAATTTAAATACACATTGGGGAGATTATGCAGGAAACCAAAGATTATATATTACATATAATTTAGTAGGATCCTCAGAGACTTTAATATAATTTCTTCTAGTACATAATATATTAAGAATGTATAGTTTTATACATTAATACGCTAGGCTCCAATTTGCTAACTATACTAGATAATTAGATAAATACAAATTGGATGAAGACATAGTCCAAATGAGTAAGAAATTACTTATATAAATTGATTTCCAAGGTTGAACAATATCTCTTTCTGGTTATTACCACCTTCATTATTATTACTTTTAATGAGCTCTTTAGTTGAAAATGGAGCAGGTACAGGTTGGACTGTTAAAATTAAGGGTAAGCAGTCGCCGAATTGTAAATTTCGGGCAATAAAACATCACTCGATGCGGGAAACTCCTCTACTAAAAAAAAATATCTTTTTAACCTCTTCTCGCCTGCGATATGCACCGCGAGTAAATAAAAAGCAAAATAAAGGAGAGAACTACTCACCAAATACTAACCTGTATGGATCTAGTTTTAAATTGGCAGTAAAAATGTTCTTGACACGGGGACAATCCGCCTGGGGTAAATTGAACTATTCAACTTTACCTCATCAGAGACTAAACGTGATGCAACCTAACGAGGAATGGTTATTACAATGGCTAGTCGGTATTACTGACGGAGATGGATCTTTTTCTATATTACGTCAGGGAGACAAATGGAATTTAACATTCAAGATTTCTATTAGTACTTATAACTTACGAGTTTTATATTATATCAAAAAGCAACTAGGAGTAGGTTCAGTTAGTGTAGAATCAAATAGAAACATGGCAAGCTTTAGAATTAGAGATAGATTTACCTTAGGAAGTGTAATTATACCAATTTTCGATAAATATCCTCTATTGACTTCCAAGTATTTCAATTATGATAAATTCAAACAAGCATATATTATTCTTGAAAATCCAGCATTAAATAAACTGGAAATAAATAAATTACTTGAAGCTTTAAAATCTAATTCACCATCTTCAAATTATATTTCTCCGGCGTGAAATAAAGTAACTTTACCATTAGTTGATGCAAATGAGGCAAAAAAAGTTGTAAGTAAACCATGGTTAATTGGATTTATAGAAGCTGAAGGTAGTTTTTATTTGGTAAATAAAAATACTAATAGAATTGTGCATGGATTCGGTATAACTCAAAAATTAGATAAAGTAGTACTAGAAGCTATCCGACATATTCTTCATATTTCTACACAAGTAGTTAAAAAATCTGGGGCACTACGTGGGGAGAGATATAATCACTATAAGTTAGTTACAACTAATTCTAGAGGGATTAATAATGTATCCAAATATTTTTTAAATACTATGAAGGGTATGAAGAGTGTCGAATACAGAATATGGTCTAGATCTTTTCATAAATTCAAATGTAATTATACTAAACTCTATATTGTAAAAAAAATATTACAGAGATTAACGGGGAACAATTAAAGTTGACAATTCATTATGGAAACCATAATTCTTAGGTTGAGGGTATAGTCCGAACAACGATGAGAATCGTTGAATATAACGATAGTACTTTTTTAAGTATGAGGTTATTTAACAAAAAGTTATCCTCCATTATCAGGAGTTCAATCACATTCAGGAGGTTCTGTAGATTTAGCTATCTTCAGTTTACATTTAGCTGGTATATCCTCAATATTAGGTGCTATTAATTTTATTAGTACTACTTTAAATATGAGAACTAATGGAATGTCTTTACATAATTAGGAGCGGAATGCTCATTTGTGTATAAGAGCCAAACTCCGGGTAAGCCCTAAAGCTCTAATAACTAAGCTTTTAAGGGAAACCTTAAGAGTGGCCTCATTAATGCCTGAGGGTATAGTAACATCATTAGAGATGATAGGGAGTTATTATTAAATTTGTCCCTTGAAATGGGTAATCGCGGATCTAAATCACCAATCTTCTTAAGAGAAGGTGTAAAAGAGCAACGAGTAGACGGTTCTTCAATCTATATATTAATATATTAGATTGTAAGGTGTACTCTAATCGCCGGGAAATCTGGTTCTAAGGTAAAACTTTCTAGGTAAATTTATAAAATTATTTTAACTAAATTTATTTATCTAGAAAAGTAATCCTTTAAGCTTATAAGGTTTATATTAAAATATTTAATTTATTATCTTATAGGTGAATAAATTAAATATACTACACTCTTAGGGTCAAATAAAATTAACCCTCAATTTGTAACAGGATTTTGTGATGCTGAATCTTGTTTTTCTTTAAATATTATTAAGAACCCATTTTACAATCTAGGATGAAAAATAAATTTAGTTTTTAGTATACATTTACATAGTAAAGATATAGATATTTTATATCTTAAAAAGAAGTTTTTCGGTGTAGGTAATGTAACTATACATGGGAATTCAGCTATGTATCAAATTACTAAATTAGGAGATTTAGTTTTTATTATTGACCATTTTAAATTATATCCACTTATTACGCAAAAATATGCTGATTTTTTATTATTTAAAAAAGCTTTTGATATCATAAATGATAAAAAGCATCTAACTATAGAAGGTTTACATGAATTTATTAGTATTAGAGCCTCTTTAAATAAAGGTTTAAGTGAAAGATTAAAATTGGCTTTCCCTAATATTAAACCAGTAATTAGACTAGTCCTAAGGGAACCTATTTTCACGTAGTGCCCTACTATACCTTAGGCACTTCCTGGGGAAGGGCTACCTAATAACTCAAAATTAAACCACTGGATGGCAGGTTTTGTATCAGGAGAGGGTTGTTTTTTTATTCAAATAAGTAAATCTAAAACACACAAATTAGGTATTAGCGTAGCTTTAAACTTTTTTGTAGTTCAAAATATTAGAGATTCTTATTTATTAGCAAGTTTTGCACAAATTTTTGGTTGTGGTTCTTTAAATATTGTTGAAAAATCAGGAATAGTTAATTTTTCTGTTAGAAATTTATCAGATATAACTGATAAAATTATACCTTTTTTTGAAGAGTATAATATACAAGGAGTTAAAGCTAAAGAATTTAATGATTTTAAAGAGGCATCGAATTTAATGAAATCTAAATTACATCTAACCAAAGAAGGGTTAGATAAAATACTCTTGATTTAATCAAGAATGAATTTTAATAGAGGGTAGTATATAATTATTATGTCTAAAGAATTATATTTTAATTTTCTATGCTAGACCTTACTAAATAATCCTAGAAAAAATAAAAATATTTAATTGTTTAGACGTTATGGGATTTTTAATAGCTTTAGATTAAAGTTTCCACATATTATACTAATTGTATATTAGAAGTGGTTGAAATTACCATTATTTGTTTGGGCTATTTTTGTTACAGCTATTCTATTATTATTATCTTTACCAGTATTAGCCGGTGAGCATATTGTGCCGGCTTTAAATTTGGCTATATGCTGGAAAAACTTTCTTAACATTGTAGTAGAAAGTCAATCAGCAGGCAACTTAATTGATTTGAATCAATTAAGGTTCTTCAGAGAATGTACGCCAGAGATAATCTGTTGTAATTTGATAATGTTAAATCCAAGTTATGGTTCTAAATTTTCAAATATCAGTAATAAATTTATCAGCTACTTGACTGGTTTAATTGAAGGTGATGGAACTATTATTGTACCTAAAACTATAAGGTCTCCATTCGCTTGAGGCGAGGCAGGTAAACTTAACTATCCATCTATTCAAATAGTTTTCCATTTAAAAGATTTACCTTTAGCTTTACTAATACAGAAAAATTTAGGATGTGGATCTTTAATACAAAAAAAAGGTTTAAGTGCCTATGTTTTATTTATTAATGACCAAAAAGGAATTTTAAATTTAGTTAATTTGTTAAATGGTAATATGAAAACACCTAAAATTTTTTCTCTTTATAAGTTAATTGATTGGCTTAATAATAAAAATTATAATTTAAATAAATTTCCTTTGAATACTGATTCTTTAAATAAAGATGCGTGGTTATCTGGATTTATTGAATCTAACGGTCATTTTAGTATTAGAAGTACTATGACAGATAAATATCCTAAAATAGAATGTAAATTTGAATTAAGTCAAAGACAAAAAGATCATTTAGGTTATAGTAATGAGTTATTTTTAGCAAATATTGCTAAATTTTTAAATGTTTCTCTAAAAAATACAAGAGAAAATACACCTCATCCTCAATATAGACTTAGAACTATGAGTTTAAAAACTAATTTTTTAATAGTAAATTATTTAAACGAATACCCTTTATTCGGTACTAAGTTTTTAGATTACAACGATTGGAAAGAAATACTTAATCTATTTAATCCTAAATTTAATTATTCTCAGGAGAATATAGATAAAGTATTAGACCTTAAATCAAAATTGAATGATAAGAGAACTGTTTTTACTTGGAATCATTTAAATAGATTTTACAACTTAGATTATTAAGATAAATTCCTAACTTCTATGTGAATAGAAGAGTATATACTCTAACTTTAATTTTTTAATTTAAATTTTTAAGAATGATCCCCACTCCTGCTTAAGCAGGGAGTGCCTGCCTTAGGCCTCCAAATTTGGAGGCCCCCCTGCGCGCAAGCGCCCCCCGCGCAAGGCGCCAGCGCAGCGCTTGCGCTGCCAAGGCAGGATTAGCAGCAGGGGTCCTCCAAATTTGGAGCGAGGCAGGCAGGAGTGGGGGAACAATTATTATTCATGGGTGCAAAGGTACTCGTATATCAAAGATTTTTTTGGCAATAACAATGCTTTTAACAGATAGAAATTTTAATACTAGTTTTTACGACCCTGCTGGAGGAGGTGATCCTATTTTATATCAACATTTATTCTCAAAAACAACAAAATAATACACTATTCCTGTAGTAGCCATTGGTGGAACTTCACCGTTCCGCTTCAATACGTTCTATAAATGCTATAATAACCGTTTACCTAATGCAGCTCCCCCCCGCGCAAGCGAGGGAGCAAGCGCCTTAAGCGAGGGAGGCGCTTGCGCGGGGAGGGCACTACGTGAGGAGCACCACTGATCTACAAGTTCTTGAATATATTCAACGAGTTTTAAGGTTTGGTCGTGTAATCAAACAAGGAGCGAATACTAGCCGTTTTGTAGTAGAAGAATTGGCCAGTGTAGCACTGCTAATTGTTCTATTCAATGGAAATCTAGTATTTACTCTTAAACAAGCAAGCTTTGCTCTATTTCTGGTAGCCTTCAACAAACAATAGCGAAGTCAAAGCCAGTTAGCAATAGTAGGTCAAATCCCAACACTTGTAACTCCTACATTAAATGAATATTGGCTATGTAGTCTAAGTGATGCTGAAGGTAGCTTCAACTGTTCACTACTAGGTAACTCAAACGCGTACAGATTTCGATTTCTTTTAGCACAATTTGGGGAAATCAATTTAGCTGTACTTATACATATTACTACACTTATTGTAGGTGTAGTTCGTTAACACTCTAAACCTGAAGTAAACGAACTAACTGTCAATGGTGCTCTAACATGGAACGAGTGTTAAAATATTTCGACACTCATCCACTACAGACTAAAAAAGCTAAATCATATCAACTCTGGCAAGAAGTTCATACATCTATTGTCAATGGTGAACAGATATCGCCAGCAACTAGAAATGTATTGAAAGCCAAAGCGGCTACAATTAACAGTCTAAATTAGTGTATCCCAACGGGAATAAAGGATGTGGTTCAATGTAAATTTTAAACGAGACAAGTTGTGAAACTTTAATAGGCAGGTGTGATTTATTATATAAAGACCTGTTAAAGTGAATACTCTGTATACCATAATTCTAGTCCATACAATATTATAATTTGCTAAGTTATGATTTACTCTGGCTTAGTATGAGCCAATATAGTATTATGCTGTGCAATCTTTAGAGAAAAACAGCTGCCCTTCCCCTAATGGTTGCTTATACCACTCCCTCTCCATTGGAGAGATTGTCCTAAGGGATAAAAAGGGAGCCCTCCCTGCCTTAGGCCTCGCTTAAGCGAGGCGAGGGGGCGCTTGCGCAGGGAGAGTATGCTTACCCCGACAGGCGTAAGGATGAACTTTTGTTCATTGGCTATGCAAGTGAAAACGGTCAATGTATACTCGTACAAAGACCGTCGGTAATCTAAATTATCGCTACAGATTGGGTCACTTGTGGGTGCCTGAAATGGTGCTTAATGTACAGTCGGTTCCCTATCTTACACAAGGCTACTTTGCTCTTTATGAGATTACTCAGTAGTACATGAACCCCTCCGCCTTTACGCTGCCTCGGTTTACCACCCCCCGGTCTCTCTGCTTTGCATCCTCGCGGTAGCGAGACCGAAGGATTTGCCCGCTGTGCACCAACACAATTGAGAGCGCAGCGGAGTAGGCTAGGTAAAGCGGCAGGCGGGCATAGAGAGTTAATAAATTAGGGGTTTTAGGGAATGGGTTTTTTGGTCAAATGTGGCCCTATTCAGATCTTAATATATATCTGAATATGTATTGCGCTATATGCTGGAAAAATCTGTATAATGATTTACCTACTATTTTCATAAGTGGTTCAATTCTTATTACGCCCCGATTTAGTAAAAATAAGAAATCTAAGATTAAATCAGCAGGTAACCAACGACACAAAAATAGTCTAGTAGGAACCTCAGAGACTACATGCGCAACAATTTATTCTAAATCAATCTGTGAATGGCTAGCAGGGATTATTGATGGAGATGGAAGTCTTCAAGTAAGTAAAAAGGGTTATACTTCCCTGGAAATAACTATGGGGCTTGAAGATCTACCTTTACTACGATTTATTCAATATATGCTTGGTGGTAGCATAAAAATGCGTTCAGGAGCTAAAGCTTATCGATATCGACTTCATAATAAACAGGGTATGATTAATCTTATTTTTTGTATAAATGGTCATATTCGACATTCTGGACGACTTGCTCAACTACATCGGGTTTGTCAAGTACTTGTTATTCCAGTATTTCTACCTAATACACTAACTATTTCATCACACTGGTTTGGAGGATTTTTTGATGCTGATGGAACTATTGGTATTTCCATAAAAAATATTATACCACAACTAAGTATTCGAGTTACTAATAAATTACTTCAAGATGTAGAAATGTTTAAGACAATATTTGGGGGTAATATTTATTACGATAGTAGTCAAAATGGTTATTACCAATGGTCTATTCAGAGTCGAAATGATATTTTTAAATTTCTTGAATATTTTAAATCAAGTACATTTAAGAGTCATAAATCTAAACGATTCTTCCTTATTAAAGATTTTTATGCTCTTTATGAATTAAAAGCTTTTAAAACTGAAAGTGTTCAGCACAAAGCATGGCTAGCTTTCATGAATAAATGAAATAAATTGATGATATAGTCCACCTCTCTTTTCTAATTATTATTCTTTTTATTGAGGCCCTGAAAGAGAGAAGCACCCTGAAGTTAAATTTATAGGCTTCGTATTGTTGCTATTTGCTTGAACAACTTCGCTAATTAGTTTT
>WNFJ01256726.1_pt1 | contig 10339 bp, 8 predicted proteins | sample 5400461 | NCBI WGS metagenome assembly WNFJ01 (sample SAMN13153349, study PRJNA577476) | soil metagenome | isolation source: 115 cm saprolite on Douglas fir-dominated hillslope | place: USA:California | collected 2013-09-17
GAGGACGACCTTCGCAACCCGGCCCGTCCCATGCCGGCCGATGTACCGAATGATTTCTCCACAGCCCATGGAATGGCCAACCAAGACCACGTCCCGCAGATCGAGACCGTCGACCACGGCGCTGAGATCGTCCGCCAAGGTGTTCAAATCGTAGCCAAGTGCGGGAGCATCCGACCGGCCATGACCGCGACGGTCATAGCTGACGCAGCGAAGACCGTGATCGGCGAGAAACGCCTCTTGGTAACTCCACATCGAGCTGGAAAGAGCCAAGGAGTGAACGAACAAGAGTGGGCGGCCCGAACCCCAGTCGCGATGAAACAGGCCGATGCCGTCCCGTGTCTGAATTCTCGTCTGTCCCCCGCGAACCGCAGCGGCCGAAGGCAGAGAGCCTCCCCCGGCAGCGATCCCGACAGCGCCGGCGGCAATAGCCGATACAAGAACATTTCGTCTTTGCATGATCATTTCCTCCTTTGGTGCCGTGAATCTAAGCGTTTTGGAAATGGCGCTGCAATTACTCCCAAGGTAATTGTGTTGAGCGGGGCTTGAAGATTGACGCCCGTACTGCTTGTGGACGAGAGGAGTCGGTCGACTGACAATTACGTCACAGGTAATGGCACTGGGGACCGATGGAGCCTAGCATCCTCTTATGGAAACACCCGGCGGATCCTTTGGTGAGCAATTGCGCGGTTGGCGCCGACATCGGCATCTCAGCCAGTTGGCATTGGCATGCGAGGCAGAGCTCAGCGCCCGGCATCTGAGCTTTCTCGAGACGGGACGATCGATACCGAGCCGCGACATGGTGTTGAGGCTTGCCGAACGCCTCGAGGTTCCGTTGCGCGAACGGAACACCCTCTTGCTCGCCGCCGGTTTTGCACCGGCGTACCCGGTGCGCTCACTGGGTGATCCCGCGCTGAGTGCGATCCGGCACACGGTGCAGACCGTGCTCGACGCGCATGAACCGTATCCGGCTCTGGCCGTCGACCGGCATTGGTTCTTGGTCGCCTCGAATCGAGCCATCGAACCACTGATCCGCGGAGCCGCTTCCTGGCTGGTGACGCCGCCGGTCAACGTGTTGCGCTTGAGCCTGCATCCGGACGGGCTTGCAAATCGCATCGTCAACTTCGCCGAGTGGCACGAGCACATTTTGCATCGACTCCGCCGTCAGCGAGATCACACGGCAGATCCCAAACTGAATGCATTGCTGGATGAGCTGGCCTCGTTCGCTCGCCCGGGCTCTCAGTCGACCTCGGCACAGACCACCCACGCAGACTCCACGATCGCAGTACCGCTTCGTATCGTCACCGAGGCAGGAGTGCTGTCGCTTCTGAGCACGACCATGATTTTCGGAACGCCCCTCGATGTGTCGCTCTCGGAGCTGGCAGTCGAAACCTTCTTGCCCGCCGATGCCGCAAGCGGGGCCGCATTACGGACACTACTCAAAGATTGAGCGTCCCTGGTATCCTTAGTGGGTCCATGGACTCCTTTGGCTGGCCGAATCTGCAATGAAAACACAATTCGCGTACGCTGTTGCCCCTAGCGGGGCAGACCCTGTAGTGCTCTAAGGCGCGTGTTTTCCCTTTCTCTTAGCTGAGCCCCGACGTGGCCCGCTCCAAGCCGCATCGTCTGCGCAAGCTGCTCGTCGTCGTGGGCGTCGCGCTCGCAGCGCTGGTAGCCCTCGCTGCAGCCTGGACCGTGTATCTCGACCGCGTCGTAACCCGCGATTTCCAGGGTCGGCTGTGGTCGGTGCCGGCGCGCGTGTACGCCGAGCCCCTCGATCTTTACGCCGGTGCTCGGGTGACGGCCGACGAGCTCGAAGAGGAGCTGCGCCGCCTCCACTACCGCAGCGGCGATCCTGCCGCGGGGGCCGGCGTGTACCGCAGACACGGCGGCGACTTCGATCTCCATGCGCGCCGCGTGCGCTTTGTAGACGAGCTCCGGGAGCCGGAAATCGTATCGATCCATGCGGGCGGCGACTCGATCATCGGTCTTCGGCAAGCCGATGGCACCGAGCTGCCCGTGTTCCGCCTCGATCCGCTCCTGGTCGGCAATGTGTTTCCCGTCCACGGCGAGGACCGCATCGTTCTGTCGCCGGACGATGTGCCCCCGCTGCTGCGCCTGGGCGTCAAAGCCGTCGAGGACCGGCGCTTCGACGAACATCACGGCGTGGACCCGTACGGCATCTTGCGCGCCCTGTGGGCAGACCTCCGCGCCGGGCGAGTGATTCAAGGCGGCAGCACCCTGACCCAGCAGCTCGTCAAGAACTACTTTCTATCGGACGAGCAGACCATCGGTCGCAAGGCAACCGAGGCCGTGATGGCTCTCCGGCTGGAGGCGCACTTTTCCAAAGACGACATCCTGGTTGCGTACCTCAACGAAGTCTATCTCGGCCAGGACGGCCCGCGCGCCATCCATGGATTCGGACTCGGCAGCGAGTACTTCTTCGCCAAACCACTGGCCGAACTCGACGTCGGCGAAGTCGCGCTGCTGATCGGGCTGGTCAAGGGGCCGTCCTACTATGACCCGCGCAAGCACGCCGATCGCGCTCGCGCGCGCCGCAATGTCGTCCTGCAGGAACTGGCCGATGCGCGGCTGATCGACGCCGCAGCCGCGAAACGCGCCGCCGCAGAACCTCTCGGCCTCCGGCCTCCCGGCGGCAGCTACGTGCCGGCCTATCTCGATCTGGTCCGCCGGCATCTGAAGCGCGACTACGCCGAGGCAGATCTCGCCGCCGCCGGGCTCACCGTGTACACGACGCTCAATCCGCGGGCGCAAGCAGCGGCGGAGCAGGCGCTTGCGCGGCACCTCAGTCGTCTGGATGCCGCGAGCCGCGTGCGTGATGCGCACCTCGAGGGCGCGATAATCGTCGCCGATCCGAACAGCGGCGACGTCGTCGCCGTCGTGGGCGGGCGAGCGGTCGGCGCCGAAGGCTTCAACCGAGCGCTCGATGCGCGTCGGCCGATCGGCTCGCTGGTGAAGCCTGCCGTGTACCTCGCCGCACTCGAGACCGGCCGCTACAATGCCGCGACCATGCTCGACGACGCACCGATCACACTCAAGCTCAGCGACGGGAGCACCTGGTCGCCTCAGAACTATACTCACGAGATCTATGGCCGGGTGCCGATGGCGCGTGCGCTCGCTGAGTCCATGAACTTGGCGACCGTGCGGCTCGGGCTCGACGTGGGTCTCCCCCGGGTCGCCGACACGCTCGTCAGCCTCGGACTCGAAACCCGCCCGACACTCAATCCGTCTCTGTTGCTGGGTACCGTAGAGATGACGCCGCTCGAGGTCGTGCAGGTCTACACGACGCTCGCGAACGGTGGGTTTCGAGCGCGCCTGCGGGCCGTTCAAGCGGTGCTCGACGAGCAAGGCCGGCCGCTCAAGAGCTTCAAGGTACAGGTCGAGGCCGCAGCGGCACCGGCCGCCGTGTATCAGCTCGATCGAATGTTGACGTTAGTGACCGCGCGCGGCACCGGCCGCGGCGCGTCCGCCCGCCTGCCGCCGGGAACGATTGTCGCCGGCAAGACCGGCACATCCTCGGACACGCGCGACAGCTGGTTCGCGGGGTTCACCGGCACTTACCTCGCGGTGGTCTGGGTCGGCTACGACGACAATCGTGCCACCGGCCTTACCGGCGCTGCGGGGGCGCTGCCGGTGTGGGCAGACGTCATTGCTAGCGTCAAGTCTGCTTCATACCAACCCGTGCCGCCGGAACTCATCGAGGATCGCTGGATCGGATTCGGCGACGGATTGGAAACCACGGCCGCTTGTAGCGCGGACGCGGTCGCCGTTGCGGTGCCCACGGGCACGCCGCTCCCCGGCAAGCCCGGCTGCGCCTCCTCGCCGCCCAACTCGCTCACTGACAAGATCAAGTCATGGTTCAAGTCGACCATTCACTGAAAAGGCTCGCCGCGGGGTTCACCGCTGCGGCGCTCCTGAGCGCCTGCTCCCTGCTGGCGCCGCATCCGCCGTCCCAGCCGCCGACGCCGCAGACGTCGTCGCCGCAACCTCCAGGGTCGCCGGCACCGTCACAGTCGCTGCCGCCGCCGGCACCGCAGGTGCCGCCGCCCCCACGCGAGAATCACCTGTCGGCCGCTACGCGCTCACTGGTGACGCAGGCACGCACTCAGGTCGCGCACGGCGACTTGCCGGCCGCGTCGTCGACACTCGACCGGGCGCTGCGCATCGAACCGAACAATCCCCTGCTGTGGATCGAGCTCGGCCGGTTGCGGCTCGCGGAGAGCGACGCGCACCAGGCCGAGGGCTGCGGCCGCAGGGCGCTTGCCCTCGCGAGCGGCGATCGCATCGCGCAGGCGCAGGCCGGGCGGCTGCTGGCCGACGCTTTGCGCGGCCAGGGGCGCAATCAGGAAGCACGCCAGGTCGAGAGCCAGCCGTTCATGAATTCAAGTCCTTGATTATCATTGTGATGAATGTCTTCCATTGCGCGGCGGCGACGGGACATTGGCATGAGCCGGTTGCGCCTCGCGCGCCGGCCTGAAGTTCGCGCCCGATGTGGCGTTGCCGTGGGGAGCGGCCGATGGGGCCGATCGTCGATCAGGCGCCTGCGCGGGGAACGACCGGGCACTGGGCGCCGGATTCCCCCTGTACTGGGAAGGGCCAGCGGGTTGGTTGAAGGTGCGCCGCGTGGGTGCCTGTGCCGCCACCCTCGAAGGCGGATTCGCCCTGTACTGGGAAGGGACAGCGGGCCGGTTGAAGGTGTGCCCCGTGGGCGCCTGTGCCGCTACCCTCGGCACCGACGCGGAGTTTCGAGAATAGGTTATCGGTTGAGGCGTTCTCGATGCTCGCGGTGCGGCTGCGATGTGCGCGGACGTCCTCACGGGATCGACTGAGCGCGTGACCGCATGAGGAGGCGGCGAATGGAACGGTCGACTGTCGGATACGTTCTGCCTCGCGGCCACGACGCCGCGACCCGCGAACGCGCCCGGCCGGTTGGTGGCTGCGACCGGCGGTACTCCGTGGTTCACAGACACCCGTAGAGTGCGAATCGTCCGGGCACTCTCGACCTGCCGACGCTGCGACGGCGTCAGGCCACGCCGCGCTTCATGCGACGCAGCCAATTCCGCGCGTGTCGGTCGCGCGTGCACGCCATTGCCACCGTTGTAACTGACGCGCGTCTCCGCAGCACTGTTATTGACGATTCGATTGTCATAGACACGAGAGTTGTACACGTTGGTGATATTGACGTTGGTAATGTTGGTCACGGCCCGGTTGTAAAAGAATTCATGATCGCGCCAATACCCGCCGACAAACCCGGTGCCGAAGTAGCCGAATCCGTAATTGATGCCGCCGTAGAAGCCGACATGCGGTGCCCAATATCCCGCGTGCCACACGAAATAGGCATCCACTCCTGACCAGTACCCCGGCGTCCACAGCAGCCCGAACTCCGGCGCCAGCACCCACGTACCGGGCACCCAGTAATAGTCATCGTCGCCATACGCCCAATAGCCGGGTGCCCATACATATCCCGGCGACGGACACGGTGGTTGCACGTACACAGGCAGCGGCGGAGGAGCAAAACCGACCGTCACCCCCACGTCGAAGCCGGCGCGAGCCGCCGCGGGATAGGTCGATGCCAAGACGAGAACCAACACAGCGCAAGCGAGATGTTTGGCGTTCATCGATGGATCCTCCTGCCTCGGGGCCCCTATACCGTATTGCGATGCACACGAGGCGTTAACCAGACGGACTTGTCGATCAGGTCAAAAACTGCTCCTGAATAGTAAACGATGCTAGCAACGGCGCGTTGACGCTTGCCCGCCCAGCCGCCCGGATTTCGAATTAATAGTTCGTCATTAGAATTGCGTAATCACGGCACCGCATGCAACGTTACAGGATGTCCGACGGAATACAATCGATATCTGGGCATTGACAACTAAGAGCACGCCGCCCGTGGAACACCTGGATGTACTGATCGTCGGCGCCGGCCTGTCCGGGATCGGCGCGGCATGCCATCTGCAGACCCAACGCCCCGGCACGCGGTACGCGATCCTGGAGAGCCGCAGAGAGATCGGCGGCACTTGGAGCCTGTTTCAATACCCCGGCATCCGCTCGGACTCGGATATGTACACCTTCGGGTATTCATTCCGGCCGTGGACGGGCGCGAAATCGATCTCCGACGGGGACTCGATCCTGACATACCTGCGTGACACCGCGAGAGAGTACGGCATAGAACGTCATATCTACTTTGAACACCGCGTGGTCTCCGCCAATTGGTCTTCATCCGAGGCGCGCTGGCTGGTCGACGTCGAGATTGGCGCTGCAAGAGAGACGGCATGCTACAGCAGCCAGTTTCTCTACATATGCAGCGGCTACTACGACTACGACAACGGCTACGCACCGGACTTTCCCGGGCAGGAGCGATTTCAAGGCCAGATCGTGCATCCGCAGCACTGGCCGCAAGGCCTGAGCTATGCAGGCAAGCAGATCGTGGTGATTGGCAGCGGTGCGACGGCGGTAACCCTGGTGCCGGCTTTGGCTGAGAAAGCGGCGCACGTCACGATGCTGCAGCGCTCGCCCAGCTACATCACCGCGCTGCCCGCGAAGGACATCGTTGCCGAGCTATTGCGCAAGGTGCTGCCGTTGCGCCTGGCGTACCGCATCGCGCGTACCAAGGTGATCCTGATGACGATGTTCTTCTATCATCTCGCTCGCCGTTTCCCCGAACTGTTCAAAAGACTGATACGGGAAGCTCAGAAAAAACGGCTGCCGGCAGATTACGACTTCGACGCTCATTTCAAACCGCGCTATCAACCCTGGGATCAGCGCGTATGCGTGGCGCCTGACGGTGATCTCTTCGATACCATCAAGAGCGGCCGGGCGTCGATCGTCACCGATCAAATCGATGGATTCATCGAAGAAGGTATACGCCTGAAATCGGGTCGAACGCTGCCGGCGGACATCATTATTTCCGCGACGGGACTGAAGCTGAAGGCATTGGGGGCAATCCGTCTCGGTGTCGATGGCGTTCTGCTCGAACTGGGCAAAACGTTTACCTACAAAGGCATCATGCTCGGCAATGTCCCGAACATGGCATTTTGTGTGGGCTACACCAATGCCTCGTGGACATTGCGAGCGGACCTGTCGTCTCAGTTCGTATGCCGCCTGATGAATTATATGGACAGGCACGGCTATCGTCAGGTTGAACCCAAGGCCGATGCCGCGGCATTGCAGCCCCCGATGCCTCTCCTCAGCTTCACTTCCGGGTATGTCTTGCGTTCGTTGGACCAGTTTCCAAAGCAAAGCCGGAAAGTGCCGTGGAAGCTGCGCCAGAATTACCTCGTGGATCTGCTGAATCTGCGGCTGCGCGCGATCGACGACGGCACATTGGTGTTTTCCACGGGCAGCCAATCCGAGCTGGCCGGCGTCCCAAGAGTGACCGGGTGAGCCCGATTATTCCCGGCGGCGTATGCAGTCATGATCGGCGTGATCATTCGTCGCACATACAGACGTTGAGAAGATAATTGATCGCCCTTGCTCGTGCTCTTCACGGCGCTGACTGCGCGGCGGGCGGAGGCCTTGGCGCCGCCAACGGGCCGCTTCATTGAAGTCGATGGTGCACGACTGCACTATCTCGATCGAGGGACAGGGCCGGCTGTGGTATTGGTGCATGGCCTCGGCGGAAATCTGCGTAATTTCTATGGATTGGTCGACAAATTGGCCGCGAGCTGCCGGGTGGTGGCGGTGGACCGCCCGGGTTCCGGGTATTCGACCATGGTGTCCGGCGAGCATCCCACGCTGCGGGCTCAGGCGACGATCATCGTTCGATTTATTCAGAAGCTGGGCTTGGACCGCCCGCTGTTGGTGGGACATTCATTCGGTGGCGCATTGTCGCTCGCACTCGCGCTCGATTATCCGGACAGCGTGAGCGCCCTTGTGTTGATCTCAACCTTGAGCCAAGTGGAGCCTGCACCACCCGCAATTTTCAAGTCGCTCGATATCCGTTCGCCCACCCTGCGATGGCTCATTGCGTGGACCTTGATGGCGCCGCTGGGCAAGCTTGCCCATCAGGCGACCCTCAAAGCCGTGTTCGCTCCCGAATTGGTCCCGAAAACCTTTGATGCCGATAGTGGCGGCGCACTCGGGCTGCGTCCCGACAGCTTCATTGCCGCCTCCAAGGACATGGTATCGGTTCCCGATGAGCTTGCGATCACGATGCCGCGTTACCCATCTCTGGCGATACCCGTCGATGTCATTTACGGGCGGCAAGACCCCATCTTGAACTACCAAGCCCACGGCGAACGCCTCGTGGCTGCCTTACCCAATGCGACCCTGTACGTGATCGAAGGGGGCCACATGATCCCCGTTACCGTGCCCGATCAGATCGCGAGCCGGATCAAGCAAGCGGCAGAGCGGGCATCGTCCCCGCGGGGTGGCGACTGACCATGCTTACCGGTGCCCCTCGTCGCGCCGATCTTTGGCAATGACCAGTGTTTCGAACAGCTCATAGGTGGACGTGGGGGCTTTATCGTGTTGACGGCTATGCGCCACAGTGGTTTTCTCCGATTGTGTTCTTGGGCAGTTGAGTAGGCAGTATATAGGCGCGTACCGCACAGCAAGAGGGCCAGGACGACCCGGCCCTCTTGCAAGCAACATCATCTAGAGTCGGTGGTCGGCAATCAGGCTGCTTTGAGCAGCCCCAATTGTTGAAGCGCCGTGACGCCATCGTCCAGGCCGATCTCTTCCACAATCTTGCCTTTCTCGAGGCGAAGCACGGTCGTACCGGTGAAACGCATTTTTAATCCGGTCGCGGCCGGCAATGAGCCGACCAGGAAATCCGAGAACGCCGGGCCCGTATGCGTGCCTCCGCCTTCCCAAGTACTGCAGAAGCATGTTTGGAGCGGCCAGTTCATCGACAATGCCGAGGTTGCAAGTCTTGCCCCAAAAATCGGTGAACCAGCGGCCCACGATTGCCTTGTTATCCTGCTCTTTGGTCATGGTAAATTCCTTCAGTGGTTGTGATCGAAATGCGAAGCGCGTTCGCTTCCTCTGTCTGAAGCCTATTGATGCGCGCTCACAAGGGCGCTCCGTTTCTTGCTGTGAATGCTCTAGACTTTGGCTGATGCGGCGATGGTTGTCGCCGGCGGACGGCTCGGCTCGTGCTCGATTTGAAAGCAAGCCGCGGAGTTATCGGCGCGTGGCATTGCAGGATCCTGGTCCCCCACAATGAGAGACAAGAGAGAACATGTCAGCCACCGCTATCGTTGTTCACGCGGCCTCGATCGATTGGGAGAGTAAAGCCCAGGACCTTGATACCCGTGGATGGGCGCTCTTGCCCAAATTGATCACTCAAGACCAATGTCGCCAGACGTCAGCGCTGTACGCGCGCGACGCCGCGTTTCGCAGCCGGGTGGTCATGTCACGCCACGGGTTTGGGCGCGGCGAGTATCGATATTTCGCCTATCCGCTCCCGGATCTCGTTCAAACACTGCGTACCACCCTGTATCCACGCTTGGTACCGATTGCAAACGCATGGCACGAACGGATGGGAATCGACGTCCGATTTCCCCCGGCTCATTCTGAATTCATCGCCCGTTGTCACGATGCGGGTCAGACCAGGCCGACGCCGCTGCTATTGCAGTACGGCGCGGGCGACTACAATTGCCTGCATCAGGACTTATACGGCGAGCACGTTTTCCCGCTGCAAGTCGCGGTCCTCCTCTCCCGGCCGGCCGAAGATTTCGACGGCGGTGAATTCGTATTGACCGAACAAAGGCCTCGGATGCAGCCGCGCGTCGAAGTGGTGCCGTTCACTCAAGGCGACGCCGTGGTGTTCGCCGTGAACAGCCGCCCGGTCCGGGGAACCCGCAGCGACTATCGGGTGCATCTACGTCATGGAGTCAGCACGATGCGTAGGGGACACCGCCACACGCTCGGCATCATCTTTCACGACGCAACATGAATACTTGCGTCACCCGTTCGAGTCGCCCTGTGCTCTACCCTCGATGACCCGCGGATTCCCGCTCCAGGAGTGCGCGCTTGCGCTCGACACCCCACCGGTAGCCCGATACATTGCCGTCGTTGCGAATGACACGATGACAGGGAATCGCAACCGCGATGTTGTTGGCGGCGCATGCGCCGGCCACCGCACGGACTGCCTTGGGAGCCCCGATCCGGCGCGCAATGTCGGCGTAGCTGACCGTTTTGCCCACGGGGATCTTGCGCAATGCTTGCCACACTTTTCGCTGAAATACGGTTCCGCGAACATCAAGGGGCAGCTCGATATCGATGCCCGGGGATTCCACAAGACCCACGACGCGTGCCACCAGCTGCTCGTATTCCTTGTCCGCACCGACCAGTTGCGCGTTCGGAAACCGATCCTGCA
>WNFJ01368646.1_pt1 | contig 10338 bp, 13 predicted proteins | sample 5400461 | NCBI WGS metagenome assembly WNFJ01 (sample SAMN13153349, study PRJNA577476) | soil metagenome | isolation source: 115 cm saprolite on Douglas fir-dominated hillslope | place: USA:California | collected 2013-09-17
CAGCCCGGCGGACACGTGGTCCCACGCGTGGTCCCCCTCGTGGCCGCTCCAGATCCGGCAGGTTGCCATCCGGGTACGCGGGCCGCGTCTCCGCGGCCTTCCCTTCGACGATGACATCGAGCGCCCGCTGTTTGTCGCGGTTCTGCCACCCGTACATCGCTCCCGCGACTCCCGCCGTGAGGGCGCCCCCATGGCGGCGGGCCCGGCGGCTGAGCACGACGATGAGGACGAGCAGCAGGAGCGCGCTCCCCCAGACCGCGCCCGCGATCCCCGCGACGTCCATGCTGCGAGCTCCTCACCCCTCACGATACCGGCCAGCCGACGCAAGCACAAGAGGCTGCTATACTCCGCGGGCTCCTTCTTCCCGCGGAGGGCACCGTGAAGAGACGCCTGGGCCTCGTCTTCGTCGCCGCCGCCAGCCCCGCCCTCGTCGCACCCGCGATCGTGGCCGCCCAGTCCTCGCCCTTCCTGCCCGATCCGCTCTACCGCCGGCTCGTGAACGAGATATCGGGGGATCGCGCGTTCGAGCAGGTGCGCCACCTGAGCCACTTCCACCGCACGGCGGGCAGCCGCGACTTCTTCGCCGCCGCCGAGTACATCCGGGGGGCCGCCGCGGCGGCCGGCCTGGAGGACGTCAAGCTGGTCCGCCAGGTCGGGAGCGAGCACGCCTGGTCCTGCCGCTCGGGAACCGCCTGGCTGCTCGAGCCGGAGGAGGTGAAGCTCGCCGACTATGGCGACGTGGCGGTGTCCATCGCCGACCGGAGCCGGACCACCAACGCGAGCGCGGAGCTGGTGAACGTGGGCCCGGGGGAGGAGGAGCGTGACTACGAGGGCAAGAACGTCAAGAACAAGATCGTCCTCGCCTCGGGGGCGCTGGCCACGGTCATGCGCGAGGCGGTCTGGAAGCGCGGCGCCCTGGGCATCCTGTCGTCCCTCACCAATCGTCCCGAGCCCTTCGACGCCCCCGACCAGGTGGCCTGAGCCCAGATCCCCGCCGAGGCGAAGGACGTCCCGAGCGTCAGGGACGGCACTCCGAGCACCTTCGCGGTCATGCTGTCCCCGCGCCGAGCCCGGGGGCTCGAGAAGCAGCTCGCCGCGGGCCGGCAACTCAAGGTCAAGGTCGACATCGAGGCCGACTTCGCGGAGAAGCCCGAGCAGGCCTACGTCGAGGGCTGGATCCGGGGGACCGAGGTCCACGATCAGCAGATCGTCCTCACCGCCCACATCCAGGAGGAGATGACGTCGGCCAACGACGACGGGAGCGGCTGCGCGAGCATGCTGGAGATCGGCCGCGCCCTCGTCCACCTCATCAAGGACGGCCGGCTGGCCCCCCCCCGCCGCGACCTCCGGTTCTGGTGGGTCAATGAGATCGCCAGCGAGGAGCGGCTCTTCCGCGAGAACCCGAAGGAGCCGCGACAGATGCTGCTGGCCATCAACCAGGACATGGTGGCTGCGCGTCAGAGCTGGGGCGGCCGGGTGCAGTACGCCTCCCGGCTGCCCTGGAGCCTCCCCCATCCCCTGGAAGACGTGATGGAGAGCGTCCTGGGGATGGTGCGCGACGGCAACACGGCGCTCCTGACCACGCGCGGCACGAGCCTGCCCGCCCCCTTCACCCGCGAGATCACCGCGGTGAAGGGTTCACGCGAGCCCTTCCACGCCCGCATGGTCCCCTACTTCGACCACACGGACCATCACGCCTTCACCCCTGCGCGCATCGGGGTCCCCGCCACCAGCCTCACCAACTGGCCGGACGAGTACATCCACGGCACGGGGGACGACCTCGAGAACATCGACGCCACCCAGCTCGAGCGCAACGCGGTGGTGGTGGCGGGGGTCGCCCTCTACTTCGCGGGCCTGAAGGACGAGGACGTGCCCGCCCTCGGCGCCTACGCGGCGGCGCGGGGACGCTCTCGCATCGCGGCCGATCTGGCCACCGCCATCTCCCACCTGGCGGAGGCCGCGCCCGCGGACCGCGAGGCCGCCTACGGCCGGGCCCGCAACCTGGTCCGGGAGACCCACCGCAAGGAAGCGGCCGCCCAGGCTTCCGCGCGCCGGATCGGTGCCCCCGGCCGGGCCGCCGAGTCCCGGCCCACGGGCGGCCTCGAGGAGTCCATGAAGCGGGATTTCGAAGCCCTGGAGCGCGCCTACACCGCCACCACCGGGAAGACCCCACCGAACGTGGACCTCTCGGCGGAGGAGCGCGCCATGGCGGGCAAGGTCTTCGTTCCCAACGGGGACGTGGGCGCCTTCGCCGACGCCATCGTGAAGAGCAAGCCGGTGGCCGGCCTGCACGCCATGATGCGCTTCGAGGTCCTGAATTTCGCCGACGGCCGGCGCAACGCCTACGAGGTCTACGAAGCGGTGGCGGCGGAGGCGCTCTCCGCGGGCGAGTGGTACTACGGCCGGGTCCGGGCGGCGGATGTGGGGGAGACCCTGCAGCGCGCCGCCCAGGCGGGAGCCTTCACGGAGAAGGCGATCAAGTAACCCTCCTCCCGCCGCCTGAGCTAGAGTGTTGGGCGTTCTATCGAGGAGGTCGAAAGTGAGGAATCGTCTCTCCGTGCTCGCACCGGCCGCCCTGCTCGCGGTCGCGCTCCTCCCCACCGCGCCCCCCGCGGGAGCGGAAGCCGCCCGCCCCGACGCAAAGGCGGCCGCCCTCGCCGACAAGGTGATGCAGTCGCTCGGGGGGGGGGAGGCCTGGAACAACACGCGCTACCTACGCTTCGATTTCGCGGTGGACCGGGGGGGCAAGACCCTGGTGCGCCGCGCCCACACCTGGGACAAGTGGACCGGCCGCTACCGCGTGGAGGCCACCACCAAGGAAGGGGATCCCTGGGTCGCGATCATGAACGTCAACACCAAGGAGGGCTCCGCCTTCCTCAAGGGCAAGAAGCTCGAGGGCCAGGAGGCGAAGAAGTACGTCGAGCAGGCCTACGGCATGTGGGTGAACGACACCTACTGGCTGCTCATGCCCTACAAGATGAAGGACCCGGGGGTGATCCTGGCCTACGACGGCGAGGAGAAGAAGGGCGACGAAGCCTGGGACAAGGTGCGCCTCACCTTCGACAACGTCGGGCTCACCCCGAAGGACAAGTACTGGGCCTACGTGAACCGCAAGACCGGCCTGGTGGACCGCTGGGACTTCGTGCTCAAGGGCGAGAACAAGCCGCCCAGCGCCTTCACCTGGACGAACTGGAAGGCCTACGGGAAGATCCAGCTGGCGGACGACCGGGTGAACACGGCCGACGGCACCCGCATCTACTTCCCGGTGCTGGAGGTTCCCGCGTCGGTGCCGGAGGCCACCTTCACGACGCCTTGACACGGGCTCCCAAGCTGCCATAGCCTCCTCTCACGCAGCGAGACAAAAGAGCGGTTTTCCGCCTGAAGGGGCGACCGGCGTACCGCCGGCCCGCCCCGGTCACGCGAAGGCCGACGAGAGAGGGAGGAAGAATGTCGCGAAAGGCGTTGTTTGCGGGCGGGCTCGTGTGTCTGGCGGTGGCCTTCGCGCCGGCCTCGACGACTCGGGCGGCCGCGCCTGCGGCCACGGAGTGGGCAGCGAACACTACCGTCATCGAAGCCTGCAGCTGCCCCATGTTCTGCCAGTGCTATTTCAATTCGTCGCCCGCGGGTCACCACGACCACGCCGGGGCCACCCAGCACTTCTGCCGGGCCAACCTGGCCCACCGGATCAACAAGGGGCACTACGGCGCGGTCAACCTCGATGGCGTGAAGTTCTGGCTCTCCAACGACCTGGGAGGGGACTTCTCCAAGGGTCAGATGGACTGGGCGGTCCTCACCTACGACAAGGCCATGACCAAGGAGCAGCGTGAGGCGGTAGCCGAGATCCTGAAAGTAGTGTTTCCCGTCAAGTGGAACTCGTTTGTCACCGCCGAAGGAAGCGTTGACGTCTGGGAGTACACCAAGGACGCCGCCCACGCGACCCTGGACGGAGGCAAGTCCGGCGAGGTCAAGCTGACGCGCTTCCAGGGCATGACCAACGACCCCATCGTCATCAAGAACCTGCGCTACTGGGGCGTCCCCCGGCACGAGGGCTTCGTCCTCATGCCGAACGAGGTCGAGGCCTACCGGGTGGGACCGAAGGCCTTCGAGTTCAAGGGGACCAACGGCTTCATGATCACCTGGGACATGAGCTCCAGGGACCTCGCTCCCCAGGCGGCCCCGGCCAAGAACTGAGCCGCGGGAAGGCGTGGTCGGGCTGCATGGAGCCCCGTCGGCTCCGTGCGGCCCTCTAGCTCTCCGGTGGCAGCCCGCGGAACAGCTCGAGCGCGGCCAGAAGGTCCACGTTGCCGCCCGAGAGGATCGCCCCCACGCGCCGGCCCTTGACCTCCACCTTCCCCCGAAAAGCCGCGGCCAGACCCAGGGCGCCCGTCGGCTCCACCACCAGCTTCATCCGTTCCCAGAGGAACCGCATGGTCGCCACGAGATCGGCGTCCGAGACCGTGAGCATGTCGTCCACGTTGGCGCGCACGAGGGGGAAGGTCAGCGTCCCCAGAGACGGCGTGCGGGCGCCGTCCGCGATGGTGCGGGGGTTCTCGACGGAGTGGAGGGTTCCCGTCTTGAACGAGCGGGTGGCGTCGTCTCCCGCCTCGGGCTCCACGCCGATGACCCGGCAGCCGGGGCACAGCCGGCGGGCGGAGAGCGCGGACCCCGAGAGCAGCCCGCCACCCCCGCAGGGGACGAGCAGCAGGTCGAGGGGCGGCGTCTCCTCGAGCAGCTCCTTGGCGCAGGTCCCCTGCCCCGCGATCACGTCGGGATGGTCGAAGGGCGGTATGAGGACGGGACGGGCCTCCCGGGCCAGCCGATCCGCCACTTCTTCGCGACGCTCGGTGGCGGGGTCGTAGGCCACCACCCGGGCCCCGTAGCCTTCGGTGGCCCGCCGCTTGGCCGCGGGGGCGTCCCGGGGCATGACGATGGTGGCCCGAGTCCCGAGAAGTCGGCTGGCGAGCGCGATCGCCTGGGCGTGGTTGCCGGAGGAGTAGGTGAGCACTCCGCGCTCGCGCTCCGCGGGGGACAGGCGGGATATCGCGTTGTAGGCGCCGCGGAACTTGAAGGCCCCCGCCCGCTGGAAGCTCTCGCACTTCAGGAAGACCTTGGCCCCCAGGCGCTCGTCCAGGGTCCGCGAGGTCATGACCGGGGTGCGCCGGGCCGCCCCCGCGATGCGCTCCGCCGCCGCCGCCACCTCGTCCCAGGCCACCATCTGCCCTCGTCCTCCTCCGGAAGACCGATGCTACCATCGCCGCTCGGGCGGAGGTCCCTTCTTGAACGACGTCCTCGCCTTCCTCCTGAGGCACGGCTACGCGGTGCTCTTCGCGGTCGTCCTCGTGGAGCAACTCGGCCTGCCCGTCCCCGCGGTTCCCTTCCTGCTCGCGGCCGGTGCCCTGGCGGGCTTGGGTAGGCTCAGCCTCGTCCCCGCCCTCGCCCTGTCCGTCCTCGCCTCCCTCCTCAGCGATCTCGCGTGGTACGAGGCCGGCCGCCGGCGCGGGGGCTCGATCCTGAACCTGCTCTGCCGGATCTCCCTCGAGCCCGACTCCTGCGTGCGCCGGACGGAGGACGTCTTCGCGCGACACGGAGCGCGCACCCTGCTCGTCGCCAAGTTCCTCCCCGGGCTCAACACCGTGGCCCCGCCCCTGGCCGGCGTCGTGGGCATGCGCTTCCTTCCCTTCGCCCTCTACTCGGCGGGGGGCGCCCTGCTGTGGGCGGGCACCTGCCTGCTCGTGGGGTACGCCCTCCGGGCCCAGCTCGACGTGGTGGCCCTCCGAGCGGCCGCCCTGGGCGGCTGGCTGGCCGCGCTCCTCGCAACCGCCTTCCTCGGCTGGCTCTCCTGGAAATGGCACGATCGGCGGAGCTTCCTGCGCAAGCTGGAGGTCGCCCGCATCGCGCCCGAGGAGCTCCACCGCCGGCTGGAGGCGGGAGAGGACATCGTGATCGTGGACCTGCGGGGCTCCCTCGACTTCGCGGCCGATCCGCGCACCATCCCGGGCGCCCTGCGCCTGGCCAGCGAAGACCTCGAGGCTCGGCACGACGCGATCCCGCGGGACCGCGAGGTCGTCCTCTATTGCACCTGACCCAACGAGGCCACGAGCGCCCGGGTGGCGCTCCTGCTCCGACGCCGGGGGATCACGAACGTGCGGCCGCTTAGAGGGGGGCTCGGGGCCTGGCGGGAGGCGGGGCTGCCCCTGGGTGGGACCGCGGGGCCACCCTCCGACCGCGCTTGACGGACCCGGGCGGGAACGTTATCGTGTTTCATGATCCGCACCGATTATTTCACATGATGAAACCCTACCCCGGCACCCAGGCCCCCCTGCGGGCGGTCCGGCTGCTGAAGGCATTTACTTCCGAGAGGCCCCGGCTCGGGCTTCTCGAGCTCTCGCGGGCGGTGGGGCTCAACAAGACCACCGCCTACCGGTTGCTCACCGCCCTGGAGAGCGAGGGCATGGTCGAGCGCGGGGAGGAAGGCTATCGGCTGGGGCCGGAGCTCCTCGCCCTGGGGGCGCGCGCGCTGGGGGCGAGCGAGCTGCGGCGGGCCGGCCGGCCTGAGCTCCTGGCCCTGGCCCGGGCCACCCGGGAGACCGCGACCCTCGAGGTGCTGGTCGGCCGGGAGGCGCTCATCCTCGACGAGGTGGCAGGCGACCACCGGGTGGGAACCATGCCGTCGATCGGGACGCGCTGGCCCGCCCACGCCACCTCCACCGGCAAGGCCATCCTGGCTTTCCTGCCCGAGGACGAGCAGGCGGCGTTCCTCCGCGGGTTGCTTCCCCCCCTCACCTCCCGCACCATCACGGAGCGGCAAGCCTTCCGGCGGGAGCTCCTCCGCGTGAGGGAGAAGGGCTGGAGCCTCAACGCGGAGGAGCTCGAGGAGGGGTTCGTGGCGGTGGGAGCACCCGTGCGGTCGGCGGACGGGGGGGTGACCGCCGCCTTAAGCGCGGGAGGGCCGCGGGCCCGTCTCTCCGCGGACAGGATAGCGGAGCTGGCCCGCCTGGTCCCCGCCGCGGCGCGGCGGGTCTCCGAGCGACTGGGGGGGCCTCGGGTCCGAAGGGTGGGAGCCTGAAGACGCGGGTACTCGTCCTGGGCGGGGGCATGATCGACTCCGCCATGGCCCTGGACCTCGCGGGCAGCCCCGAGTTGGAGGTCCACGTGGCGGACGTCCGCCCGGAGACCCTGGAGCGATTGGCCGCGCGGACGGGGGCACGAGGGGTCCGGGCGAACCTCGGCGACCCCGAGGTGGTCCGCCGGGTGGTGGGCGATTTCGACCTGGTGCTGGGAGCCCTGCCTAGCGGGATCGGCTTCCAGACCCTGCGCGCGGTCCTCGAAGCGGGCCGCGACTATGTGGACATCAGCTTCATGCCCGAGCGCGCTCTCGATCTGGACGATCTCGCGCGCGAGCGCGGGGTGACCGCGGTGGTCGATTGCGGGGTGGCCCCCGGGGTGAGCAACATGATGGCCGGCTTCGGGGCGGCCCGGCTCGACCGCGGCGAGCGGATGGAGATCTAGGTGGGCGGCCTTCCCCAGGAGCGCCGCTGGCCCTTCGACTACAAGGCCGGCTTCGCCCCCTTCGACGTAGTCGACGTGGCGCGCCTCCTGGCCGCGGGCCGCTTCCGCCAGCCGGGCGTCCACGCGCCGGAGACCCTGGGCACGCAGGACGGCCTGCTGGAGTCCGTGCTGGGCGAGCTGCGGGCGCGCGGGGTGCGCTGCCACGCGAAGGTCGAGCAGCGCGCTCCCGCACGGGAGCTCGTGGGCCCGCCCGCCTGAGGGAGGTTCGGATGCCCACCTACGACCGTCCCCCGATGCCCATGGGCGTGAAGACGTTGCCCGCGCGCTACTACACCGATCCCGCGCACTTCGCGCTCGAGCTGGAGCGCATCCACTTCGACATGTGGCTCTGCGCGGGACGGGCCGACGCCTTCGCCGCCCCCGGCCGGTACGTCCTGCGCCGGGTGGGGGACGCGAGCGTGATCGTCCTGCGCGGGGAAGACGGCCAGATACGCGCCTTCCACAACGTATGCCGCCACCGGGGGACCCTCCTCTGCGCCCAGCCGGAGGGCGCCCTGCCCGGGCGCATCCAGTGCAGCTACCACGCCTGGACCTACGGCCTTGACGGCGCCCTGCTCGCGGCGCCCCACATGGACCAGGTCGAGGGGTTCCGCGAGGCGGACTATCCGCTGCGTCCGGTGGCGGTCGATCTCTGGGACGGCCACGTCTTCATCAACCTGTCCGAGCGTCCCGCTCCCCTCGCGGAGCAGCTCGCCGCCCTGCCCGAGAAGTTCCGCCCCTGGGGCATGGCGGACCTGCGCGTGGTGGAGCGCCGGGTCTACCCGCTCAAGACCAACTGGAAGCTCATCTTCCAGAACTATTCCGAGTGCCTGCACTGCCCCCTCGTCCACCCCCTGCTCCACAAGCAGTCGCACTACCTCTCGGGGGACAACGAGCCTCCCCAGCCCACCTGGCTGGGCGGGAGGATGGACCTGCGCGACGGGGTGCAGACCCTGAGCATGGACGGCACCACCAACCGCGCCTGCCTGCCCGGCCTTTCCGCCGACGACCGGCGGCGGGTGTACTACTACGCGATCCTCCCCAACCTGCTCCTGAACCTGCACCCCGACTACATGCTGACCTTCACCCTGTGGCCGCTCGCCCCCGACCGCACCGACGTCTTCTGCGAGTGGCACTTCCATCCCGAGGCCATGGCCCGCTCCGACTTCGACCCAAAGGGCGCCATCGACTTCTGGGACCTCACCAACCGCCAGGACTGGGCTCTGTCCGAGCTGGCCCAGCAGGGCATCGGCTCGCGAGGCTATCAGCCGGGGCCCTACTCGAACCGCGAGGAGCTGCTGCACGCCCTCGACCGGTTCGTGCTCGGCCGGATCGGCGCTCCCTAGGCCTAGGCCCCGCGGAGGAGCTGCAGGCGAAGCTTCAGCAGGTTGGCCCCTCCGAACACGATCTGCCGCAGCCCCATCTTGCTCCGGCCCTGCTTGCGGTCCACGAAACAGATCGGCACCTCGTGGACGTGGCGGCCGGGCGGCGGCGCGGCCCAGTAGAGCACCTCCACCAGGAACGAGTAGCCGGTGGAGTGCAGCCGGTCCCAGGGGACGCCCTCCAGGGCCTCGCGCCTATAGGCGCGGAAGCCGGAGGTACAGTCACGGGCGGGCAGGCGGAACAGCACCCGCACGAAGGCATTGGCGGCCGCGCTGAGCAGGCGCCTCGAGAGCGACCAGTCGCGGATCTGTCCGCCCTCGACGTAGCGCGAGCCTATGGACACGTGGGCGCCTTGAAGCCCGGCCAAAAGGCGGGGGATGTCGTCGGGGTCGTGCGAGAAGTCGCAGTCGCTGGTCAGGATGGCGGCGGCCCCCGCGGCGAGGGCGTGGCGGAAGCCCTCGGTGAGGGCCTCGCCGTAGCCGGGCTTGCCCGACCGGTGGATCACGGTGAGCGCCCCGTCCCCCCGCGAGAGCTCATCCGCCATCTCGGCCGTGCCGTCGCGGGAGGCGTCGTCCACCACCAGGATGCGCAGGGCCCGGTCGCGGGCGCGGATGCGCGCGACCAGCCGGCCCAGGTTCTCGACCTCGTTGAGGGTGGGCAGCACGAGCCAGGTGCCCACTTCAGGCCACGGGGACGGGATCGGGATGGCGCCAGCGCAGCGTCCCCTGGGCCCCCAGCCAGAAGAGGGCCATCGCCGCCACCACGACCAGCTTTGTGGGCTGGTACATGCTCATCCCGGGTGAAGCGCTGCTGCGAGAAGAACAGCGCCTGCAGGCCCACGGCGAGGGCGAGGAGGGGCGCCGCCCGGAGGCGCGCCTCCGCGGCCAGGTCCTGCAGGTTGCGCAGGGCGGCGGGGACGACCACGGGAAGGGTGTAGGCCAGCTCCCGCTCGGTGTTGTTGGCGACCAGGAGCAGGGCGTAGAAGAACGCCCCCACCGCGACCTCGTCGTAGTGCCGGCGGATGGCGGCCAGGATGCGGCCCGGGAACAGGAGCAGCAGGGGGAAGAGCACACCCAGGGAGCCCACGGTCACCAGGTAGGCCTGGCTGTCCCCCAGGTGACGCAGCCGGAAGGCCATGGTATCGGCGATGTCGGCCAGGAACTCGTCGCGGTGGTCGGGAACGATGAGCACGCGCAGGCCCACGAAGATGACGAAGGGCAGGGCCGCGAGAGCGAGCATCCGGGCCGCGGCCCTCACGGGGGCCACCCCGCGCTTCAGGAGGTGGAGGAAGTAGTAGGGATAGACCACCAGGTAGTTCTCGCGCACGAAGGCGGCGGTGATGCTGGGGGCGTGGAGGGCGAGCGCGCGGTCCTCCCGGATCCGGAGGAAGGCGAGGGCCATCAGGAA
>WNFJ01746878.1_pt1 | contig 10337 bp, 12 predicted proteins | sample 5400461 | NCBI WGS metagenome assembly WNFJ01 (sample SAMN13153349, study PRJNA577476) | soil metagenome | isolation source: 115 cm saprolite on Douglas fir-dominated hillslope | place: USA:California | collected 2013-09-17
GTCACGGATGCTGCCTCATCACGGTGGATATCCTACCATGCAGTTCGAGACGACATGGGCCCGCATCGGGTCAACACATCGTTACTCTTCGCTTTGCCTCATCTTAGATGATTATCGTCATATAAAGCAATCGCGTTTGGTGTGTTCCACGATACCGTGACGGGTCGGGCACGCATGGCGGACCTGCGTTGTCCGTCGTTCAGAAGCTCCGGAGCAAAAGCAAGCCTGAAAGCATTTGACAGGACGCTGTCATAATGACAGTATATTGTCATGTTGACGAAACCTCCCAAATCCGCCGCGCTGACCGAGCTGGTGCTGGAGGTTTTTCGGCTCAACGGCCTTCTGATCGCCGCAGGTGACGCGCTTGTCGCCGAGATCGGTTTGACCAGCGCGCGCTGGCAGGTGCTGGGCGCGGTTGCGCTACTGCAAGGACGGGCGCCGGTGGCGCACATCGCAAACAGCATGGGTCTGACACGGCAATCCGTGCAACGGATCGCTGACGAGCTTGCAAAGGCCGGCATCGTCGAATTTCAACCCAATCCTCATCATAAGCGCGCCAAGCTGGTGACGCTGACGGCGAAGGGACGCGCACTGTTCGACGCGGCGATGCGTCTGCAAAAACCATGGGCTACCGCGCTCGCGGCAGGCATCGACGGCGCCGCGCTCCAAACCGCCGCTTCCGTCCTTGCGCAGCTGCGGGCGCGGCTGGAACAAACCAAATGATTTGGAGCCGGCCATGATCCTGACCTCCCTTGCGCTTGCTAGTAGCGCCGCCTTCGCGGGGGCGGCCGCCTATGTCAACCTGTCGGAACAGCCGGCCCGGCTGTCGCTCGACGACGTCTCGCTGCTTAAGGAGTGGAAGCCGAGTTACGCCAAGGGCCTCGAAATGCAGGCGACGCTGGCCTTGGTTTCCGGCTTGCTTGGATTGGCCGCGTTCTATCAGGACCACCATCCCGCAGCTGCCTTCGGCGGCGTCCTGATGCTGACGAATTGGCCGTACACGCTTTTGGTGATGGCGGCGACCAACAAGGCGCTGGCGTCGACAGCGGATCAGGATGCGGGCCCTGCGACACGCGCGCGCATCATAAAGTGGGGAAAGCTCCACGCCGTGCGCACATGCCTCGGCATTGCCGGCGCCTGCGCGTTGCTGTTCGCAAGCGTCGCGACCTGACGGTGGCGGCGACTATTCCTTCGAGACGACGAGTTTTAGCGACATCGATGCAATGGTTGCGGCGACCATGATGCCGGCCACCGCGGCCAGGCCGACGACGTATGAACCGGAGAATTCCCTCAACCAGCCCATCATCGAGGGGCCGACAAAACCGCCGACCGTGCCGATGCTATTGATGAATGCCAACCCGCCGGCGGCGGCAACGCCGGTCAGGAACCGCGTCGGTATGGTCCAGAAGATCGCCCGCGCGGCGGTAACACCAACCAACGCCGCGCTGAACCCCATCAACGCGACCGTAAGCGAACCGGACAGGATCGGCGCCACCAGGCCTGCGCCGCCGAGAAAACACGTGATCGCCAGATTGACGACGCGCCGGCCTTTTCGATCGACATAGCGTGCCCACAAGATCATGCCGGCCGAGGCAAACAGGTAAGGAATGGCCGCGATCCAGCCGATCGCCCATGTCGACAAATGGTATTCCTTCAGGATCAGAGGCAGAAAGATGCCGATGCCGTAGGATGCCAATGTGAAACCGAACTGGATGGCCGCAAGGATCAGCACGCGCGTGTCGATCAGCGCGGCCAGCAAGGAAGCGTGCGGCCGTTCCCGCACCTCGGAAGAAAGCACGTGGTCCAGCACATCGCGCTCTTCTCGGCTGAGCCAGGCCGCGGTCGCCGGCCGATCCGCGAGCAACCACAGCGTCACCACGCCCAGCGGGATGCAAGGCAGGCTGACGCCGATAAACAACCATTGCCATCCGGCCAGACCCCAAATCCGATCAGCGAGGACAAGGGAATTCCGATCAGGAACCAGGCCAGCATCCGGGTGCGGAATTGCGCCGGGAACCAGGCGGCGAGAAAGAACGTCACGCCTGGAAAGAATCCGGCTTCCGCTATCCCTAACAGAAGACGCAGCGCATAAAAGCTGTTCGGTCCGACGACGAAGATCGTCGCCGCCGACACGATGCCCCAGCTGATCATGATGCGCGCGAGCCAACGCCGCGCGCCAAATCGATAGAGCATCAAATTGCTGGGCACTTCAAACAGCGAATAACCCAAAAAGAAGATGCCGGCAGCCAGACCGAACTGGCCGGGCGACAGCCCAAGGTCTTTGTTCATCGTCAAGGCGGCGAAGCCAAGACTGGTCCGATCGAGGTAGTTGAACAAATAGGCGATCGTCAGCAGCGGCACGAAACGGAGCGCGGCTTTCCGGGTGGCGCTTTGCAGCACAGCCTCGGGCCCCGATAAGGTTGAAACAAGATCGCCTGGGACGCTCGGCGCTGAGAGTGCCATCTCCCGTTTCCTTCCCCGTTATGATTTTTCGTTTTAAATTCCGCCGACCCGTCGCGACGTAGCATCGGCAAGAACAAGCCATTCGCAGATAATGCGACAGAATGCCATCCGGCGAGCGCAGCTAAAGAACATCAGCCGGCGGAGCACAGCCCAACAACCGGTTGCCTTCGGGAGACAAAAAAATGATACCAATCAGGAACGGGCGCGGCTCCGGCCGGTCCAATCATGGCGTCGTTCGTCGTGCCGCAACGCTATGAAAATGCTGGGCTATTGATATATTGGTCGGAGTGGCAGGATTCGAACCTGCGGGCCTTGCGTCCCGAACCCTATTACTGCACCGCATATGGCTGAAAAGTCTAGCTTTTTGGCTCTATTCGCACTCGAATAACCCCGATCGGTCTCGACGTAGCCGGGGTTTTGCCGGGGTTGGCTCTCCAGAGACTGGATTGGTCTCAACCAAAGATTTTTCAGTTGGTTGCGGGGACACGCAACATCCGATTCTTGCAATTGGTCGAGAGATGTATTCCGAAGCTGGCGGCATAGTGCCAACGTGTTAGCCCCCTAAAGGCAAGATTCAGGATCATAGGACTTAAGTATTGTTCAATCCGATCGATAGGCTTTCTCATCTTCGCGACCGCGATGCCGGTTGTAGGTCCGCTTTGCGCCAACACTGGTCGTTCGCAGAAAGCATTACTGGATCCCTCGACGCGGCCCCCTGCACGCGTTGAGGAGTGGCTGATCCCATATCGGTCATCAGGCAAGCGCGTTTGCGCAGCGACAACCTATGACCGGCATTCGCCGCCTTAGCCGATACGGATACGATAATTGAGAGATCGTTTTGCAGCAGGAGCGAGATGCATCACACCGGGTTTGTCGACAAACTCGCCATCGAACGTCTGCGGGCTGGCGTACCCATGCCAGGGCTCGATGCAGAGAAACGGAGCACCTGCGGGCTTCGACCACACTCCGAGCTCACGAAACCCTTCCCAGCAAATCTCGATCGATGGACCGCGAGCGGCCGCGTAGCGAACCGAATTGCTCGCGGGCCGATCCAGGATGATCGCATCTTCATCGAACAGTCGCTCTGAAAGCGAGAGGATTTTACCTCGAATTGGAGTTGTTTCGGTCTCTGCCCTCAGGAGACCGTCTTTCAATCGCCTAATGGGTAAACGCTCCTCGTTGGAGAACGTAAGCTCATATGCCTCTTTCTCCAATCCGGGAAGCAGCGGCCAATTGAATGCCGGATGTGCGCCAATCGAGGCCGGCAGCATCTCGTCGCCGGTGTTGGTGATTTCAAGCGTCACCTCCAGATCGGCATTTTTCACCGCATAAGTGACCGCCAGCCGAAACGCGAAGGGATAACGGGAGCGGGTAGCCGCACCATCCGTCAGAATCAGCGTGCAGGACGTTGGCCCACGTTCCGTCCAGTCAAAACGAAGATCGCGTGCGAAGCCATGCTGGGTCATCGGATAGATTTTTGCCCGATGCCGCAGTTCGTCGTTCTTGAGCCGGCCCACGATGGGAAACAGCAGGGGAGCATGACGCGGCCACGCCGGTCCGGCCTGCCACAGCAGTTCAAGTCCTTGAGCGTTTTGTAAGGAACATAACTCCGCGCCATCGGCAGCGATTATCGCGGTGATCTCGTCGCTGCGAAGCGAATGGCGTTCTTCGGTCATGTTTCGCCGCGCCAGAAGGCGGTCTGCAACGGAAGTTGGTGTCTGATCATTTCAACGCCACCGATAACCCTGAGCCCGCGCGCGGCCGCAGCCTCCATGAACTCGGTTCTGCGGGCGGCGATGATATCAAAAACGGCGCAATCGCCTGGCAGCTTCGCGGGATTCATCGGGAGTGCGTCCGTTGCATGAAGTCCCAGCGACGTCGCGTTGACGAGCAGGCCCGCGTCGTCAAAACTTTCGTCGAAACTTATCTCTAGACTCGGGAAGCTGTTTCGAAGCCTCAAAGTCAGGGCTTCGACCGGACCCGGCGCCTCGTTGAGGATGCCGATGCGTTTTGCTCCGGCCGCCGCAAGCGCGTGACAGATCGCCCGGCCGGCACCACCGGCGCCGATCACGACAATGCGACGATCGGGATCAAATACGCCTTCGCTGCGTGCTGCGTTCAGAAATCCACCGCCGTCGAAGGATTCCCCGACCAGCTGCCGGTTTGGCTCGATCCGGATGGTATTGACCACGCCTTCGAATTGAGCGGCAGGTCCGACCGCGTCACACAGCGTAAACGCCGCCGGCTTGTGCGGCATGGTGAGGTTGAAGCCGACGACGCTGCTCGATTTCGCCAGAGTGCGCAGCATGTCGGCCAGTTGTTCGGGCGCGACATCAAGCGGCACCATGTGCCAGTCCAGCCCCTGTTCCCGGAAATACGGCGAATAATAGCGCGGTGCCCCGACATGCCCCGCCGGATGGGCGAAGATGAAGACGAACCGCGAAGCGCCGGTCGGAAGCTGCATCCAATCTATCCCTTGACGGCACCGGCAGTCAGCCCGCTCACCAGATAGCGCCGCACCGCGAGAGAAAACACCAGGACCGGCGCCATCACCAGTGACCCCCCGGCGGCGATCTTGCCCCATTCCCAGCCTTCGTAGTTCATGAAGTTGACGACCGCAACGGGGGCGGTGCGCGCATTGGTCCGTGTCAGGATCAGCGCAAAAAAGAAGTCATTCCAGGCGTAAAGAAAACAAAGGATGGCGGTGGCGGCAATGCCGGGTGCAACGATCGGCAGTACAATCTGTATGAAGACGGTGCGGGTTCTCGCGCCGTCGACCAGTGCGGCTTCTTCCAGCGACCGCGGCACCGTTTCAAAGAACGGCTGCATCATCCAGATCACCAGCGGAAGGTTGAAGCTGGTATAGACCAGGACCAGCCCGGCGACGGTATCGAGCAGGCCGATCCAGCGATAGAACAGGAAGAACGGAATGGTGAAAGCGATCGGCGGCGCCATCCGAGTCACGAGGATGGCAAAGCTTAAGGTGTGCTTTCCTCGCCCGACCCGTCGCGACAGCGCGTAAGCCGCGGGAACCCCGAGCAGCAGTGCCAGCGCGGTCGAGAGCGATGCGCTCAGGAGGCTGTTGACGAACGACGCCGAGAACGCGCCGTGCCAAAGCGCTTTGTAGTTTTCCAGCGTCGGCGTAAAGATCAGCGGCGGCGGGAACTGCAAAATCAGATCGTTGGACTTGAAACTCATCTGCAGCAGCCAGAGGAACGGCAAGAGCAGCACGAACAGCACCAGTCCGATCGCGACCTGCCGCGCCAGTCCCGCGGGCCGGCCGGAATGCCGGCTCAAATCATCGCCTCCCGATTGCGACCCATCCACAAGACGGCGAGGCTGAAGACGACGACGAGCAGCAGCATCACGATCGTGACTGCGCTTGAATACCCAATCTCGTTGAAGTCGAACGCCAGCAAATAGGCGTAATAGTTGGTGACCTCGGTAACGCTCCCCGGTCCGCCACCTGTCAGCAGGAAGATGAGCGGGAACGCCTTGACGCTGTCGATCAAACGAAACATCGCCGAGATCACGAGGATAGGTGTGATGAACGGGAGTGTGACGTAATAGAAGATCTGGATAGGGTTGGCGCCGTCCACCAATGCCGCCTCGGAATATTCTTCGGGGAGTGTTTGCAGCGCTGCCAGCACCATCAGGAAGGTGAAGGGCAGCCATTCCCAGGTATCGGCAATGACGATGGCCGTCAGCGCGAAATCGACGCTGGATGTCAGCGACGGCATCGCGACATGCAGCAGGCTGGCCGCGTAGTAGACCGGGCTGATGTCGGGCGTGTAGATCAGCTTCCAGATCACCGCGACGACGATTGGAGGAAGCACCATCGGGATCAGAAAGAAGGTGCGCGCTATCTCGACAAATCGCGCTTGCGTGTGCAGCAACAGTGCCAGCAGCATGCCGAGCAGGACCTGGAACAGCACGCCCCAAAAGGAGAGCTTGGCCTGGACGAGAAGCGAATTGACGAAGCGCGGATCGCCTGGAAGCAGGCGATAATTCCTCAGCGGCGCGGTAAAATTGGTCGAGGAGCCGGGATCGACCAGTTGGAACGGGGTCAGGCTCGTGACCAGCAAATAAAGTGCCGGCAAACCTGCTATCACCAACAGGACGATCAGACTGGGCGCCAGCGCCCAACGATCGAAGCTGCGGCGATCGGCATCGATCAGTCCCCTTCCCGTCAAAGCGCTGTTCCGGAGCGACGAAGATTGGCAATGGCCTGCTCTTGTGCCGCGTTCATGGCGTCGTGGCCCGAAAGCTGGCCTGTCACCACCTGCTCGACGGCCTTGTTGATGACGTCGCCGACGATGGGGAATTCCTTCACGGTTCGATAGGCCATGTAGTTCTCACCCTTGGCCGGCAGTTCGAGAACTTCGAGATAGAGCGCGCCGATATCCTGGCCATTGACCGTATTGAGTTTGCGATACGCCTCGCTCTCTATCACCGATCGGCGGCATACCGAGGAATGGCCGTGCTCTTTCACCAGCCGCATCGAAATTTCCGGACTCAGGGCCCATTTGATGAACTCCCAGGCGGCCTTCTTGTTCTTGGCATTCTTGGGAATGCCGAGACCCTGGCTGTTCGATGCCGGAAAGTCGTGCACCGGGCCGGCAGGCATCCTGACGACACGCGAAGTGTCCTTGACCTTGCTTTCATCGGAGAGAATGATCGGCGTGACCCACGAGCTGGAATGAATGAAGATGTTGGAGCGGCCCATGAGCAGGGATTGACGCGCCTGGTCCTCGGTGTAGGTGAGGACGCCGCGCGGCGCATAGCTCTTCAATAGATTGGCATAGAAATCGACCGCCTGGATCGCTTCCCGTGAGTTCAGCGTCGGCATGATGTCAGCCGGCGGGTTCCTGAAAATATTGCCGCCGAACCCCTGGATGTAGGGCGGCAGGCACCAGTGATGAAGCTGGAAACTGACGATGCCGTTGACATTGTCTGTCCCGTTGATCTCGGCGCAAACCTGCTGCAACTCGGCAAAGGTCTTGGGGATCTTGAGGCCTTTTTTGTCCATCAGATCCATGCGCGACAGGCCCATCAGCATGGCGCCGCCTTCCCACGAATAGCCGAAAGTGGCGCCCTTGGCGTCGCGGTAAGGAACCTGCGCGCCTTCGACAAAATCCTTCGCCTTCCAATCTGCCGGTGTCAGGTTCGGGTCGGAAGTGAATTCATCGAGATTTGCGAGAAGCCCAGCCGCCACCCAGCGCGCCGCGAGAATGAAGGTGACATTGACGAAATCAAAAGCCGAACCCCCGGACGACAATTCGAGATTGGCTTGCTGGTTGTAGACGGGAAACGCCGAGAGCTGGAGGTCGACCTTCATGCCGGTCTCTTGCTCGAACTCCGGAAAGTAATTCTGAAGCAGCGTAAAGAACCGGTGCTGGAAGGAAGCGCCATGCAGCGTGACCCCGGCGAAGGGCTTTGATTGCGCGATCGCAGGTAACGGAAACGCCGCAGTGCCCAAGGTAGCTGCGCCTGTCTGCAGCAGTTTTCGGCGGCTGACTCTGACGATTGACTTGCCTTGGATCATGGCGCCCTCCCCGGCATTTTTGGCTAATATGACCGACATAAAATTCCCTGTCAAAGGGGCTGGTTTCCCCACGCTCGCCTCCTTGCACGATGTATTTGACATCGCGCCGCAATAAAGCAGACAATATTCTCACCAAGTCGGGGACCCCAGTTGCGAAAAGATAACGAACTGCGCCAATCCAACACCCATGTCGCCCGCGAGATTGCAAAGTTGATCGTGACGGGCGTGTGGCATGAGGGCTGGACGCTGCCGCGGGAAATCGAGCTTGCCTCGCAATTTGACGTCAGTCGCACTTCGATTCGGGAGTCGCTATCGATTCTTAAAGCCAAGGGCTTGATCGCGGCCCGCCAAAAAGCGGGCACGCATGTCCGCGACCGCGTCAACTGGAACATGCTGGACGCCGAACTTCTAGAATGGACTTGGGCCCAGCGTCCGATCGAGAACTTTGCACAACAATTGCTGCAGGTGCGCCGGATCGTCGAGCCGGAAGCGTGCGCGATTTGCGCGGAGCGCGCCTCCGATGCCGACCTGGCGCGCCTCGAGCGGGCTTATCGCGACATGGACGCGGCCGGAATGGATAGCCAGGCTTATTCCGAACCGGACCTTCGATTTCACCGCGGCATTCTCACAGCGACCGGCAACGATTTCCTGGTCGCTTTCGGCGCAACGGTCGAAGCGGCACTTCGCATGTCATTCGATCTTTCGACGCTGAACCCCGGCGCGCCTCGCAAGAGCCTGCCTTATCACCGCGCGATCCTCGACGAGATATGGGCCAGTAATCCCGACGGCGCCCGCCGTGCCATGCACAGGCTGATGGACCTCACCGAGCGGAATATTGCGTCCGCCTTGTCTCGCCGCAATGCGAATAAACTGACACATAACCGCTAAAGTAGATGCATCACGTATCGCGGGATAGGCAAGTCAGAGTTTATCCGACGGCGTATTCTCGCCATAACGGCGCAGCGCCTCGCTCGAGCAATCGAGTGCTCCCGCATCGAGCTCTCGCTGCACGCCCGCGAAGAATGCATCGAACGAAATTCGTTCCGACATGTGGGCCATTTGATTGAAGAAATGCCAGGCAAGCGGGCTCCGCTATTCAAAACGGCTCGACTATGGCCCTAAAGATATAGCCAACGCCGCGCTCCGTCTCAATTACACGTGGCGCATTCGGGTCGATCTCGAGCTTGCGTCGCAAACGCAAGACTTGGACATCGATGCTTCGGTCGAAAATGTCCTCGCGGACTCGTGTTGCTTGGAGAAGCATCTCTCGCCTGAGCGGCCGTTGTGGCGCTTTGAGAAACGCAAGCAGCAAGGCGTATTCGCTTTTGGTCAGCAAGACCGGCGCGCCGTGCGGATTGACGAGGCGGCGGGTGCGGCGTTCAAGCGACCAGCCGTTAAACCGGTACCCGCCCCTCTCCGGGTCGCGGGCTCGCGCTGCGCGGCCCATTTCGTGCCGCCGCAAGATGGCGCGGACGCGCGCCAGCAATTCCCTGAGGCTGAACGGCTTTGCTAAGTAGTCGTCCGCACCGAGTTCGAGACCCACAATGCGGTCCACCTCCTCTCGGCTGTGGCCTGTCATGATGATGATAGGAACGTGTGAATGGGACCGGATCTCTTTCAAGATGTCCAGGCCGTCCTCTTGGCCGAGCCGCAGATCGAGAAGGATCAGGCTAGGATGCGCCTTTTCGAGGTGGCGGCTCAAGTCCTGCCGGGACGACACGGAAGCCGCCGGCACATTGTGTTCCTCCAAATAATTGGTGATCGTCTGCCGCACCATCGCGTCGTCATCGACTACAAGAATGTGGCCCACCTCGCCGGGCTCGCCGAGCATTCCTCCGCTCCTAATTTCGATAGCTGACCCTTTGCCAGCGTAAGGACTCGGACAACCGAATGCAGTTTGAACAAACATTCGGCTGTCCTTGGATCATGGCATTTGTCGGTAATTGGACTGAATTATGGATTTCAAAATTCAGCCCGTGCCGCTTTGAGAGCATCGCTCCAGCGCGGCGCAACGTCGACGTCGCGGCACTGCCTACGACAAGGCACCCACGTTTGCCTTCGACGCCCTGGTATCAGCTTTTCGCCGTTCTTAAGTCCTAGACGCGTTACGATCGTAACGAAGTTTTTCTGCGTATGGCACTGTGTCGCCACACGGTGCCTACATCATCCGTGACGGATGGCGCAGAGTTTTGTGATCGGATAGATCAGTCCGGAACGACGCTAATCCGACGCTCGTATCACGGCCATCAGGATGATGGTCAAGCGTATCACCGGTAGCGCTTCGGCGTCGATCGAGACAGGTTCAGCATCGTTCCCCCGACGGGCGAAC
>WNFJ01009149.1_pt1 | contig 10336 bp, 5 predicted proteins | sample 5400461 | NCBI WGS metagenome assembly WNFJ01 (sample SAMN13153349, study PRJNA577476) | soil metagenome | isolation source: 115 cm saprolite on Douglas fir-dominated hillslope | place: USA:California | collected 2013-09-17
CGTGCCGGTGAGAAAGCGCAGCAGCGTGCCGAGGTCGAGCACGCGCGTCAGCGTGGTGCTGGCCGCGCGGACCGTGCGCCGGAAGTTCGCCTGGGTGCGGTAGACGTAGCGGTCGAGGATGCGGCCCGCGAAGTCGCGCGTGACCGGGATGAGGAGGCTCACGACCGCGACCGCGGCGAGCACGACGGCCAGCTCGTGCGGCTCGAGGTGCAGCGAGAGACGCGGCCACGCCACGGTGATGATGGCCGCCACCGGCAGCAGCGACACCAGGATCGCGGCGGCGAGCGTGAGCCCGCGGTGGACGACGAGGCGCAGGTCCATCAGGCGATGGCGAATGATCGCGTGCGCGACGAGGGCGATGAGGATCACGCCGAAATAGGGGCCGATCCAGCTGTACGGCGATCGGCCCGTCACGAGAGGGGTCAAAAGGTTGACAGTGATGGGTACGGGTCCGGTCAAGAGGACTGCGACAACCAAGTAATGCAGTTGGATTCGCCGTTGGCCGCGCGCTTGACGCCACTTTAAGAAACACAGAGCGAATGCGGTGCTCCAAACGGTGATGAAATATGCGGCGAACGCTGGAAAGAGAGGACCGGATCCTCTGATAATACCCTCGTCTGTCCAGTGGGGGCTGTAGACGATCAGAGGCGTCCCCAACGACATGACACAGAAGGCCAGGCCCACGAACAGAATCATGCGCACCCAAGATGATGGTGGCCACCGACTGGGCGCTGGGTATGAATACGCGAAGCCCAAGAGGCTGGCCGGGATGAGACTAGCGCTCGCAAACGTGAATCTACTCCAGAGCTCGAGATGAGTGCCGCTATATAATGCCGCGACACCTGTAATCCATCCGGCGCCCGACAGTGCGAAGGCCGCAAACCATCGATTGACTAGATGGTCCGGGCGCGCACGCCAAACGAATGTTGCGAGCGCGGTCAATGCGACTGCTAGGAGAAGCAGAGACGCATGCATCATGCGGATGCTGTTCCTGGAGAGATGCAGGCGAACTCCACCTTGGCAATTGTCCCGCCGTATGGAACACGAGGTAGAAGTGCCAGTCGAGCGTGATGAAAGTCGGCGATTTCTCGGCAAATGGACAAGCCAAGACCGGAACCAGATGGTTTTGTAGTGAAGAAGGGCTCGAAAACCTTTGTTCTAATCGGCGGATCAATTCCTGCGCCTTCGTCAACTATGCTGACGACGACGTGATCGAGCGCCATGCGGCTGGAAACATGCTCTACCTCGATAGTGACCGTACCGCCATTCGGCATGGCTTCGATCGCGTTCCTAAGGAGGTTGACGAACAATTGGACTAGTTGGCTTTGGTCGCCGAGAATCCTGGGCAGATCCTCCGGGCACTGGAGCGCCAGCTTGACGTGTTGCTCTTTGGCCGCGGGGGAATGGATTGCGACAATGTCGTTAAGAAGGGGCGGCAGAGCGACGGCACTCAGTTTGCCCCCCTCGCTCGGTGCCATGAGCCGGAGTCGATCAGCAAGACGGACGATCCTGTCCACTTCGATCGGGAGCAGCCGAACCGCGGTATCTCTGTATTCTGGATCGTTGAAGCGATCGGGAAGCATTGCGATGAAGTTTGAAATCGCGGCCAGTGGGTTTCGGATCTCATGTGCGATGCCCGCGTAGAAGCGCGCCATGATCGCAAAGTGCTCGATCTGGCGCTGGTTCCGCTCTAGAGCTTTAACGGTTGACAGATCGGTTACGACCGCTAGTGCCCCGGCTGGTCGCCTCTCGTCGTCGTGCAGAACAGCCGTCGAAAGGATCATATGCAGCACGCCGTGCGAGTCATGATCGATGGCGACTTCAACATCCCGCGGCTGCCATGAACCGGTGATCGCCAGGGTAAGGGCCCAACCAATTTCTGATGGGAGTGTGGCGAGGAAGGCCCCGCGACTGCCCTCGCCTAGACCGAGCAACGTCTTGGATGCCGGATTGAAGCTAGTAATCTTGCCGGCTATATCGATGGCGACGACGGCCGAATCCAAAGATTCCAGAAGACGGTCTGAGTACTCAAGCATTTGAATTCGCTGTCTGTACAGCAGGGCGTTCTCGAGGGCTATCGAAGCGAGTTCCGCAAGAGATTCTATGAAGACTAGATCACCCTGGAAGTAAGCATCTCCACTTCTGCGAGGTCCGAGCAGGACGGCACCGAGCAGATGCCCTCTGCGGCTGAGGGTTACGACTACTTCTACTCCACCAGCTCGTAACACCTCATGAGCTGCAGAGCCAAAGCCGCTTTCGCGGGCGGGATTGACAACGAGAACTGTTGGGCTTGACTGGTCAGTCATTAAGCCGGAGAGAGTTGAGAAATCGACATGTGCTGGCAGATCTGTTGAGAGCTGCTCGAGGGCCTCATCCTCGGAGGGCCGCACGAGCATCGCAAACGACTCTGGCACGAAAATCTTCGTCAGAATCTCGCGCAATTCAGCGGACAGCTCTCGCGGCTGCATCAGTCGATTCAGTTGACGGGTAGCGTCGCGTAGAGCTACGGCATAGTCAGCACGACCACGATACAGATACGGGTCGATTACATTACTGAGGAATCGTTGAGCTGGACTTGAAAGCAGGGCGAGAACAACTATCGCGATGATGAAGAAGTCCGCGCTGACCATCGGTGATTCTGTTCGCCACTCCGGGACGATCAGGTGGGTCACACCAATGATCAAGGCTGAGGCAGCCACTATGGCCAGAGCGTAAGCGAGTCCGCGATTTATGAAGAGTCGCAAGTCCATCAATCGGTGCCGGATGATTGCGTGACCGACTAGCGCGACGAGTGGTAGTGCGAAGTAGGGGCCCATCCAGCTGTAAACCGAACGTCCTGTCACAATCGGGATCATAAGATTAGTGGTGATGCCGCCAGCGCTAAGGATGAGTAGACCTGTGCCAAGGTGCTGGAGTTGCGCTCTGGCCAACCCACGAGCTTGGCGCCACTTGCGTATGAAGGCGCCGAGCGCGATGACGAGGCAACTGAGGAAGTAGACGGTGAAGACCGGAAACATGAGCCCCGACCTGCGCTGAATTCCCTCAGGGGTGAGCGAGATGTCATACGCGATCAGTCGAGTCATCATCGAAAGAGCCGCTAGTCCGATGCCCACGGACAGCGTCGTCCAGAGAAATCTTGAGGTGGGCCATGGGCTGGTAACGGGGAATACACGCGAGAACGCGAAAAAGGTCGCCGGCATCATACAGGCACTTGCAAAGGTAAGACGACCCCAGAACTCGGTATGCGAACCGCTTTCGACCCCGCCGATGCCGAGGATCCAGCCGGTAATCGTGAAAGTGAGGATTGCAAACCAGCGATTGACAGGACTATCGGCGCGAGCCCTCCAAACATAGACGGCCAAGACTCCGAGCACGACCGCGAGAGACACGAGAGAGACTGAGCGCACGCCCTTTAGTTCGGAGGGCCCAGAACGATGGCGGCATGCGAACCGCCGATACTCTGAGCATGGATGAGAGCAGTTCGCAGGCGGATAGCGCGGGAGACGTTGGGAACGTAATCGAGGTCGCACGCCGGATCTGGGACGGTGTAGTTGATCGTTGGTGGCACGATGCTGTCACGGATCGCAAGGCAAGAGGCCACAATCTGCATTGCTCCACTGGCTGCCAAAGCCTGGCCGCACATAGACTTGATCGAAGAAACCGGCACGCACCAAGCTCGTTTGCCGAGGGCGCGCTTTATTCCTGCAGTTTCTGCGGCATCGTAATCGACTAGAGCGTTTCCGTGAGCACAGACGAAGTCAATGTCTTCGGCCGAAAGCTGAGCGTGTCGGATTGCCGCTTCCATCGCGCGGGCTGCATATTCGCCGGTCGCGTCGACGTTCCGCATATGTGCCCCTTCCGTGACGCTGCCGACTCCGAGGATGCGCGCGTAGATCGGTGCTCCTCTCGCTCTTGCTGAACTCTCATCTTCGACAACGATGATTGCCGCGCCCTCCGCGAGGACCAAGCCACTTCTGAGCTTGTCGAACGGTCGGCTCGCCTCGGCTGGTCGCCCAGACCAACTAGACAGTGCTCCAAGGGCACGGAACGCTTCAATGGAGGCCGCAGAGAGCGGCGTTTCCGTGGCCCCCGCTAGGACCGCGGCAGCGTCGCCGCGTTCGATCTTTTCAGCCGCCCACGCGACCGCATCCAGGCCCGCGACGCAGGCAGTCGCAATGCTGGCCGTTTGCCCGCGCGCTCCGACACTGATAGCCAAGTGGCTCGTCGCCGCATGTCCCGGATACTCGAGAACTGTCCAGGGACGCATGTCTTCGCCATGAAGGAAGGAGAGAAAATTTGAGTGCTCGACGTCCACGAGGCCGCTCATCGAGGTTCCCATCGAGACCATGAAGCGTTCGGCTGGTAACGCCGAGAGATCAAGGCGACTGTCCTTCAGGGCCATCTTCCCGGCCGCGATCGCGAACTGACTGAAGCGCCCCGCGACCTTTATGATTGAAAGCGGCATCCAGTCACGGGCGTTGAAATCGCGAACCTCGCCGACCATCTGGCATTCCCGGGGAAGCTTCGACGCGTCAAACAGCGTCGGCGTGCGGATACCCGATTTGCCCGCCTTCGCGGCGGCCCAGAACTTGTCGACGCCGACGCCGATAGGGGAGAGGATACCGAGCCCCGTGATGACGGGTTGGCGCTTCATTCGACGGGACTCCCCCCGGCAGCGCCGGTTGTCGTTTGCTCCACAGAACCCGGCGCTTACGTTAACAAGAGACCGGCCAAACGGCCAAGTTATACCCTCGGAGGCTGGTAGAATAGGCGAACCGACCACCCATGTCCAGGCCGCCGCTCAGCCGCCGTCGATTCCTCACCCTGCCCCTCGCGCTCCTGCTCGCCCCGGCGGCCCTGCCGTGGGACCGGGCTCGGGCGGCGCCGGACTCGCGACGGGGCACTTACGCCGTGGACGTCGGGATCCTCTACGGGATGCTCGGCTACCACCTGGAGGGGACGCTCAGCGAGACAGTGGATCGGGCTGCGGGCTCCTACGAGGTGAAGATCGCGGGCGAGGGGGACGGTATCGCCAACCGTATCGAGTCGAGCGGGGTCCTCCTGAACGGGCGGTGGGCGCCGCAGGAGTCGCACTCCTTCTTCAGCGTGAAGGGGCGCAAGTCGCGCTCGGACATCGCCTACGACTGGACGCGTCGCACGATCGCGTACCACTTCAGGGGCGAGACCTTCTTCCTCCGGAAGTTGAGAGTGGCGGACGACGTCGTGCCGGTGCCGGAGGAGCTGCACGTGGACGACTCGCTGAGCGCGATGCTCAACTACGCCGACGCACGCTGGTTGCCGCAGGAAGACGGCACCTACCGGACGCACGTCGTCCGCCGCAAGAAGGCGGATGACGAGGGGCCAGACGACGCCCAGAGCGCCTACCGCGCCGAGCTAGTGCCCATCACGCTGAAGGTTGCGTTCGACGCCGCGTCGGGAAAGCGGACGGCGCTGTTCGACCTGACCGGCTTTTCCTCCTGGGCTCGGCGGGACCAGCCCGGGCGGATCACGTTCGGCTACGACAAGCGCCCCGAGCTCCTGACCCTTGGCATGATGCTCGGGACGAGCGTCAAGGTCGAGCTGCGGTCCCCCGCGCCCCAGCCCTCCTAGCTAGATGCACGATCTCGTCACTCTGGGCGAGGTGCTCCTACGCCTCGCCATCCCGTCACCCGCTCGCGTCGAGACCGCGCACCGGCTCGATGTGCAGATCGGCGGTGCCGAGGCGAACGTGGCGGCTGCGTGCGCGCGGCTCGGCCTCAGGGTCGCCTGGATCTCATCGCTGCCGGCGAACCCCTGGGGCGAGCGCGTCCGGCGCGAGCTCGCGGGTCACGGGGTGGACTGCGCCTTCGTCCACATGCGCGAGAACGCCCGCCTGGGCCTCTACTTCCTCGAGTACGGCGTGCCGCCGCGGCCCGTGCGCGTTCTCTACGACCGCCGCGACTCCGCCTTCGCCCGCATGGCGGAGGCCGAGGTGGACTGGGAGCCGGTGCGCCGCGCGGGGCTCGTCCACCTGACCGGCATCACGCCGGCGCTCGGCGACGGCCCGCGCGCCCTCGTCCGGCGCGCGATGCGCGAGGCGCGCGCGTTCTCGTTCGACGTGAACTATCGCGCGAGCCTCTGGGGGCTCGCCGACGCGCGCCGGTTCCTCGACGAGGTGCTGCCCGAGGTGCGCTATCTCTTTCTCGGCGACGGCGAGGCGCGCGCGATCTTCAACCTCACCGGCACCGTCGAGCAGATGCTCGAGGCGCTGGCCCGGCTCGCGCCAAAGGCGACGGTGAGCCTGCAGCAGGGCGAGGCGGGCTCGACGGTGCTCGACAGCCAGCGCTTCTACCGGCCGCGCCACCGGTTCAGCGTGCAGATGGTGGATCCGATCGGCGCCGGCGACGCGTACGTCGCGGGCTTCCTCTGGGCGGTGCTCGGCAAGCGCGAGCTCCAGGAGGCCGTCGAGGTCGGGAACGCCGTCGCCGCGCTCAAGTGCTCCATGTGGGGGGACATCGCGCTCGTGACGCCGCGAGACGTCGAGGAGCTGCTGGCCGGCGGGCCCGACGTCCGACGGTGATGCTGCTATAGTCGAAGCGGTATGGCGGGGGATCGCGTCCTCGACGGCCTCAACGACGCGCAGCGCGAGGCCGTCACCCACGACGCTGGTCCCCTCCTGATCATCGCCGGTGCCGGCACCGGCAAGACCACCGTCATCACCCGCCGGATCGCCTGGCTCATCGCGCAGAAGAAGGCGCGCCCCGAAGAGATCCTCGCGCTCACGTTCACCGACAAGGCCGCCGCCGAGATGGAGGAGCGCGTCGATCAGCTCGTGCCCTACGGCTATGCCGACGTCGAGATCGCGACGTTCCACGCCTTCGGCGACCGGCTCCTGCGCGAGCACGCGCTCGAGCTGGGGCTGCAGCCCGACTTCCGTGTGCTCAACCGCGCCGAACAGGTCATCTTCATCCGCGACCGGCTCTTCCAGTTCCCGCTCGAGCGCTACCGGCCCCTCGGCGACCCGACGCGGCACATCCAGGCGCTGATCACGCTCGTCAGCCGCCTGAAGGACGAGGACATCCCGCCCGACGAGTACGCGGCGCACGCCGAGCGCCTCGGCGCGCTCGCGGCCGCGGCGCCCGGGGACGCGGAGCTCGCCGCGCGGGCGGCGCAGCACGGGGAGCTCGCGCGCACGTACGCGAAGTACCAGGAGCTCATGGCCGCGAGCGGCGCGATCGACTTCGGCGACCAGATCGTGCTGGCCCTCCGGCTCTTGCGCGTGCGGTCCCACGTGCTCGGCGGCCTCCAGCGCCGCTTCAAGTACGTGCTCGTGGACGAGTTCCAGGACACGAACTGGGCCCAGTTCGAGGTCGTGAAGCTCCTGACCGCGCGCCACGCGCACGTCGCGGCCGTCGGCGACGACAACCAGGCGATCTACCGCTGGCGGGGCGCGGCGGTGTCGAACTTCCGGAGCTTCCTCCGGCACTTCCCGCCGGCGCGCGTCGTCGTCCTCACGGAGAACTACCGCTCGCACCACCGGATCCTCGACGCGGCGTACCGCCTGATCGTGAACAATCCCGACCGGCTCGAGGAGAGCGAGGAGGGCCGGCGGTACGGGGTCACCAAGAAGCTCGCCGCCGTGCGGCAGCCCGACGGCCCCGAGCCGCAGCCCCTCCACTACGAGACCGCGAGCCAGGAGGCCGACGCGGTGGCGCAGCTGATCCGCGAGCGCGTCGAGGCGCGCGCGTGGACGTACGACGACGTCGCCGTCCTGGTGCGCTCGAACGGCGACGCCGACCAGTTCCTGCGCTCGTTCAACCTCCGCGGCGTCCCGTGGACCTTCTCGGGCAACGCGGGGCTCTACGGCCGGCCGGAGATCCGCCTGCTCATCGCGTTCCTCCGCGCCGTGGCGCATCCCGACGACTCGGTGAGCGTTCACTACCTCGCGCTGTCGGACATCTACCAGGTGCCGATCGTGGACGTCACGCGCTGCTCCACCTACGCCGACCGCCGCCACCGCTGGCTCTTCGACGTGTTCCGGCGCGCGGACGAGATCCGCGAGATCCGCGACGAGCTGGAGGAGGAGGGACGCGCGGCGATCCGGCGGCTCGTGGCGGACCTCACGCGCTACATGGAGCTCGCGCGCGAGATGCCGACCGGCGAGGTCCTCTACCAGTTCCTCGTGGACTCGGGCTGGCTCGCGCGGATGTCCAAGGCGGCGACCGCGCGCGACGAGGCGGAGGTGCAGAACATCTCGAAGTTCTTCCGCCGGGTCCAGGACGCCTCGAAAGCGCTCCGCTACGACAACCTGCGCGAGTTCGTGAACCACCTGGACGCGCTGATCGACGCCGGGGAGGACCCGGCCGTCGCCGAGGCGGACGTCGAGACGCCGGCCGTGCGCGTGCTCACGGTCCACAAGGCGAAGGGACTCGAGTTCCCCGTGGTCTTCCTCGTCGCCCTCGTGCAGGACAAGTTCCCGCTGCGCGGCCGCCGGGAGGCGCTCGAGGTGCCCGTCGAGCTGATCCGGGAGACGCTGCCGGCGGGCGACTTCCAGCGGCAGGAGGAGCGACGGCTCTTCTACGTCGGGATGACGCGCGCGAAGCGCGAGCTCTACCTGACGAGCGCGCGCGACTACGGCGGCGCGCGGCAGCGCAAGGTGAGCCAGTTCGTTCTGGAGGCGCTCGACCTGCCGAAGGACGCCGCGCGCCCGTTCAAGGCGAAGGCGGTCGAGGAGATCCAGCTGTTCGCGCCGCCCGCCGCGCCCGATGACGCGACGCTGGCGCCGATCCCGCCGGACCAGGAGCTCCTGATCAGCCACAAGCAGGTGGACGACTACCAGACGTGCCCGCTCAAGTACCGCTACATCCATCTCCTGCGCGTCCCGATCCTGCGGCACCACCCGGTCGTCTACGGCAGCACGATCCACAAGGTCGTCGAGTACTACCTCCTGCGCCGCGCCGCGGGCAACTACACCTCGCTCGAGGACCTCCTGGCCGTCTACGAGCGCGAGTGGGACAACCAGGGCTTCCTCACGTGGGAGCACGAGGAGGCGCGCAAGGCGGCGGGCCGGCGCGCGCTCACGCGCTTCTGGCACGAGGAGGAGGCGGCGGGGCAGAAGCCCACGTACGTCGAGAAGGAGTTCGGGTTCACGCTCGGCGCCGACCGCGTGCGCGGCCGCTTCGACCGCGTGGACCAGGACCTGTTCGGCGCCACGATCATCGACTACAAGACCGGCGACGTCGCGACGCAGGCGGTGGCCGACCGCCGCGCGGCGGCGAGCCTCCAGCTCAAGATCTACGCGCTGGCCCGGCGCGAGATGACGGGGGCCCTCCCCGGACGCGTGCAGCTCCGCTTCCTCGAGGCGAACCTGGTGGGCCGGCACGCGCCCGACGCGGAGGACGCGGACGAGGCGATCGAGTAGGTGAAGGCCGCGGCCGCCGGGATCCGGGCGCGCGCGTTCGCGGCGACGCCCTCGTACAACGCGTGCCGCTTCTGCGCCTACAACCAGATCTGCCCGTTCACGGCGACGCGGGAGTAGGTGCGCCGCGCGGAGGGCTGTGAAAGATTTCTTGCAGGGCGGCCTGAGCTTTGAAAGAATTAGCCGTGAATTTTCAAAAGGTGGGCCTCATTTGAAGGCCGGCTTACAAAGCTCCGAGACGCCGCCATGAATGCCGCCGACTTCCGGGCTCCAGAGGCCGGGCGGGTGGTCCGCGCGCGCGGCGGTTACGACGCGTTCGTCCCGGCGCCGCTGCCGCCCAAACTGGCCTACGACGACGAGCTCGTCCTCGCCCTCTCCCGGGCGGACGCGGCGTTGAGCGAGCTGTCGGGTCTCGGACGGCACCTGCCCAACCCCCATCTCCTCATCGCGCCCTATGTCCGGCGGGAAGCCGTGCTGTCCTCACGGATCGAGGGCACGACGACGACCCTGGCGGAGCTGTTGCTCGAAGAGGTCGCGGAGGGCGCGGCGCGGCGCGACCCGGCCGACGTCCGGGAAGTTCGCAATTACGTGACGGCGCTGGAATACGGCGTCACCCGGCTCCGGACCTTACCCTTGTCGCTCCGGCTCGTCCTCGAGCTGCACGCGCGGCTCATGAAAGGGGTGCGCGGCGAGCACGCGACCCCGGGAGAGTTCCGACGCACGCAGAACTGGATCGGCGTCCCGCGGAGCACGCTGGAAAGCGCCATCTACGTGCCGCCGCCCCCGGAATTCATGATGGAGGCGCTCGAGGCGTGGGAGCGTTTCCTCCACGAGCGCGGCCGCGTGCCCGACCTCGTCCAGTGCGCGCTCATGCACGAGCAGTTCGAGGCGATCCATCCGTTCCTCGACGGGAACGGCCGGGTGGGACGGCTCCTGATC
>WNFJ01188806.1_pt1 | contig 10336 bp, 10 predicted proteins | sample 5400461 | NCBI WGS metagenome assembly WNFJ01 (sample SAMN13153349, study PRJNA577476) | soil metagenome | isolation source: 115 cm saprolite on Douglas fir-dominated hillslope | place: USA:California | collected 2013-09-17
GACACGTCCCATTTGGGTTGCAGCTCGGCTCCGGCAATGAACTGGTACTCCTCCATTTCGCGTTTGGCGGCTTCCCAGAGAGACAGTTTTTCGACCATGATGATCCTCGACACAGGTAGTGAATTCAGGCTCGCTAAGCTTGCGAGCCCACGGCAACCAAACTGGAGAGGTTCTGGCGGGTCGCGCCGGAAAAGCAGACCCCTCCCGAAATCAGATCGCGTGCATCAAGATAATTCCATGCAACATTGATTTATATCGAATGATGAGCTGTAGTATTAAATAAGTCAAGGAACCTAGGGAATACCCTGGTGAATGGCGCGTGAGCAACGGTCTTACTGCGACCAGGAGGTCATGCTCGGGGAGAAATTCGGAGGCCTGTTGCCATCGGAGGCAAGGCGCAAGAGGCAGGTCGAGGAAGAAAGCGCGAAGCCCACGCGGCTCGTGGCGGACTTCGCGCTGGACAACGCCATCGTTTGTGGGCCTTATCGAACTGCAGCAGTGAATGTTGTTCGTTTGTGACTCGTTTTTAGCGATTAGCGCTCGAACACGGCCTTCAGCTTCTGCGGCGGGAGCGCGGAGGTCAGGTCGGCATCCGGCGGAGCGGTCGGATCGCACTTCGGATCGAGGCCCTTGGCACTATCGGCGTAGGCAAAGGGCAGAATCGACGGCGACTCCTTGTTTACCGTGCCCTGATAGGCCGCTACACCCTGCCGCACGGCAAAGCGAACGTAAGTCGTCGTGCCGTCGAGCGTGTAATAGGGGTAGGGCTTGCCCGACTGCTTCGCCGATATATAGTGGCAATTCACCTGGTTGTCGCTTGCAATCGTCGCGATGGCGGGGACAGGCAGGTGAGCCTGCTCGAATGCCTTTACGGCGGCCAGCGCAGTTTCGCCGCCATCCGTCACGAGGGCGTCAATCTTCGGGTACTGCGCGATGAGGCCGACGGTGGCCTTCTGGGCGTCGACGGGATTCCAGTTCGTCACGATGTACTGCTCATTGAGCAACTTCAGATCCGGGTATTTCTTGAGTCCGCCTCTCAGACCGTCCATGAAGTTTTGCGAGGTGGTCGCTCCGGGCGATCCACCCATGAACACGACATTTCCCTTCTTCAGCGTGGTTCCGAGCCAGTCGGCCCACAGGACACCGATCTGCTGCGTATCACCCACCACGTTGACGACATAGTCACGGCCCGGTGTGCCCGCCATTTGAGCCGAGTACGGGACGACCGCGACGCCCGCCTTCATGGCCGCGCGCATCGCGGGAAGCTGCACCGCGCCGAAGTCAGGAAGCAGGATGAGGACGTTGATGCCCTGCGCGACCATGCTGTTGATGTCGGAATTCGCCTTCTGCGGATCGCCATTGGCATTGCTGTAGATGACCCGCGTGACGTTCTTGCACCGACTGAGCTCGTCCTTGACTTCGGCGAGGCCGGTCTTGCGCCACGTATTGCCGCCGTAGCCGTCCGACACACCGACGATCATCGGCTTCGTGCCGCACATCGGCGTGATGTCGCCTTGATGGTTCGTGATGGAATCTCCCGCCGCGTGGGCAGGGGTACAGATCAAACCCGTGGCAAGAAGCAGGCTGGCGCTTACTTGCGTAATCGAGACGAGCATCTTCCCTCGCCAGAATTGAAGATCGCGCCGATTCTTGAGGCCGCACTGATGAGCGGGCATAGTCTTTTGCGCAACGAGCGGACTTTGCGGTTTTTGCACTGCAGCTTGCGATGCGCGAAGCTTGAAGAACATGGTGATCCTCGCCGTGGGTGATGGATAAGTAATGGAAATGGGTTGATCAGGAAAATGGAACTTCCTGTGGCGGTATTGGTATGTGATGCTAAATGAAACAGTGTGTTGTAGGATCGATTCATATCGAATAATGTGTCTCGGGATGAGTGAAGTCAAGCACCCTGGGGAAAGTCCCTGGCAAGGGCGCACGTGAACGTGACGGGTGCGGCCGAATGCGCTTCGCGTGCAGTGGTGAGGAAGGGGCGAGTGCTGCGCACCCGCCCGCAGGTTGAAAATGAGAGAGGACAGAGGAGGCGGGATTCCGGATAGTCTGATCTGCCACTTCCGTCAGCGGAATGATCGGAATCCCGTCGGAGAAATGTGCCGCTGCATCGGCACTGCCGCGCTGCGGCCAGTACCGACGCAGCGGCGGAGAACACGGTACAAACGCGTTCTCAGAAATGCACGAAAGTTTGCTCGTACGGGGTCACTAGCGAAGAGGTCCAGTCGAGTCGTTGTCAGGGCACCCGACTGGCCTGCGACACAAACTTGGTGACGAGGTAGCCATCGAACGTCTCGATGCCTCCTTCACTGCCCATGCCGCTCTCCTTCACGCCGCCTAACGGCGTTTCGGCCAGTGCCAGGCCGAAATGGTTGATGCCAACCATTCCAGCCTCGATACGGCCAGCAACGTATTCGGCGGTCGCGATCGAATTGGTGAACACGTAGGAAGCCAGGCCGTATGGCAGCGCGTTGGCACGTGACAACGCCTCTTCAGTGCTACTGAATGTCGTTATCGGCACAACGGGTCCGAATGGTTCCTCGACCATCAGGCGCGCGTCGTCGGGCACGCCGGTGAGGATGGTCGGGGGGAAGAAGTAACCTGTTTCAGCCAGACGGCTGCCACCACACACCAGCGATGCGCCGCGCTCCCGCGCGTCCGTCACCAGGGCCTGCATTGCGTCGATGCGTCGCTCGTGGGCCAGCGGTCCCATCTGGGTCTGCGGATCAAGGCCGTCTCCAACCCGTAGCGGTGCGTATTCGGCTGCGAAGGTATCCACGAAACGCTCATAGGCTTTTTCGTGCACGAAGAAGCGGCTCGGTGCCATGCAGACCTGACCGGCATTGCGTGTCTTGGTGCGCGCCAGAAAGCGCGCTGCCTGTTCTACGTCAGAATCGTCGAACACCAGCACCGGCGAGTGACCCCCTAGTTCCATCGTCATGCGCTTCATCTGCGCGCCGGCCATCGACGCCAGCTGTTTGCCGACAGTGGCGGAGCCAGTGAACGAAATCTTTCGCACCGCCGGAGCATTGATGAGATGGGTGGAAACCTCGGACGGCACGCCCCAGACGACGTTGAGGCATCCCGCCGGCAAACCTGCATCGTGAAATATACGCGCCAGCGCGACCACTGCGCTTGGCGAATCCTCAGGACCCTTGAGTACTATCGTGCAGCCCGCACCCAAGGCGGCGACCACCTTGCGTAGTGCCAGGTTGAAGGGGAAGTTCCACGGTGTGAACGCAGCGCAAACACCGATGGGCTCACGGGAGACCGTCTGCCGCACGCCCGGCGTGCGCGCCGGAATCACGCGCCCATAAATACGCCGGCACTCCTCTGCATGCCATTCGGCGTGCTCAGCGCAGCTTTGTACTTCCAGAATGGCTTCGGCCAAAGGCTTGCCCTGGTCGAGCGTAATGTTGCGTGCAATTTGTGGAGCTCGCTCCCGGATCAACAAGGCAACACGGCGCAGCAATGCTGAGCGTTCGATTGCCGGCGTGTGCCGCCAGACCTGGAATGCATCCGCCGCTGCGTTCACGGCATCATCCAGGTCCTGGGGCGTAGCGTGCGGCAATCGGGCGAACGCCTCGCCAGTTGCAGGATTGATCACATCCTGTTCGGGTCGCCCACGGGCGCTTAGGAAACGGCCACCGATGTAGAGGGAGAGTGTTTCGTATTGTGCGGTTGTGGTGTCCATGGCAGCCTGACTCAAAGAAATACACTACCGCCGTCCACGGCGAGGGTCTGGCCGGTGACAAAGCCCGCACCATCACTGACCAGGTACGCGAGCGCCGCCACGAGGTCACCCGGCACCTGATCGCGCTGAATACAGCGGCCGGAAGTACGGGCGTTTTCGCCAATGCGGTCTTGCAGATCGGTTTGCAGCACGCCGTCGCTCAGCGTGAAGCCCGGGGCAATCGCATTGACCGTAATGCTATCCTTCGCCAGTTCCCGCGCAAGTGCGCGCGTGAAGGCAATGACGCCCCCCTTGCTGGCCACGTAGTGCGCCATATTCACCGGCCCCTTGATTGGCACAGTGGAAGCGATGTTCACCAGGCGCCCCCGACCGCTCTGGCGCAGATGCGGCAACACTGCTTTGGCACAGTTGAATGGGCCCAGCGTGTTGACTTCCATCACCCGCATCCATTCCTGATTGGTGATCTGTTCAAACGGCTTGAGCGTCAGGGTGGTAAACAGTGCGGCGTTATTGACGAGGCCATCGATTCCACCGAACTCCGAGACTGCTGCGGCCGCCATGTCAGCGACATCTGCCTCGCTGACAACGTCCGTGCGCGTGCCGATGACCTGATGTCCGGACTCACGAAGCCGTGCCGCGGCTTCGTCCGCGCCACGCAGGTCGGCGATGACGACACGATGCCCCAGTTGTGCAAGGTGTTCGCTGAAAGCGTAGCCAATGCCGCTGGCGCCACCAGTGACAATAATGCGCTTGGGTAATTCAGGTTTCATGGTTTCCTTCGCACGTCAGAAGATTTCAGGTGGCAATGAGTGATCTATGTTCTTAGGGCGGCCGCTTGCCCTCTGGTATGTAGCGAAATATCGGCAAAGGCTGATTAGGTGTCAACGAACCTGGCTAGAATGTCCGCATACCGGACTTTTATACGGAATTCGAATTTCGCGAGGGTCTATGGCGTCTCCTGCGGGCGGGAAAGAATCACGGGAAAGCGAACCGGAATACGTGATGGGGCTCGAAAAAGGGCTGTCCATCATCGAAGCATTCGGTATGAAAAAAGGACCGTTGACCGTGACACAGGCGGCCGAGATAACCGGCCATACCAAGGGTTCGGTACGACGCAGTTTGCTCACGCTGTGCAGGCTGGGCTATGCCACGCAGGATGGTTACAGTTTTGTCCTGGCACCCCGCGCGCTGAGGCTGGGCTACGCCTATGTCGTTTCAGATCCGCTGACCAAGGTCGCGCAACCCATTCTGGAGATCACCAGCGAACGCACGCAGGAGTCTGCCTCGATCGCAGTGCTGGATTTGCAGGATGCCGTCGTCTTCGTCGCGCGCTCAACGCATCGACGCAGCCTGTCCAGCGGTTTGGGTGTTGGCTCGCGCTTGCCTGCTTACTGTAGTGCCACAGGGCGCGTTTTGCTGTCAGGACGACCGCCGGCCGAGGTGAGATTCATGCTCAACAGAATGGCACGTCCCGCTCTGACGCCTCACACCCTCACTACGATCACCAGCATCATGAAAGAGATCGAATTTGTGGGCAGACACGGGTACGCGATCATCGATGAAGAACTGGAGATCGGTATTCGCTCAATCGCCGTTCCGATTCGCAACGCACGTGGTGAGATGGTTGCTGCCATGAGCCTTTCGGTGTCCACAAGCCGCATGACGCGCGAAGGTGTAGTGGAGCACCTGTTGCCAGAACTTGAAAGCGCGCGCCGCCACCTTGCCGCCCTGTTGTAGCGCTCCGCCTCTCGTGCCGGGCAAAGTCAGCGAGCCTGCGCGGCGTGCAGCATACGTCAGGAAACATTCGTAGTACGGAACACGCCTAGCAAGCCGGCCTAAAGCGAACGTTGCAGACGCCCGGCGGTTTCACGCAGCGCCGGCAGGAAGGTTTCCCGCAACGTTTCGATATTCACGCGCCCTGAATAGACGCTCACGCTCACCGCCGCCTCGATCTGCCCGGCGCTGTTCTTCACCGGAACCGCCATCGCCGACATACCGATTTCGATCTCTTCGTCGCTGATCGCATAGCCGTCCTCTGCCGCGCGCCGGATCGCCTTCAACACCCCGTCGAGATTGGCCACGGTGCGATCGGTGAGCCGCTTCATGGGCACGCTTTCGAGGTGCGCGCGCGCCTGCTCTTCAGGCAGGCCGGCGAGCAGCACGCGCCCCGTGGCTGAGCAATAGGCGGGCAGGCGGCCGCCGAGCTTCACGCCCGTCGACACGATACGGACCGCCTCGGCGCGTGCGATGAACACCGCATAACCTTCGTCCAGCACGGCCAGCGAGACGGACTCCTGCAGCTTGTCGCGCGTGCTCGCCAGCAGCGGCTGCGCAATCTGCGGTAACGACGACGTGCTGAGGTAGGCGCTACCCAGCCGCAGCATGCGCGGCAGCGGCGTGAAGAACTTGCCGTCGTGGGCGAGATAGCCGTGCTCGACGAGCGTTAGCAGGCAGCGCCGCGCCGCGGGGCGGCTCAGGTCAGCCAGATTTGCCGCATCCGAAACGGTCATGCGCGTGGTGTTCGGGCCGAACGCCTCGATGATGGCCAGCCCTTTGGCCAGGCCCCCCATACCTTCCTTCGCGTGGGACTTGATTGTTCCGGACTCGTCTTCGATGGGCGACATTGCGCGCTCCTCTGTATTGACAGGGCTTTTGATGAGTGTCATATTGGGTCGTATATCGAACACTGTACGATATTCGAACACATCTGGGAGGGGCTGTCAATAACGGTCCCGCCGAGGTCCCCGGTAATCGGCGTTCGGCAAACGCCCTCTACGGAGTCAGCAACTTGAACATCATCCCCATCCAGCCGGCGCGCCGCGCCAGCATCGAGTGGCCCGTCGAGGGCGTCACACGCGTGCCTTATGCGCTGTTCCAGAGTGACGATGTCTATGCGGACGAGCAGGAAGCGATCTTTCGTGGTCCGAACTGGAGTTATCTGTGCCTCGAAGCCGAGCTACCGAATCCGGGCGACTTCCGCAGTACGTTCATCGGCGATGCTCCCGTGGTGGTCACGCGCGACACGGACGGCGAGCTCTATGCATTCGAAAACCGCTGCGCGCATCGCGGCGCGATGGTTTGCCTGGAAGACGCGGGCAACGCGAGGGATTTCAGCTGCGTCTACCATGCCTGGACCTACAGCCTGCAGGGCGATCTGCTCGGCGTCGCGTTCCGGGACGGCATCAACGGCCAGGGCGGCATGAAGGAAGACTTCTGCCTCGGCGATCACGGCCTGCGCAAGCTGCGCGTGGCGACGCTCCACGGTCTCGTGTTCGGCAGCTTCTCCGACGACGTGCCACCCCTCGACGAATACCTTGGCGACGAGATCGTCGAACGCATTGCACGTGTGCTTGAAAACCGCACGCCCGTTGTGCTCGGCCGCTTCACGCAGATGTTGCCGAACAACTGGAAGCTCTATTTCGAGAACGTCAAGGATTCCTATCATGCAAGCATCCTGCATCTGTTCTTCACGACCTTCCAGTTGAACAAGCTGTCGCAGCGCGGTGGCATCATCGTCGACCCCAGCGGCGGGCATCACGTCAGCTATTCAGCAGTCGATCACGCGGCTGAAGCGGAGAAGCAGGGGGCCACGAAGGACTACGCTGCTCAGAACATCCGCTCGGAGAGCGGCCACCGCCTCGAAGATACCTCGGTGCTCGCGGGCACCGACGAGTTCGGCGACGGCATCACGCTGCAGATTCTTTCAGTCTTTCCGGGCTTCGTGCTCCAGCAGATCCAGAACGCCATTGCGGTGCGCCAGATCCTGCCGCGCGGCGCGCGCCAGACCGAACTGAACTGGATCTATCTCGGCTTCGAGGACGATACGCCCGAGTTGCGGGAAATGCGTCTGCGCCAGGCGAACCTCGTGGGCCCGGCCGGGTATGTCTCGATGGAAGACGGCTGCGTGGGCGGCTTCGTGCAGCGCGGCATCGATGGGGCAAGCGACGCACGCTCGGTGATCGAGATGGGCGGCGATGGCACGACCAGCAGCGCGAGCCGCGTGACGGAAGCCTCGATTCGCGGCTTCTGGAAGGCCTACCGTAAAGCAATGGGATATTGACGATGACGCAGGACATCCACCAACTGATCGCCCGTGCGCAGGCCGAATACGTGCGCTGCATCGACGACGGGGGCAGTGGCCCGAGCTCTTCACAACGTCATGCGTGTACAGGGTCACGACCGCCGACAACCATCGCCGCGGTCTCGTGGGCAGCATGATCTACGCGGCCTCGCACGGCATGCTAGTCGACCGGGTCGCGTCGCTGCGCGACGCCAATATCTATGAACGGCACGCTTACCGTCATCTGCTCGGGCAGCCGTACGTGATCCGCGACGACGGCACCGAGGCGCGTAGCGAAACCTCGTTCATGGTCGCGCGCATCATGCGCGATGGGACCACTGACCTCTTCGCGACGGGCCGCTATTGCGACGTGTACGTGCGCGACGAGGCGGGTGTGCGGTTGCGCGAGCGGGTCGTCGTGTGCGACAGCTCGCGTATCGACACGTTGCTCGCGTTGCCGCTATGACGCCCGCAAATCAGCCTTCGACTGACACCTGCTGACAACGCATCGAGGTGATATCGTGGATTTTCGTATCCGTGCGCGGCCGGTGAAACCGTGCTCGTCGCGGCCGAACGCGCCGGCTATGCGGTGCCGTACTCGTGCCGCAAGGGCGTCTGCGCGTCCTGCGAAGGACACCTCTTGGCGGGCGAAGGGTGCTCGCCGGTGCAGGGCGCAGTGGTGGCGCCGGCCGAGCGCGCGCTGCTGTGCTGCCTGCGCCCCAATACGGACCTGACGATCGCGCCGCGTCGCATCGAGAAGTGCGCCCCCATCGCGCGCAAGACGCTCGAGGCCTCCGTGTACCGCATCACTCAACCGGTCGGCGACGTCAGCATCCTGCAGTTGCGGCTGCCCGTGGGTGTGCGCGCGAAGTTCGGCGCCGGCCAGTATCTGCAGATCGAACTGGAGGACGGCACGCGGCGCAACTATTCGATGGCGAATGCGCCGCACGAAAACGACAGCGTGCAGCTGCACGTGCGCCACGTGGCTGGTGGCCGGTTCTCCGAAGGCGTGCTGGGCCGCCTCGCGAAGGGCGACAGGCTGCGCATTGAACTGCCGTTCGGAGAGTTCACGCTACGCGAAGGGTCGAACAGGCCCGCCTTGCTGCTCGCGACAGGCACGGGGTTCGCGCCGGTGAAGTCGATCGTTGAGGACGCCATCAAGCGCAAGCTCGAACGGCCGTTGCATCTGTACTGGGGCGCGCGCCGCGCCGAAGACCTCTATCTCGCGGCACTCGTGCAGAAATGGCACGACAGTGGCCGCGTGAAGTTCGTGCCGGTGCTGTCCGAAGCTGACGAGGCGTGGACGGGCCGGCGCGGTTTCGTGCACGAGGCTGTGCTCGAAGACTTCGGCTCGCTCGCAGGATATGAGGTGTACGCGTGCGTCAAGCCGTCGATGACGAGCGCCGCGCGCGACACCTTCGTGAAGATGGGCTTGCCCGAAGACGACTTCTTCAGCGACGCGTTCGTTCATACCGGCTGACGCAGTGCGAAGAGAAAGAGCGCCCAGACCGCAACAACCTGATTGATTCCGGCTGGAGCAGTGGGATCCGATTGGAAAAGGCGCGTCAGGCGGTGTGCCATTCTTTCATATGCGGGTCCGCAAAATTGCGAAGACTTTCCAATGCCATGGCCACCGCGGCGCGATTGACGTTCTCGGCGTGCCAGTAGACCGATACCGAGCCGAAACCTTCGAGTTGAACCGGCAGAATACGAAGCGCGTTCAACTGCTCGAAGCGAAGCGCGGCCCGATGCGAGGGGACGGCATTGTCAAGTTACCGAGAGTGAGACGGTACGACGGCAGGTGTGACGACTATTAGAAAACGGTCGACGGATTTTGGGCGAGTTCGGCGAATTCGTGCCATGCAACGAACCGGGCTGAGAGTTGTTTGCGATAGAGTGAGGCCCGCAGCAGATGCCGCTTGAGCGCGAAATGTTGGCGGATCGGCCCGAAGCATGAGAGAAATTTCTGTGTGCGTTTAGGGTCGCGAAAGCCGCGCATGCGACGCTCGCGTTCGCGCGTCGGTTGGTGGCTGTTCTCTGCGCGGTTGTTCACTCGGGCCGCAGCTTTGACGAACACGTGCTTCACGTTTGCAAGTTCCGGGATCTCGGCTTTTGCCGCTGGATAGCTGCGCAACTGATCGGTGACGATCTTTCGTGGCACCGGGCTCGAACGCAGCACACGCTTGAAGAAGCGTTTGGCGGCGGCCTTGTCGCGCCGCTTTTGCAGCAGGATGTCGAGTTCGGCGCCGTACTCGTCGACCGCACGCCACAATAGGTAAGGCTCGCCGCGCAGTGTGACGAACATCTCGTCGAGGTGCCACGTGCTACCCGGCTTGCGTCGCGCCGCTTTCACCCGGTGAGCAAAACCCACGCCGAATTTGTCGCACCAGCATCGGATCGTCTCGTAGGTCACAATCACGCCGCGCTCGAAGAGCAACTCCTCAATGTCGCGCAAGCTCAACTGGAAGCGGAAGTGCCAGCGCACGGCGCAACTGATGACGCCGGGTGGGAAACGGTGACCGTGGTAGAGCGATTTCGATTTCTTCATCGCGCCATGTTACGCGACCGCTCCC
>WNFJ01085047.1_pt2 | contig 10335 bp, 9 predicted proteins | sample 5400461 | NCBI WGS metagenome assembly WNFJ01 (sample SAMN13153349, study PRJNA577476) | soil metagenome | isolation source: 115 cm saprolite on Douglas fir-dominated hillslope | place: USA:California | collected 2013-09-17
GCGTAGAAGGCTGACCATGAAAAAAATGAGAGGAGGGCGAACACGAAGAGTGCGTGGATCGGAGGTTGACGGGTAAATTTGGGCCACACGATCGATCTTCCAAAGACGAAAGGGATCTTCGAGGATAACATCGCGAAAAGGCGGGGCGCGGTGGTCCAGAGTGCAAAGGGTAGAAGCACTAACACCAAGAAGAGTGATGTTATGCTGTGCGTGACAGTTATCGCGACGCTGAGAATAGTGAGAGGGATTAGAGTTCTGAAGTCGTGATTGTCGTAGACCCGTAGCAAGAGTAGAACCGAGGCGAGAAGGAAGAGTGTTGCTGGAAAATCGTACTTGAAGTAGGATGGCATCTGGGTGGTGGGGAGCGCGGCTACTATTGCCATGCAGAGGGCGGCGGAATTTGGGAGATTGATGATGGTTCTCGCGAGGACTTTCTTGATCAGCGCGTACGAGATCATGAACCAGCCAACGTCGAGGATGATCGTAATCGCCATAGCCGACCCAAGCAGAGACAAGCCTGTTATCCTTGAGAAGCACAGGGTCAAGACTTGGAATCCAGGCCACTGGGAATACTGATTCGTAAGGACGGCCAGGTATAGGGTCTGGTCGAAGGGGGGAATGTTGGGAAATAGGATCCCGATGTGTGAGGACTGATCGAATGCTCTCAGGACTCCGAACTGGCCGTATGGGTCGCCAAAAGGAAAGACGACGAAAAGGGTTGAGACGTAGAACATTAGTCGAACTATGAGAAAGAAAGATAGAACACCCGTTACGGCTAGGGATTCGCTCCCAAGAATGATCGAGGATACTACAGCGACAACGAACAAGAGAAGGGTCAGATAGTAGGCGAGGATCGGCAGCTCACGAGTGTACGCTTGAAACAGCATGAGAAGAGAGCATACGCCGAAAATTATCAGATGCAGTATTGATAGGAACCAACGCAAGAATCTACACCTTGAATGCAGTGGCTAGAAATAGGAGAGTGTAGTACAACAAACCAAGTCCCACGAAGTCAGTCGTTTTTCTCTTAGGTCTGAAAACGAAAGAGCTTGCAAAGTAGCAGATTGAGAACAGACTCAGATATGCAGAGATGCTCCGCACTCCGAACGCCGAGAGCAAAACCACGGAGGCGAACAGAAGGATTGCAAGCGTTAGGAAATAGGCGTTATTTCGCGGCAACCCTCGAACTCTCCACTCAACCTACGCGAGCAACCTAAAACGGGCAATAAGCCTGTCGCCACTCTTTCTCTCCTCAACGAGCTTTACAGGCTTCTCATGCAATGTAGCGATCACGCAAGCAGCCAAGCTTGAAGGCAGACTGCCCAGGGAGTCCCGATATCTCTCCCCCTGAACGTCCGTTTCAGGGTCCTTCATCCCCACAACAATAGTGTTGCCAGTCTCCTCAGCCATCACCCGAGAACAGATATCGGTAGACTCAACAAGAATGTACCGCAACCCGTCTTCTAGGGAAAAACCGTCCTGAAACTCGGGTATTTTGCTAAACTCCGAACCGACCGGGTAAACGAGCACTCCCTCTTGATGATCTTTCAATAGGCTCCTCGGGGCTCGCTTCATCTCCTCCAAGCTCAGATTCTCAGCTCCCCCATTCAATGGGACGTAAGCTGAAATTACTCCATCACCCGCAGGCGGCAGATAAGTCGCTCTCCCCACGCTAGACTTTCCGAGTAACGCTTCAACACTAAGGATGGATCCTTGGAGCATAACTCGCACGGCAGGCCCACCGCTGACTTGGCGTGGAAGAGACACGATAGTAAAAGCGAGAATGATGCAAGCAAAACCCAGTGCGGCGAGCGGAATCACGCCGATTACGAAATAGGAGTAAAAGGCCAACCCCGTGCCTACTCCACCGAGTACCAAGGCTGAGAAGCTAGGTCCATGGGTCGAAGCGAACTCCCTGAGATGTTTCGGTAATCCGGTAAGTCCTCGAAGAAGGTCGTTACCAAAAGGGCGCGCGTTCTTTCCTGTTATGAAGAACGCGAGCCGGCCCACTGTAATGGTCATCAGAGTTGCGCAAACAGCAATGACTGTATACGGGTTAAGGAGATACAGTCCAAGAGGGAAGTTCTCCGCGAGCCATGTGCGTAGGTAAGCATTCGCCTGTTCTTCGCGAAGCAACGAATACAATAGACCAACGATTGCTATTGTCTGTAGGTCGGTTACCACCTCGCGGAATCGGGGACTTACCATGATTTTTCCCGCTAAATGTCGAAAGAGTCGAATTAAGTCCTTTACCCGGTTGTAACCTGCCCAACTCTTCTACTCGGCAGCCGTCCTGAGCTCAGGTTGGACAAACAGTCAGAGTACGAAACGTCAAGAGTTCCGCGAGTCTAGGGAGCGACCCGCGAAGCTAGTCTTCTCATTTGTTCGTCACATCTTCAGCGTCGGAGGCCGAAACTGGCATTCTTTCCTCCTTTGATCGTAGTAGGGATAGTTTCCAATGTCTAAGAGAAATCACACTGATCCCTACAAAGATGGGAGCTATTAGCAAGGAGGCGAAGATAGGGTTGTCCTCGAAGAAGAGAACGACTGCCTGAACTGCGCCTGGCTTGACAATGTGGAAGGAGTCAGAAAAACTGCCGGACAAGTCCGTTTGAGCTTTGATCTCATCAGCCGTAATGGAGTATTGGACGAATCCATGGCCCATTCCGCTCGTGTTGTTACCTGCCAACCGGGCGAAGTACGAAGAGTTAGGGTTGGTGAAATTTATCGGGTAGAATTCTTGTCCAAACGTCCCCGCGATGACGAAAACGGTCCCAAGGCCCTTCATGTAGGTTCCTGACGAACCATCGTTTGCCACACAGCTGCTGGCGAACTGTTCGACGAACGCACAAGTCAGTTGCTTGCTACGCTGATAGTTATGGTCGTGCGCCTGCAACACCAAATCGACTCTCTTCTGAATCAGGAGATTCATCAAGTCGGACCCTGCCACACAGTCGGGGTAGATTCCAGCGGAAATGCAGGGTTTGTGCATGGCGACTATTACCCAAGGGATTCCAGATGACCTCGCCCCGTCAATCGAATTTGACAGCCACTCGTAGTGAGAAGACCCAACGCCGTACGGGTAATAGCCACCATTTGAAAAGTTCAACGCGGGTGATACCATTATGATCCGAGCAAGAGGACTAGAGGAGGGGTAGTCAAAATAGTATTCTTTCCCATATACTCCTGTCGACGCCATCTTGTCAGGGAGACAGTTCACAAAATTGTCGATCAGGCCACCGTCATTTCGCGATGTTTCTAGGCCGTCGTCATGGAATCCCGAGACTAACTCGATTGGAAATCTTGTGCCCACATACGACTTTATCGTGTTGCACCAAATGCTCTCTGCTCCGACCTTGTAATAGCTCAAGTCTCCAAGCGCGAGATAGAAATTCGCGCCTGACGATGCAAGTAGCGCAAGGCTCGAATTCGTGTTAACGTCCTGACCATGATCCCCCGCCGCACCGAACATGAAGGATGAGCCGGAGGCAGACGCAATGGTGCCTGTTAGCGGAGTGGCAAGAAATGAAAGCAAGAGAATTGCGACAATTAAGAAAGATTTAGCCCAACTCATCTAGGCAACCCAGCTTCTTGCACAAAACCGACCCTTTTGCCCAGTTAACTAAACCGATACGCTCGTCGATCCAGCGCTTCTCCAGTTGCTAGTATAATTGAGCGTCATAGCGTATAAACGCTTCTCGTGGAGCCCCATATTTGGGAAAGGGCCGCACTTGTAGATAGAAGCGATAGTTCCAACACCTGGGGGTCCGCCTATGCGTTGAAATAGAAAGAATAGCACAACATGGTTCCCGACTCTGGTGGCATGTGGATTGCACCCGATCATCGTTATCTTCCTGGTCGTTCTGGCGGGTTCTGCCAGCTCGGTTATGGTTCCAGACTTGTCGGTTCCAGCTTCCACTTTAGTTGTGACTGCGCCCTCTCATGTCGTTGTGATAATGATGGAGAACGAAGGGGTCAACCAGACTTACAACTGCGGAGTCAACTGCGCCTACATCACGAGTCTCGCGAATCAATACGGAGTGGCTCTCAACTATTCCAGTGTCTCTCATGAGAGTCTTCCGGACTACCTGACCTTCCTTAACGGGAGCAACTTCGCGTATCCGAATTCTCCGTTTGCCAAGAATTGCAGCCCATCCTCCTGCCGAGTAAACGGAACCAATATTCTCGACGAGATCTCAGCCTCTGGGCGGACGTGGCGAGGCTATGTCGAGGACTATGTCGGGGGCTGCGAGTTCACTAACGTTGCGGGGCGCCGGAGTGTCGAATACAGCGACATGCACAATCCGTTCGTCTACATGGCCGAAGCTCACTCCTCGCCTGCTTATTGTACGAGCGTAGTCGATGCAAACCCCACAAGAACGGGATATCTCGCAATACCCACCAGCCTCCCCGAGTTTCATGTGGGTGACTCCGAATAACTGCGACAATGGTCATGACAATAACGGAACAATCACCTTCTACGGGACGCCAAGCATCTGCCCCCTCTCGAATACTGTGCAAGAAGCAAACGGCTATCTGAACGCTCTTATCCCCGCCATCCTCAGTAGCACAACATTTACCACTTCACCGTCCCTACTGATGATTACCTGGGACGAAGGTATCGCCTGCACACCTACAAACGATCCAGCTTATCCTGAAACGTTCCCAGTCTGCATTGACCTGGTGACAACCATCTTCGCAGGCTCTGACGCACAATCTCCCCACCTCTCAAACAATACATACAGCCACTACGGATTCCTGTCTAGTCTCGAAGAGGTGTGGGGATTATCTCCTCTTGCAGGACAAGTGGCTGGTCCCGTGTTCGACGAGTTTCTTGTTCCGCTTCAGTCAAATTCATTCGGCCGCGGTGGTGGGCGTCTCTACGAAGTCTAGCAAGTCACAAAGTCGAGCCTGTCGAACTCGGCGATTCACTTGCAAGTCTGCTGAGGAAATACCAAAGACCTAGTTGTCCGAGGTGTGCAATTTCGGGACAGAAGGAGGCAACTTGAAATCTCGGCGTCCGGGCGAATATGATTTAGTCGGAGGGCGGAGCCCCTGTGAGTGAGTTCGAGCCACCGAAAGAGGCACTTGTAAGCTTGAGGGTCGCAGCGTATCGACTCCCGTTAACACTGGTGATCAACGTGCCAATAGAGATTCGTATGCCTCGAGGAGGGTCCGTCGAACTGACGGGTACCCGAAGCGTTCGATGACCGTTTCTCGGGCACGGATTCCAACGGTCCTTCGGTCTGTGGCATTTAGTGATCGCATAATTCCAGAATATACGTCGTCTAAAGAAGCGCTCCTCATTAGTAAACCGGTACTTCCATCTTTTACGACTTCGGCGATGCTCAAGACTTGCGTCGAGAGAACAACTCTGGCGCAGGCCATTGACTCTAGAATTCCAAACGGTGGGTCGGCTAGTTGCTCGGGATCGGGACCGACATAGGGAAAAATTATGACGTCCGCCGCGTTGTAAGCCTGAACTCTCTCAACCTCCGACAGGTCTTTCTTCTGCAGGAAAATGCACCCCTCGAGATCGAGGTGCTTTGTGAGAGCCATGACCTCATCACAGAGCTCAACCGAACTTCTCGCACTCGTTAGTATCCTGAGCTCTACATCAAATCCGTTCTTTCGCAGGCGTCTAAGCGCTCCCAGGACATTGCGGGCTGGAAATCTCGAGGGCCAGAGAGGACCCATGTACAGTAGATTGTACTTGTGCGAGCCGCCATTGGAAGAACTGTCTTCCTTGTTAGAAGGGCGATAAAGGTCGCAGTCAATGGGAGGCCGAATGAGAAATTTTCGAATTCCCGATCCTAGATCTTTGTCCCATTGGCCTATCCAAGGAGTCGTGAAGGCATAAGCGCCTACGAATAGATTGTTGATCAGCCTCCGCACTGGACGGACTATTCCGTCCTTCGTATCGTAGGGAGTGAAGATCTGCCGGATAATTTCTCCACGCGCTCCCAATAGCTTGCAAACTGGCGAGAAGATTATCGCGTTGGTTCCGACAAGGTGAATAATGTCCGCTGGGTGTCGATTAGTCACGAGTCCGAGTTTGGCTGCATCTAGGACTCTAGTTCCCGAGGGTGTCGTTGTGATCGTCTTCCAACTGGTCTTGAGGTTCCTTGCCTCTTCTGAAGTCAGAGTGGTTACGAGGGTACATTTCACAATCGGAGTGAGGCACTCAATGATCCGCTTTGTCAGAACGGAGCCGGCGTGGTTCCATGGCGGGTGAGCATCATCTCCGACGAAGCATACCTCCAAAGTTCATCACCTACTTACGAATTGACCACTTCAGATACTCGCGTCCACACTTCTCGGTGAATCACCTCAGGTGGATTTCTGCCGTCGATGATTCTGACCCCGACCTGGTTATATAGCGCGTGGTATTGCTGGATTCTTGCTACGTTATGTGAAACACTGGGGAGGTCCGGTTTCCGTGCATAAGCCGCTTCGGCATCTATGTCTACTAGAAACGCAAAGTCTGGTCTTGGGAGAAGTCGGAGTAGTTTGAATCCGAATCTCACTTTCGACGGGGGATCGTGAAGGTCCGATATGCCATCAACCATCAAGTCGAGCACATATCTATCGCATACGACGGCTCGTCCCAACATCAAGGGAAGAATTAGCTTAAGACTGGTCTTGAGAAGATTTTCGAGCTGAGTCACAAAAACCCAGAGGGCGGCAATACTCTCGTTCTTAGGGACTTGGAATTCTACGATGGTTAAGAAATCCGCTTTTTGGATCTTGACCTGCCCAGTTCTGAGAAGGACTTCTAGGAGAGGCAGTGAAAGCAGGGGCCGCCATCTTGACCACATCTTGAGAGTTCCAATTCCCTTCGACCTCAATTTGTTCCCCAGTAGTTTGACTTGAGTTGTTTTCCCACTACCGTCGATGCCTGAGAATGCGATGAGAAGTCCTCGTCTACGCATTGAACCAATCCAGACTGGGCATTCTAACTTGGAGCGAATTGCGAAAAGATCGGGAGTAAGACCTGCCCATCAAATTCCTCTGCTGTCTTCAGGCCGAAGAGATGCAGAAGGGTTGGGGTCAGGTCGAGTATGCTAGCGTTCAGCTCAAACCCCGGGCTTACTTGTGGTCCAGCTAGCACCCAGAAGCCCTCCCTGACGTGGGTAGCGGAGAAGTGTGCGCTCGACTTCCATATCTCTCCTGACTGGAGGCGCGGGTTGACTTGGATCTTTTCGTCTCCTTCAAAAAGTTCCGCCACAATGTCTGGGGCTTCGCTCTGATGTGGGCCCCGGAATGCGTCTTCCATGAAATGGAACACGGGTCGAACCTTCTCCCCGGAAATAGGATCAGTTAGATCACTTAGCAGATTACAGATTTTGCGAACGGTTTCTGAGCGAGTTGGAAGCGCTGAGGATCCCCCGTTCCCGTTCGGAACCGAGTTCACGTAGATGGCTGCTCCATGTCCCCCCGTGGAGAAAGCTTGGGTCCGTTTCCAGTCAATGTTTTCTAGCAAATCCCGTAGGACTCTTTCCATCTCAGCAGAGACGGTGAACCTGTCTGAAATGAAACTAGGAGAAAGACTGTACAAGGCTTTCACCATGCGCACAGGCACATGCTTCATCGCAAACTCTCGAATCCTACGATAGGAGTTGCTGTTCGTAACCGTCTCGCTTCCATTGTGATTTGTCGTCAGCAGACCCTGGGACTTTAGGAACTCATTGATGTTGAAGGAGGTGGAGACCGGAACAGATCCGTGGTCTGACAAGACCATCACATGTGTATCCTCCCCCACCATCTGACCGATTTCTCCGACTGCTTTGTCCATCTTGACGTACCAGTCCCGCACTATGTTCGCATATTTGGACCCAGGGTCTTCCATGTAATTGACGAAGTGGTGCTGAACCATATCTAGTCCTTGAAGAGTCATGACGAATACGTCAGGGTGAAACCAGTCAATGAGCAACTTGGCCGATTGCACGCTCTTGCGATGAAGCCTATCTACCTCTTTCAGAAAGGCTGCTTCTCCACCTCTCATTTCTGACGGTTTCGTTAAGGGCACGTCCACCTCGTAGCCTCCTACCGCGGTATCCAGCCTCTTCGTGAGGCTAGCAGGGTATGACCAAGGACCTCTCGAAGTAACAGGGAAACCGGAGACCATGAACCCTTTCACAGGGTACGGCGGGTACGTTCCGGGAACGTTGAAGACGCCGACCGTTAGTCCGGCGTCCGAACAGATGTCCCAGATACACCTCATATCAGGGGTCGTCACACCGTGTTTGATCTGAAGATCCCTGCCGATGTAGATGAAGCCTAGATTTCCTATCTTCGCGGGACCCTTACCTGTCGCAAAGCATTGCCAAGCCGGAATGCTCGCAGGAGGCACGACTGATTCGAGGATACCATGGACTCCGTGGCTAGAGAGGCGTGCAAGGTTTGGAAGTTTGTCTATCCACTTGCTTATGAGATGAGGGGACGCTGCGTCTAAACCTATTACCATCGCTTTCATTGCTGGTTACCCGTATTGGATCTTCTTGCATGATTCGGCTGAGAGAATGAGGCTTCAATTTCGTGTAAGATATTGTTCCAGACCGTTTCGGGAGGCTGGTCTGTGCTGACCCTTTTGAGCCCAAAACCGTCAGCTATCCTGTTGTAATGACGCTTCTCATAGAGGATGTAATCCAGACTATGCTCCGGCCGGTCCGCGAGAATTCTCTTCTCGTCGGCTTCAAGTACAAAAGAGACATCCGGCCTGGGAATGATTCTTACCAAGAGCGTCTGAAGAGGTGCACTCGTCTGGTTGTCCCAGAACCCTACAAGCATGTCGTAGAAGTACCTGTCAGACACCACACTGTAGCCTAAGATTCTCCGGAATCTGATCCCTAGGACGAGAAGGGGAAGATAGATGAAGAGAATGTAAATTGACCATGCGGTTCTTGCTGGGCGTGTGCTCTCTAGATAGTTTGTCCGGACGCGCAGAACGCGCGCGGTTCGTCTCAGCACAAACCCGAACGGGTCGAGAAGATCCTGATGGCGCAGGTATGAGAATTTGAAACCGTTCTCGTTCAAGAGGTAGTAGCATTTGCCCGCGTTGGTGGATTTTCCGCTTCCATGGGTCCCGCTCATAGTCACTAATACGGTCCGCATTCACCACACCTTCTTCAGAAGCCTATCGCCTGAGACCGCGTTGACAAAGTTCAGAAAGACAAGGGGAGGGGCAAGCAGACACCTAATACCGCTCCAGAATCGGCCTTTGACGGTCTCCCGCGCAGCTTTCAGAAGAAAGACCATGACAATTGCGGCCGGGGAGATCCGGTAAGGCAGAACGAGCCTATCCCTTCTGAGGAATCCGAGTCGGTCACTCCCGAAATTCTTCTCAGCCTCTTGTCGAAGCGTTGTAATCTGTGGGTAGTCGACCTGGCATGCTGTTAGAAAGCGTTCCACGGTGGCGAGGTAGAAGAGGAAAGCGTCTTGTGTGCCAGTTCTCTCAATCCCTCTGATTATCTCATGACTCGGACAGTTCCGGGTCATATTGGCAAAATCGATGATGTCAGACAACTTCAGGAAGTTGTGGCGGAAGATTGCATGGATTACCCGTATCAGAACTCCATCTACGTCAGAGGTGAGCCAGACCTCGCGACCATTAACTCTCTCTTTTCTGCGATGCTCTACGAGCTCTCCGGGAACCAGGTATTCTTCTCCGAGTTGACTAATCGTCGGATAGATCTCAAAATCGTGAACGAAATTGGGAAGGTAGCAGCTGAACTTTCCAACAAGCTTGTCGCAGTGTGTCAGATCCTGGGGGCGAACTCTGAACTGGTTCACCAAGAGATCCTTGGCTTTGCGAAACTCTGAAGAGGACGGGATGAGAAAGTCCAGGTCATGGCCTATGTCTGGGAGAGAGTCGAAAGATTTTATCACGACGAAAGAGATGCCCTGCTCCTCGAAATACCGGCTCATCAGGTCGTACAGTTGCCAGGCCTCGACTGCGTCCTCGTCAGCCTGCTCCGTGACCGCAGGGGGAATCTTCAGTAGGGGGGCCGCCCTAGCGAGTACCTTGTTGAGTTTAGCCAGTTCGACGAATCTTTCGGAGGTGACCGGCATGGGCTCGTTTCGGAGAAGGGCGCGAGCAAGAATGATGGAGTCGGCTTCTTTTCGAGGGGTCTTGACGATTCCCATCGCTTCTAGAAAATCTGTTCGCAAACTGATCCGGCTCCTCTCAGATAAGGGACTCATACGTATCGAACGTCTTCATGGCAATGTCATCCCACGATTGAATCATGTCAGAATTTCTAGTCCTAGACGAGTATGATTTTGGATTCTCAAGGACGAGAGACATTGCGTCAACCAATTTGTCCGTCTCCACTG
>WNFJ01147246.1_pt5 | contig 10335 bp, 8 predicted proteins | sample 5400461 | NCBI WGS metagenome assembly WNFJ01 (sample SAMN13153349, study PRJNA577476) | soil metagenome | isolation source: 115 cm saprolite on Douglas fir-dominated hillslope | place: USA:California | collected 2013-09-17
CCTCGACCGCGGTTGCTGCCGGAGTGCTGTTCGCCGAACCGACCCGGGCGGCCGCGCCACCGCCGACCGGCGTGACCCCCGCATTGATCGAATCCGCGCGCAAGGAGGGCAAGGTCTCGTACTACTCCGCGCTGGAGCTAAATGTCGCGGAGCGGTTGAGCAAGGCATTCGAAGCCAAATATCCCGGCATCGCCGTCCACGTCGAGCGTTCGGGCGCCGAGCGGATTTTCCAGCGTATTGCCCAGGAGCAGGCGAGCGGCATCAACGCCGTCGACGTCGCCAACAGCACAGACCCCGCGCACTATCTTGACTGGAAAGGAAGGGACTGGCTCGCGCCTTACGTCCCCGACGATGTTGCGAAGCACTTCCCGGCGGATCAAGTCGACCCCGATGGAATGTATGCGACCTCCTGCGGCTGGATCGAAACCATCGGCTACAATACCAATCTGGTAAAACCCGAAGACGCGCCGAAAAGCTACGCCGATCTGCCCGATCCGAAGTGGCAAGGCAAGATCGTCAAGGCGCATCCCGGCTACAGCGGCGCGATCATGACCGCGACCTTCGTGCTCGCACGTGAGCTGGGCTGGTCGTATTTCGAGAGGCTCGCCCAGCAAAAGGTGTTGCAAGTGCAGTCGGCGGCGGACCCGCCGAAAAAGCTGCTGCTGGGGGAGCGGGCCGTCATGGCCGACGGCAACGACTACAACCTGCTGCTGCTCAAGGACCAGGGTCAGCCGGTCGAGGTCGTCTATGCGACCGAAGGCTCACCGCTCATCATCGTTCCCAGCGGCGTGTTCCGCAGCGCGCCCAATCCGAATGCCGCGCGGCTGTTCCAGAGTTTCTTTTTCAGCGCAGAGGGCCAACAGTTGCTGGTCGATAATTACGCTCATCGCTCGTTCCATGCGCAGATCAAGGAAAAGCCCGGTCACCCGCCGCTGTCAGCGCTGAAATTGCTCAAGTCCGACCCTGCCGTGGTGCTGGCGCAGAGCGAGGAGATCAAGGCGCGCTACGCCAAACTTTTCAAGGTGTGATCGATCGCAACGGCTAAGCCGAATGCGGCGCTGTCGGGAAAAGGGAACTAGTCTCGGCTCAGCGTCATTCACATGGTCGTTACCCGGAAATGCATCCTTTTGAAATATTTGGGACTATCTATTTCGTACGGGCGCCGCTTTCGAACGGAGGATGTACGATGACCGAGCCAACCGATGTCGACAACGATCCTGCCGTAACATCGCGCCGGCGTTTTCTCCGCGAAAGTAGCGCATTGATGGGTGGGGCTGTTCTGGCGGGCGGTCTCGCCGGCGGCCAAGCCGTGGCAGCCACGGAAAATACCGACAACCTCCCGCCCAATATTCCGGAGTGGATGAAGGCGCCCGGCGATCCGATGGGAAGCCAGCTTTATGGAGCGCCTTCGCCGTTCGAGAAGAGTGTTGTCAAAAATATCCCGAAAAATCTGCCGCAATATCTATCCGCGTCTGGACGGACGCCGCTGCAGGATCTCGACGGCATCATCACGCCAAACGGACTGTTCTACGAACGCCATCATGGCGGCGTTCCCGCGATCGATCCGGCACAGCATCGGCTCATGCTCCATGGCCTCGTCGACAAGCCACTGATCTTCACCATGGATGACATCCGGCGCTTCCCTTCGGAATCGCACATCTATTTCCTCGAATGCTCCGGCAACCCCGTCTACAAGAAGCCTTACGGCAAGACGGCATCAGATCTTGTTGGTCTCGTGAGCTGTGCCGAATGGACCGGGGTCAGCCTGAAACTCGTTTTGCAGGAAGCGGGATTACAGCCTGGCGCGAAATGGATCGTCGCCGAAGGCGCGGATGCCGCGGCGATGACGCGCAGCATTCCGATCGAAAAATGTCTTGACGACGCGATGCTGGTATACAGCCAGAACGGCGAGCGGCTGCGCCCGCAGCAAGGCTATCCGCTGCGGCTGCTGCTGCCGGGTTTCGAAGGCAACATGAGCGTGAAATGGCTGCGCCGTCTGCGCGTCGCCGCGGAGCCGACTTACTCACGCGAAGAAACATCCAAATATACCGACCTGATGCCGGACGGATCGGCGCGCGAATTCACATTCTATATGGAAGCCAAATCTATCATCACGCGACCCTCGGGTGGCCAGCGGCTGAGCGCCCCCGGATTTCACGAGATCAGCGGCATCGCCTGGAGCGGCCACGGCAAGGTCAAACGGGTCGATGTCTCCGTCGATGACGGCAAGAGCTGGCAGGAAGCGCAGCTGCAGGAACCGGTGCTGACACGGGCGCTGACCCGCTTCAGGCTTCCCTGGCATTGGAATGGTCAGACCGCCGTGATTCAAAGCCGTGCAATCGATGAAACCGGTTACGTCCAGCCGACACTGGCGGAACTTCTCGCGGTTCGCGGCGACAATCATTATTACCACAACAACGCGATCTGGCCGTGGCGCATCGCAGCTGACGGCGAGGTGACCAATGCCAACGCGTGAGCTTTGCATCGCAGCGTTCGTCGTTGCTGCGCTTGCGTGCGCAACGTGCGCGCAGGCGCAAAGCCCTTACGGCATCGGTCGATCAGCGACACCGGCGGAGATCGCGGGCTGGAATATCGATATCGATCGCGACGGCAACAACCTTCCAGCCGGAAGCGGCAGCGTCAGTCGCGGGCATGAGGTTTTCGATCAGCAATGCGCATCCTGTCACGGTGCAAAGGGCGAGGGTGGCGTCGGCGATCGACTGGTCGGCGGGCAAGGCACGCTAGCGACGCCAAAGCCGGTGAGGACCGTCGGCAGCTATTGGCCCTACGCCCCGACGTTGTTCGATTATATCCGCCGCGCCATGCCGCAGAACGCGCCGCAATCGCTAAGCAACGACGACGTCTATGCAGTCTCCGCCTACATCCTCAATCTGAACGGTCTGCTTCCGGCAGACGCGACGCTCGACGCCAGGACGCTTAGCGCGATCAAGATGCCGAACCGAAGCATGTTCGTCGGCGATCCGCGTCCCGACGTCAAAAACCCGGCGTGCATGACGGGCTGTTGAGCAAGCAAGCGGGTCCACGCGTTCGCTGAAAAGAAAGGCCCGCTGGAGTGCGGGCCTTTCGTTTTTATATGGCAACGCCGTAGTAGTCATTCACAGAGCGAGTCCTCGCGGGGTCACTCCAGTTCCAGGCGTTGTCGTTACTGTATTTCGGCGCCCCCTTGAGTTGCGTCTCGGTAATGCCGGTACGATAGCCGCCCAGGTTCGTGTCGTATTTCAGCGACTGCCAGGGCAGGGGATAATCGTCGCCGATCCCGAGAAAGCCGCCAAAGCTCAAGACGGCATATGAAACTTTGCCGCTCATCTTGTCGATCATGACGCGCTCAATCGATCCGATCTTGGTATCGTTGGCGCCATACACAGCGGTTCCTTCCACCTTATCGCTGCCGATAAGGGAACCTGTTTCTCTTGCTTCCGTAACCATTGTTGGTCCTCCTTGGTTGAAGAACGCTTGCAACAAGCGGCGCAAAGGATTGTTCCTGCAAACGGGGACTTGCGAAGAGCGCCAGCGCCTGCCAGGAACCTTCGCCGCCTCCCGAGATTTATTCCATGAGAGGAATCGCCAAGTCAGGCACGTCAAATGGGGAAAAATCATTTGAAGCGAGCGCTGGGCCGGCCCGTCGTGGTCGCGATGGCGGTGGCGGGTTTCGGCGTGCTGGCGATGCTGATTGTCGACCATGGCCCGTGGAGTCGCCCCAAGGTGCAAACCTCCGAGGTCGCCAACTATAAGACCACCGGTGAAGCTGCGCGAGCAGTCGGCGCAACGGTGACGCCGACTGCGCCCAAGCCGGTGCTCGAACCCATTGCGCCCGGGCCGAAGCCCGCTCAGCCGGCAAACCCTGCCACGCCCTAGGCCCCGCTCGACTCGACCGACCTAACGCACGCTGACAAACGCGCCCCATAACGCCGCGAGAACGGCGCCAGCCAAAACGTAGATTGGATTTTCGCAAAACGTGCTGCCGTATTGGCACATCTGGACGCCGAAGCTACCGATTTCATGATGACCGGCGGCATAGAACAGACCCGACAGCACCGCCAGCACTGCGGCCACGAAATACATCAGACGCCCTCCGAACCGGGATGCGCGCTACAATGACCTATAGCCAGACTTTGCTTCCATTGGTTGATTTTGGCAACGCCAGAATATAGCGCCACGCGTCGGAGAGGGTCGACGGTCTCCAGCCATCTCTCAACGCAACCGGCCGATCGAAAGGCTGATCCCAGACACGACGCAACTCGGCGACAGCCGGGGTTGAAGCTGACGGTTACAGAACCGCTCCTGTACAGGAGCCGCTGACGATACCGGGTCTTGGTCTTGGGATGAGTCGGATTGCAAGAGACTTGAGAGGAAACAGCATCGTGCGATGCGGACATCGTGGGCAGCCAACAATGACGGGCTGCGCGCTGAATGTTGGTTCCGGGGGCGGGAACCTGCGGCCCCGATAAGAGTTTCTAACCGTCAATCTCAAGCGTTCTGGAGGCTTCTTGAACCGTCGAAATTTCCTTCAAGTTGCAGCTGCTTTGCCGCTCGCATCGTCAACTGCAAGCGGGCTTTTATTGCCGGCGCGAGCCGAGTCGGCCGCATTTGATCGATCGGTTGTTCGACAAATCGCCCGTGATGCAGCCAGAAAACCTTTCAAGGCGTCAGATTCTAAATTGCCAGACAACCTGAAGAGCCTCGATTACGATCATTACCGCGCAATACGCTTTTTGCCTGAACACGCACTCTGGCGCGGCGAGAAATTGCCGTTCGAAGTCCAATTCTTTCATCGCGGCTTTTTCTACGCGCCCAGAGTGGATATCTACGAGGTCGCGAATGGCCAAGCGACCAAAATTGCATACCGTGCGGACTACTTTTCCTTCGGTAGCACTCCGCCACCCAGTCCTGAGGTAGATCTGGGTTTCGCAGGCTTTCGGCTTCACGCTCCGATCAACAGGCCTGATTATTATGACGAGGTTTGCGTCTTTCTGGGCGCGAGCTACTTCCGCGCTGTCGCAAAAGGAGAAATCTACGGACTGTCAGCTAGGGGACTAGCGATCAACACGGGCGAGGCCAAGGGGGAGGAATTCCCCTTGTTCAAGACTTTTTGGATTGAAAAGCCAACTGCGAATGCCAACTCCATCGTCGTGCACGCGTTACTGGACAGCGAGAGTGCGGCTGCTGCCTACCGCTTCACGATACGACCTGGCGAAATAACGGTCTTCGACGTGGAAATGGCTATCTATCCGCGAGCGGATCTTGACCATGCCGGCCTCGCACCGATGACAAGCATGTTTTTCTTCGGACCGAACGATCGGATTGACGTCGACGACTTTCGTCCGTCGGTGCACGATTCCGATGGCTTCGCGATCTTCAACGGCCGAGGCGAGGAACTTTGGCGCCCGCTCAGCAATCCCAAGGATCTTCAGATTAGCACCTTTTCCGATCTCAATCCTCGCGGTTTCGGCTTGATGCAACGGGAGAAGAACTTCCGGGAGTACCAAGATATCGAATCAAGTTTTGAAAGGCGGCCAAGCCTATGGGCCGAGCCGATCGGGGATTGGGGCGAAGGCTCGGTTCAGTTAATCGAGATTCCCACGAAGGAGGAGATCCACGACAATATCGCCGGCTTTTGGCGGCCGAAGAATGCCCTGCAGGCCAAAGGCGAGCATACTTACACTTATCGTCTGCATTGGGGGCCGGATACTCCCAAGGCAACATCGCTCGCGCGGTTTTCACGAACAGCCGTTGGCGCAAGGGGCGACGGTGCAAAAATATTCGTTCTGGACTTGATCGGTGAAAAACTGAAGTCCGTCGACCCGAAGACCATCCGCGGCAACGTCACCGCGGAAAAAGCCGAAATCCGAAATGTCGTCACTCAGCCGAACCCAGCGACGGGGGGCTGGCGATTGAGTTTTGAGCTTTCAGTTAAAGACAAAGTTCCGATCGAGTTGCGCGCATCCCTGATGCAGGGCAATGACGCCATATCGGAAGTATGGGCCTATCGATGGACACCTTAACGCAAAGCCCGGACCTGGAATCCGGCGGCAGTGTGCGAACGCAATTCCTTCCGCCGGAATCGCCGATGGCAATGTCGAAGCAGCAGTTTCAAGGCTTCCAGAGGAGGGAAGACAATCAAGAGGCCCCCTTGGATTCCGTGGCGCTGCGGCGCGCCTGCATTTTCACGGGTACCGCCGCAATGACTGCGGCCGGCTGTTACGAAATGTTACGATACTCGAATGGATGGTGCTGTTTCTGTTCGTGCTCCTCTTCGCATGGATTGCATTCTCCTTCATGTCTGCATTGGCCGGGTTCGCGGTACTGCTTTTTCGCACCAAGGATCCGCTTGGCATCGATCCTGCCGCGCCCCTTCCATCGATAGGCAGCAAGAATGCGATGTTGTTGCCAACCTACAATGAAGACCCTTATCGAATCATGGCTCGGCTTCGAGCTATGTGCGAGTCGGTCGACCAGTCCGGATTCGGTTCAAGGTTCGACTGGTTTGTGCTGAGCGACACAACGAGCCCTTCCGTCTGGATAGCGGAGGAGAAATGCTTCCTGCGGCTTCGCGAGGATCTCCGCGCTAAGAATATTTTCTATCGTCACCGCCCGGAAAATACCGCGCGAAAATCCGGCAATATCGAAGACTGGATAAAGGGGTTCGGCGCGGGTTATGACCACATGATCATACTGGATGCCGACAGCTTGATGACAGGCGACACGATCGTCCGGCTCGTGTCCGCTATGGAAAGGCATCCTGGCGTCGCTCTTATTCAGACACTGCCTATCGTTGTAAATGCGAGAACTTTATTTGCCCGGTTGCAGCAATTTTCAGGGCGGCTGTACGGCCCTTTGATCGCTGCAGGCATTGCGTGGTGGCATGGCTCCGAAGGCAACTATTGGGGGCACAACGCGATCATTCGCGTGCGCGCATTTGCGCAGGACGCGGGCCTCCCTGACCTGCAGGGCCGCAAACCGTTTGGCGGCCATATTCTCAGCCACGACTTCGTGGAAGCGGCGCTGATGAGGCGAGCGGGATGGGCCATCAGAATGGTATCTACTTTGGGCGGGAGCTTCGAAGAATGCCCGCCATCGCTGCTGGATTTCGCTGCGCGCGACCGGCGATGGTGCCAGGGCAACCTTCAGCATTTGGCCGTGCTCCCGGCGCGCGGGCTGCATTGGGTATCGCGGCTTCATCTTCTCACCGGAATTGGTTCATATCTCACGGCGCCGCTCTGGCTGCTCTTTCTGGTGCTCGGAATTCTGATCTCTTTGCAAGCCCAATTTGTTCGGCCTGAATATTTTCCGAAAGGGTTTTCCCTGTTTCCGAAATGGCCTGCTCAAGATCCCATTCTCGCTGCCTGGGTTTTTGTCGGCACAATGGGATTGCTGATCTTGCCTAAATTTCTCGCCTACGTTCTGCTCGAAACCCAGACCCGAAACCGCAAGCAATTCGGTGGAGGGCTGTTGGTTTTTGTAGGTGTCGTGATCGAGACGTTTCTGTCAGGCCTGATCGCGCCCGTCATGATGATCTTTCAATCCTCTGCGGTCGGAGAAATTCTGCTGGGACGAGATGCAGGCTGGCAGGTCCAACGACGCGACGATGGCGAATGGCCCACCAGTGACTTAATCCGCAAATATGCGGTGCCGACCCTCTTCGGTGTCGGAATGGCTGCCAGCGCGTTCGCGGTGTCCCTGCCATTGCTGCTTTGGATGGCACCAGTCATTGTGGGTCTGCTGCTTTGCGTCCCAATCGCGATGCTGTCATCAAAGGGTTCAAATCCCAATCCCAGATTATTTCGTACCCCCGAGCAGACGGCGCCGCCTCAAGTTTTAATTCGGGCAAACGAATTGGCGAACGCCTCGGATGAAGCTGTCGCATGCCCGTTACTCGAACTTCGCAATGAACCCCGCCTGTTGGACGCGCATTTGATGAATTTGCCCGGGGATAAGCCCCGCAATCGCGGCCAAATCAACCCACATCTCGCAATTGCGCGCGCCAAAATTGAGGACGCAGAGACCTTTGAGGAAGCGTTGGGCTATCTCACCGCGCGTGAGACATTTGCGGTTCTCAACTCGCCAACCATGCTCAGGGCCGTGTGTGCCATGCCTCGCGGTCAAGAGCGCGAGTAGTTCCAACCGGTGTCTGAAACCCTCGGACCAGCTTCTCTATTCCCGCACCATTCCAGGTTGACCTGGGTGCGAGCCGGCCCGTTGCGGCAGAATGAGAAGACAGCCCAATATAAAAGCCGCGATAACCGCCGATGCGAGCGGGCGGTTCAGTGCAAGGCCACCATGGTCTATCGGCTTGTCAAGGAAATCACCAACGGTCGCGCCCAGCGGCCGGGTCAAAATAAATGCCGTCCAGAACAGCGTTACCCGGGATACATTGGTCCAGTAATAGGCAACCGCGACAACCGCTAATGCGGCGCCAAATACAAGCGCTCCGCCTTCGTATCCGAGGCCGGTCGAATCGGCCATCCAGTCACCGAGCGCGGTTCCCAGTGTTTGCGAAAACGTGATGGCAGCCCAATAAAACATCTCCACCTTTGGCGTGTTGACGGTGTCGACCGAGATCGATCCGAGCGACCAATACCAAAGGCCGAGTATGGCCAACAAACAAAGCAACAAAATTGATGAGCCGCCTGTGTAGCCGACACCTAGCGAACGGTCTGCGAAATCCGCCATTGTCGTGCCGAATGTCGTGGAGGCAATAATGGTCGCCCAATAAAGAAAGGGGTGAAATTGTTTCGTCACAATCTGCAAGCTGACAAGCAGCACCCATGCTGCGAAGAAGAGAGCAGTCCCTGCCAGATAGCCCCAGTTGAGCGTCATGGTGACGGTATCGCCGCCTGTCTCGCCTAACGTCGTTGCTGCAATTTTAATAATCCAGAAAGCGAGCGTGACCTCGGGAACCTTGTTGAATGATTCTGGCATGTCTCTTTCACGTCCCGTTTACCGCAAGACCACTTCCATTCGCCTGATTTGTTCTGTGCTGCTCCAATGTTCATTTTACGGCGAATGTCCTCAAGCATCCGGCAGTAACGCAGAATTGCAACGCAACGGTTGATGCGGGTTTTGTGTCCACGCGTGCACAAAAAGAATTCCGCAAAAGCTGCGGTCCTATGTTTGAACGATTGCCGCGTGAACGCTCGCCGGGTTTTTTGGCTGCAAATTACTCGGCTTTTCGACCATAATTCAGCAATCCACCATGGCCCTTCGGCGGATGAGCGCGAAGCGCGTCTTCGTTGGGCTCAGTGCCCCAGCCGGGCCGGTCCGGAATGACAAGATGGCCGTCTTCAATCGCGGGCACGTGGGTGAAAAGTTCGTGATCCCATGCCAGCCGATCGATATCGGTCTCCATGATTCGCAAATTCGGTACCGCCGCGCTGAAGTGGGCGTTCATCATGGTGCAAAGGTGGCCGTAGAAATTATGCGGTGCGACGTTGACCTCGTACGCCTCGGCGCTTGCTGCGATCTTCATCGACTGCCAAACGCCATTCCATGGCGTGTCGATGATCGCGACATCCATTGCCTGTTCGCGGAAATAGGGCAGAAATTCGCGCAGGCCCAAGAGCGTCTCGCATGACGAGACCGGGTGCGGACTTTGACGTCTGATATAGCCGAGTGCTTCGGGGTTGAAGCTGTCGATCTCGATCCAGAACATGTCGAGGTCGGCAATGGCGCGCAGGATCTTGAGATAACCTTCGGTCTTGGCGTTGAAGTTGAGGTCGAGCAGGATGTCGACGTCCGGCCCGGCGCCATCACGGATTACTTCGAGATGCGTGCGCAGATCGCGCAATACCTTTCGGTCGACGTTGATCTCCGGTGCGAAGGGAACCCCAAAACCGGGCCGCCAACCCATAGGCTTGCCCGCGTCGTAAGTGAAGATATTGGTCTTCAGCGCGGTAAATTTCTTTGTCCGGACTTCGCGTCCGATCGCCTTCACGCCGTCGAGATCCGTGATCGGCGGCTTGTACCAGTCGGCATGATTGATGCGCCAGGTGGCGCAATGCGACCAGTAGACACGGATGCGATCGCGAATTTTTCCGCCGAGCAATTCATAGCAGGGCACACCGAGCAACTTGGCCTTTGCGTCGAGCAGGGCGTTCTCGATCGCGCCAAGCGCCTGCGCGACAACGCCGCCGGCCGCAGGGCGCGTCGCTGCGAAAAGCTCCGCATGGATTCGCTCATGCTGGAAGGCATTCTGTCCCACCACCCGCGCCGAGAGACGCTGGATCGCCGCACCGACGCCGGGAGAGCCGAAGCCTTCGTCAAATTCGCTCCAGCCGACTACGCCGTCTTCAGTGATGACTTTGACGAAGTGGTAGT
>WNFJ01309502.1_pt5 | contig 10333 bp, 9 predicted proteins | sample 5400461 | NCBI WGS metagenome assembly WNFJ01 (sample SAMN13153349, study PRJNA577476) | soil metagenome | isolation source: 115 cm saprolite on Douglas fir-dominated hillslope | place: USA:California | collected 2013-09-17
CGCGATCTCACGCATCTTCGTCAGGACCATCGCGCTCACTTCGGGCGGCGACATGTCGCGGCCCCCCGCGTGGATCCATGCGTCTCCGTTGGGAGCGGCGAGGATCTTGAAGGGCGCGGATTGTGTTTGCTTCTGCACCTCCGGCTGACTGAACTTTTGACCCATCAAGCGCTTGACGGCATATACCGTGCTCGACGCGTTGGTCACCGCTTGCCGTTTCGCGGCTTGGCCGACGAGCCGCTCGCCACTCGGCAAGAAGGCCACGATCGAGGGAGTTGTCCGCGCGCCCTCCGAGTTCGGAATGATGCGGACCTCCAGCTTGCCGTTTGGCATTGCCTCGGCGACCGCAACGCAGGAGTTCGTCGTCCCTAGGTCGATCCCGACGATCTTGCCCATCGAACTCCCCCGCCTCTCAATTCACAGGCTCTCCCGAATCCGCGGCACGATCGGGATCGGGGCCCTTCGGCCGCGCGACGACAACCATAGCTGCACGCAGTAGCCGGTCGCCCTGCATGTATCCGGATTGTACCTCGGCAATGACGGTTCCGGGCGGATGACTGTCCGTTTCGACCTGTTGAATCGCCTCGTGCAGATTTGGGTCGAACGGGTGGCCGATTGTAGGGACGCGGGTGATGCCTTCGCGGCCGAGGGCATCGACGAACTGACGCTGCACCATAGACAGGCCCTCGGCCATTGCCTTGACATCGCTGGATCGCTGAGAACTCTGGAGGGCTCGGTCCAAGTTGTCGAAGACGGGCAAGAGAGACCGCACTAGGTCCTCGCGTCCGCCCCGTCGTGCCTCTTCAAGCTCGCGGCGAGCCCGCTTGCGAAAGTTGTCGAAGTCAGCCGCGGTCCGCAGCCAAGCATCCCGCAGGCGCGCGGCCTCGGCTTGCGCCTGCGCCAATGGATCCAGTTCGGTCAAAGGCGCGTCCTGAGGCGGCGCGCTCGGTGGCTTGCTAGACCTTGGCGCCTCACCGGATTCGGCAGCGCCTTCGCTAACCATTGCTTCGCTGCGAGGCTCGTTCGCCTCAGTTGGTTCGGCCGGCATTTAGAGGCCAATATAAATCTTTCGTACAGGAAGACTAGAAGTTCTCCCCGCACGCAACAGCCGCCCTCTTGCAAGCGATGGGACGTAGGTGGACTTCGTCCTTGTGGCCAGCGCGGCCTTGGCCACAGGTGGCGTGGCCATTGTAGCGCCGTGGGAGGTGGCGGCGTTATTTGCGCTGTTATTTGCACTCCTAACGTGGGTGACGCGGCCTGGTGGGGGGGAGCGCAGCGGCTCCGGTCCCAGGCTTGTCGTTTGGGGCCGCCCCAGGTCTGTCGTTTGGGGCCGCCCCAGGTTGTCGTTTGGGGCCGCCCCAGGTCTGTCGTTTGGCGTCGCCCCAGGTCTGTCGTTTGGGGCCCCTCCCCCAAACGGGGGCCAGCGAGCGTATGGCAGCCATGCACCAGGAGGGCCTGCCCGTCGGTGGCTGGGGTGGAAGGCTGTGCTGCTTGCTGCGGTTTTCTTGAGCATCGGGGCTGCGCGCGCAAGGTCTGCCGTGGGGACTTATGAGGCGGCACGCCTTTTGGCCGATAGTGTTGCCGCGCAACCGTTGCGGTGCAGTGCTCGCGGCCGGGTCGAATCCTCGCCCGTCCGGGTTCGCGAGGTGCTCCGCTGGGATTCCAGGCTCACGGAGCTCGGTTGCGAGGGGGCGCAAACGGGCAAGAGTGCATGGAGCGCCACGATCTATGGCGGCCCTGCAGACCTCGCGCGCGGGGACGAGGTGCACATCGTGGCGACGCTCGCGGCCCCCACGAGACTGTGGAACCCATCGAGCGGCGACCCGCGTCCTTCGGAGGCTCGGCGCGGAGTCGTGCGCACCGGCGGCGCTCTGGATGTGCGCATCATTCGCCGCGGGACAGGGCTACTGGCCGCGATCGACCGGGGCCGGGCGGCGGTGAGAGGCCGCATCGACAGTACTTTCTCTCCGGACTTGGCCCCCATGGCTCGTGCACTTGTGCTTGGAGAAAGCGACCTTAGTCCTGAGGACGACCAGAGTTTCCGCGCGAGCGGGCTCTCGCATCTCTTGGCGGTTTCGGGCATGCATCTGGTGCTCGTTCTGGCTGTCGTCGTTCGGACGATGGAAGAAGCGTTGGCGCGATTCGAGCTCCTGGCGGCGCGCCTCGACGTCGGGCGTGTTGCGGCTGCTGCGGGCGTCCCCGCTGCATGGATGTATGCGGAGTTCGCGGGGGCGGGGGGGTCGACCCTTCGAGCCGCGTGGATGGCAACGGCCGCCCTGCTGGCGCGCGCTCTCGGGAAGCGAACGCATGCGCTCCGCTCGTTTGGGATTTCCGTCGGCGCGATGGCTTTGGCCGATCCTCTAGTTTCTTTTGATCTCTCGTTTGCCCTATCGGCCGGGGCCACAGCGGGGCTGCTGGCCTTCGCTCACCCCATCGGCGAGTTTTTTTCGGCGCATACACCCCGGTTTGCCGCCCCCGCCGTGCGCGCCATTTCGACCACATTGGCCGCTTCGGTTCCCTGCCTACCGATGGTGGCCCGCTTTGCTCCCACTGTGCCCGTTGCCGGGGTTCTCGCGAACGTCTTCGCGGTGCCGATTGGCGAGTGCGCCGCTCTTCCGCTCTGCCTCGTTCACGCTCTGCTTTGGGCCTGGCCCGCGGCAGAGCGCGGGTGCGCGGCCATTGCCTCGGGCGCGCTCATCGTTGTCCGGGCCATTGCCAGAGCCGCTTCCCTGGGCACTCTCACGGCGCCCGTACCGCCTCCGACGTCTTGGCAATTCGTGGCCATCGCGGCGATGCTCGCCGCACTGGCGCTTCGGACTCCCAGGCGTTGGCTCGTACTATCCGTCTTCTCCGCTGGAGTGCTCGTGCTCGAGCTGGGGGCACGATGCGTCGGAAAGCCTCATGGCGTATTGCGGGCCACGTTTCTGGATGTGGGCCAGGGAGACGCTGCGATCGTCGACCTGCCCGATGGCGCGGCGATGGTGGTCGACGGAGGCGGCCTGGTCGGCAGCCCAGTCGACGTTGGATCTCGTGTTCTGGCTCCCGAGCTGCGCGCACGTCGCCGCTCTGCCATCACGGCCGCCGTCTTGACGCATCCGCACCCCGATCACTTCGGCGGACTGCTGGCAGGCCTCGGCGCAGTCACTGTGGGCGAGCTTTGGGATACGGGACAAGGGCAGAGGGAGCAGGTTGGCGGTGCGTACGCGGCCCTTCTCGATCGAGCGCGCCGCGAGGGTGTCGCCATCCTCGGCCCGGATCGAGTCTGCGGTACGCACGCAATCGGGGGGGCACACGTCGAGGTTCTGGCCCCGTGCCCCGAGTCTTCGTCCGATCGAGGCCCGAACGACAACTCGTTCGTCCTGCGAATTTCGTTCGGCCGGCGGTCGCTGCTGCTCGTTGGAGATGCGGAGCACGAAGAAGAGGCCATTTTGCTCGCCAATGCGCGCGAGCAGTTGCGCGCAGACGTGCTCAAGGTGGGCCACCACGGCAGCCGGACGTCGTCGTCGCCCGAGTTTCTGAGTGCCGTCGATCCAAAGGAAGCGGTTGTTTCCGTAGGACATCGAAACCGATTCGGACATCCGCATCGGGCCGCGCTTGCGAATCTCGTCGCCGCCGGCGCGCACGTCTGGCGCACCGATCGCGATGGGGCCATCACGGTGACGACCGACGGCGAGTCGCTGGAGATTCACGGGGAGGCGGCTCGATGACACGACTAGGTGTTATCCTCGCCCCGATGCCTAGTCGACCGGCCCCAATGCTCTCGGAAGAGCAAATCGCCCGGCGGGTCCGCGAGCTGGGGGCACAGATTACGCACGACTACGCGGACCGAGCGCTGGCTTTGGTTTGCGTGCTCAAAGGGAGCTTCGTTTTTGCGGCCGACCTTGCGCGCGCCATCGAACTGCCGCTTCGGGTGGAATTTCTCGGGGTTCGTTCGTACGGCGCGGGGACAGAAACGAGCGGGGTCGTTCAAATTACGCAAGACCTTTCGCATCCCATCGAGCACCAGCACGTTTTGCTTGTCGAAGACATCATCGACACGGGTCTCACGGTTGCCTACCTGATGGACCTCTTCCGCACGCGAGGGCCCGCGACCGTCCGCGTTTGCGCTCTCCTGCACAAGCCGTCCCGCGCGCGGGCGCAGGTGCCCATCGACTATCTTGGCTTCACAATTGAGGATCGGTTCGTCGTTGGCTATGGGCTCGATGTCGGTGGACTGTACAGAAACCTGCCGTACATCGGGGTCATCGAGGGCTCGTGACGCCTGCCTGACGTCCGTTTACGATTGGCTATCGTGCCCAGCCCCTACGCCGACGAAGCTTTTTTTCGCACTCTTCTCGCCAAAGCGGTCTCGGGCAAAGCCAGCGACGTCCACATCAAGGTCGGCCAGCCGCCGGGCGCGCGCATCCGCGGCGACATGATCTACTTTCGCACCGACAAGATTACCCCCGAAGACACACTCGCCGTGGCTCGCAACGTCATCACGAACCCGGAGGTGCGTGAGCATCTCGATGAGCTCAAAGAGTACGATTCCTCGTACGCGGCCACCGGCCTCGGCCGATTCCGCGTCAACGTGTACCGACAGCGCGGAAGCCTGGCGGTCGTGATGCGATTCATTCCAAGCGAGATTCCTACGATGGAGTCTCTCGGACTGCCCCTTCCCGTCACGCAAGAACTCGCCGAGAAACAGAACGGCATGGTCCTCATCGTGGGAGCCGCAGGAAATGGGAAGAGCACTTCGGTTGCCAGCTTGGTCGGGCATCTGAATTCCACGCGCGCCTTGCACATCGTCACCGTCGAGGACCCGATCGAGTTCATCCACCGCGATCAGCTCTCCAGCATCAGTCAGCGCGAGGTCGGACTCGACACGGCGAGCTTTGCCTCGGCCCTGCGCGCTGCCCTGCGCCAAGATCCAGACGTTATCTTCGTTGGCGAAATCCGCGACGAAGAAACGATGGAGATAGCCCAGAAGGCTGCGGAAACAGGGCACCTCGTGCTCGCGACGCTTCACACGAGCGACGCGGTACGTACGGTCAACCGCATGCTGGCATTGATGCGCGGCGATGCGGCGGAGAATCGTCACCGCATTGCGAGCTGCCTTCAGGGGATCGTCGCGCAGCGCCTCTTGCCTCGGGCCGATGGCGTCGGCGTCATCCTGGCGGCAGAGGTGCTCGTCGCTTCGCACTCGATCAAGGAGACCATCAGACGCCCCGAAAACAATCCGCCCCTGAAAACGTTGATGGAGAAAGGAACCCATCCCTACGGCATGCAAACTTTCCAGATGGCGGTCGCGAGCCTCCTGGCAGATGGACGCATCGACGAAGCGACCGCCGACGAAGCGATCGGGGGGTAGCAAGCGCGTGGCTGGCTCAATGGACGCGGCTGGCGGGCGGGGGCGGCTCGATGACGCGCGTCGCTCGCCAAACGATGGGCGCAATAAGGAGCGCCAGCGCCAAGAGGGCTGCCACGGCCAGCACGACGACTCCCGAGCGCAAACCCGGTGCGTGGTGGGCACCGAGAGCCGTCTCGTGAAGAGTGACGTCGCGCGTGGCCGATTTGGCGGCTCGTTCGAGAGTAACGATTCGGTCGCGCATCGGATCGAATTCGGCACCGAATGCCCGGTCCGGAATCGCACGCCGAGCGATCCTTACGAGGCTGCCCCGCACGAGCTTACGAGCCTCCTCGACCGCGGCCGTTCGCTTTCCGACGCGCCGGTGGAACCATTGCTCAAGGGATTGTCTCTCTGCGCGTCCGGCTTCGACTTTCGCCTGCGCGTCGGCTGCCGCTCTCTTGGCAGCCGCGTAGGCTTGCTGAAGGTCGCCAATGCTCCCGCGAAGCTTTGCCGCTTCTGCGAGCTGCGCTTCCCTCTGTTGGGTGAGCACAGAGATCGTCGGAGCCATCGTCACCACGGCTGTGGGGCTGACCGCCAAATGCGACGTGTTGCGTAGAGTCAACGCTTCAACAACGGTCCGCCCCGCCACCGAAGCAACCGCCGGGCGCACGCCCATGGCTTCGAGTGCGCCACGGATCGGCTCCTGCATCGAGCGCGCATCCGGCCAGCGGCGCTCCCGGTCGAACGCAAGAGCGCGATCGACGATGGCTGCGACTTCGGACGGCACCTTAGGCACCACGCTGGCAAGCGCCGGAGCCGACGCCGTCGCGTTCAGAATGAGCTGCTCGTGACTGGACGGCGCTTCATGGACGTACCGTCCGCTCAGGAGTGTGAACATCGTGGCCCCCACCGCCCACAGGTCTGTTCGACCGTCGACCTGCTCCCATCGTCCGCGCGCTTGCTCGGGGGCCATGAATGCAGGAGTTCCCATGATCATGCCGGCTTGCGTCGAAGTCGGACGTGCCTTCTCTTGTTCAAAAACTTTGGCGATACCGAAGTCGAGAACCTTGAGCACGCCCGCCTTCGTGATGAAGAGGTTCTCCGGTTTCACATCCCGATGGACGACGTTCTTCGTATGCGCGGCGGCCAAGACGTCGAGAAGCTGGTCGCCAATGGCCAGCACTTCGTCGAGCATGAGCTTGCGGTTTTGCCTTTCCCAGCGTTGCTCGACTGTCTCGCCCTCGAGAAGCTCCATCACGAGAAACGCTGAACCGTCGGGAGCGACATCGTCGTCGAGGACACTGACCGCGCCCTCATGGTGAATCGTGTTGGCTGCGTAACCCTCTCGCAGGAAGCGCGTGCGCATTTGTTCGTGGTGGCTGAACTCTGGATGGAGCATTTTCACCGCCACTCGCTTGCCATTGCGGTGCGTTGCCGAGTAGACGGCCGCCATCCCGCCGACCCCGAGCAAGGCGTCGAGCCGCCACTTGTCCTGGAGCACGATTCCGATGCGCGCGCGTGCTTCGACAAGTTGAGCCTCGTCGTCGGGCGGCGTATGTTGCGTCGTCATTCGCGCGCCCCGCCGCCGTCGCGTTGGACTGAACGCAATTCCGAATCCGTGCGTTTCAGGTGGGCTTCCGCGCGAGCAAGAGCGTCTTGCGACGCCACGAGCTCGGCCGCTGCCGCACGCTCGACAGCCTGCGCCTGGGCAAGCTCTGACTCGAGTTTGGTCAGGCGAGCGTCCACCGACGCCAAACGCGCGGTCTCAGCTTCGTTCTCGGCGGCAAGCACTCGGTCGCGAGAACTTAGCACCTGCTCCGCTCGCCTCAGCTCCTCGAGCGCCTCGGCGTAGGCGGGATGCTGCTCCGCCGTCGAGCGAATGCGTTCCGCCAAAACTGCAAGGGCGTCTTCCGCTTCGGCGGAAGCCCGCGCGGCTTCGGCCGTTCGCAAGACGAGAGCGCGTTTGAGCTCTCTGTGTCGACGCATGACACGCCAGGCGTAAAACGGCGCCGAGAGCCAGTGTTTGGGCGGCTCTCCGTAGTCGGCAAGCAAACGCGCTTCTGCAAACGCGTCCGCCGGCGGGGTTGATTCAACGGGAGCCACCGCGCGCACGATCGATTGGCGGCCCGCGCTCGGTTCGCTCGAGAAGGAGGCGCGGGGATCGAAAGCCAAGTCGATTGAAACCGCCTCCCCCCCCTTGGGCTCCTTGTGCGGCCGCGGCATCGCTCGCCCAGATCGGGGCGGAACCGACAGCTCGAGCTCGGGCGTCTGCGGCGCGCGGGCGCCGCACGCGGGACAAGCCGCGGTTGTGGCGGGTCGTTCGGCGCCGCAAGAGGGGCACGAAGCCATCGGGCTGCAATGATACCGCATCGGACCGGCGTGCTATGGCCACGCAATGAGCAGGCGGCTTGATTTCCTTTTGAAGGTCACGTCATCGGGAGGCGAAGATCCTTTCGCCTGGTACGGGTTGGCGATGGAATACCGCGCTCTTTCGCGCAACGACGAAGCCCTTGCCACCTTTGAGAAGCTTCGCGCCCGGTCGCCCGACTACGTGCCGATGTACCTCATGTGCGCTCAGCTCCTCGAAACGATGACGCGCCCGGAAGACGCCCGCTCCTGGCTCAGCGCCGGCATCGAGGCCGCGCGCACCAAGGGCGACTCGCACGCGATGTCCGAATTGCAGAGCGCGCTTGAAGGGTTGAGTTAGTTCTGCGCGGCTCCGTTCCGGCCCGGGAGTTCAGCCACGTCGCATTGCTCGAATGGCGGCCAGGTGCTGCGCGATGAGGGCTTCCTGTCCGCGATCCGTGGGCTCGTAGAGAATGCTTCCTTGAAGCTCGTCGGGTAGATACGTCTCGCCCGGTGCAACACCGCCTTCGAAGTTATGCGCGTAGCGATAGTTCGCGCCGTAGCCTTCTTCGCGCATGAGAGGGGTCACTGCATTGCGCAGCTTCTTGGGCACGGGCAACGCACCGTGCTGATCGACGAGCTCCTTTGCCCTTTGCCAAGCCACGCTCGAGGCATTCGACTTGGGCGCGCTCGCCAGGTACACGCAGGCTTGGCCAAGCGCGTACGTCGCCTCGGGCAGGCCGACGCGCCGCAGCGTCGCGTCCGCAGCATCGGCGAGGACGAGCGCCATCGGGTCTGCGTTGCCCACGTCCTCGCTTGCGAAAATGAGCATTCGACGCGACACGAAGAGCGGGTCGTCGCCCGCTTCGAGCATGCGCATCATCCAGTAGACCGCTGCGTCGGGGTCACTGCCGCGCATCGATTTGATAAACGCGCTGACGACGTTGTAGTGCTCCTCACCGGCCTTGTCGTAGAGAAGCGGTCGATGCGTCTCGGCAGCGGCCACGGACTGAATCGTGATGGTTTTCGGCCCCTTGGCACTGCTTTCGAGCCAATCGGAAACGATCTCGAGAGTCGACAGCGCGCGCCGCGCGTCGCCCGAGGCCGATTCGGCGATGGCACGCAGTGCGTCGTCGTCCGCCGTGAGATGTTTGGAGCCAAGCCCGCGCGCCTCGTCGGACAGGGCGCGTTGGAGAAGTACCACGAGATCGTCGGCCGACAGCGGTTCCAGGCGAAGGACTTTGCAGCGAGAAAGGAGAGCGGCAATCACCGCGAAGCTTGGGTTTTCCGTCGTTGCACCGACAAGCACAATCGTGCCGTCTTCCACGTGGGGGAGAAACGCGTCCTGCTGTGCCTTGTTGAATCGATGAATCTCGTCGACAAAGACAATGGTGGTCTGCCCCTGAAAGGCGAGGCGATCTCGAGCCGCTCCGACGATTTCGCGAAGCTCGGCGACACTTCCAAGGACAGCGCTGAACAGAACGAAGTGCGACTTGGTCGCGTCGGCGATCACGCGAGCCAGCGTGGTCTTGCCGCTTCCCGGGGGGCCCCAAAGAATCATTGAGCGGATGCGGTCGCTCTTGATCGCTTGGCTGAGGACGGAATCCGGCAAGAGAAGCTGTTGCTGGCCAACGACGTCCGCAAGCACGTGAGGCCGCATGCGATCGGCCAACGGCGCGCCGCGCTTAGGGTCCTTCTTCAACGCGGCGCCAAACAGGGTGTCGCTGGGATTGGGGGGGAGCCGCCGCGATCGGGTGGGCATGGCGGGTGAGAAGGTAGCCCGGAAGGCGGGGGCCCCGCACGGGTAGAGCACGCAGGCGCGGGTCGCGGGCGCGGGCGCAGGCGCGGGCGCAGGCGCGGGCGCGGGCGCAGGCGCGGGCGCAGGCGCGGGCGCGAAACGCGGGCGCGGGCGCGAAACGCGGGAGACGATTCTTTTGTCTCGTCTCCCGCGTCGGTAGACGCTTATCTCACGTTCTTCACAAGCGTTGCGCGCACGTGATCGAGCTGATCGAGTAGCGCCGCGTCGACGCTGCTCACGTAGCCAAGTGCGTCTGCGACATCGAGACAAGCGCCGGTCTCGCGCGCCGACCCGAGCGCATTGCGATAGCGCTCCGTGCGCGTCCCTCCAGCGCAGCCGCTGCCCTCAGAGACGTTGAGTGCAACGCTGGCAGAGGCGCGCCGCAGCTGACGCGCCAAGTCCCGATCGTGCCTCTCGATCTCCACAATCACCGGACGCAGCCTCCGTAGCACCTCAATCACTGTCGAATAGATTCTCAACATCGTAACCTCCGTGCCCCGCGAGCGAGGGCCCGCCCTCGCGCCGTCGCGGCGGAAGGCGTGTCAACCCTGCAAGCGGCCGTTAGGCCGCGCAGCACCGCCGAAGGCGGCGCGGAGCGAAGCGGAGCGGGGTTTACACGCCTTTCGTCGCGACGGCACAATGGGAGACCCGAGCGAGCCCAGCGCGTAGCCAAGAGCGTCACCGGTGTTCGGCGCCGCTGGAGCCGATTCACACCAGAGCGTCACGCGCTTGGTCACGCTCTGGAACCGCTCGCTCGCTGGGCCCGCGCCCGCGCCCGCGCCCGCGCCCGCGCCCGCGCCCGCGCCCGCGCCCGCGCCCGCGCCCGCGCCCGCGCCCGCGCCCGCGCCCGCGCCCGCGCC
>WNFJ01105208.1_pt1 | contig 10332 bp, 8 predicted proteins | sample 5400461 | NCBI WGS metagenome assembly WNFJ01 (sample SAMN13153349, study PRJNA577476) | soil metagenome | isolation source: 115 cm saprolite on Douglas fir-dominated hillslope | place: USA:California | collected 2013-09-17
TCCACCACGCCGACGAGCTCGGCCTGCGGGTCGGTCATCCGCCGCAGCGCGTAGTTCAGCGCGCCGGACTTGTAGCCGGGCCAGTTCTCCAGGTGGGCGAACTTGACCCGGTGCCGGGCGCACCACTCCTCGACCGGCCGCCACAACCGCTCGTCGTCGGTGTTGTCGTCGATCACGACGATCTCGAACCGCGGGTAGTCCAGCCGCAGCAGCGAGCGGAGCGTCTGCTTGACCATCTCCGGCGGCTCGTTGTGCGCCGGGACGTGCAGGCTGATCATCGGCAGGTCCTTCTCGGCGATGGGCAGCCGGGTCTGCGCGGTGATCCGCCTGCGCCAGTGCTCGGTGCCCAGCGCGTCGCAGATCTCCCACAGGTAGGCGCACGACATGATCGCGGCGAGCAGTTCGAACACCCACAGCAGCAGGCCGCCGGCGGTGCTGGCCGGGCCGAGGTGGCTGGCGAAGGTCCAGTCCAGCGCGTAGGCCAGGTAGATCACGAACAGGAACACGCTCGTCGCCCAGCACAGATGGGCGCGGGCGCTCCACCGCCGTGTCGCGGGCAGCCAGGCCAGGCTCGCGAACGCCACGCCGGCGATACCGATGAGCAGGTTGTGCTGGGTTACCCCGAGCAGCTTCAGTACGCCGGCCACCAGCGCGATCAGCACGGCGGTGCCGATCACGGCCAGCAGGAGCCGGCGGGTGGTGGACCAGGCCCCGGGCCGGCCGCTCCGTCTCCTGCCCGGCAGCAGCAGCCCGGCCGAGCCGAGCGGGGCCGCCACGATCCCGGCCAGCAGCAGTGCCGCGAGCATTAGCCGCGTCTCCTCGTCATGCGGGGCAAATTACCCTGTATCGGAGTGAAACAACGAATGCCTGGCCGGAGCCATTGTGACCGCAAGGGCGGGCGTGGCGGCCGGGACCGCCGTCCCCGGGCCGCGTTTGTCGTCATCTGGCCGGGAACCCCGGTGGCCGGGAAACATGGTGACCGGCTGGCGCAGCCCGGCGTAGCTTGGGCGCATGACCACCGCGCTACTGGGCTTCAACGGTGCGCCCGCCGTCATTGACCGCGCGCTCGTGGGTAGATGCCGGGCATGACCGATGCAGCAGGCGGGCCCGGAGGGTCACCGCAGGAGTCCGACAACGCGATCGCGGAACGGGCCGCCGAACTGGCGACCGAGGTTACCGAGGCAGAGCAGCCCCAGGAGCGGCGCCGGCTGAGCGCCGCGTTCGCCGCCGCGGCGCGATCCGGCGCCCGGGCTACTGGCCGCGGGGCCCGCGCCGCCGGGCGCGGCGCGGGAGCGGGCACCGGCTGGCTGGCCAAGCAGGTCGTGGCCATGGCCCCGCGGCTGCGGGTGCGGAACGCGGCCGCGTTGCGCGCGCAGTTCCCCGGGCAGTCCACCGAGGACATCGCCGACGCTCTGGTCGCCGGCGCGGCCCGGGCGTCGGCCGCGGTCGGCGGGGCGGTGGGCGCCTGGGCGGCGCTGCCGGTGCTGCCCGCCTTCCCGGCCGAGGTGGTGACCGAGACGCTGGCCCTCGTCGGCATCGAGATCAAGCTCATCGCCGAGTTGCACGAGCTGTATGGCGTGCCCGCGCCCGGCAACGCCATGGACCGGGCCACCGCCTACATCGAAGCGTGGGCGCACCGCCGGGGCGTGCTGGCCGCGACTCCCGGCGGGCTGATCCTGGTCGCCGGGTCGCCGGTGGCGCGGCGGCTGCGGCGTCGGCTGGCCGCCCGCGCGGGCCGGAGCGCGTTCTCGCTGGGCCCGCTGTTCACCGGGGCGGCGGCGGGCATGGTGCTCAACAGCGTGGAGACGCGCCGCCTGGGCCACGAGGTCCACGCCGACCTGCGCCGGCGCGCCGGAACCGACTTCCCGGAGCTTGCCCCCCGCAGGGGACGCCGGAAGCTCGGATCAGGAGCCTGAGCCCCGGGGGTACCCGGGACCAGGCCAGCCTCCTAGGACACCCGCGCCCGTCGCGATACCCGCCCCCGACGGCGCCGCCTACCCGAAGGGCGTGGCGTGTGCCGGCACCGCGCCGGCCTGGTACCGGCCGGACATGCTGTGGGTGGGCGAGCACCTGTACCACCTGGCCGAGCGCGGGCAGGCGATCACCGAGCCCGCCGCGAAGGTCGCCGGACTGCGGCAACTACCGTGGTGGCGGTAAGGCACCGGGCAGCGGCAGGACTCAGGCAACGGAGGTTCGGGTGGCGGCGCGTTTCCAGCAGATCTTCGGCGCGGGCGTCAAGCCGCTCATCGCCATGGCACATCTCGGGCCCCTGCCGGGGACCCCGCTGTACGACGAGTCCCGGGGCGTCCAGGGCATCGTCGACGATGTCGCCAGGGACCTCGACGTGCTGCTCCAGTTCCCGTTCGACGCGGTCATGTTCTGCAACGAGGGCGACCGGCCCTATTCGCTGCGCGCGGGTTTCGAAGGCGTCGCCGTGCTGGCCCGGGTGGCTACCGAACTAGGCCCGCGGGACCGGCCGTTCGGGGTGGACTTCCTGTGGGACGGCCGTGCCGCGCTAGCCGCGGCGGCCGCCACCGGCGCCGCGTTCATCCGCGAGGTCGTCACCGGCGCCTACGAGTCGGACATGGGCGTCTGGGCCCCGGACGCCGGGGAACTGCTGCGCTACCGGCGCGCGCTCGGCGCGCAGCAGGTCGCGGTGTTCATGAACGTCACCCCGGAGTTCGCCTCCACCCTGGGCACCCGCACGGTGGGCCAGCTGGCCCGCTCGGCGGCCGTCTCCAGCCTGGCGGACGCGATCCTGGTGTCCGGCCCGATGGCTGGCGCGGCGCCGGACCCGGCCCAGGTCCGCGAGGCCAAGGAGGCGGTCGGCGACCTGGCGCCGGTGCTGGCCAACACCGGGGCCAAGTCCGGCAACGTCGCGTCATTCCTGGCGGTGGCGGACGGGATCATCGTCGGCTCGGACCTCAAGGTGGACGGCGGCACGTGGAACCCGGTCGACGCCGAGCGGGTCAAGCGCTTCCTCGAGGCGGCCGGGCGTGCCTAGCGCCGGCCTCCCCGGCCAGCCCCGGCTCCCCGGCCAGCCCCGGCTCCCCGGCCAGCCCCGGCTCCCCGGCCAGCCCCGGCTCCTCCGGATCCCCGGCCGGTCCCGGCTCCCCCCGATCCCCGGCCGGCCCCGGCTCCCCGGCCAGCCACGCATAACCGGCCAGCCACGCATCACCCGACGTGCCCCATGAGCGGCCTGCTGCTCGGGCTGGACATAGGCACGACGGCGACCAAATGCGTGCTGGTGGATCCCGCGCGGGGAGTCATCGCCGAGGACTCACGCCCGGTGACGCTTTCCTCGCCGCAGGCCGGCTGGGCGGAAGAAGACCCGGCCACGTGGTGGCGTAATGCATGTGAACTGATTCCCGCCGTGCTGGCGGCCGCGGGAAGGGCCGGGCGCGACGTGCGCGGCATCGGCGTGAGCGGCATGGTGCCGGCCCTCATCTGCCTGGACGAGGCGGGCCGGCCGCTGCGCCCGTCGATCCAGCAGAACGACGCCAGGGCCGCCGCCGAGGTGGCCGCGCTGCGGCAGGCGCTGGCCGGCGCGGACGTGCTGCACCGTACCGGGTCCGCGATCACCCAGCAGTCCATCGGGCCGAAGGTGGCCTGGCTGCGCGAGCACGAGCCGGGGGTGCTGTGGCAGACCGCGGCCATCTGCGGGTCCTGCGACTTCGTGGTGCGCCGGCTGACCGCGGGGCCGGCGCCGGTGGAGGCGAACTGGGCACTGGAGAGCGGCCTGTACGACTTCCGTGCGGGCCGGTGGGCCGCCGACATCTGCCAGGCCGCGCAGGTCGACCCCGGCTGGCTGGAGCCGGTCGCCGCGGCCGGCACCGTGGCGGGCCCCGTCTGCTGTCCCGAACTGCCAGAAGTCCGCGGGGCGCCGGTGGTGGCGGCCGGTGCGGACCACGTGGCCGGGGCGCTGGCGGCCGGCCTGGTGGCCGACGGCGACGTGGTGGTGGAACTGGGCGGGGCCGGGAACATCCTGGTCCGGTCCGCCCGGCCGATCGTCGACGACCGGCTGTTCCTCGACTACCACCTGGTCCCCGGGGCCTGGGTGCCGAACGGGTGCATGGCCACCACGGGCAGCCTGGTGCGCTGGTTCCAGCGCGAGATCGGCCACGGCGCGAGCCTGGCCGCGCTTGACGCCGAGGCCGCGCAGGCCGGCGCCGGGGCCGGCGGGCTCGTCCTGACGCCGTATTTCCTCGGCGAGAAGACGCCGGTCAACGATCCGCTGGCGCGTGGTGCCCTGGTCGGCCTGCACCTGGGGCACCGCCGCGGGCACCTGTTCCGCGCCGTCCTGGAGGGCACCGCGTTCGGCTTCCGGCACCACGCCGACGTGCTGCGCGAACTCGGCGCCCGGCTGGACCGGGTGCACCTGACCGGCGGCGGGAGCCGGTCGGCGCTATGGCGCCAGATCCTCGCCGACGTGCTCGCCATGCCGGTGACCCGCAGCGACCACGACGCCGGTGCGGCACTTGGCGCGGCGTTCGCCGCGGGCATGGCGGCCGGGGCCTACCGGTCCTGGGATGAGATCGCCGGGCTCACCGGGACCGCCGGGCGCACCGAACCGGACCCGGGCCCGGCCGGCCGCTACGACGAGCTTTACGCCGTGTACCGCTCGCTCTACCCGGCGCTCCTCGGCCAGCAGCACACGCTGGCCCGGGTGTCCGTGGCGGGCGAGCCGGGTTAGGCCCGGCCCGCGGCGACCGCGCCGAACGCCGCGCCGAACACCTCGGCGATCCGCGCGATCTCCTCCTCGGTGATCACGAACGGCGGGGAGACCTGCAGTGCGGCCCCGCGGAGCAGGCGGGTGATCACGCCGCGCTCCCGGATCTCGGCCACCAGCCGCGGGCCGAGCCCCGGATCGGCGGTGCGCGCCTCCTCGTCGATCTCCACCGCGGCGAGCAGCCCGGTCCCGGCGCGCACCTCCGCGACCAGGCCGTGGCCGGCCAGCGGCGCGAGGGCGCGGGCCAGTACCGGCTCGAGCCGGGCCACCCTGGCGATCAACTGCTCCCGCTCGATCAGGTCCAGGTTCGCGGCCGCGACCGCGCAGGCGGTGGGGTGCCCGGAGTAGGTGTAGCCGTGCCGGAACACCTCCGCCGAGCCGGGGCGCCAGAACGGCTCGGCGACCCGCGCGCTCGCGATCACCGCACCGATCGGCGCGTACCCGGAGCTCAGCCCCTTGGCCGTGGTGATCATGTCCGGGTCCAGGCCGAACCGCTCGCTGGCCAGCCAGGCGCCGGTGCGCCCGAACCCGGTGATCACCTCGTCGGCGATGAACAGCACGTCGTGCCGGCGGCAGGTCTCCCGCACGCTCGCCAGGTATCCCTCCGGCGGCGGGTAGACGCCGCCCGCCCCGATCACCGGCTCCCAGAAGAACGCGGCCACCCGCCCCGCGCCTACCGTTTCGATCACCTTCTCGAGCGCCGGCGCATCGTCCCAGGCCACATGCTCGACGAGGCTGACCAGCGGAACGAACGGCTCGGTGTTGGCCGGGATCCCGCCCAGTGACGTGCCGTACGCGTTCATGCCGTGGTAGGCGTGCGACCGGGCGATCGTGACCCGCTTGGACTCCTGGCCCAGGGCGCGCCAGTAGCTGCGGGCCAGCTTGGCCGCGGTGTCCACGGCGTCAGACCCGCCGCCCGGGGTGAGGAAGACCTTGGCACCGGGCATCGGGGCCAGGCCGGCCACCCGCCGGGCGAGCGCCTCGGCGGGCGGGTTGGAGAACGGCTCGAAGGTCTGGTAGGCGGCAAGCTGGCGCATCTGCGGAGTTCCGCGCGCCCGTGCCCGACGTTGCAGTACCAGAGGCTGGCCAGGGCGTCGAGGTAGCGGCGGCCGTGGTCGTCGTAGACGTGCGAGCCCTCGCCTCCGACGATGGTGACCGCGTGGCCGGCCAGGCTCGCCATGTTCGCGAACGCGTTCCACAGTGCGGGCTCGCCCGGCGCGCCCCCGGTGTCCGGCCTGCTGGAAACCAACGGCTGTGACCCCATTGACCCATCCTCTCGCGGCTGGTTACAGTCCCCTAAACCTACTGTCTTACCGTAGACGAGAGGGCAGCGGCATGAGCGAGACCGGGTCCACCGCCAGCGCCCCCGGGCCGGCCGGGCAGGAGGATCACCACATCACCGCGGACATCGTCGATCTGCATCAGTTCGGCTACCCGCAGAAGCTGCGGCGGACGATCGGCGCGTACACCTCGTTCGCGCTCGGCTTCTCGATGATCACGATCACCACGACGATCTTCACGCTGTTCGCCCAGCCGTTCCAGACGATCGGCGGCGTGGCGATCTGGCTCTGGATCCCTGTGACCCTCGGCATCCTGGCGATCACCGCCGTCTACGGTCACCTGGCCGCCCGCCTGCCGGTGACCGGCTACGCCTACCAGTGGTCGAGCCGGATCGTGAACCGCGAGTACGGCTGGTTCAGCGGCTGGACCGCGCTGCTGTCGTTCTTCGTCGGCACCGCGTCGATCGCCGTGGCCATGGCCAGCGTGTTCGCGCCGGAGATCTGGACCGCGCCGACGCACGGTGACATAGCCCTGTTCGCGGCCATCGCCATCGTCGCCGCGGTCGCGGTGAACGTCATCAGCATCAGGGCCGCGACGATGTTCAACAACGTCGGCGCGTCCGCGGAACTGATCGGGACCCTCGGGCTCACCGTGGTCGTGGCGATCGGCCTGTTCTTCTTCGCGCACAAGCAGGGCCCGGGCGTCCTGGTCCAGACCGGGTCCAGCCTCGGCGGCCCGGTGAACCTCACCACGATCGGGCTGGCCCTGCTGCTGCCCGTCTACACCCTGCTCGGCTGGGAGGGCTCCGCCGACCTCGCCGAGGAGACCAGGGACCCGCGCCGGGTAGCCCCGACCGCCATGTTCCGGTCCGTGATCATCTCCGGCGTCGCCGCGTTCTTCGTCTACGCGATCTTCGCGATGGCGATCCCCGGCTCGATCGCCAAGACCGCGAACGGGACGCAGAACGCGATGATCGCGGTGTTCCAAGACCACTTCGGCTCCGGCCTGGCGCTGCTGCTGAAGATCATCGCGTTCGTCGCGATCTTCTCCGCGCTGCTCGCCAACGTGACCGTGGCCACCCGGATGTGCTTCTCCCTGTCCCGGGACAAGATGCTGCCCGGGTGGCAACTGCTGTCGCGGGTCAACGACCGGACCCGGACCCCGGTCTACTCGATCCTGCTGGTCGGGCTGGTGGCGCTGGTGGTCAACCTGCTCTCGGCCGGGATCATCACCCGGGTGGTCGCGATCGTGTCGGTCACCTACTACGGCACCTACGTCTTCACCATGGTGGCCGTGCTGATCGGCGCCAGGCGGGGCACCATCCCCGAGGCGGGGCCCGAGTACTTCAGCCTCGGCCGGTGGCTGCGGCCGCTCGCCTGGATCGGCATCGCCTGGTCGGCCGTGGTCATGCTGTACATGACGGTGCCCGCGGTCAACCACGTGGCCGGTGAGTACACGGTCTACTTCGAGATCCTCGGGGTCGCGTGGTTCTTCCTGTACCTGCGGAGCCGGATACGGTCGGGAGAGGCGGGGCTGCCGGCGGGCGAGGCCGCCGAGGAGATGGAGATCACGAAGGAGAGCCTGTAACGACGGCGCTCTCCGCGGGAGCGTGAGGCCTATGACGCCCAGGCTGCGGGTGTCCGAGGCTGCCCAGCTCGCCGGCGTCAGTCCCTCCCCCCTGCGGGCCTGGGAGTCCTCCGGGCTGATCACGCCGGCGCGCACCGGCCGGTACCGGTGGTTCACCCAGCGGGACGTCAAGGACCTGCAGGAGATCGCGTCGCTGCGGGCCCGCGGGTTCAACGTGGCCGCGATCCGGAGCATGCTCCGCGGCGGCGACCGCGCCAGGGCCGCTGTTTCCGGGCGGCGGGCCAGGCGACAGTCCGGGCCGCCGGGCGCGCAGCACCAGGGCACGCCGGACCAGTCGCTGGGCGAGAAGCTGCGCGTGGCGCGGCACCGCCGCGGGCTGAGCCTGCGCGAGGCCTCCCGGCTGGCCGGCCTGTCGGTGTCCCACCTGTCCGCGATCGAGTGCGGCACCAGGAACGCGTCGCTGGCGGGCCTGCAGCGGCTGGCCGTCGCGCTGGGAATCCAGGTCTCCGGCCTGTTCGGCGACGGGCAGCGGCCGGCGCGGCGCTTGGTGCAGGCCGGCCAGCGCCCGGTGCTGGACACCGGCGACCTCCGGGTCCGCATCGAGTCGCTATCCGTCGGGGCGCAGCTACTGGAGCCCCACATGTACCTGGTCGAGCCGGGCGGCGGCTCCCAGGGCGCCTACCACCACGACGGCGAGGAGACCGTCTACGTGCTGGAGGGCGAGGTGGAGTTCTGGCTCAACGAGGTGGAGCGGCACACGGTCCGGGCCGGTGACTGCCTGACGTTCCCGAGCACGCTCGCCCACCGGTGGCGGAACTGCGGCAAGGGCCGGCTGGCCATGTTGTGGGTCAACACGCCGATCACGTTCTGACCAGGGCCAGCCGGCCCGATCCGCCCTCAGCCGTTGACCACGATTTCGCGCCACAACCCGCCGTTCAGGTTGAGGTTGTTCCCGTGGGCCTGGCCGGGACCGCTGTCCGCCACGTAGGTGTACAGCGGGTGCCCGTTCCAGGTGACCTGCTTGGTGCCGTCGGTCCGGGTCGTCGTGCCGAAGGTGCCGGGGATGCCCGGGGCGGGGGCCGGCGAGCCGGTCACCGGCGGCCAGTACGCGGCGCAGCTTCCGTAGCAGTTCGACTTGCCCGGGGAGTCCGCGGCGAACGTGTACACGGTGAGTCCCTTGGCGTTGGTGAGCACGGTGACGCCGCCGACCTGGCCGGTCTTCAGCGCCGCTGTGCCGCCGACGGGCGTGGCCGGTGCGCCGCCCGCCCCGGCGACGGCGACGATCAGCAGCACCAGGGCCACGCCGGACAGCACGGCGATCGCCGGCTGCGCCATGGGCAGGCCGGCCAGCATCCGGGCCAGCCCCTGGCCCGGGCGGGCGCGGCTCCCGGCCGGGGCGGGGGTGACGGCGAGCAGCGCCAGCACGGCGAACGCGGCCACCTCGATGATCCCGGCGACTATTCCCGCGGTGGTGCGGACCTCGGTGAAGCCGAACAGGCCGACCCAGATCGACAGCAGGTAGCCGCCCAGGGTGGACACGGCGAACCCCGCGCCCAGCGCGGCCACGACCTGGTTTCCGGTGGCGAGCACCGCGACGGCCAGGGCGAACCCGGCGATCACCTGGAGCAGGAACAGCCATCCGATGGTCGGGATGTTCCGGAAGCCGGTCAGATACAGATCAAGGTGGATCGCCGCGGTCGCCGCCAGCAGTCCCGCCCCTGTGATCCGGAGCGCTGGCCGCAGCCAGCCGTCGAACGTTGCCACCTGTGTGCTCTCCATAACTGGATCACGGTATTGGCGGCCAGCCGGTTCAGCGTGCCGGGCCTGCCGTCCTCGCGGGCCCGGCACGCACCGCTGGCGCCGCTAGCGCTGGGACGCCGCGGCTGCCGCTGCCAGCTTATCCAGCGCGGAATCCCAGCCGGGGCCGACGTTCCCGGCCGCGCCAGGGCGCCCCCGGCGGGCCGATAGTGTCCTGTCAGGAAGTACCGCCGGACGGAGGGTATCGCGATGACGACGCCGTCAGAGGGCTGGGACTCGGCGTACCAGGCCGGTCCGCCGCCGTGGGACATCGGCCGGCCGCAGCCGGCCTTCGTCCGCCTCGCCGGCAGCGGGCTGTTGTCCGGCCGGGTGCTCGACGCCGGCTGCGGCACCGGGGAACATGTCCTGCTGGCGGCCGCCCACGGCGCGCCGGCCATGGGCGTGGACGTCTCGGCGCTCGCCATCGAGAAGGCGCGCGGGAAGGCGGCGGAACGGGGCCTCGCGGCCAGGTTCGAGGTCGCCGACGCGCTGCACCTGGAGCGGCTCGGCGAGACCTTCGACACCGTCATCGACAGCGGCCTGTTCCACGTCTTCGACGACACCGACCGGGGCAGGTACGTCACCAGCCTGGCCGCTGTCATGGAGCCCGGCGGCAGCTACTTCATGATGTGCTTCAGCGACAGCCAGCCGGGAGAGTGGGGGCCGCGCCGGGTGCGGCGGGAGGAGATCCTGCTCGCGTTCGCCGACGGCTGGGAGGTCGCCAGCCTCACGCCGGACGCCTTCTCGATCAACCCCATGCCGGGCACCGCGTCGGCGGCGGCCTGGCTGGCCGTCATCCACCACCGCTGACGGTTCAGCCCGCTGTCGCCGGCCTCACCAGCGGTGGTGCACCTGGGCCCGGAAGCGCCGGTCGTAGATGTCCTCGATGCCCTGCAACTGTGCGCCGGTGAGCGGCGGCGGTGCCGCGGCGGCAGCGT
>WNFJ01354570.1_pt1 | contig 10331 bp, 10 predicted proteins | sample 5400461 | NCBI WGS metagenome assembly WNFJ01 (sample SAMN13153349, study PRJNA577476) | soil metagenome | isolation source: 115 cm saprolite on Douglas fir-dominated hillslope | place: USA:California | collected 2013-09-17
CGGCAGGCGAGCCCTCCCCGGGGAGACGAGGGCCTATGTGCGCATCGTGACCGGCCACGCACCGGAGCATTGGGTCGGCGCAAACGCAGGCATGAACGAGATGCAATCAGAAAATCCGGTCGCGTGTCGCGAGATCGCCGGGTTCGTCGCCCGCATACTCCCGCCCGCAAACAAGCCGAAGCCTGTCTGGGGCGTAGAATTGGTGGGGGGCCCGACTGATGAGACTGCGCTCGCCGCCTATCGCCGACTGGAGCAGAAACACGCATCCATCCTGAGCGGCCGCCAGACCTACATCGTTCACCACGGATTGGGGCGCGGCAGCATGGGCTGGGCCCACGTGCACGTCGGGGTCGACGACCGTCCCAGCGCGGCGAAATTATGTGCCGATCTGCGTGGCGCCGGCGTAAGCTACTGTGAGGTTCAACGCGCTAGATCGACTCGTTGAGAATGCGCCCGACCTGCTGGGGCCGCACTCTCCGCCAAGGCTCACGAGTTCGCCGGCCGAACAACCGACTCGGTTTGATCTCGTGATAAACGTCAAGGCGGCGTAGGCGAGCGGGATCACAATGCCGCCGACGCTGCTCGCCCGCGCGGACGAGGTCATCCAATAGACCAACCGCTCGCTTTGCGGTCAAACAACTCTTTGCAGGCTGTTGTTCGGCTGAGGACTGCCGGGACCTCTTGGGCGCGTTGATGCCGCCTACAGGGGGGGCCGCGTCACGTTGGAAGAATTCGGCGAATTCGTCGTCGCCCTGGAAGGGGCGGGAGAAAGGGAGGCGTCATGATGCCGACGTCGCGTCCCGGCGACAGGGCGCGAATCACTGTCCTCGCGAACGCGAATCTCAATCCAATCGCGCTACCGGTTTCGGAGCAACGCCCCGCCCGCGAAGCCGACGACCTACCACGTCGGGGAGTCGACTGTGGTAAGGTGCCAGCTCGAAGTTTCATAGCGAGGACAGCATGCGTGCCTATCAACTGCCGAAAGGCGGCGCCGGCATCGATGCGCTGGTCAAAGTCGAGCGGCCCGATCCCAAGCCGGCCTATCGTCAGGTCGTGGTGAAAGTTAAGGCCTGCTCCCTCAACTTCCGCGATCTCGGCATCCTACGCGGTACCTATCGAATGCCGGTGCGCGAGAACCTCATTCCGCTATCGGATGGCGCGGGTGAAGTCATCGAGGTCGGTCCCGGTGTTACCCGCGTGAAGGTGGGCGACCGAGTCGCCGGGTGCTTCTTTCAGCGCTGGGCCGGCGGCGAGGCGCCTGCCGATGTCCACGCAAGCGCGCTCGGAGGCGGCATCGATGGCATGCTTGCAGAATATGCGGTGTTGGAGGAGGACGGGATCGTAAAAATTCCGGGGCACTTGTCGCTGGAGGAGGGCGCAACCCTCCCCTGTGCTGGCGTCACCGTTTGGAACGCGATGATGGAGCACGCAAAGCTGATCGCCGGTCAGACGGTGTTGTTGCAGGGCACCGGTGGCGTCTCGATCTTCGGCCTCCAGCTCGCGCGCACGATGGGCATTCAGGTGATCATTACATCGTCGAGCGATGATAAGCTCGCGCGTGCGAAGGCGTTGGGTGCCAATCACGGCATCAACTACAAGACCACACCAGACTGGGAGAAGGCTGCACTGGGGTTCACCAGCGGCCGCGGCGTTGACCACGTTGTCGAGGTCGGCGGTGCCGCGACGCTTGCCCGCTCATTCGGCGCAATCCGCGTCGGCGGCAAGATCAGTATGATCGGCGGCCTGAGCGGTCCTGCCACTGAACTCAATCCGGGACTGATCTTTGCCCGTCGCGCCAACGTGCAGGGCATCTCCGTCGGCTCGATGCAGATGTTTGAGGCGATGAGCCGCGCGATAGCGGCGAGCGGCATTAAGCCGGTACTCGATAAGCTATTCCCCTTCGATGAGGCGCAGGCGGCCTACCGGCACATGGCCTCGGGAGCGCATTTTGGCAAAATCGTTATCCGCGTAGGGTGAGCAGGTTCTCGTTCCGGACGCCGGGTGGGCCAAGAATAAGCCTCGCGACACACATCACCCGATCGGGCCTCGCGAGGGGGACTATGTACTTGACTGAACGGGTTTTCTCTGGTAGTCTCAAAAACATAGGAGATTACCATGACTTGCGACCTGACTAACCCGGCCTTCAATGATGAGAACAAGGCGCGTGAGTTTTTGGAGGCGTCGCGCTGGCCGGATGGTCCAGTTTGCCCATTCTGTGGCCAATTGGACACCGTGAAACGTTTGGGCGGTAAATCGATGGGACCGGGCTGGTTTCATTGCTCGGACTGCCGCGACAAGTTCACCTGCCGCACCGGCACCTTGTACGAGCGCAGCCATATCCCGCTGCACAAGTGGCTACTGGCCACGCACCTAATTGTTTCGAGCAAGAAGGGCGTGAGCGCGCTTCAGCTAAGCCGTATGCTCGGGATCACGTACAAGTCGAGTTGGTTCATGTGCCATCGTATCCGCGAAGCGATGACGCCCAAAGCGCGCGGCCCGCTTGGTGGCAAGGGTAGGATCGTAGAAGCTGACGAAACCTATATGGGCGGAAAAGAGAAGAACAAGCACGTCAGCAAGCGCAAGAAGGGCAATATCGGCGGGCAAGGAAAGCAGGTTGTCTTTGCTCTAGTAGAGCGCGACGGTCACTCTCATTCATTCCGTGTGGCGAGCGTAAGTGGCGAGACGCTGCGCCCACTGATTGTCACTCATGTCAGCCGCAAGTCGGCCCTGATGACCGATCAGGGTGGCCAGTATTTTCACGTCGGCAAAGAATTTGATCGCCATGAAACGGTCAATCACGGCGCTGACGAATACGTGCGCGGCGATGCACATACGAACACGGCGGAGTGCCGTTTCAGCCTAATGAAGCGCGCGGTATTCGGTGCGCATCATTCGATCAGCGAAGCTCATTTGCACCGCTACATGACCGAATGGGACTTCAAGTGGAACACCCGCAAGATGAAGGACGGGGAACGTGCGGCTATTGCCCTGAAGGGTATCGAGGGCAAGCGTCTCACGTACCGGCCGACTGACGAAGCCCGTAACTAGGAAACAACATGCGAAACGGATCGCGCGTCTCAGGCGACGACAAGCTAAGCGCTAGTGCCCCCCAGCTTGCTCTCTCGGCGCTTCTTTCGCGCCGCCTTGCTTTTATGCCCGCGCGGGCGGAGCGGCGTCGGCGGCGGGACCAGGCGGCGCAACATCACAAACGACATAAGGTCCATTCCGGCTTGGTAGACGAAAAGCGCATCGCTTTTAACTTGGTTGACGGACATTGGGATTAGGTCTGTTTGAACGCTTACACGAGCGCTTTCCTTTACAGTAAATACCTTGTTCGTATCAGGGTCGCGGCACCATGCGTGGTGAACAATATCATTTCGTTTGCCGAATGCCTGTTCAAGCCGCTCTATCAAGTCGTCCAATTCATCAAGCGCGTCCAGATCGTCGATTCGTATTTCCGCAGCCGACTTTAGGACGCTGAATCGGAGCGGCATCGCCATGTGCGTAGTTACGGCTTGGCCGTATTCCGCATCAATACCGAGGCAGCCAGCGATTGCCGTTTCCACACAAAATTCAGTTTGAGCCGCGCACGTCATCATCAGGCCAATGGCGACAAGCAAGTCTTGTGGTAAATTCCGGGGATCAAAGTCGTATTCTTTGAAGGGTGCCATGGCCAAACCTGATCCGACGAAAGACCCTGAATTTCAGAAGGTGGTGCAGACGTTCCTGCAGACCAAGCCGAAGCCGCATAAGCCGCTTGGCAAACGCCGGAAGCGAAAGGCGGGTCGCCTGCGACGCGACTAGTCCCGCTCATCAGGAGTCAACAATGGCCTATCAGACCGCGCCGCCTCGCGCGCCCAAGACAGCATCTCAAGTGCGTGCGGGCCATAATTCCGATTGTTGCGCATCTCGGCATACCAATCATCGAGCCGATGCTCGAAGCGCCCTGGAAAGGATGGATCGGATTCACCAAGAGTTTGAACGATGCAGGAAACTATCCCTGCCGTGGCCGTCTTTAGGTCGTCTAGATCGGATTGTTTCCGGGCCATCTGTCACCTCCGTTCGGTTGCACGAATCGAAGGCTACCACCGACCGAGGGCCGGTTCAATCAAGTATATAGTCGCCCTCGCGAGGAGGGGGTGGGGCGAAAGTCGCCCGGCTGCCCGATTGGCACAGCCCGTGAGAGAAATTTTTGTAATTTTTTGATTCCCTGAAATCTCATGAGGACGCGCTCTTGCGCGTGGTAGATTCTGGCTCTGTTGTGGCCGCCGCGGGCTTGGAGGATGCCCTCTCCACGGCTTGCTGAGCCTTTTCTATGGTCCGGGTTACTTCGGCCATCAGTTGTTTCAGATCGTTCTCGGCGGCTTGAAGCTTCGTCGCCTGTGCGTTCATTTCTATCTCCCCATTCGCCGCCCTCCTCAGGGGAAAGGGCTCGCCCGCAGTATTCAGGGCCAAAGTGAATAGTCTCTAAAGACCTTGCGGGAGCTTGGCGATCGATGGCGAATGAGTACGTGCCCTAACTAAACTTCCGTTTTCCAATGAGTTCATACGACCCAACTGGGTACCCGCGCGCTACTACGCCGAGGGCTGGCCACGGCTGAAAGAGGACGATTGATCACCGTTCGATTGAAGCGCGGCCGTGCACCTGACCGGCGAGCAGGTCGGCGAGCGCGGGGGGCGGTGCCGCGGTACGGCACGTGAATAAGATTGATGCCGGCCATCGTTTTGAACTCACCTGATAGATGAGGCGACGTGCCGACGCCACCTGAAGCAAAGTTGATCCTGCCCGGATTGGCTTTTCGCGGTGTTGCCGCCTGGCAGAAGCGAGTCCAGTCGGCCATGGATCTCGACTACCAGACCTCGCGTCGATCGCCATCCGCACAATGACCTTCTCGACAAGATCACGGATCGCCGCGGTACCTCGACCTCGTCGGCCGCGGTGCCTGCGGCAAGCACCTCGTGCAGCCGAGCCAATTGGCTGTAATCCGACATGCTCGCCAGCACGGCACGAAACGGCCCTGGCTCGCTCGCCTGATGGACCGTCGGCCGCTCAAGGTCGCTGCCGTTGCGCTTGCTAACAAGATCGCACGCATGGCCTGGGCCATGATGTTGCGCGGCGAACGGTTCAAGGCCCAGTGCTCACCATGATTATGCGATGCAGACCTTGTTCATCTGAAGTTCTAGCCAACACCGTCCGGCCTTCCCTCCAGTTCACAATTCCTTGCTCCGAGATTCCCACCGTGAACGGGCGACCGGCCGTTTCTATCTCGTCCGCAGACTGCTATGGTCGATTTGCTCGCCGAGCATGATGAGATACGCGCGTGAAGATTCTTCCCTTCGCGGTGCTGATGTGTAACGTCTGGGTATCCGCCTGCCACGCCGGCGAGAGAAGCTATTCACCCGCAAATGGTCTTTTGATCCATGTCGACTGGCAAGAGCCCTGGTTCCTGCCGCGAGGGTTTCGCAACCATTGCAGCTTCGATGTCACCCAGGCACGCTATTACTGTTCCAACCATTGCGGGTCCGACCACGAGTTCTACTATTGCTCGAAAAGGTCGTTCGGCTGCTGCCACATCGGAGTTGGCTACTGCGACTGGGACGGATTGCTGCGCTGTCACCGATGAAAGGCCGCTGTAGCCGATTCATGGGCCGTCGACACTAGAAAGTTAATTCCTTAGAGCTGGCTCAGGCAACTGGGACGAGCGCATCGATTGGCAGCCTGACCGGATTCGCCCTGTTCCGCTGACACATCTGTCGTTGTGATTGCATCAACCAGTCCTGCATTAGGGACTTCTTGTCTTTTCCAACCAGAAGCCAGTGCGGTCTCATTCCGAAGCGAGGTGCTCTTTTTGCAACACTCGTCTGCGATCGATGACAGCGTTCATTTTAAGACCGTGTCCGTCAGGTTCTTGTAAGTCAGATGGCTCTTAATCGCTCACCGGAGAGGCAGGTCTATTCGATTCCATCCGAGCTCTCTTCTCTGGGTGCGAGATGTGGACTGACCCAGAATATCTGCGAAGTTGGCGCGACCTTCGCCGCCGCGAGTTTCTATTGTGGTTTTTTGTCCTCAGCTATGTGCCGGGCATCTTGCTTATTATTATCATCATAAATGCCTTTGATCACGGTGCGCTTGAACACCTCGGCGTATATTTTTCCGTTGCTTGGTTGGCCGGCTTTGTCGGGACTAGTCTTTACCGACAGAATTTCCGCTGCCCGCGCTGTCATCATTTTTTCTTTCGGCGATTTAGGTTCGTCAATCCATATGCTCGCAACTGCGTAAACTGTGACCTTGCTTGTTGGGCGCTTGGCCCAGCTTCTCGATGATTTGCTCGCTGTTTTTCTCACTGTTTTTGGCGGTCTCGATGCGCCAGATGGACATCGCGTCAGAAGCTGCGTTCACCGCCTGCGCGCCTCATCCGAAAGCCTTCCGAGAGCCCACGTCGGATTGAAATTGTGGGGCTTCTGCGAACTTATTCCGCAGGCCGCGTCTCCCCACTGATCGTAAGAACCCACTTCGGGGGAGCCTCAAAACTCTATGTCATCAACGCCAGTAACGAACATGACTTCGATCAACTCGCAAGCCTGATCCAATTGCGGGCCGGCGGGCTCGTCATCGCCGCGCATGCGTTTTCACCGGCCGTAGCGAACAGCTCGGCGCGCTTACCGCCCGGCACGCCGTTCCGGCGGTGTACCAAAACCGCGAGTTCGTCGCCGCCGGCGGCTTGGTGAGTTAAGGCGGCAGCCTTACCGACTCTTACCGGGCAGCGCTTAGCCGAAGAACGGGAGCGCCCTTCCGACCTGCAGCGTAAGGAATAGGCCGCCTCAGTTGGCGCCGAAAAGGCCGACCACGAAACGTGGGGGCTGCGACTATACTAGCACATAGGGCATTCGATTTTATGGCCTCTTAGCACGGAACATGGCTTTGACGCCAAGGAACAACTTTCGAAAGATGATCACAAACACAATCACCGTGCCAGCGGCGACCAATATTATTGTGATCCCGTCTGCAATAGATTGAAGCGCCTCAAGCACCTCCCCAATAGACATGGAATGGGCGCCTCCCAATTTGATGGGACGACGACTTGCGGCCCACGGACTCCAGAGGCGCAAGTGGATTAAGCCTCCAGGGACCTCAAGGCGGTCACGGACATGGCACACTCTCCATAAACCGCCCCGTCATTTTGCATAGATTCCTTACACGAGCCTTACTCATGCTTGTCTTCTTCTCAAACTGACCCCCTTCCCCGCGTTGCCTTCATTGACATTGGCTGATTGTCGGATTCGTGCTGCGGTAACGGTTCGAAGGAAACCCGAGGTCGCCAAATCATTGATCCAATTCCTTTCTGCCCCCACGGCCGTGCCCGCGATCAGAGCAAAGGCACATGGAGCCAGGCGGACCATAGGTCATGATCCGCTTCCTTACCGGTCACGCTAATTAGTCGAATGTTTTATGGGGCTCGGTAGGAGCGAATACGGCTGCATTTCGTTTGGTATTTACGCGAGTGGGGAACGGCGACACTAAGACTCGCGCCGAGGCAGCCGGCCAACCATGCCACGGAAAAGTACATGCCAATGTGTTCGGGGATGTCATGGGGAAAAGACATTTGCGGTAACAATAATGAACAAAACTGAGCGCCAGGACTTCTTTGCCGAATCGCTCTATCAGAGCGGGTTAGGCATCCAATTTGGGCGCAATGCTGAGCCGAATTGGAAATGCACTACTTGCCGATTATTCTAAACGATTGCATGAAGTGCTGCGTTTCTATACTGGTTCCCATCCCCGTCGGACCAACGACGATCAGTTGATAGAGCCAATCGTCAACAAAGTAGTACCGCGCCATGATTGCGGGACCTCTTTCACAGTTTTCGGCGTGCACCTCGCGAGCAGCTGCACCTCGAATAAGAACTGGACGCTCACCGTGGCTAGCACAATTGGCAACAAAAATATCGATGAGCAGTCGCAACAGCCTCTCATCGCCTCCGATTTCCTCGCGCGCCTCGTATCGAAATAACGTCGCATTGACTATGAAAGTGTAGGACTTTATCCCAACATAATATTGATGAGTTCGGACCATTGTTTCTGGACCAAACCCTTGGTTCGTGGTGGCTGGAGCGTCGGGAAAATCAATTGCAAACCGGTCGTCCTCAAATCGAAACGATTTCCAACTATCGTCAGCAATTGCAGTGCCGGCAATTGCTAGAAAGGCGATCGTCCAAAGCGCACGTACTCTCATCTGACACCAGCGATGCTAATCCGATGATTTCTTTCCCAGCTTGCGTACCCCTATGTCTGTTCTACGCGGACGAGGTTGTCCGCGCCGACAAGGATTTTGACGCTAACGGTGGGCCTCACCTCTGCCAAAGTCTGTAATTGAGCCCTGCGCGAACAATGTTCTCCCTTGCATTGATGGAGATGGGGCCGCCGCCGCAGGCCACGTTGCAGGTGAAGCCGTTGAAGTCGGCGTAGAGGTACTCCGCCTTCGCCGTCAATGGACCCCAGATGACGAACTCGACCCCCAGTCCCAGGGTCCAGCCGAGGTTGTTTGCGCGATCCGTCCCGAGCGGCGCGCCCGCGGTGCTCGCGACGAGGCGACTGATCGCCGCGCCGGCGGTCACATAAGGCATGACGGTATCGAAGGCATATCCGAATCGCAGGCGGGCGGTGGCAAGCCAATCGCTCCGCATTTCGCAACTCGGGATGCAGGACAAGGGAGGGACGGTCCCCCTGACACCGGACCAGGCGAGATCGGCTTCCACGCCCCAGACGAAAGGCCCGTCCGTCTGCAGGTTGTAGCCCAACGTGCCGCCGACGAGCCCGCCCGAGAGATTGTAAGTGCCGCTGCTAAGGTCAGGGACCGAGGTCCAATCCGGCCGACCCCAGGCGCCGCCGCCGTTGATGCCGATATAGGCGCCGGTCCAGTTATAGGGTCTTACGGCGGGGAAGGCCACCGGCGCCGTAAAGTAATCGGGAACCACTGCGGGTTCATAGCCGGCGGGCGGATTATAGACTCTGGGAGCGGGAAAAGCCGGCGGCGCGGTAAATATGTCGGGAGTGACAACGCGTTCGACCTCGGCCGCCAAGGCTGGGCCGGCAGTGGCGAACGCTATCAGCACGGCAACTACAATTGGGAACTTTCTCATGACACACCCCCAGTGACTCACGGTTAGATCGATCAGAGTCCTCGTCGTCACACCGCCTTCAGTAGACCTTGTTCTTGTCGATCAGCGTGAACGATTCCCCCGTACCAACGTTGAGAATTTTTTCTTTCGGCGGCTCGACCCGGTTCCACCAGCCGCCGCCGAGTGCCTGGAACAGCGCCGCGGTGTCGGCCAAGCGGGCGGCACGCGCCTGCACCACTTGGATCAGCGCTTGCAGATAGGTCGACTGCGCGGTGAGTAGCAGCAGGATGTTGGCATTGCCGGTCTCCACCTGCTGGCGCGCGAGGTCAAAGCTGACCTTGGCGGCGCGTTCGAAGGCGCGCGCCGCTCTCAGCGCATCGGCATCGTTCTTCAGCGCGTGCAGCACGTCGGCGACGTTTTGCGCCGCGCCGATCACCGTGGCCTTGTAGGCCCACGCCGCCTCGTCATAGGCGGCCGCGGCCGCGCGCCGCTGATGCAGCAGGGTGCCTCCGTCGAAGAGGGTCTGCGTGACACTGCCGGCGAGCAACCAAAACTGAGTCCCCAACACAGCGGAGGGAGAAATCAGGCCGGCAAGCGCGATATTCATGTAACCGCCATTGGCGCCGATTGTGAAATTCGGGAGCATGTTGGCGGTGGCGACGCCGACCTGCGCGCTGGCCGAGTGCAGGAGCTCTTCCGCGGCGCGCACGTCGGGACGTTGCTCGACCAGTTGAAGCGGCAGGCTCAGAGGCTCAGGGGCAAGTCCAGCGGCAGCTGCAGATCCGCGAGCCTGAACGTCTCGGGCGGCCCTTCGCTGGGGTATCCGCCGGACAGCGCCGCCAGCAAGTCGCGCTGCACTTCCAGGGCCTTGCGCAGCGGAGGTAGCGTTGCTTCGACTTGCGCGAGCTGGGCTTCTTGCGCGGCGACGTCGCTGCGGTTGGCATAGCCGGTGTCAAGCTGCTTGCGCAGGATGTCGAGCATCTTCCTGTTGAGGCTGATGAGCTCGTTGGTGGCGTCGATCTGTCCCCGCAGCGCAGCCTCGGTGATGGCTGCGACCGCCACGTTCGAGGTCAGCGCGAGATAGGCGGCCTCGACCTGGAAGCGCTGAGTATCGGACAGCGCCTGCAACGACTCGACCGTGCGCCGGTTGAGGCCCCAGACGTCGAACGTGTACGACACCAGCACCTGGCTGGTGTAGAGGTCGAAGGGGT
>WNFJ01233936.1_pt2 | contig 10330 bp, 12 predicted proteins | sample 5400461 | NCBI WGS metagenome assembly WNFJ01 (sample SAMN13153349, study PRJNA577476) | soil metagenome | isolation source: 115 cm saprolite on Douglas fir-dominated hillslope | place: USA:California | collected 2013-09-17
GGGTCCGGTTGGCGTTAAGGGAACGGATGGGCAATCGTAGAGCGCACGTTTCATCCCGCTTGTCTTCATGGGTGCTTACCTGATCGGGGGAACGTGCAAGTGCCTGCTTGACCACCTCCAGATTCAGCAGGGTGTAGTCACGACTTCGGGCAATGACCCCAAGGTCGGCAGTGAGGACATCGATGAGCGGAGCAGCGTCGCCGTAGAGGCTGTCGAGACGCAGCAGCACGGAAGCAGGAGAAAGCCCCAGTTTGGTCGCATAGCTGGTGATCACCTGGATGGCTCGTACCAGTTCTCCTCGGTAATCCCCATTGCCTGGCCCCCCAAAGGTGCCCAGAAACTGATGCGTATGCGCTTGGAGAATAACCGTACGGGTGCGCACGACTTCTCCCCGCTTGCGTCCTAGATATCCTGGTGCACAAACTGCATCGAAGCGCCGATGGGCAGGAGGCAGCGACTCCATCTGCGGGAGCGCCCGTTGACGGGCGGATTGCCTCGTGCCATCCACATCCACTACCATCCACTGCTTTCCTGTTCGGTCGAACACGCCACCGGGGGAAGGAAACGGTTTGCGGGCGAGCAGATCCTCTTGAAAAAGCGCGCGCAGGGCTTCCACAGTGCTCTGGTCAAGGGCGGCAAGAAAACGGGAAAGGGTCGAGCGATGGGGTAACTGGTTTCGCGGCATCGAGTGCCATGAACGGCTCAGCAAATGGAGCGAGCCGTTCATAAAAGGCCAGTAGCGTGGGTTCACCCGAAACCGCATAGCCGATGAGCACAGCGACAAAATCGATCAGATCGTAGGTGCCAAAGCGCGCGCGGGCGAAACGCACCTGCTCTTGAATGGTTTTCAAAGCACCAGTATGAGAGAGTCCTTGAGCAAAGACAGCTACTTCTGCCAACCAGGGTGGCGTGGAGGGAAGGGATGCTTCTGAGATCTGGATACAGACCGAAGAATGCTCCATACAAGATGCCTGCTGCACTCTGCTCAAAGAATCTCCTTTCCCAATGAGAGCCACCTCACACACGAATCGCGCGCAACTCATACCAGAGGGTCGCACCTACCATGCAAAAGCGGCAGCGTTGCGCTGGCACCAACGCTCAAAGCTTGCAGGCGGCTCGCCAGTGACCCGTTCAACATCGTCAGTGATGACCGCCGCTCCATCGGCACGCAGCACTTCATTGAGGTCCCTGATAACCTCCACAATGGCCTGGTCTGTTCCTCTTGCCAGGGCCGCCAGGGCCTCTTCTTCAGGAGTGATTGGAAGGTAGGTGATCCTTCTGCCCAGCACAGCAGCCAGGATCTCGACCTGTTGCGCCACCGTCATGAGTTCGCTCCCGGTCAGGGTATAGATCTGACCACCATGGCCTTCTTGCGCCAGCGCGACCGCCGCCACGGCAGCGATATCTTCAGGAGATAGGGGCTGTGCGCCGTGGGCCAAGGGGATCGCGGACGACTCCTTCTGCTTTGAGCGAGGGCAGCCACCAGACCGCATTGGACATAAAGGTTGACGGGCGCAGGAACGTCCAGGCTATCCCCGACTCGTGAATCAGGGCTTCCCGCTCAGCGAACGAGCGACCCATGATCGGCATGGGATCAAGTCCGGCTCCAATGGATGAGAGATTGACGATCCGTTGCACTCCGGCATCTCTGGCGGCAGCCACTGCATTCTTGGTGAGGTCCAGGCCGTGGCTGGCATCCATCAGAAAGACACGCTCAACCCCGGTGAGGGCGGCTGGCAGGGTCTCCGGGTGCTCCAAATCGCCCACAACAACTTCGACTTCATCGGGCAAGCCAGCGGCTCGCGCGCGGTCGCGCACCAGGGCGCGCACAGGGTAGCCCTTCGCATGAAGCAGGCTGATCAGATGCTTTCCGACGTGACCGGTCGCCCCGGTAGTGAGGATAGGTGACATGTTTTTTCTCCTTCTTCTCTGAGAATACTCGATGGTCTTTGGGTCTACGAACTAGATGGTTGCTGCGCCGTTGACCAGTAAGTGCTGGCCACTGACCCAACTGGCGTCATCGCTGCACAAAAAGGCGACCGCAGCAGCGATTTCCTCAGCGGTCCCAATGCGACCAAACGGCGACGCTGCGGCAGCTTGAACCTGCATCTCTTTGGAGGCGTGGTCAAAACTGCCAGGGCTGGTTGGGCCTGGTACCACACTGTTCACGCGTCTCGCCACGCGGTCCCAATTCCCTGGCCCAGACGATAGTCGAAGAGCTTGAGAATCGTTTTGCTGCCGGCGTACAGGCTACTGCCCACCATGGGAAAGAGCGTGGTGCTCGAAGAAATGTTGACGATGCGCCCACCCTGCCCAAGTCGTTTAGCGGCTTCCTGGCTGGCCGTGATCGCCCCTTTGATATTGACGGCAAACACGCGCGTCCATGAGCGCTTCGGTGATATCGGCAAGCGGAGCGCCTTTGGTGATGGCAGCGTTGTTAATGAGGATGTCGAGCTGATCAAAGAGCCGATCGACCTCGACAAACATGGCTCGTACGTCGTCCGGATTGCCCATATCGGCTTTCAGGGAAATGGCTTTGCCTCCCTGCTTGACCAGTTTTCGCGGCCTCGGCTTCTGCCTCAATCTGGCTGTGCGCATAGTTGATGATGACGATGATGCCATCTTGACTCAAGCGCTCGGCAATCGCCTGACCAATGCCATGGCCGGCCCCTGTCACCAATGCAACTTTCGTGTGTACCTTGTTCATGGCCCATTCTCCTTTCCTTTGATTCGTGAGAGGGACAAATCATTCCAGTTGACGCGCACGCGCGCTGATGTCGCTCCCAGAGAACCTCGCATGACTGAGAGATGCACGCCGCAGAAACGCAAGGCTCTTCTTTTCTCAGCCGTCTTCATGCTACACTAAGAGCATACGTACTTTCTCATCGTCGTACCAGCACGTGAGTATCGTATGATTGAGAGTAGTAGGATAAGGAAAGGCAAAGATGGAAGAGACAGGACGCCGACAAGCGCTCGCGGCTTTCTTACGCACACGTCGAGCGCGGCTCTCCCCCACAGAGGTGGGATTACCGGCCCGCAGCAGACGCCGGACGCCGGGGCTGCGGCGCGAAGAAGTGGCGGAATTGGCGAATATCGGGGTCTCGTGGTACACCTTGCTGGAGCAGGGACAGGACATTCATCCCTCACAGCCTGTCCTGGCAAGCATCGCGCAGGCGCTCAGGCTCACACCCGCAGAGGAGCAGCATCTATTCCTGCTGGCAGGCCACACCCTGCCAGCGCAAGTGTCAACAGAGGAAGAAGAGGTCCCCCCAGCATTGCGGCGAGTCGTGGACGCGCTGGCTCCTCATCCGGCCTTTGTCATCGGGCGGCGCTGGGACGTCCTGATCTGGAATCGGGCGGTAGGCTTGCTCTTTCGCTTTGATGAGCCCTTTCCACCGCACTCGCGCAATGTGGTCTGGCGCTTCTTTCAGCGAGAGGTACGCTCGCTCGATTCTGACTGGGAGGCACAGGCGCGCAATCTGGTGGCCCAATTTCGTGCCGATTACGCCCGCTATCCTGGCGATGCTTCTTTTGAGGAATTACTGCACGATTTGCAACACATCAGCTCATCGTTTCGGAGATGGTGGGAACAGCACGATGTGCGAGGGCTGCCCGATGGCCCACGATCCATGATCCACCCGGCGCTTGGCGCTCTGGAATTTGACCATGTGACCTTTCAAACCGCTTTTTCTGCTGATCTCCGCGTGAAAGTGTATGCGGCTTCCCTTTCAACCGCTTCAAAGTTAGAACAGGCGTTGTATGCTTCCTCTTGAGGAAGGCATCGTAAGCCGGTACAGGTCTCGTTGCGCATCTCGTGGGACTGACGGCGTAGCCGAAGAGCACCGCGAGAAAGTCGATCACTTCGTAGTGGCCGAAGCGACGACGGGCAAAGCGCACCTGCTCACAGATGGCCGTGAGCACGCCCAAACGACGCAGATAGTGCGCGATCATCGTCACTTCCTCGAACACGTCATAATGCCTCTCTCCTTGATCGTCTGGCTCGTCGAAGCCATTCGTGAAGCCGTGTTACATCTTCTTCTGTCAAATATACCTTCCAGGGCATGCCTTTGGCCAGGTGCTCTCCGGCGAGCTTGCCTGTTTTCAGCCAGGTGAAAATCGTGCTCTGGTCAACTCCCAGCTTTGCTGCAGCGCCTTCCACCGAGTAGGAGCCATCTTCCCATTGAGCAGGATTGCGCTCGTTCCTGTTCAGTTTGACCGTCGGGATCTCCCACTTCTCACGCAAGTGCCAGACCATTTTGCTTGTAATGGGGTGAATGAGCCCTGGTGTCTGATATCCCTCCGTAGTGAGCGTTGCTGCAATCTGAGCATCCATCAGCCCTGCTGCGTTGAGCTCGCGCACGCGTTGCTCGATCGCCTGCGCACCAGCAAACACGGCGTAGCTGCGCACCCTGCGTTGGTACCAGAACTGCTCATGGGCCCCCGTTTGCCAATTGATTTGTACCCAGACCTGGCCTTCAACTCGCTTGCTATCAACGATCACCTCCCGAATCACCAGGCGCAGCATTTGCTTGCGCTCAGTACTGGTGGTCGTGGGCGCTTGCCAGAGCGTCGGTAAATCGCTGCCAAGGGCCACAATGGCCTCTCGGTCCGCCTGAGTGAGGGTACCAAAGCGACTGGATTTCCATGCGTGGTACTCTTTCTCCACGGTTTCCACTGCACGAAGCTGCTCTTCCCATTGTTTCTCCAGCGAGCGAGCCACTAACCGGTTTTCTGGCTCCACCGCTTGGTACTGCCGCTCGGCTCGCTTGGCCTGGTAGCGTGCGCGCTCCAGGCGTAGCTCCCACTGCTTGCTTTCGGCTTGCTCCTCCTGTTCCAATTGAGCAAGGGCCGCCAATGCGAGCGTCAATTGATCTGGCTGCAGCGCCTCCAGGAAACGCTGTTCGACCTGCGTATCCAGAGCCAGCGCGCGCACTTGTTGGCAGTCTGTTCCCCCAAACTGTCCCTGGTCGGCGCTACAACGATAGACGGGAAATTCGCCCTGCCGACCAGAGTAGTGCAGATGCAGTAAGGCTCCGCACCGCCCACAGCGCACGATCCCCTGCAGTAACGCTTGGCCTTTGCGTGCCATCCCAGGTTGCTCCTCTCGATAGTTCAGGCTATTAGCGTGCAGTTGTGCCTGGTTCGCCACACATTCTTCCCACGCAATATACGCTGGATATCTATTGTGTAAACAAATATCCCACTTGTCAATGGGCTGGAGAATTCGCCCTCCACGTGGATGCGCTGAGGTGCGACGTGCGGGGTCAAATTGCTTGCGCCCATAGACATAGGCCCCAGCATAGGCCGGATTGTGGAGCATATCGAGAATTGCTGAGGTGCGTGCTGGTTGCCAGATCACCTCGTAGGGAGCAGGGCCGACTCTGGGGCGCGCTGGCAGAGGTAAGTGTGCTGCCCGCAGATACCGCATCACGCCGCTCGCCGAGCGGATTTCACGGAACTTCTCAAAGACGAGCCGGATGCGCGCCTGCACTTCTTCGTCAGGATTCAAAATCACTTCTCCGGCTGGCCCGCGAGCTAACCCCACAGGCAACCCCTGGTGCAGTTCTCCCCGCTCGGCTTTGTGCCGTGCTCCGGCTTGCATCCGCTGTTTGAGCTGGTGCAGCTCAGCCTCGCTCATCAGTCCCGACATTATGTATCATCAGATGTCAACCCCCCCTCGAAGCGAAATTGGTCCTTTTTCAGGCTTCGGTTTTGGGGGTCACGGAGTCTGCCACAGTCCTTGCTCGTTGTCAAGGCACCCCAGAGGGGACCCCGCCTTGACAACGAGCTGCGAACCGTGGCGACAGACCGGTGACCCCAAAACCGCTGAAGCCTGAAAAAATGGGGGGGATGGAGGAGCACCCTTGTTTAGTCCTCCCTTTTCTTCTTCGTTCGCCGAACCGTCTGAAGCGGGATCACTTTCGACTCTGCTTGCCGGCCGGCCTGTAACTCTCGCGGAGTTGGCCCGGCAGGTGTTGGGACATCGGCGAGCCTCTCGATGAGGGCTTGGTGGAGTTCAATCCCTTCGCTCACCAGCAACCGCTCATCTTCGGTCAGAGTGACGAACTCCAGCATCCGCACCAGGTTCGCTTGGCCTTCCACCAGTTGCTCCTTCAGGGAATCTTTGGGGCGGTAGTAGGGGCATCGTGCACAGGCCATGCGGTGAGGGCACTCTGCCCAAAATGGATTGGTACACCACCCATGCCCGAGGTCATAATATTTCCAGCATTCACCGCGAGCTGCCGCGCCACTCATCACGGCCTCCTGGTCGAGCAGGACCTCGATCGTTGCCAGATTCTGCTCCAGGTAGCCGGCCTTTGCTACCTGGTTCGCCAGTTTGGTGGGATCGACTTTGAGGTAACTTTGTGTGGATGAAAGATGCTTGTGTCCCAGGTAATCTCTGAGCTGAAAAATATCGAGCGGTTCACGGGCGTTGTAGAGCATGGAAGCAATGGTCGCTCGCGCCCGATGGCTCGTAATAGCTCCACGACTATCTTCCTCGGGGATATTCGCCTTACGGCATAAATGAGGGATTAAGCACCGATTAATGTAGCCTTTCGAGACACGCATACCACGATAGGAGAACAGGAACTGGACAGCTTCACCGGTCTTGCCATCGACGTGCTGTGGTTGCTCACGCGGACGCAGCCGTTCCCACTCGTTGATGCGCTTGCCAACCAGGGGGTGGACTGGCTTGGTGTAGCTGGTCGTCGTCTTGTTGACTGGAATATCCAAGAAGCACACCGCGTCTTTGGGTAAGATCTCTCCAGTTTCTGGAACCATCACATCTTCGTGCTGCCAGCGGATACAACCGATGCGTAATCGCACAATTTCATCGGAGCGTAACGCGGCAAAGCACCAGACCACTGCGATCGCACGAACCATTTCTAGGGGATAGATCAGCACATTGCTCCCAGTGGTAGGAAGATCTTTAGCCTCGAGATTCATCGCAGCCCAGAGCAGCTTTGCCCATTGATCCCTCTCGACCACCCTGGGATCTGGTCCGATCAGATTACGCAGGGAGCGCGGCGCTTGCAGAGCACGACTCGGATTCAGCCGGATGGGAATCCATCCCCACTCCTGGCAGTCGCGTAAGAAGGCGCGCAAGCACTTGAGGAGTCTCGCCTTGGCATTGGGACGAAGGGGTTGCCCAATGCGCGCGTCGGGCAAATGAGATCGTCTCCCGGCACTAATCCATTCTCCGACGTTCATGTCCATCACGTGGGCGGTAAACTCAATCGCGATCTCGTAGGTAAAGTCGGCAGGGCTTCTTACCTCTGGGTGATGCGCGTTCAACCAGCGCCCCACCTTGAGCAGCAGATAATAGCTGTGGGCCGCGCCTACGGTAGGACTGTATTCTCGCCAACGTTGACACCACGACACCCATTCGTCTGAAATCTTCCCATCGATCTCACTCGTCACTGGCCTGGTTGCTCTCTTTGGGTCTGGAAGCGGTCGGCTGATGATCCCAAGAGCAAAGAGGGCACGAGAAACTTGAAACAGGTAGCCTCGCACACAGGGAAAGGTGCAGGTCTGGTTCACCGTTTCGAGGAACTCAAGGTGCAGGTCTTCCAACTGAGGGCTGTGGTTGCGCAACAGGAGATAGCACAGGCAAGCGATGAAGTCATGATGATTTTTTTCCCGATAGCCCCACGCACCCAGGGCAGCGGTCAGTTGCTGGACGTGTGCATCAATCGTCTCGTGACCAAAGACTTTCCGGGCAATCGGGGCGATGGCAAACGGTTTGAGCAGGGGATCGATATCAGCAAGAGAACAGAGCAGATAGGCAAGAACAGGAAGCTCGCGGCGCGCTGGATGTTGTCCCACTCCATATCTTCTTCCATATCGCCGAGCAAACGCGGTGTAGCTTGGGCCGATGATGTCCATCCATTCTTTTTCGGACCAGGCCCAGAAGGTCTTGCCACGGCGGTACATTTCAACGACCAGGACGCGCACCGTGTCAGGGCAGATAGTGGGGCTCAGGTGGGTCATCGTGAACACATCCTGGATAGGCTGAAGCAAGCGATGAAGGAGCGCTTTTGTTGATGGACGCAACTGGAAAGGCTTCTGACACATGACCCGCTTCAGCTCAGCACGCTCGGCTTCGTTGAGGTCTGGAGAACGATCATAGTGAGCGATATCCACTGGCCAGTGCCAGGAAGAAGAGGGTTGTGGAAGCAACGCTACAGGCTTGTTCATGATTTCACCTCCCCCAAGATCACCTCGATCCAGTGCTCAAAGCCGGCCAGGCTCCGGCTGACCGCTTCAGTGAGCTCTACTCCGCTCAAATGGATGTAGAGCACTGAGGTCTGCAAGGAGGCATGACCGGCGTAGAGTGCAATCTGGTGCAGATCCATGTGGGCCCTGGCCATATGGGTCAGGCGAAGATGGCGGGGCGTATGGGTGGTAAATTGTGGAAGACCAGCCCGCTGTGCCATTTTCTGCACGATCTTGGACCATGTCACTGGGGCAAGGGGACTGGCGGTATTGCGATGAGACTCTGACAAGAAGAGGCGACCACGCTTGGATGAGAGCGCTCGCCTGTGGTGCACGTACGCTTCCAGCAAGCGGCTGGCCACCTTGCCATAGCCGACGACGCGCGCTCGTCCATTCTTCGCATGGTCGGCACGAATCCTGATCTGGCGATAGGCAAAATCAAAGTCAGCTATCTCAAGGGTGACCAACTCCTCACGGCGCAAGGCTCCATCGTAGGCTAAGAGCAGTAAGACTTGGTTACGCAAGGGCTCCTCGGTGAGGTTGCGCAACAGGTCTTGCCACTCGGAGTCCGAGGGAAGCCAGGGGAGTTTGTGGTAATGTGGGAGCAGCCCCCGGTCACGCACCCCGCCAAAAGCTTTGCCCGGGACGTAATGGCCTCGACCAACCGGGTTGTCCTGGCGAAGTTGCTGCTCGATAAGGGAATCGCAAAACAAGCGTAAGACCGTGATGCGCTGCTGCATGGTTGCGTTCGATAACCCTCGCCCACTCTCAAGAGAGAGGATATTGGCCCCCTTTGGATTGGGGCGGTGAGCCAGGTCCTGGACGTAGAGGGCAACCAGATCACGCGTGACGGCTTCAGGCTGGACGCTGTGCTTGGCACAGAAGCCCAGGTAATCGTTGAGACAGCGTCCATACGCGTCCACCGTGTTTGGGGCGAGCTGCAAGTGAGCTTGCCTCTGGAGCCAATTTCGTGTGAGTTCGTGCTGTACCACCAGCGGGTACTGTTCCCAGCGGATCTCAGTCATGGGATGCCTCCGAAGAGAAGACGACAGATTATCCCTACTTGATGTTATCACACAGGGGCCCAGGTGGAGGTGACAACCCTCATCCTAGTCCCTAATGATATCTAATATACAAGCCAAGTAAGAGTCGATCATTGTAGGACCCAGGATCATAAATGCCTTCTTCGTCAATGACGAGCGTGTCAGTGAGGGCACAAATCTCCAGGAGGCGATACCAATCGCTACAGGAGCGAGCTAAGCGCGAGACTTCCAGGCTCAAGACCGCGCCGCAGTGCTTGAGCCCGACTTCAGCGACCAGGGCCTGAAAGCCATCGCGACCAATGGCCGAAGACCCGGAGTGACCTTGATCCTGGTCAATGACGTGAATGCGCTCCCGAGTCCATCCCAGGCTCAGGGCGCGTTGCACCAGGTCATATTGGCGCATGGTGCTGGCGGTGTTGTCGCGCACCTGGATCAACGAGGATTGGCGCACGTAGATCAAGGCGTCGCGGTCCAGGTGGTCAGGCTGGATCTTGCTCAGCGATGGATGAGAGAGCATCACGGGTCTCCTTTCGTGTGTGTTGAGGGTGCTCTTCTTCGGTGAGCACCAGGTGAGCAGCCAGTTGCGCTACGAGTCGAATAATATGCACTTGCAGGTCGGGCGAGAGCTGCGCCCAGACCTGTGCTGGCGAGACACGCTGATCGGCAGATGGGAAGTCCGTAACCATGATGAATCCCTCCTCGAAGACGCAGACGTACGTCCTTAGCTCTATCATAGCCGATGCTCCTCAGGGACATGGTTCCGCTCCCGGAGTTGCTCAACAACACGAGCAAGTTGGCAGAGTCCTTCCAGGTCAAGCACTGGTGGCTTCTCGGCTGGAAGCGCATCTGGTGCAGACGCGTAGGTCGTCCAACTGGCCGCAATGGCTCCATGGTAGCCATCGATGTGTCGAATGATGAGGTCGGGATCCGGGCCGCGACGGACACGGATGATCTCTACCTGCTGACCATACAGGGGATGATGGGGATGCGTGACGGTCACCCATCCCGAAACTCGTGGGGATGATGGGGTAGTGTGCTTTGGGGATGCCCGTCGTGGTCGACCGCTGCCT
>WNFJ01309947.1_pt1 | contig 10330 bp, 7 predicted proteins | sample 5400461 | NCBI WGS metagenome assembly WNFJ01 (sample SAMN13153349, study PRJNA577476) | soil metagenome | isolation source: 115 cm saprolite on Douglas fir-dominated hillslope | place: USA:California | collected 2013-09-17
TGGGATCGTCGCTGAGCACGTACCGGAGAATTTCGTACAGCACTTCCGGTTTCACCGGTTTCTGCACGAAATGTTTCGCGCCCTTCTGGAGCGCCGCCAGGATGTTCTCCTGGTATCCGACGGACGAGACCATGACGATGCGCGCGCTGGCGTGCTGCCGCACGATGCGCTCAACCGCCTCGATCCCTTCCATCTGCGGCATGGTGATGTCCATGAGCACGATGTCCGGAGTGACGCGGTTGAATTCGGCGATGGCGGTCAGGCCATCCCCGGCTTCTCCGGCTACTTCGCCGCCGAACATCTCGATCATTTTGATGAGATTCTTGCGCGCGAAGACGGAATCGTCTACCACGAGGTAGCGAACCGGCTGATTGTCTTTTCGAAGTAGAGCGGCGAACTGTTTCATGGCCTTCTCCTTATCCCTGCGCTCGTTTTCACGAACGATAGGAAGAAACCGGGGTCCTTTCGTTCTTGTCGTTCTTGTCGAGTTTATCCGCTGGATTTCGCTCCGCGCCGTAATTGCTTACCAGGTACGCAGCGACTCCATCGAGAGGAATAATCTTGTTGGCGTATCCTTTTAGAATCGCGGCGCGCGGCATGCCGCTGACCACGCAAGTATCTTCGCTCTGCGCGATGGTCATTCCGCCGGCGGCCTTGATGGCCCCGAGTCCTTCGGCGCCGTCATCGCCCATGCCGGTCATCAGCACGCCGACGACGGTGAGGCCGAACTCCTGCGCCACGGAATGGAAAAGCACATCCGCGGAAGGGCGATGTCCATTGACGGGCGGCCCATCGGAGAGAACCACCATGCTACCGCGAGGCATGCGGCGAACCATGATGTGACGATTTCCCGGGCAGATCAGAACGCGGCCAGCCAGTAATAAATCGCCAGAGCGTGCTTCGTGAACTTCAAGAGCACAGCATTCGTCGAGGCGCTTGGCAAACATTTCTGTAAAACCTTCGGGCATGTGCTGCACAACAACGATTGAGGATTGAAAATCGGCCGGGATTTGCGACAAAACAAATTGCAAAGCGTTTGGACCGCCGGTGGAAATGCCAATGGCGATGATGCGGCGTGGCGGCAGCGCGGTGCGGGCTCCTTTTTTCGGCGCGGCGGGTTCTTCGCCGACGACGGCGGCAGGAAGCTTGCGGCCCGCGGCGCGTTTGGCGACCTTAATTTTGGCAATGAGCTGATCGGCAATCTCTTCGAGATGTCCGACAGCTGCATCCTTGGGCTTGGCGAGAAAATCGACGGCACCCAGGGCGAGGGCCTTGAAAGTGGCGTAGCCGCCCTCTTTCGAATGAGTGCTGAAGAGAATGACCGGCAGCGGAGCGCTCTTCATGATCAAGCGAAGCGTTTCCATCCCGTCCATGCGCGGCATTTCCAGATCAAGAGTCACGACATCCGGCTGAAGTTCCTCAATTTTTTTCAAAGCGAACGCGCCGTCCATGGCGGTGCCAACAACTTCGATGGAAGGTTCGCGCGCAAGGATAGCGGGAATCAGTTTCCGCATAAGGGCGGAATCATCGACAACGAGAACGCGTATGCGTTCGTTCATGCGATCGCTCCCATCGGCACGGAGCGAGAGAGACGAGAAAGGACCGCGGGAACATTCAAAATGAGAACCACCGTGCCGTCACCAAGGATGGAAGCGCCGCTGACCAGGTCGCTGGAGACGATTTCGGCGGGGAGGGCTTTGATCACCAGTTCTTCTTCGCCGACGAGGCTATCGACGACGAGGCCAAAACGCCTTTCAGAGGCGCCAATGACGATGACGAAGTGTTTCTTTCGAGCCGGCTGAGTGTCGATGCTGCGCAGGCGGCTGAGATGATCCAACCGAACGAGCGTGAGGATCTGCTCGCGAAGACGCAGCACTTCACGCTGGTCGACGCGGTGAATCTCCGGGTCGGTTATGCGGGTGATTTCCACGACGGAAGAGAGCGGGACAGCGAACAAGCGACCGCCGACCCGGAAAAGCAACGTCTGAATACTGGCAAGAGTGAGAGGGGCACGAAGTTGAATGGTCGTGCCGCGGCCCATCTTTGAAAAGACGTGAACGGTTCCCTTGAGCCGATCCAGAACGGTTCGAACGACATCCATGCCGATACCACGGCCAGATACTTCCGTTACAGCGGAAGCAGTGCTCAAGCCCGACTCGAAAATAAGGTTAAGAGTCTCCTGCTCTGTGAGGCGTTGGGCCTCGGCAGGCTTCAGGATTCCCCGTTCAACGGCCTGAGCGCGCAAACGTGCAGGATCGATGCCGCGGCCGTCGTCGCGGACTTCGACGACAACCTGGGTGCCCTGATGAAAAGCGTTGAGATAGACGGTGCCACGCGCGGGCTTGCCGGCAGTCAGGCGCTCGTCCGCTGGTTCGATACCATGGTCAACAGAGTTGCGGACGAGGTGCATGAGCGGTTCGGAAAGAGCGTCAAGAATGCCTTTGTCGAGGTCAGTGTTCTGTCCAGAGACTTCCAGGGCCACATCCTTGCCGCACTGTTTGGCAACGTCGCGAACAACGCGCGGGAAGCGGCGGAAGAGTTGCTCAACGGGCACCATGCGAATTTTTAGAACGCACTTGTGAAGCTCATCGAGGATGCGGGCCTGAAACGCCATGGCGTCGGCAAGTTTGGCGCGCAGGGGATCCCGGGCGTGCTTCTGGTCAAATTCGGTGAGCGTGCGATTGAGCATAGACTTTCCGATGATCAATTCGCCCACAAGGTTCATGACTGCGTCGATGCGGGCGGCATCCACGCGAAGGGTGCTTTCGGCAACAACGTTTGCGGCAGAACCGGGGATTGCAGGCTTAGCCGCGGTTCCGATTTCGCTGGTCTCGGTGGCGGCGGCCATAGAATTCGCCGCTTGCGCGTCCAACACGTCACCGAGCAATTCATGCTCGGGCGTCTCCGCGTTAGCAGCACGTTCGAGACGCACATCGGAAACAATCGAGGGAATTCGGCAGCGCTGTAGAAGCCTTTCCTCCGGCTGGGAGCTGGCGAGCGCGGCCTCGACAATCTCGACGGTTGCGGCAGCCACGTTGTCTTCCGGGCGCAAAGCGATGACGGTTCCGCTGCCGTGAAGCACGTTTCGAATGAGTTGGAAAGCAGCGGCGCGCATCAAGCTGTCAGGATCGATGCGGAGCGCGACGTTGTAGACGGTCTCGCCGCGATGCACAGCTTCGGAAATCATGAGCTGCTCGTATTCCGTCCAGGCAAACTGCGCGGGCAACTGCGGCGGCGCAGAGTTGTCGTGGTTCGGGGAAGCTGGCTCGTCCAGCAATTTGTGGATCATGGCGTGGAGAGCTTCGACGGGGGGCGGGTCGGCGTTGCGTTGATAGGCGGTGAGTATGGTGCTAAAACTATCCGCAGCTGCAAGGACCAGCTCCGCAAGATCGGCTCCACGCGCCTGCGCGACCTGCGGTGTGAGCACATCTTCAAGTACGTGCGCGAGCTCACTCAACTTGTGAAACCCGCAGGCGGCGGAATCGCCCTTCAGGGTATGCACGACGCGGCGGACACGACGAATGACTTCTTCGTCAGCCGGGCGCGACTCGAGCTCGAGCCCCGCTTCGTTGAGCGATTGGAGCAGTTCGCTGGCGCTCTCAAAGAAGAGAGCACGCAATTCGCCGCCGCGATCTTCGGGGAGACGAGTCACGAGTGGACCTCGTTGCGTTGGTAGGCGGTGCCGTTGTTCTCATGAACCATGCGGAATTTCTGGCTCAGACCGAACAAGCTTTCGGCATGCCCGACAAAAAGGTAGCCGGCGGGATTCAAGCAGTGCCAGAACTTTTCAATCAGCCGCTTCTGTTCGGCTTCGTCGAAGTAGATCATGACGTTGCGACAGAGAATGATGTCGTTGCGACGAGGCAAGAACTCGGTCTTCAAGTTGTGAAAGTCGAACTGCACGAGTTCCTTCAGTTGCTGCTTGATCTTGTACTTGTCACCGGCTTTCTCGAAATAGCGGAGACGGCAGGTGTAGTCCACGGGTTCCATCTGCTGCTCGGTGTAGAGGCCTTCCTGTCCGGCGCGAAGGCTGGCATAACTGATATCGGAAGCAACGATTTCCACCTTCCAAGGCGGGGGAATGAGCGGCTTCGGGGAAGGCATTTCGAACGGGAGCGGATTTCGCAAGTAATAGTAAGCCAGGGCATCGCAGATCAAGACCGCGACGGTGTAAGGCTCCTGGCCCGAGGAACAACCGGCGCTCCATACCCGGAGGGTGTAATCGCGGCGCTCCTGCTTGCGGCGAAGGATCTCTTCGAGGACGGACTTTTGAAGGAGATCGAGCTGCGGACGATTTCGGAAGAAACTGGTTTCGTTGACGGTCAGGTTTTCAAGGAGGAGAGCAAGTTCAGCGCGTCCTTCCCTGCTGGTCAACAAACGGTAGTAAGCATAGAAAGAATCGAGCTGGCAGGCCTTCAGGCGGCGCTGCAGGCGATCCTTGAGGAAGTGAGAACGGCGCTCATCGAAAAACATGCCGCATTCCTGATAGACGAGCGTCTGAAGAAGCTTCAGTTCCGCTTCGGTGAGTTGGATCTGGGCAGTGATCGTTCCCATTGAAATTTGGTGAGGCGGACCCGCAATTCGGCTGTATCGAAAGTAGCCTTAAAAACGTTACCTTGCGGCAGAGACGGGTTCCGCAGCCTCCTCGAGTCGTTTGTACTCCGGGCGATGCAAGAGTTTCGAAATGTCCAGCAGAATGATGAGACGGCCCTTGAGTTTGCCCACGCCGGTGACGTATCCGGATTCGCCGTCCGCAAAGACACTGCCCGGGGCTTCGATCTCGGAAGGGGGAATCTTGAGCACTTCCGAGGCGGCGTTGACGATGAGCCCGATCAGCTTATTGTCGAGTTCGACGACGAGAATGCGATTCTTTTTATCGGATTGAATCTCGGTCTGGCCGAAGCGTTTGCGGAGGTCCATGACCGGAATGATTTTGCCGCGAAGATTAATGACGCCTTCAATGAGATCGGGCGCGCTGGGAACCGCGGTAATTTCCGGAACACGGACGATTTCACGCACGGCGCCGATACGGACACCGTACGTTTCATTGCCGACGCGAAAACCGACGAGTTGAAGGTCCTTTTCCATCAGAAGGTCTCCGTCTCTAAGAACGCGCCAATTCGGCGTATTCCAGTTCCTGGGAGCGATCCGCCTCCGAGCCACGGCGCTTGGCGAAGGAGTCGCCGCGGCGCGCCCGCGGCTGGCTGGCACGATCGAGAACGAAACGGTCCATGCTGTCCAGCAGGTTGCGCGAGAGCTTGAGCATCTGCTCGGCGGCAGCAGAAAGCTCGGTGGAACTGGAAGCGGATTGCTGCACCAGTTCGCGCATCTTGTCCATGGCGCGGACAACGGCTTGGGCGCCGGAAGCCTGTTCCTCGACGGCGGAATTGATCTCCTGAGTGATTTCGGTGAGGCGGCTGGTGGCTTTGGCGATCTGCGAAGAACCAACGGACTGTTCGTTGGTGGCTGCGCCAATCTCCTGGGAGAATTTGTAGACTTCCGTGACCACGTTGGAAATCTTGTGCAGCGCGGAACCGAGATCGTTTCCGAGGGTCAAACCTTCCTCGACGATGCGCGTGCTGCGCTCCATATTTTCGACTGCCTGGCGGGCTTCGCGCTGAATACTCTGAATGAGGTCGGCGATTTCTTTGGTGGACTGCGTGGACTTCTCAGCGAGTTTGCGAACTTCATCGGCAACAACGGCAAAGCCGAGTCCGTGTTCGCCGGCGCGAGCCGCTTCAATAGCGGCGTTCAGGGCAAGCAGGTTGGTCTGTTCGGCCAAGTCATCGATGACTTCAATGATCTTTCCGATGTCATCGGCGCGGTGGCCAAGAATGTTGATGATTTCCGCGGAAGACTGAATGGCCTGATTGGTGCGGTTGAGGCCGTCGGTGGCTTTCTCCATAGTCTGGATCCCGGTGACAACTTCTTCGCGCGAGCGGTTGGCAATGTCAAGCAAGACCTTGGCGGTGTCGGCTACGCGCTGAATGGAAGTAACCATCTGGTCGATGGAAGCGGAAGTTTCCGCGACGCTGGAAGCCTGGACTTGCGTATTCTTCACGACGTTCTGCACGTTGATGCTCATTTCGTGCATGGTGCTGGTGACTTCTTCGATGGCGGAAGAGGCTTGGACGGTGACCTTGGCGGATTCGTCGGCGGCGCCAGCGACTTGATTGGAACCGGCGGAAACTTGCCCGGCCGAATCGCGAGTCGTGCGGACAAGCTCCTGCAAACCGTGAGACATACGAAGGAAGGCGTTGCCAAGGGTGTCGCGCTTGGAACGCGGAACAACCTCGACGGTCAGGTCGCCTTCAGCAACGGCCATAGAGACGCTGGCCATTTCTTTCAAATAGGCGACCATGTTGTTAAAGGTAGTGGCCAGAGCGCCGATTTCGTCGTTGCGGTGAATGTCGATGTTCTGGTCGAGATCGCCGGAGTCGCCAATTTCCCGTGCGACAGTAATGAGATGGGTCAGGGGTTCGGTGATGGACTTGGCTGTCCAGAACGAAATGATAATGCCTGCGGCAAGAGCAAAGAACGTTCCACCCGTTGTAATCCAAGTGCTAACGGTGGTCCATCGACCTGCGGATTTGGTGGTTTCATCAAGGAACTTGGTGATGTCCGCATTGCTTTGATCCAGAACGACCGATGACTTGGTGAGCCAGGAAGAGGGATCCTTCTGCAGATAAAAAATCTGCAAGTCGGAGACGGTGGCGTCGCCGGAATCAACTTGATGGCGCTTGGCGATCAGCGGCTTGGCAAAATTGTCGGCCCAGCTTGCTTCCGTGCTCTCGACCTGGATCAGAGCGGTGCGAACTGCTTCGTTGGAGGATTGCGACTCGCCGCGCTTGACCTGGTCGGTTATGTCCGTCAGACCCTTGTTGACTTTCTCTTCATCGCGAGGATCTCCGCTGAGGAGAAAATTATTCATGTTGAGGCGATTCAACATAATCTGGTAACGCACGGATTCGACGGTGCGAACACTGTCGAGAGCCGCGCCAGCATCCTTGCGGGCGGAACTTTCCTTCCACCCGGCGATGAGATTCACGACGAACAACAGCGACAGGATGGCCAGGATCAGGCCGAAACCCGCGTACAGCTTTTTTCCGATGGTCATTGCAAAATTCCTCCGCTCACCGCGGCAGAGCAACCTAAAACTGGCTGCATCTGCCGGAACAACCCGGCATCAAGCGTTTCCCCTAATTGGCGCGAAACTCAAATTCAACAACCTGCGTGGTCTCCTCCGGCGCAGGCATAAACTTCCATTCCTTGACGGCATCCTGGCACGCCTGAACGAGCAAGGGATGTCCCCCAACGACACGCGTGCTCTTGACATGACCATCGGGGGTGACGACGACTTCAATTTTGACTTTGCCTCCGACGTTCATGCGCTTTGCAAGGTCGGGATAGAGCGGGGCCATTTTGGTTTTGACCTTGCGCTTCGATTCGTCCGTCGAACCCGCCTGAGCGAAACAAGAAATCCCCGAAAAAACGATTGCAGCGGTCGCCGCAACCGCGAATTTCCTCCATTGACGGATTCTCATGGACACCACTCCTCCTCGGAACGGAAGAAGCCCCACGAGAGAGGAGGCACGTGGGATGCCATGCTGCGGGGGTTTGGGAATTGCCGAATTCTCATGCGACAGGTGGTGGTAAGTAACAGAAGAGCAGTAGGTTAGAGAAGATTTTGAAGAAGTTGGGAGCCGGGCTTTGGAGTACCAACTGTCTCAGGCGGACTTGACTCTGGAGGCCGTGGTCTCAGGCTGAGACGCCGACGGAAAGAGCGGGTGAAGCCCCCATAGGCGATTTCGCAACACGCGATGGGCTGACAATTGACTCAAATTGAGATTCCCCGGTAGGGTGGGAGCGTACAGCGTCTCACCATTTAGCGGCGGTGAATGCTTCCCTTTCATCGATGCGGAGAATGAAAACGATAACGTCGCGTCACCCCACGCTAAAGCGCAGGCGTGCGGAGTCTTCCCGGGCGATGTCGAAACACGCTGAAGAATTAATGGAACTTGCGGTGGAGGCGGCACAGTCGCGACACTTGCCGGATTTTCTGGAGCAATTCGCGCTGCGTTCAACACGCATGCTGGACGCCATTTGGGGAGGCGTGGCCGTTTACCGTGGGCGCGAAACGGAACTTTACGCCATGCCGGGAAGCACCGGCAGCGCGACTAAGGCGGGCGCAGACTGGCTCATTTCGTGCGCGAGAGAGAGCCGGAGAGATGGGGAGACCCAAGCCGTTCCCAAAGAGATTGCCGAAGTGTGGTCGCTGCCGGAAAGGCCAGAAGCGGCGGTCTTTGTGCGAGTCGCGGCGAGCGACAATGAAAGGCTGGGAACACTGTGCCTCTTTCGGAGTCGAAAGACCCTGGGAGCGAATGAGAAACGATTGCTGCATGCACTAGCGAGCCACGCCGCGCTTTCGCTGGAAAACTTCCGGCGATTCTCACAACTGGAGCGATCCAAGCGCCAGTGGGTAGAAGACATCGATGCGATCAGCGATTACATCGTGGTGCACGATCGCGCGTGGAATATTGTTCGAACGAACCGTTCGTTGGCGTCCCATCTTGGAGTTCCACCGGTGGCGCTGGTCGGCGAGGCCATGAGCAGCTTGCGGCAGATCGCGGAAACGGGGAGCGATCTGCCGTGTCCTTTCTGCCGCGACATGCAGCGACCGAAGGAAGAGTACGTGGCAGCATCAGCGGAGCGAATATTTCTGGTGTCGACTTCGCGCGCGCCGGGCGTCTCCGATGACGATGCGCGAACGATCCATGTCCTGAAGGACATTACCGACCGGCGTGAGGCGGAGCGACGCTATCGCGAGCTGTTTGACAGCATCCAGGAAGGATTGTTTTTCGCGACACCGGACGGGAGATTCCTGGATGTGAATGATGCGATGGTGCGAATGCTGGGGTACGCTTCGCGGGAAGAATTGCTGCGGGCGGACGTAAGCCCACATCTGTACCCTGTGCCAGAAGCGCGGGAAAAATTTCTGCGGGCACTTTCGGAGCGGGGAGTTCTGCGAAATTACGAGGAGACGTTGCGGCGCAAGGATGGGTCGCTACTGCATACACTGCAGAATATCACTGCGGTGCGCAATGCCCGCGGGCGCATAGGGCAGATTCGCGGGCTGATGCTGGACGTTACGGAGCAGAAAACCTTTCAGTCACAACTGCAGCGGGAACGCGATTTCAACCAGAAAATCCTTAATACAACGCAGAGCATGATCCTGGTGCTGGATACGGCAGGGCTGATCAGCTACGCGAACCGGCGCTGCTACGAAGCCGGCTATCAGGAAGATGAATTGATCGGGCACCGGTTAGAAGACTGGGTGGAGTCTTCACACCAGGAGGATTTCGATGCCGCGCTGGAAACGACGGCGCACGGGCATCAGGTGGAGAATCTGGAGCTGAGAGTGCGGCGGAGCGACGGATCAATGGGACACTTCTCGATCAGCCTGAGCCCGATGAGAGACGAACAGAACGCGGTGAACAGCGTAGTGGTGGTGATGACGGACATCACGGACGCCGCGTTGCTGCAAGCGAAGCTGGCGCACAGTGAAAAGATGGCTACGATTGGGCGCTTGGTTTCGGGAGTCGCGCACGAAGTCAACAACCCGCTGGCGGCGATCCTGGGTTTCACAGATTTGCTGCTGGAAAATCCCGCGGTGCCGGCATCGGCGCGGGAAGACTTGCAGATCATTCTGCAAGAGACCCAGCGGACGAAAGACATTGTGCAGGATTTGCTGAGCTTCGCGCGGCAGAGGCCGGTGCGACGGGAACTGGTGCAAGTGAATAGTGTTCTGAGGCAAACAATCAAACTGCGGAGTTATGATTTCGCAAGCCATGGGGTTGAAGTGATTGAAGATTTTGAAGAGGCACTCACGGCAGCGCTGGGAGATTCGCAGCAACTGCAGCAGGTTTTCCTGAACATTCTCAATAATGCGTACGATGCGGTGCAGGAAGCTGGACAACGCGGGTGCATCAGGATTCACACTCGGAGGCAGGCGGAGATGATCGAAGTGGCGATCAGCGACAATGGCACGGGGATTACCGATCCGCAGCGGATTTTTGATCCGTTTTATACGACCAAGCAAGTGGGGAAAGGCACGGGGCTGGGCTTGAGCATTTGTTACGGAATCGTGCGGGCCCATGGCGGGGAAATCCAATGCTGGAGTAACGAAGCGGGAGCGGGAAGCACATTTGTCGTGCGGATCCCGGTGGCGACGGAAGCCGCGCTGGCCGCCGCCACGGCGAAAGAAGCGGGACGATGAACGGCCAAGCGGCGCAGTGGACGGCAGGGCCGATCTTGCTCATCGAAGATGAAC
>WNFJ01625302.1_pt1 | contig 10330 bp, 11 predicted proteins | sample 5400461 | NCBI WGS metagenome assembly WNFJ01 (sample SAMN13153349, study PRJNA577476) | soil metagenome | isolation source: 115 cm saprolite on Douglas fir-dominated hillslope | place: USA:California | collected 2013-09-17
CTCGATCGCCCTCACGCCGCGCCGGGTGAGGTCTTTGGCCATCGCCTGCACGAGCATCCGGCCGATGCCCCCGCCGGCGAACTCGCCGAGCAGATAGGCGCTCATGAACAGCACCGCGTCGGCGCTTACCGGGCTGGTGGGAAACGCTATCGAGCGGGGCACGTACTGCGGGGGCGCGAAGAGCATGTACCCGGCGGGCACGCCATCGACATATGCGATCTTGCCGCAGCTTCCCCATTCGAGCAGGACGGAAGATACCCACGACTCCTTCTCGAGTTCCGGGTCGCCACTTTCCTCAGCGCGCGCCCGGCTGACCGGGCCGAGTTCCCAGAAAACGCATTTGCGGCATTTCGGCGGCAAGTCGCCGAGATTGTCCAGCGTGACGTTGACGATGCGGCGTGACATCCTGTTCCCCGGCAGAATCCACAAGCGTTTCCGGGAGATACCCCGTATCCTGGCATGATACTCGGGGGCGGACAATGGGGATCGTCCCCCCGGGGCTAAGCAGAGCCGACGACTTCAGGAGAGGCCGTGACTGCCGAACAGCAATCGACATCGCAGCCGCAACGGATTGACCGCTATGTCGGCCAGTACGCCGAGCGCGCGGTTGATATGGTGGCTTCGGAAATCCGGGCTCTGTTCGCCGTCGCGGCCCGGCCCGAGATCGTCTCGCTGGCCGGTGGCTCGCCGTACGTGGCGGCGCTCCCGCTGGATGTTATCGGCGAGATGATCGGCCAGCTGATAGCCAGCCAGGGCGCGACCGCACTGCAGTACTGCACCGCGCAGGGAGACGAGGGGCTCCGCGAGCGCATCTGCGATGTCATGGCGCTGGAGGAGATCCGGGCCCATCCCGACGAGGTCGTGGTCACCGTCGGCTCCCAGCAGGCCCTTGACCTGATGGCCAGGATCTTCATCGACCCAGGCGACGTGGTGCTCGTCGAGGCGCCGTCCTATGTGGGTGCCCTCGGCGCCTTCGCGGCCTATCAGGCCGACGTGGTACACGTGGCGATGGACGACGACGGGCTGATCCCCGAGGCCCTCGAGGAGGCTATCCGGCGCACGGCCGCGGCGGGACGCCGGGCCAAGTTCCTCTACACGGTGCCGAATTTCCACAACCCCGCCGGGGTTACGCTCGCCGCCGGCCGGCGAAGCCTCGTCCTTGACATCTGCCGTCGCGCGGGCCTCCTCGTCGTCGAGGACAACCCGTACGGCCTGCTCGGCTTCGACGGTGGGCCGATGCGGGCGCTGCGGGCGGACGACGCGGAGGGGGTCGTCTACCTCGGCACGTTCTCCAAGACCTTCGCCGCCGGCGTGCGGGTGGGGTGGGCGGTAGCACCGGCGGCCATCAAGGACAAGCTGATCCTGGCCGCCGAGTCGGCCGTGCTCTGTCATTCCAGCTTCTCGCAGCTGACTGTCCGCGAGTACCTGAACACCCAGCCGTGGGGCGAGCAGATCAAGGACTTCAGCGAGCTCTACCGCGAGCGCAGGGACGCGACCCTGGGCGCGCTGTCCGCGATGATGCCGCCGGGCTGCCACTGGACCCGGCCGGCCGGCGGCTTCTACGTGTGGCTGCGGCTCCCCGACGGGATCAACGCCAAGGCGATGCTGCCGCGGGCGATCTCCTCGCGGGTCGCCTACGTCCCGGGAACCGGCTTTTACGCCGACGGCTCGGGCGGCCAATACGCCCGGCTCTGCTACTCGCTCCCCGACCCGAACCGGATCCGTGAAGGGATCCGCCGGCTTGCTTCGGTGATCGAGACCGAGATCCAGCTGCGGGACGACTTCGGACTGGAATCCGCATCCTAGTTAGGGCCATAATTCAAAATCATGAGCGATATTGAACGTATCATCGTACTCGCCGGTGGCCTGTCCCCCGAGCGGGAGGTGTCGCTGCGCTCCGGGGATCGGGTCCGCGACGCCCTCGCTGAGGTCGGCATCCACGCGGTCGTCGCGGACGCCGACTCGGCCCTGCTCTCCCTCCTGCGCGCTGACCCGCCCAGCGCCGTGTTCCCGGCCATCCACGGCGTCTGCGGGGAGGACGGCGCGATAAGGGAGGTGCTCGGCCTGCTCGGGGTGCCGTACGTCGGCTCGGTGGCCAGCGCCTGCCAGATGGCCTTCGACAAGCCCACGGCCAAGGCCCTGACCGCCGCGGCCGGGCTGGTCACGCCGCCGTCGGTGACATTGCCACGGGAAACTTTCCACGACCTCGGCGCATCCGCGGTTATCGGCCTCATCGTGGCCAAGCTCGGGTTGCCGTTGTATGTCAAGCCCTCCCGCGGCGGCTCGGCCCTGGGTGCCGGGCCGGTACACACCGCGGCCGAACTGCCGGCGGCGGTACTGAGCTGCTTCGCCTACGGCGACATCGCGCTGATCGAGCGGTTCATCTCCGGCACCGAAGTGGCGGTCGGGGTGATCGATCTCGGCCATGGCCCGCAGGCGCTGCCTGCGGTCGAGATCGTCCCCGGCGAGGGGGAATACGACTACGCGGCCAGGTACACCGCTGGCAAGACGGAGTTCTACGTTCCGGCCAGGCTGCCCCGCGAGGTCGCGGAGGAGGTAGCGAGGATCGCGATCGCCGCGCATTCGGTGCTCGGCCTGCGCGACCTGTCCCGGACCGACCTCATCGTCGATGACACCGGCACGGCCTATTCGAGCACGCTACCGCTGGCGCTCGAGGCGTCCGGTCACTCGTTCGGCAGCACCTGCGTCCGCCTGCTCGAGCTGGCCGCCGCCCGCGGTGCCTAGCGTCCGGCCTCATTCTGGCAGACCATCGGGAAAGCGTCCTCGGTCGCCGTCGAGGGTAGTACAGCCATGGCCTGCGACCCTATTTTGCCGAACCTGGCAGCTGAATTTCTAGGCCGTCCAGTCAGGGTCCTAGGCTCGTGGGCATGACGCAACGCAAGAGTTTCGGCAGCGACAACCACGCGGCCGCTCACCCGGCGGTCCTCCGTGCGATCGTGGACGCCAACCAAGGCGACGCGGTCGCGTACGGCGCAGACCCGTGGACCGAGCGGGCGGTCGCGGCCCTGCGCGACACGTTCGGGGCCGACGAGGCCTTCCTGGTGCTGAACGGCAGCGGGGCCAACGTCCTCGGCCTGAGCCTGTTGCTGCGCAGGCACGAGGCGGTCATCTGCGCCGAGTCCGCGCACATCAACACCGACGAGTGCGGTTCCGCCGAGCGGCTGATCGGCACCAAGCTCCTCCTGGTGCCGACCGCGGACGGGAAGATCACCGCGGAGTCGATCGCGGAAAAGCTGTCCGGGCGAGGTGACGACCACCGGTCCCAGCCCGGCGTGGTCGCCATTACCCAGTCGACTGAACTCGGCACCTGCTACACGCTGGCCGAGCTACGGAAGATAGCCGACTTCTGTCACGCCAGCGATTTGCGCCTCTACCTGGACGGTGCGCGCCTGGCCAACGCGGCCGCCCACCTGGACTGCTCGCTGGCCGAACTGGCCGAGTGTGCGGACGTGCTCAGCTTCGGCGGCACCAAGAACGGCGCGATGGGCGCGGAGGCCCTGATCATCATGCGCCCCGGCCTGGCCGCCGACGCGCCTTATCTGCGCAAGCAGCAGACCCAGCTCACCTCCAAGATGCGTTTCGTAGCCGCCCAGTTCGGCGCGCTCCTGCACGACGATCTCTGGCGCGCCAACGCGAGTCACGCCAACGCCATGGCGCGCGGGCTCGCCGCGGGTGCCGCCGCCATTGACGGCGTGGAAATCGTCCACCCCGTCCAGGCCAACGCCGTCTTCGCGCGGCTTCACCCCCGGCGTATCGCCGCCCTGCAGCGCGACTGGACCTTCCACCTCTGGGACGAGCGGGAGTCCGTCGTCCGGTGGATGACCGCCTTCGACACCACCGAAGCCGACGTAGACACCTTCCTAGTCAGCATCCGCGAGACCGCCGCCGCCTAGCCTGCTGCGCTTGGCGGCAGTCGCCGTTTCACGTGAAACGTGCGGCCTGGTTTCACTGGGAGCGGGCGACTCCCTCTGCCCCACGTTTACGCGGGCCCACACGCATCCGCATGCTTGGTCCACCACAGATGGCACACACATATTTGCAGGTGGCGCACACCCGTGGCTTCGCGTGTGCGGCTAGGTCGAGCGGCACACACCTGAGCTTTGCGTGTCCGGCTAAGGCTAGGTCGTGCTGGGCCGCTGTGAGCCCAGCCATTCCCCTAAAGGAGCCTGGCTATTCCCTAAGATTCGCGCGCAGTCGCTTCCGGGCTCATGGTCTTGACGATCCGCTCCAAGTCGTCGAGAGTCGCGAACTCGACGACGATTTTGCCTTTGTGCCGGCCTAGTTCTACTTTTACGCGAGTCTCGAAGAGGTCGGAGAGGCGGTCGGCCAGGTGGCGGAGACCGGGAGCGGTGGGCTGCTTGCCGACGGGGCCCGAATGTCGTCGAGGTGTCTCGTCGATGCCGATGGAGACAATCTCTTCGACGGCACGCACCGACAGGCCTTCGGCCACGATCCTGCGATCCTGGCGGCCAGGCGTTCCTGCGCTTGTGGGTCATCCAGGCCTAGCAGGGCGCGGGCGTGGCCGGCGCTGAGCACACCCGCCGCCACGCGTTTCTGGACGGCCGGCGGCAGGTTCAGCAGCCTGAGGGTATTACTGATGTGCGGGCGTGATCGGCCTATCTTGCGCGCGAGCTCCTCATGCGTGGCGCCGAAATCGTCGAGGAGTTGCTGGTAGGCGGCTGCCTCTTCCAGGGGGTCGAGTTGCTGCCGGTGCATGTTCTCGATCAGGGCGTCCCTGAGCAGATCGTTGTCCTGAGTCTGCTTGACGATGGCACCGATCTCGGTCAGCCCGGCCCGCTGACAGGCGCGCCACCTCCGCTCACCCATGACGAGCTCGTACCGGCCGGGTCCGGCCGCACGAACCACTACCGGCTGCAGGAGACCGACCTGCCTGATTGACTCCGCGAGCTCATCGAGCGTGTCCTCGTCGAAGGTCCGCCGCGGCTGGCGGGGGTTCGGGGTGATCGCAGAGATCGCGATCTCCCCATAGTGTGCGCCGAAAACCTCATTCAGGATGCCCGCGGACTCCGGTTCCCGGGTCGGCACCTCGCCGGCTCCGCCCTCCGCGGCCGGGCCCATACCCCGTGCGGCATCGCCGTCAGCCAGCAGCGGGGATTCCGGGATAAGCGCCCCGAGTCCCCGGCCTAGACCACGTCTGCGCTGCGCCACTGCCCCTCCCCGATCTAGCCGCGCTACCGAGTTCCCGCCGATTGCATCGCCAGCTCGCGCGCCGCTTCTGTATACGCGATCGCGCCGCTCGATGCCGGGTCGTAGGTAATCACCGACTGTCCCCTGCTCGGTGCCTCCGACACCCGGACGCTTCTCGGGATGATGGTGCTCAGCACCGACGTGCCGAAGTGCGCGCGTACGTCATCGGCCACGTCCGATGCGAGGCGGGTGCGCCCGTCGTACATCGTCAGCAGCACGGTGGAGACATGCAGTCCCGGATTGAAGTTGACCCGCACGAGTTCCGCCGTGTTCAGCAACTGCTGGACGCCCTCAAGCGCGTAATACTCGCACTGGATCGGAAGCAGGACTTCCTCCGCGGCCACCAGTGCGTTCAATGTCAGCAGCCCGAGCGAGGGAGGACAGTCGACCAGCACGTAGTCGAGGTTGGACATGTCGAACGCTCGCAGGGCCCTCGCCAGCCGCAGTTCCCTCGCCACCACCGGTACGAGCTCGATCTCTGCCCCGGCGAGATCTATGGTGGCAGGCACGCAGAACAGGCCAGGCAAGTCCCCGGCTGGCCGGACCACCTCGGCCATCGGGCGGTCGTCGACTAGCACGTCGTAGACGGAAGGAGTGCCGGCGTGGTGGTCCACGTCAAGCGCAGTCGACGCGTTCCCCTGCGGATCAAGGTCCACGACCAAGACACGCGAACCATGCTGGGCCAGGCTAGCGGCCAGGTTAACCGCGGTTGTCGTCTTCCCGACCCCGCCTTTCTGGTTCGCGATAGTCATGATCCGGCAGCGGGGCGGGCGCGGCCATGGCTGGCGGTCACCCATGCCTCGCACGACTACTGCGGCCTCGGCGGCTCGCCCTATAGCTCCGGGACCACCACCGGCCTCGTTCCACGTGAAACCGCCGCCGTGACCGCTGGGTCCGGGCGCTGGGCACCGTCCCCAAGAGCCCTAGGAGCCCGGCTGCGGCCGGCTTTAGACCCTCCATCGTTCACCTGAACGCCTCTCGATCCTCGGCCCGCGCCCTGCAAACCTGAACTCCCGGGCAAACCTGAACTCCCGGGCAAACCTGAACTCCCGGGCCAGCCCAGACCCCCCGGCCGGCCCAGACCCCCGACCCCGGCCGCTCTGTCGGCCAGCGCAACGCGATGCGGCCTCTCCGCCAGCGATCCGCCCGGCCAGCCCAAGCCGGCTGAGCCCAAGCCGGCTGAGCCCAAGCCGGCTGAGCCCAATCTAGCTGTGCCCTGCCCGTAATAGCTGAGCCCCACCTATGCCCTGCCTCATCTAGCGAAGAACCGCACGACGGTAGTCGCAGGAATGACCTTACCTTGCCCCGCCCGCACAACTTCGGCGCCGCGAGCACCAATTCGCCTAAGTACCGGCCGGGCGTTTTTCAGTTCCTCCACCGCGGTTCGTCCCTTGATCGCGAGCACCATTCCACCCGGCCTTACCAGACCTACGGCAAGTTCCGCCAGCCGGTCCAATGGTGCCACCGCCCGGGCGGTGGCCACGTCCGCGTGCATGACCGTATCCTCAGCGCGCCCGCGCAACACGCTCACGTTCGCTAGTCCCAGCTCCGATGCGCACTCGGAAAGGAACCGGCAACGTCGCTGCATGGGCTCGAGAAGAGTGACGTTGACGTCCGGCCGCACCATGGCCAGCACGATGCCGGGCAGCCCCGCACCCGACCCGACATCCACCAGCGTCTCGCATCGCCCGTCGATGAGCTCCGCCACCACGGCGCAGTTCAGCAGGTGCCGGTCCCACAGTCTCGGTACCTCATGCGGCCCGATCAGCCCTTGCTCGACCCCGCGGGTCGCAAGTATCCGCGCGAACACCCGGGCGCCGTCCAGCGCGGACCCGAACACGGCCGACGCGCTCCCCGGAGGCAGCGCACATCCGTCCGCGTCTGGTGCCGTCACATCCGGGACGGGTCTGTCCCCGGTCACGGGAGGCCGGGGCGTCACCGCGCCGGGTACACCACCACCCGCCGGCTGGGCTCCTCGCCCTCCGACTCACTGCGCTGGCCTGCGGCGGCCACCGCGTCGTGCACAATCTTCCGCTCGAACGGCGACATGGCCGCCAGGGTCTTCGGCTCACCCGTGCGCGCCACTTCCTCGGCCACGGTCTGCCCGTAGTCAGCGAGTTCGGCGCGACGGCGCGCCCGGTAACCGCCGATGTCAAGCATCAGCCTCGCCCGGGCGCCGGTCTGCCGGTGCACCGCCAGCCGGGTCAGCTCCTGCAGCGCCTCGAGGACCGTGCCGTCATCGCCGACCAGTTCCTCCAGGGTCGCGCCCACGACGGACACTATCGCCCGGTCGCCCTCGACATCCATGTCGATGTCGCCGTCCAGGTCCGCGATGTCCAGCAGCCCCTCCACGTAGTCCGCGGCGATATCGCCCTCGAGCTCGAGATCGCTCAGCTCGGCGGCGTCCCCGTCTGCCCCAGATCCGCCGGCTGCCCCAGATTCCCTGGCCGGGCCGGTGCCGTCGGCCTCCTCGAGCGCCTCCTCCGCGTCGGTGACGTCCACGTCCTGCTGGCTCACGACCGGACCTCCCACTGTGCTCCATGCCTCGTCAGAGTTCGGGTTATCCAGATTCCCGCGACGGTTCCCGCGGCTTTAACGTGCAGCGGCCGCTCGCATGGGCTAAAAGGGCCCATGCTCGCTAGCCGCTTCCTTGATAACCCTCACCGCGGTGCCGTCACCGCTTGCCCGAGCGCTTGCTTCTCGCCTGCCGTACCGGCTGCTGCCGCACCACCTTAGCGGCAGGCACCTCGGGCTCGGGCTCAGGCTCCTGCTTCGGTCGGCCCAGCCGCAACACCCCGCGTTTCTGTTCGCCGTTCTGGCCGCTGGGCGGCCGGGACGCGGTGGCCGCGGCAGCGCGCGGCGCGGACCCCGTTCGGGCCCCGCCGGACCCGGATCCGTTACCCGCTCCGCCGGAACCCGAACCCGCAGAACCCGCCCCGCCCTTTACTCGGGCCGCACCCGGCGCGGCTCGCCCGCCGCCCGGCGCTGTCCGCGTACTAGCGGCACCGCCGGCGGCCGTACTGGTGGCGGCCGCCTTGGTGGCAGGACCCGTCTTGGCGGCCGGAGCCGCCTTAGCGGCACCGGACCTGGGCCGCAGTGAGCTCTGCGTCGCCGGGACCGGATTTCCCGTCGTCGCGCCGCCCAGCGCGCCGGCGGCGCCCGCAGGCTCGACGGTCCAGTTCCTGAACATGAAGAACTGCTGGCCGAGCGTCCACAGGTTGGTCGTCACCCAGTAGAGCACCAGGCCGTACTGCCAGTACAGGCCGGTCAGCGAGAAGAACGGGACGATGTACATCATGTACTTCTGCGACTGGGCCATCGGGTTGTCCGGGTCCACGTTGGTCTGCATGAGACCACGCTTGGCGCTCTGCCGGACGGTCATGAACGTCGTCGTCGCGCTGATCACCACGGTCAGCACGATCACGGCGGCCACGTGCAGCGGCAGCGAATGGTGCGAGAACAGTAGCTGGTCACCCAGGTGCACGCCGAAGATCGTCGCATTCTTCGCGCTCTGCACCACCGGCTCGGTCAGCCCGTAGGACAGCTTGGTGCCCGGCGTCCACCTGGCGATGGCGCGCAGCACGTTGAACAGCGCGAAGAATATGATCATCTGCGGGATCATCGGCAGGCAGCCCGCCAGCGGGTTGACCCCGTTTTCCTTGTAATACTTCATCGTCTCTTCGTTGAGACGCTGCTTGTCGTTCTTGTACTTCTTGCGCAGTTCCTGCAGCTGCGGCGCGTGCTGGGCCATCTTCCGCTGGGCGGCAGCCTGATGAAGATGACGAGGACCACGATGGACAGGCCCCAGGCCAGCCCGCTGGCCGGGCCGAAGAGCGTGCCGAGCACGGCGTGGATCCGCATGATGACCCAGGCCACCAAGTCATTCAGCGGGTTAAGGATACTCACCTGCTAGCTCCTCGCGACCTTGGCGGGTTCCCTGGTCGGCACCGGATCGTAACCGCCTGGATTGAACGGATGGCATCGGGCGATGCGCGCCACCGCGAGCCAGAGCCCGCGGGCCGCGCCGTGCTCGGAAAGCGCGGTAAGCGCGTACTCGCTGCACGAGGGCGCGAACCGGCAGCGAGGCCCGAGCAGCGGGCTGATGAACCGCCGGTAACCTGCGATAGGGAACATCAGCAACCGCGCCGGCACCGTTACGGCGCGGGCCGGATCGTTAGCAGTACCTCTATCTGGCATTACCGACGCGCGCCCCAACCTGCCGCCGCAGCAACCTGCTGATCACCGAATCCAGATCCGCGGCGAGATCCGGCTGGCTTGCGTGCGCGACCGCAGCATTCGCGCGCACCACAAGAAGGCTACCGCCAGGAAGCGAGTGAAGGTACCCGCGCATCAGCTCGCGGAGCCGCCGCTTAACACGGTTTCTGGTTACCGCCGAGCCAACCGCCCGGCTGACCACGAATCCTACCCTGGCCGGTTCCCGCTCATGGCGCGCGTCTTCCCGCACCAGCAGGTGCCCCACCACACGGGCGCTGCCCGCACGGGCCCCGGTGCGTACGGCCAGCGCGAACTCGGCGCCGCGGCGCATCCGGGACTGGGACGGCAGGATCAGGCACTCAGCCGATCGCGGCCCTTACGCCTGCGGGCGGCGAGGACCGCGCGGCCGGCCCGGGTGCGCATACGCAGCCGGAAGCCATGCGTCCTCGCGCGGCGCCGATTATTCGGCTGGAACGTGCGCTTACTCACTGGGGCTCCAGGTAAAGGATCTTGACTGTGTTCTACACTGTGTTCCACTCAGAGGTTCGCGTTATTTCAGATCTACGCCGGGGCCCTCGCCGACCCGCCGGCACCGACCGCTCGCACGGGCTCAAACGGCCCGTGCTCGCTAGCCGGTTCTGAATAACGCTCACCATGCGCACGCTCGACTACAGGCGTGCGGTTCTCAGATTCATCCCAGGCTACCATCTGGAACACCGCCGTTTGCCGGGCGTGCCCCGCCGTCGCGACTTAGGCTGTGGAAAGCTATTCTCCCCGGGCTGCCGTGGTCACGGTGTGCAGCGGGGATGCCACGTGCACAACATGTGGATAGTTCTGTGGATCGTGAGCTCCTTGGCTCGCGGCGCGGGGATGCGAGGGGAGCGCA
>WNFJ01753761.1_pt1 | contig 10330 bp, 9 predicted proteins | sample 5400461 | NCBI WGS metagenome assembly WNFJ01 (sample SAMN13153349, study PRJNA577476) | soil metagenome | isolation source: 115 cm saprolite on Douglas fir-dominated hillslope | place: USA:California | collected 2013-09-17
AGCGCAGGCCGCGGCGGACCGTCGGCAGGCGCGCCGCGGCTTCTGCTGCCGCGGCGAGATAGTCGATATTCACCTGGCTGTGCCGGCTCGACAAGGCCCCCAGGTGCAGACGCGTGGCGCGAGCGATCTCACCGGTCAGCGGCGCCATCTGCATGCCGCTGAATTCCACCACCGTCGCCAGGCGCACCAGCTGCTCGGCGAGCGCGGCGCCAATCCCCTGCTCGTTTTCCCCCCTGAAAAAGTCCCCCGAGACGAGGAAGAGCCCCTCCCGTATCTCCGGTCGAGAGAGGGCCTGGCGCAAGCGACGGCGGAGCAAGGCGCGGCTTTCCTTGAACGCCTGCTCGAAGCGAGGATCATCCACCGCGATTTGCCAGCCGGGGTCGGCCCAGCGCAGCAAATCGTCGAAGGCCAGCAGCGGACAGCGCAACGACAGGAATTCGGGATGGGCGAACGCTTTGGAAGGCTCCACGACGCTCGTCACAGGCACGCGCTTCTTAAAGCACCGCAGTCCAGCGCTGTCGATGCTGGATCCGCTCATGCTGCGGGGCCGCTCCCTCTGTCCGGTCCCCCTGCATCCCCTCCCACGGCCCGGGGGCGCATTCATACACCTGCTTATGGAGAATACAAGCCAAGATTGTGGGTCTCCGGACCTTTGCGCCTGACCTGACGCGTCACCGTCAGTATTCGCCGTCGCTGTCGAACTGGAAGATCTGAGCCTGCACGTGCAGCGTCAGTCGTCGGATGCGGGCCAGCACCAATTCCAGCTCGGCGCTCGCCTTTTCGCGCTCGTGCCCCTCGGCGCCGGCTCTCACGAGGCGAGCCGCCGCTTGCCGGCCCTGTTCCACCTGGACCCGCAGAAACTGCTCGGCGTGACGGATGACTTTCAAGGCGGGCTCGTCACCGCGGACATTTTTTTCAAACGCGAGCGCCTTGATGCGCACGATCGCATCGTGCGCGTGGTTCAGCTCTGTTTCGAGGTCATCCGAGGCAGAAGGTTGCGCATTCATGGTGGGTATGGTCTGCCGTCGGTGGGTTCAATCGCGTGCGAAATAGAGGCTTTGCATCGGAGGCGGGCGGAACAAGTGGGAAGAGAACGAGAGCTTGGCTGTCCGATGGTCCAGCACAAGTTTTTTGAACCGATCGGGCCAGCTGCGAGGCGGAAGGAAGGCGGCTCGTCAAGCGGGCATGGAAGCTCAAGCTCAAAGCTTCCCGCCGACGCCGGGCCGGAGCAAAGAATCTAATCCTGCGGCTCATCGCCCAAGCCGAGGCCAGTCAATGCGCTGGTTTGGAATGCAGCTTCTCGGGTTTCGGTGTAAGACGGCCAATCTGACGGCAGGAGACGGGGTCCGCATGCGCAGCGCACAAACGGCGTGGGTCGCGGTGATTTGCTTGATCGCAGTCGGTCTGGCCTTGCCGGTGATGGCCAAGGGGCCGAAGTCCGCTCCATTGGATGTGACCTACTACTACCTTCCCGGTTGACCCATCTGCGCCCAGGTCAAGTGAGCGGGTTCGACAAAGAATTTGCCGGCAAGGTTCATGGGAAGAATGTCGACGCGACCACGCCGGAGGCCACCCGGGCGATCAAGGACCTGGGTTTCAAGAGCCATGGGTTGGTGATTCGTTCGCCCGATGGAAAAGTGCTCTGGAAACAAGCCGACCATCTGGTCAAGGTGGAGGAGGCACGGGCGGCGATTCAGGAGCTGCTCAAGAAGTAAACCCCCGAGCTGAAGGTGCCCCGGATCACCACCTGCCCCGCGTTCAGCCCTCGCGCGCAGCACGACCGAGCGGTGAGCGCGTGAGGAGCGCGCGGGGAGCTGCGTATGGGCTTGCGGCCGCCGCGCTGTTTGGCGCGAGCGCGCCCTTAACCAAGCTGCTTCTACCGCAGTCGAGCCCGCTGATGCTGGCCGCGCTCCTTTATCTCGGGGCCGGACTGGCGCTCACGCTTTACCGCGCGGCTCGTCCCCGGCGCGCCGCGGCTCAAGAGGCGCCCTTAACTTCAAAGGACATCCCGGCGCTGGTGGGTATCGCGTTCTTCGGAGGTGTTCTCGGACCTTTGCTGATGCTCTTCGGCCTGTCGCGGGTGTCGGGCTTTGCCGGGTCCCTTCTCTTAAATCTAGAGTCTCCTTTCACGATGATCCTGGCGGTGATGCTCTTCCGCGAGCGTCTCGGCCGCAGCGAATTCCTGGGGGCCCTGCTGATCGTGGTTGGCGCCGGGTTCTTGAGCGCGCGGCCGGGCGAGCCCCTTTGGGCCGACGGGTTGGGGATCGCCTTCATCGCCGGCGCCTGCTTGAGCTGGGCGCTGGACAACAACCTCAGCCAGTGGGTGTCAGGGAAAGACCCGGCGGCGATCGTCCAGGCGAAAGCGCTTTCGGCGGGCGCGGGGATGCTCCTCGTCGCGGTGGCGACCGGCCAATCCTTTCCCGGCGCGAGCTTTGCGGCGGTCGCCCTCGCCCTGGGCAGCTTGAGCTACGGCTTGAGCCTTTTGCTGCACATGCGCGCGCTTCGTCTTCTTGGCGCCGCGCGCGAGGCCGCTTTTTTCGCCACCGCGCCTTTCATCGGAGCGGCGCTCGCCATTCCCATCCTCGGGGAAAGGCCGACTCCGTTCGCCGCATTGGCCGGCGTTCTGATGGTGAGCGGAGCGATTCTCCTGGTGCGGGCCCGCCACAGCCATCTGCACGTCCACGCGCCGCTCGAGCACGAGCATCTCCACGTCCACGACGAGCACCATCAACACTCGCACGAGGGCCCAGTCACCGAGCCGCACACCCACCCGCATCGGCACGTTTCGCTGACCCACCAGCATCCGCACGTCTCGGATGCTCATCATCGCCACCCTCACGACCGATGACGGCAAGTGCGGAAACGCGAAAGGGCCGAGCCGCGTGAGCTCGACCCTTTCTTCCAGACAACTTTTGCTTACTGGCCGATGGTGACCGTGCCACCCCGGGTCATCAGGAACATCGGCTGGGTGATCGTCAGCCGCTCGTTGTAGTTGCGGGCCGTGATCTTGAGTTGGGCCTGATTCCATGCCCCGTTGATCCCTTCGGCGATGGTGAGGAAGGGTTGGTCCGGAATGCCCATCCGGAAGAAAACCCCCGTCCCGCCGTCGATGTAGACGGCGATCGCCTCCTTGAGATTTGGCAACGGTCCGATCTGCCGTCCCGAGGCCTGCGCGACGCCGGTCTGGCGCAACAGTTGCCTCATCTGAATCGAGCTCAAATGCGCCAGGCCGCGAGTGCGGCGGACGCCCTGAACATTCGCCACCGCGCCGGAGATGATCGCCGAGCCGCTGGAGGTGCCGCTGAACCCACTGGTGTACCATCGGGTTTCGGTCATCCCGAAGAGGTCCCCATATCCGGCGGTGACGACGCTGTCGCCCCAGCCCTGCACATCGACGCGGTTGCCCGCATCCGACCAGCACCAGGGACTGCGTGAGCTCGACCCGCCCGCGCCCACCATGATCGCGAATGAGTCGCGGGTGGAGCGGTTGAAGAGGTTATTGTATCGGGCGTCGTCCAGATTCATCTGACCATTGCCGGCCGCTTCCACGACGACGATCAAGCTGCCCACCGTGGCATTGCGAATCGCATCGTATTCGGCCTGGTTCCACTCGACTGCAATACTGCCGAACTGACCGCAGTTGCCGCAGCCCGTGTTGCAGGTCAGCGTGCCAACCGGCCCGGTGACCTGCTGCTCGATGAGGATAATGTCCCCGTTGCGCAGTTGCCCCGCGGCACGGTTGACTGCATCGGCAACGTCGTAGACGTTTCGACAGGGAAGCGGCGTGCAAACCAGACGGTAGGGATGAGAAATTCCCACCGGCAATCGCGGCGCCATCCCGGTGACGCCGATGCCGTTTTCGACTCCCGCCACAACCCCCAGGACCGCAGTACCGTGGTTGCGATTGACGCCATCCCGGATGCCGCTGGTGTAGAAGAGCCCGGGCAAGTCCTCATGCCCGTCTCGCCAATCGTATTCAATGTCGATCAGCCGCACCGCCTCGCCCCTTCCACCCGGCAGCGTCCAGGCGTAGCGCGAGTCAAGGCCGTTGGATCCCGCGGTCGTCGATGCGACGTTGAGATATCCCTGCTGCGTGCTGAAGTCCGGCGTCACCGCCTGCGCCTGTGTGTAGATCGGCTGGGGGTAGGCGATCTCCACGATGTCCAGAGCGTTGAGCTGATCGATCAAAGCCTCGCTGTCCTCCAGGAGCCCATTGTCTACAAACAGATGGAAATAGAGGTTCAGGTCGGCCAGCTCTTCGTTGCTGTTCTGCTCACCGATCCGCTTCTCCAACTCGAGCTCGCTTTCGGGTCTGGTGAACAGCCGCGCCACCGCCACATTGGAATTGGCCTGCAGCAATAGATTCGCGCCGTCCAACGCGCCCGCGACCTTCGCCGAATCCAGGTTCGCCCTCTGCAGCAAGAGCTCGTCTTCCGGCGAGCGCGCCTGCGAGGGAGCCGTCCATCGATCATCGCGGAGGCGAAGACCGGTGCCTTCGCGGAATTTCACGACGATGACATCGGGCACCGAGACATTCGGATCGATGCTTGTCTTTTCCGGTTTGACGACGAGCGACCGCTCTTTACGTCCTTCCCCGGAGGGTTGCTCATTCTGACCCAGCGCCGGCGAGCCCGCGGCCGCGCACAACGCCGCCAGGCAAAGGCTGGCCCGAAGGCTGACAAGTCTCCAAAAAATTTTCCGTTTCATGGTCTGCTCCTGCTCAAGTGTCGAAAGTTGAAAGTCAAAGGCTAAAAGGGTGGTGGCGACGCCCTCTCCACCACCCTTCAAGCGCAGCAACTACTGAAGGGTGACCAGCACCAGCACCAACCCGCGTCCCTTGGACAGCCCGGTCATCGCCTTGCCCAGAATGGCGCCCTGCGCCCTGCCGTGGTCTTTGACCTTCATCGCATGGCCGGGGTGGCTCGAGGTGGTGAGCAGATCTCCCGCGGAGATTGGCCCGTTGGAAGCATCGGCCCAGACGTAGACCCGACCGGAGAGCGCCACCGCGTGATCGCCGTCCGCCAGCGTGCCCGCCTGTCCCATGAGCATCCCCGGCGCGACGCCGCCGGCGCCGCTTAGAATGCCCACCACGCGCCGGTCATAAGCCTTGGCGCTGACCTCCAGCTTGCCTGGATTTGTCGGATCGATCGCCACCACCATTCCGGGTTCGATTTCCGTCTCTCCGCGGCGGACTTCAAATTTCTCCGAGAGGTCGGCGCCGCCGGTGATCTGCACCACCCGGGCGGCCATATTGCCATTCACCTGGACCTTGCCGTCGAAGTAGCCGGCAAAGCCGGAAGTGCTCTTTCCCCAGATCGCGAAGGCGTTGGTGCCGTTGTTCGCCTCGGCGATGAGGCCGTTTCCAGCGGGCGCCGTGCTTACCGCCTTCACGCCGGCATTCGACGATCCGGAGGTAACGATTCCGAGAACGCCGTAGCCGACGAAGGAGGCCGATTCACCATAGACGCCGATCGCATCGCCACTCGTTGCTGTAGCCTTGCCCCAGACGCCTCGACCGCCGCCGGAGGATGGCGACTCGCCAATCACGCCAAAGGTATTGCCGGTGGTGGCTCCCAGGCCGTAGACGCCGGCTGCCCCGGAGGTTGTCGAAGAGGATTGGCCCAACACGCCGTAGTTCACTCCGGTGGCGCCTTCCGCAAGCCCTGCCACGCCTCGGCCGTTCACGCCGGTCGCGTGACCCAGGACGCCGAGAAATGCGCCTGTCGTATCGATGCCGGCATTGCCTCCGGCGACGCTCATGCCATTGCCGGCCGCATTCGGGTTGCTGATCGTCAAGGCGGGCCCGAGCTGATCGGCGGAAATCACTGCGCCGGGAGGCAGCGTCTGCGCGTTGTCGGCGATCCTCGCCCGGAACGCGTAGCCGTTGGCGGTGATCGGCACGCGGCCATTGCCGAGCTCCGTATCGGGTGTAACGTCCAGCGCGAACGCGATGAACAGCGAGGGATTGCCGGTAAACATCGCCGTTGATAGCGCGGCGACATTGCCGACCCTGACGGAGAAGCAGCCAGAGGGATCGATCGCCACCGCCGCCTGGGTCTCCTCGAACACCATCGTGCCGGCGGCTGTCGCGTCGAAAAGGCGCAGGCGAAGATCTGATGGATTGGTCAAAGATGCGTCACAACCGCTGAAGGCGATCGTCAGCGAGGTATCTGCGGCGAACGCCGACAAAGAAAGCGTGGTGGTGAGAAACAAAGCGACGGACATGAGACTTCTGGACTTCATGGTGTGAATCCTCCTGTTGCGAATGGCGCGTCCCGTGCGCATTTGCCGGGACGTGTTGAGCGAGACCTGTTGCGAGTGGCGCGTCCCTGTGCATTTCCGGGGCCGCGGCACGATGAGAGGGTCGAAGCCGCCTAGCCCATGGCGGGTGTTTCACGGCGGCAACCCTTGCCGGCGCTCCGTTGCATTCGAGCAACGCCCTTTGAGGACAAAAAAAGCGGCGGCCTGGATGAGGCCGCCGCCAAAATCGACGAAGCGGTATGCGGAACTAACGGCTGTTATTGCGCGCGGCCAAAGCCGCGGTGTCGATCCGCGAGAAATAGACGTCGGGATCGCCGTTTCGCGGGTCAGGCCAGACCGTGTACAGGGATGTGCCCTGGGTCACGCCGCGCAGATAGTCGCCCGCGAAGGTGAACCCCGGATCGGTGCGGATGCCTTGCCAGCTCGAGGTCACGTCGGTCACCTGCGTATCGGTGAAAGAGTACCCACCGTCCGTCGATTGCGAGAGATACAGATCGGTCAGACCCGTGCCGGGATTGTTTCGCCGATCCAGGTAGACGACGTTGACGGTGCCGTTGGCGTCCACGCTCACCGAGGGCCACCAGTGGGGAGCCGAGACCTCGTCCTGATTGACTGGCATCGGGTTCGTCCAGGTTGCGCCGCCATCTTCAGAATGAGCGATCATCGGTCGGTTCCACCCGCCCACGCCGCTGTGCCAAACGACGTAGACAAAGCCGTCGTAGGCGCCGCCGCTGGTGTCAATACCCACCTGGGGAAAGTCGGAGGAGCGATCCATGAAAGGAACCGCCGGGGCGGAAAAGGGAAAGCTTGCGGATGCCTGGAAGGAATCGCCGCCGTCGGTCGATTTGTAGACTCGAATTGATCCGGAAGACTGCAGGCCGACGAAGAGGTTTCCCTGACTATCGAGCGCGGGAAAGGAACCCTGGACGCCGCTGCCTGCCTGGACCGGTACTTGAGGGTTCCAGGTGTCGCCGCCGTCATCCGAATAGGTGGAGTAGATACCGGCTGGTGAACCGAACCTCGTATAGGTCAAATGGATCCTCCCGGTGATCGGGTTGACCACGATTGCTTCCTTGTCGTGGGTGGCGTTGGGCGGGAAGGAGACGACGCGAACGAAGCTCCAGTCGATCCCGGTCTTCGTCACCGTTCCACGATGGAACCCAAATCCCTGGTAGCCGTTGTAGAGGCCGGCCAGATAGAAGGTCGATCCGTCGGGGCTGACGGCGAGCCACGGGTCGCCGTTGTTCATCTGTCGGCTCATCGGCAAAGTACCCCCGTCGGTCCAGGTGTCACCGTTGTCCAACGAGAACCCCCACCCGATCGCGGCATGCTGGTCGGGCATGCATACGCCGCGAGAATCGTTGAACGCCGCCACTAACACGCTTCCGGCGACGGCGATCGAGGTTTCGCTTTGGATGACTCCTCTTCCGTTCGGGCACAGGGTTGAATCGTTGACCATCACGTTCGCTCCGACCGCGGCCGCCAGGCGGTTGGGGGCAAGCACCTCGTTGGTGGCGGGCCCGAGGTAGCCAGGAAGAGTCAGATCTACTGCGCCTGGGGTCTCCACTTCATCCGTCTCTCCACGGCTCATCCACGCGTCAGACCCGACGAAAAATGCTGGAAATAGCAACAATGCCGGCGAAGCTGTTCTCAACCATCTGTTCAACATGTGCCCTCCCTGCGGTGTATTCCTAAGCCATCTTGGCTGCGCTCATCGCTTTCATTGATAACAATTACTTCGTGATAACAGGTTACTTCTGACCCAGAGCCGCGGGCGACAGGCGCGCAAAATACGCATCCGGATCCCCGCTGCGACCATCCGACCAGGTGACGAGCACGTCGGTCCCCATGCTGAGCGATGTGATGTAATCGCCCATGTTTGGCGTGATGTCTGAGTGATGTCTGACGCAGTGGCTCCCCAGGTCGTGGCGACTTCGGTGACGCGGACGTTCGGTCCAAATGTTGCTCCGCCATCGGTCGACTGGGCGAAATAGACGTCGGTGGTCGAGCTTCCGGGATTGTCGCGCCGATCGTAGAAGAAGACGCTTACGTTTCCCAGGTCGTCGACGCTGACGTTGGGAGAGTAGTGGATCGCCGTCGTTGCGTCGTCGTTCATCGTCGTCGGCTCGGACCAGGTCTGGCCGCCATCGTCCGACGAGGTGAGGTAGGCGTTACCTACTCCGGCGCATGCGCTGTGGAAAGCGACGTAGAGTCTGCCGTCCATCGGGCCGCCGCTGCGGTCGATCGCAGCGCTGGGAAAAGCGGGAACCTGGCCGCGGCTGAATCCGGCCACGTTGAAAGGGCAGACCGGGGAAATGTCCGAGATCGGAGAAAACGTCTGGCCGAAGTCGTCGGAGAAGGAAACCACCAGGCGTTGATTGCCAGACGGCCAGCCGGCTAACCACATCACATACAACCTCCCGTTCGCATCGATGATCGGGAAGGATCCGATGCCTCCGGGCGGAGGAAGGACGGTCGGCGTTGTCCATGTAGCGGCTTGATCGTCCGAGCGCACCAGCTCCACGCGGGAATTGTTGACGTCGTAGGCCATATAGACGCTGCCGGTGTTCTGATCGACCGCAAGGGCTTCCTTGTCCGTACCATTGGAGCCGAACGTTGCTTGAACGGGGTCGGTCCAGGAGATTCCGTCCGCCGTTATCGTTCCGCGGCTGATCGACATTCCCCGGAAATTGTTCGAGATGCCTGAAACGTAGAACGTGCCATCCGGCCCCACGGCGACCCAGGGATCGCCGTTGCTCCAGGGGGTAAGCCCGCCGGGGAGGGTCCCGCCGTCGGTGAACGTCTGCCCTCCGTCGAACGAGAAAGCCCAACCGACGGTTGAGTGGCTCGGGCAGTAGAACCCCCGCGAGTCGTTGAATGCGGCCACGATGACGTCTCCGTAGACGGCCATCGCCGTCTCGCTCTGGGTGTTCCCTCGGCCGCCGCAGAGGTCCCGGCTGTTCACCAGGGTGTTGGGGCGACTGCTTGATTCTGACCGGCGACGAAAGGCTCGGGCGGAACGTAGTTGGGAGCGGGCTCGATGCCGTCGCCGTCCCCATCGGTCTCCACGGCTTCCTGATTGGTGTTGGACGCGCCAGCAACCGCGGTCCTGAATTTCTTCACCGTCCACGGATTGCCAAGCCCAAGCACGGCGAGCAAAACCACCCCGATGCGCAGCTTCATGGATGTCCCCTTCCAGGTGAGCGGTGTGGCAAAATGTCGCAGCCGCTATAGCGCGATTCGTCAGAGGGGGCCAATCGAAAGGACGAGTATTCGCAGGAAGGAGAGCGGCCCCGGTCTTCGATTGCGGAAAATCCGGGGTTCTACGGTTCCTCGAGAGCCAGCGATCGAATGGCGTCGGTGATCTGCGCGAGCTGGGGGACCGAGGCCATCTCGAGATTGTCGGCGAGTCCGATTCCAGGCACGAACTTGCCCGCGAGCAGCCGGGGCGGGGCGAGGAGCCGGTAGAACAACTCCTCGACCGTGCGACGGACGAGGTGCTCGCCGAAGTTGGTCACCTCGGTGTCTTCGTTGACGAACAGGACGCGACCGGTCTTCTCCACCGAGGCTTTGATCATCTCCCAGTCATAGGGCCAAAGGCTGCGCAGGTCGATCACCTCGGCATCGACGCCTTCTTCGGCCAGGGATGCGGCCGCCTTGGCGCAAATCGGCAGGGTCCGGCCGTAGCTGACGACGGTGATGCCGCTGCCCTGGCGCACCACCTTGCCCTTTCCAATCGGGATCGCGTAGGGCTCGAGCTTGGGCCAATCCGGTTGCCACTTCGAGCGATCCCCGAGAGGTGCATCGATCATCTTCGAAAGCTTCCGGTAATCCCCCGGCTCTCCGGGGATGAGCTCCTCGCCGCGCAGGCGGAGCAACGCCTTGGGCTCGAGGTACATCACCGGATTCTCGTCCTCGCAGGCCGAAATCATCAGGCCGTACGCGTCGAGCGGCGTTGAAGGGATCACGATTTTCCAGCCGGGAAGGTGTGTGGCCAGGGCGTCGAAGGAATGCGAGTGGTAGATCGATCCGCGAATCCCCGAGCCGACCGGCGTCTTGAGCACCATCG
>WNFJ01132447.1_pt1 | contig 10329 bp, 8 predicted proteins | sample 5400461 | NCBI WGS metagenome assembly WNFJ01 (sample SAMN13153349, study PRJNA577476) | soil metagenome | isolation source: 115 cm saprolite on Douglas fir-dominated hillslope | place: USA:California | collected 2013-09-17
GGGCGCGCGAAACCTCGAGCCGATGGGCGAGGAATAGCGAAAAGGGGTCGAGAGCAGGTAGTGCAGGTCAGTCGCCTCCGAGGGCAGCGGTGGTTTGCTCCGGTCCAGCAGCCGCTCGAGCAGGAGCTGCTCCTCGACGTTCGTCACCAGACGCAGCGTCGAGGCGATGTGCTGGGCTTCCACCGCGCGCCACAGGCGCCGCCGCGCCCGCAGCGTCTCAGATGCGACCGCGCGCGGAGTCCAGGTACTGGACGACACGAACCAAGCCTTCTGTGCTGCGAATCAAGTCGATGGGCCGGCCGATCAGCCCATGATTCTCTCCGTTCAGCCAGCCGCGGGCCGCCGCATCGTTGGAGCCGATCAGAGCGTCGAGCGAGCGAAACAACCGGACGAACAAGGCGCCGAGTTCCCATTCCTTCTTCTGAGCATCCAAGGTATAAGTTCCGTTCGCCATGCGCGATACGGTTGACGGGCTCAAACCGAGAATTTGCGCGAGGCCGGACTGGGTGATTTCCAGCAATGCGGACGCCCGCAAGACCGCGCCGGTCAGTACGCGGCGGGGTTCGGGTTTGCTGTCGGTCGAGGCGCGCGGCATGCGGATGTCCATAGAAATTTTTGAGCGGATTTCATTCTACTGAAATATGAGAAATTCGGCAATCTCGCCCGGCAGCCACGGCGTCAATCGCGCGATCCTCGCGGCATCCGTGGGCAACCTGTTGGAATGGTACGATTTTTCCGTCTATGCCCTGTTCGCGATCTATATCGCCGCGAATTTCTTTCCGCACCGCAACCCCGGCCTCGATCTGGTCAAGGCCTTCCTGGTTTTTGGACTGGGTTTCGTCATCCGTCCGCTCGGCGCGGTCCTGATCGGAATCTACGGCGATCGCGCCGGCCGCAAGGCCGCCTTGACGCTCACCATCCTGATCATGGCAGGAGGCACCCTGATCATCGCGGCCGCCCCCTCCTATGCCGCGATCGGTATCGGCGCGCCGTTGCTGCTCCTCGCCGGAAGAATTCTGCAGGGATTTTCGGCCGGCGGGGAAATCGGCAGCGCGACCGCCTTTCTCGTGGAGCATGCGCCCTCGCCCAGGCGCGGGCGATATACCGCGTGGCTTCAAGCCAGCATGGGTATGTCGAATATATTGGGTGCGCTCGTCGCCTTCGCCGTCACCACACGATTGTCGGCAGCGGAAGTCACCGGGTGGGGATGGCGGATCCCGTTTCTCTTCGGCTTGTCGATCGTGCCGGTCGGTTTCTATCTGCGCCGAACACTCGAAGAGACTCCGCAATTTCGCGCCGAGGCGGCGCAGCGTCAGGAAACACGGGCCGGTGCGGCACCCTTGGGAATGGTATTTCGGGAGCACTCGCGATCGCTGCTGGTCGGAATGGGTATCTCGATTCTCTGGGCAGTGGCCGTGTACGTGTTGCTGATCTTCATGCCGGTGTTGGCGCAGAAAGCGTTCGGTTTCACCGCGACGCAGGCCTTTGGGAGCTCGCTCATCGGCAATGTGGTGTTCGTCATCGGTTGCTTCGCCTTCGGTGCCTTGGCCGACCGCATCGGCCGTGCGCGCGTACTGACGATCGGCGTGGTGCTGCTGCTGTCGGGAGTGCTGCCCCTGTTTCAATGGCTCGCGTCGTCGCAGTCGACCGTCACCCTCGTTCTAGTGCTGTCGGCTTTTGGCGTGATGGTGTCGAGCTTCACGAGCGTCGCGCCGATGACCCTGTCGAGCCTGTTTCCGACTCGCGTGCGCGCCACGGGCGTATCGATCGTTTACAATGCAGCGATCACGATTTTCGGCGGCTTTGCGCCGGCGATCCTGACGTGGCTCGGTACGAAATCCGGCTCGGTGTTTGCACCGGCTTGGTATGTCGTGTTTGCCGCAGTGCCGGCGATCATCGCGATTCCATTCCTGCGCGGAGTGACCAATGCCGCTCTTGGGGAGAATTCGGGGGTCCCGATCCGGGAAATATGATGGACACCGAGGTGGTAACGGCCCGCGGCGTTGACCGCGAGTCCTTGCGGCACTTGTCGCGGCGCTCGAACACGCGCGGAGTCCTGCAACTATCCGCGCATCTCACGCTGCTATGCGCCACCGGCGTTCTCGTGTGGGCGGCCCGAGGCAGCTTCTTGATCGTGCCCGCCATCGTGCTGCACGGGATCGTGCTCAATTTTCTCTTCTGTCCGCTGCACGAGACCACGCATTGGTCGGCCTTCGCGAGCCGCCGGCTCAACGCGCCGGTGGGCTGGATCTGCGGGGCATTACTGCTCCTGCCGCCGCAGTACTTCCGGCGATTTCACTTTGCCCACCACCGTTTTACCCAGGATCCCGCGCGCGATCCCGAACTGGCGCAACCGGCGCCCGGCACGGTGAGCTCCTACCTATGGCGAGCATCGGGCCTGCCCAATTGGCACAAGCGGATCATCGTCACGCTTCGCCACGCGCTGACGGGCCGGGTAAGCGAATCCTTCGTGCCCGCGCGCATGCACGCGGCCATCGTGCGCGAGGCACGCAGTCTCTGGATCGGCTATCTGCTGGTACTCGGCGCATCGCTCGTCCTGCGGCGGCCGGAGGCGCTGATCTATTGGGTATTCCCTGTGCTCGCGGGACAACCCTTCCTTCGGCTGTTTCTCATGGCCGAGCATACCGGCTGCGCCCTGGACGACAATCCGTTTGGCAACACACGCACCACGTACACCACCGGCGCGCTCCGCCTTCTGGCCTGGCAGATGCCCTACCATGTCGAGCACCACTGCTACCCGTCGATCCCCTTCCACGCACTTAGGCGGGTCAATACGCTCATAGGTGATCGCATCGAAGTCGCGGCGCCGGGGTACCTCGCGGTGCACCGGGAACTCCTGCGCCGATTCGCGCGCCGTGAGGCAACACGGAAGGCAACACCGACGTGAGGATGTCAATGACCGCCGTTGGGCTGCTGGCGGCTCTCCTGTATTTGCCGAGTGCGCGTCCGCAGGCTCCGCAGCCCGACGGCGGCGGCATCCGCCCCGGATCGCTCCCCGCCGCCTGGAATACCGGCGGCCCCAAATGCATGGAGATGCCCGAATGGCAGCTCCAGGAATATAACCCCGACCTCTACTTCCTGCGGCAGTCCGGCTGCACCGACTATGAGAAGCCATTCGTGTTCTTGTTCTTCGGCACCGAGCGCGCGCTGCTGCTGGACACGGGCTCGCGGCGCGGCAATATCGCGCCGCAGATACAACTGATCGTGCACCGCTGGCTGCTGCGCAATAACCGCACCGGCATACCGCTGGTCGTGACGCACACTCATTCCCACTCCGACCACGTGGCTGGCGATGCGGAACTGCAGGCTCTCAACGATCCCAGTATCCCGATGGCCTATATCGCCCCGACGGTGGAAGCCAACCAGAAACTCTACGGTATCGCACACTGGCCGGACGATCCGGGTGCCGTTGACTTGGGGAATCGCATCATCGATGTGCTTGCCATTCCCGGCCATGACGCGGCCGGCGTCGCGTTGTACGACCGACAGACCGCGATTTTGTTCACCGGCGACAGTGTTTATCCGGGTCGGCTATACATCCAAGATCTATCCGCTTTTGAGCAAAGCAATCGACGCATGCTGCGCTTCACGGAAGGCAAGCTCGTCGCTCACATCCTCGGCAACCACATCGAGCAAACCCGAACCCCTTACCTCGATTACCCCGTGGGGACCCTGTACCAACCCAACGAGCACGAGTGGGCGCTGTCCCGAGGCGTGCTGTTCGAGATCCAGGCGGGGTTGGAGGCCATGCACGGCAAGCCGCGGCGCATCACGTATCGCGATTTCTCGCTGTGGCCGGCAGGCCCGCTGGCTCCGGCAACCGACGCGAGCCGGGAGGCGTTCAAGCGCACCCAGAAACAGCAACTGGATCACATGTGGGACCAGTCTCAGCCCTAGAAATTTGGGTCTCGGGCGATTCGGCGCCGGTTCCGAGAAACATGCGTGAACTGCGTCGAAGGATTGGAAAACCGCTATATCCAAGGCGAGATTCGGTCGCATAGCATTTGCCTTCAGGTGGATCCATGGTGTGCGATGGGTACCGCTTCGACCGGAGCGTCGAGGTGTTAGATCGGTACCCTGGAGTAGGCAATGTCGAACGGGAAGAACCCGTTAATGCTGATGATGGCTCTTTCAATGCCCGGCGCGGGTCATGCGCTTGGGTTGGGAGACATCCACGTGGATTCCGGGCTCAACGAGCGCCTCGCCGCAGAGATCGATATCGTCGGAGCAACCCCGCTCGATTTGATCGACCTCAGGGCTGCCATCGCGAATCGCGACACCTTCCTGCGTTACGGCGCTGATCGCGCATCGTTCCTGTCCTCGACGACATTCAAGGTCACTCGAGACAGCCAGGGCCGGCCGGTGCTCGCCGTTCGTTCCACCGAATCGTTTACCGAGCCCGTGGTGAACTTTCTGGTCGACCTGCATTGGAGCCACGGAGAGGTGGTTCGCCAGTACACCTTGCTGCTCGATCCGGCGGGTTTCGCCTCCACCCTCCCTGCCCCCGCCGCGGCGAACGTTCTCGTCGCGTCCAACGTTCCCGCCGCCCCCAGTGTCCCGGCCATGCCCAATGTGCCGGCCACGGTCCCCGTTGCGGCGCCGATCGTCGAGACGAAGGCACAAACGGCGGCGCGTCAGGCCGACCCGCCGACCGATCAACCCGAGGCGCGCGCCGAGCGTGCCGTGCGCAAGACCACGCAGGTCAAAGTCGGCGCAAAAGCCACGCTGCGCGGCGTCGCGTGGCGCGTGGGTGAGCGATCCGAGTCCAATCTGCAAAGGATGATGATCGCAATCTTCCGCGCGAATCCCGCTGCCTTCGACGGCAATATCAACAGGCTGCATCGTGGCGCGGTGCTCACCATTCCCTCGCGCGCAGAGGCGGCGGCGATTTCGACAATCGACGCGCAACGCGAAGTGCATGCGCAGATGACGTCTTGGCGCGCATTTGCACGCGCGGTCGCGGCGAACGGTGCGCTGGCCGCAACGCCTGCTCCTGCGGTGTCCGTCGCAACAGAAACTGAGTGAGATGAAGGGCTTGCTGGAAAGCGAGCGGGTCCAGTTGCTCGATTTGCGGCAGCAAGCGGAACGTGCCGACAAGCCGGTGCCCGTCGCCGCGCCGCAGGCAGTCAGCGCGTCGCAAGCGGTGAGCGCACCGCAGGCAGTCAGCGCACCCCAGACGGTCAGCGTGCGGCACGCGCAGCCCAAGCGCGGATATACGGCTCTGCTTCCGCTCGCCGCGGGCTTGGGACTATTGTCCGCCGCATTGGCTGCTATTTATGTCAAATTCCGCCGGCGCACGGCAGTGTTGAAAGTGTCGCGCAACGATGAGCTTGCCGCGGCGGCCGGTGCAGCGCCTGTCGATGCGGTATCTGAGGGCGGCTTGCCCGATGCCCTCCACGGCGCTCAGAGCCCGGAACAAGCACTTGCGCAGGAACGCGTGCCGGGCGTCGCCCAAACTCACGGTTCCGACCACGCCCAAGCCGACCTTGGCTCCGGTGCCGAACTTGAAGACATCGCTTCAACCCATCCCGCGCTGCCGGCACTGTCGGCCGCGCCGGCCGGGCGCAGCGAAATCGCCGCCGGCGCCTCGTCGCTCGCCGTACCGCAAGACCCGACGGTCAACCTGCACGTCGACACGGTCAATCTGCGGATTGATCCGACGCGGCTCGACTACAATTTTCTCGATCTCGATCTGACCGCGCAGCACGTGCAAATGCCCAGCGTGCTCAACGAGCACGCAGTGGTGAAGGAACGGCGCACGAATCTCGCGGATGTCCTGAAGATCGCGATTGAGCGCGAACCCGACCGCCATGATCTGCGCATGAAGCTCCTCGAACTCTACTATTCTGCGGCGACCACGAACCGGGAGGCGTTTCTGGAAGTCGTGCAGAAATTCGCGCGCGACCGCGACTACCTGCAGCCCGAACAATGGGACAAGATTGCGTACATGGGCCGTAAGATTGCATCCGACAATCCCCTGTTCATCGAGGAATCGGCGGCCGACGATGATCTGGCGAATTGCGCGTAAGGCCGCGTAGAGCGGACGGCGTGCCGCCGCCCCGTTAGGAAGCAGTTACGGCCAGGGTCGGGGCAGCCCGCGTTCCGTTCAGCTTGATGTTCAGACGCAGCTCGTTCGCCGAGTCCGCATTGCGGATCGCCTCGTCATACGAGATGTCGCCGTCGTTGTAGAGTTCGAACAGGGACCAATCGAAGGTCCGCATACCCAGCTCGCGCGACTTCGCCATGATCGCTTTGATCTCGTGAAAGTCTCCTTTGAGAATTCTCTCGGCGATGATGGGCGTATTGATCAGGATCTCCATGGCCGCCTTGCGCCCCTTGCCGTCGGCGGTGCGGATCAGGCGCTGTGAGACGATGGCCTTGAGGTTGCTGGACAGATCCATCAGCAGCTGCTTGCGCCGCTCCTCGGAAAAGAAATTGATGATGCGGTCGATGGTCTGGTTGGCGCTGTTCGCATGCAGCGTGCCCAGGCATAGGTGCCCGGTTTCGGCGAATGCCACCGCATGTTCCATGGTTTCGGCGTCGCGTATCTCGCCGATCAGAATGACGTCCGGAGCTTGGCGCAAGGTGTTTTTCAATGCGTGATGCCAGGAATGCGTATCGATGCCGATTTCGCGATGGGTGACCAACGATTGCTGCGATCGATGCACGAACTCGACGGGATCTTCCACGGTGATGATATGACCCGGCGACGAACGGTTGCGGTGGTCGATCATGGCGGCCAGCGATGTCGATTTGCCCGATCCGGTCGCGCCCACGACCAGCACCAGACCGCGGTTGGTCATGACGATCTCCCTGAGAATTTCCGGCAAAGCCAAGGTCGCGAAATCGGGAATTTCAGCGGGGATGGTTCTGATCACCATACCGACGTGTTGTTGTTGAACGAAGGCGTTGACGCGGAAACGTGCAACTCCCGGAATCGAGATCGCGAAATTGCATTCGAGTTCCTTGGCAAACTCCTCGCGTTGGCGCGGATTCATCAGGGAGTCGGCCAGCTGGCGGGTGAATTCACCGGAGAGCTTTTGCGAGGTCATCGGCCGCATGGTGCCGTGAGTTTTCATGCTCGGCGGGAATTCGTTCGAAATGAAGAGGTCGGATCCCCCTGCACGGCTCATCGCCGTCAACAGCTTGGTCATATAGGACTTGGCCTGTTCTTCCGTCATTGACATATCCCTTCCTCGCGGTATCGAACGTATTGGTATCGTTCTTGAATACCGGCGTTGATTGTATCGGCATGGCCGGCCGCCTTTCCGCGATGGAGTAGTCAACCGTGCCTCGCCGATGCTGCGATCGGCAGGTGCGGATCGCAGCAGACAGGGATTGCGTCGGATGCGTAGGGATCGGCCCTAAGATCCATTGCGGGATTTACCGAAGCAGCCTGTCGCATGGCGTATATTGCCGCGTGGTCATTCGGGGTCCCGCATGCTCAGCCGCGTTATCGGTATTCTGATCTTGACAACCCTTTCGGCGGCGGGCGCCGCCGTGCCGCCGTCGGCACCCGCGTACGCCGTGCATCTCGAGAAGACCTGGATTCCCATGAAGGATGGCGTGCGGCTGGCCGTCACTCTCTACAGGCCCGTTCCTCTCAAACCCGCTGAACGCTTCCCGTCTCTTCTCGAATATCTGCCTTATCGAAAGGATGACGACGAGGCGGTACGGGACTTTGGAACACACATGTATTTCGCAAGGCGCGGCTATGTGGGCGCGCGCGTCGATATTCGCGGATTCGGCGCGAGCCAGGGCGTGCCCCCCGATCGCGAGTATTCGGCACAGGAGCAGCAAGATGCGGAGGCGGTCATCGCCTGGCTTGCCCGCCAATCGTGGTCGAACGGGAAAGTCGGCATGCTCGGAATTTCCTGGGGCGGCTTCAATTCCATTCAGATGGCGCTGAGGAAGCCTCCCGCACTCAAGGCCATTCTCGCCGTGGCCGCCACCGAGGAACTGTTCAAGGAAGACGTGCACTACATGGACGGAGTGTTTCACGTCGATGAGTTCGAGCTCACCATGGATTTGGATCAAGGGCGCTGCGGAGCGCCGGACTTCAGTCTGGATGAGCCGGTGATCGGCCCGCGCATGGAGTCACCGCCGTGGTCGCTCAACTACATGAAGCATCAGCGCGACGGTGCGTTCTGGCGCGCGCCGCTGCGGCCGATCGAAACGCTGGAAGTGCCGGCCTTTTTGATCGGCGGTATGCAGGACGGTTACCGCGACAGCATCCCGCGCATGCTGGATAGAGTGAAAGCGCCGCTCAAGGCGTGGATCGGTCCCTGGAACCACGGTTTCCCGAACGACAGCGATTATGGACCGCTGTATGAATGGCGCGACCAAGCGGTGCGATGGTTCGACTACTGGCTCAAGGGACGCGACACCGGCGTCCTCGAGGACCCGCGAGTCGTGATCTATCAGCAACATTCCCATCCGCCCGAACCGCAGCCGCAGAACGTGCCCGGCGAATGGCGCGCCGAGACCTGGCCGCCCGCGGGCTTGACGCCGATGACCTTGTATCTCCAGCCGGATCATCGCCTGTCGCCGGCCGCGGCCGCCGGCGGGCGCGACCTGCTTCGATTTGTTCCATCCGCCGGCGTCGAGGCGGGGTTCTGGTGGGGAGAGTTGTTGACGGATCAAAGGCCGGTGGACGCGTTCAGCCTGACGTATGATTCGGAAGTTCTCAGCGACGAGGTGGCAATTCTGGGTCTGCCGCGCGTAAGCCTACAGGTCGCGGCCGACGTGCGGCTGGCCGATTGGTTCGTGCGGCTGTCCGACGTGGCGCCCGACGGGCGCGTGACCATGATCACCGGCGCCGGCATCAATGGGGCGCAACGTGACTCGATGGCCAAGCCGCAAGACTTGGTGCCCGACAAGGTCTATGCGCTCTCGCTGGACTTGCACCTTGCATCGTGGGTATTCCCGAAAGGTCACCGCATCCGCGTTGCCATATCCAACGCGCTCTGGCCCATGAATTGGCCAACGCCCTATCCCATGACGACCTCGCTGATGCTGGGCGGAGACGCCGCGTCGCGCATCGTCCTGCCGCGCGTACCCGTGCACGGACCGGCCGCACCTGCGTTCGCGGCCCCCGAACCGGTCGAGGAACCCCCGGGGATCGAAGGCATCGGCGGCGGCGGCGGCGCCTGGCCCGGCGAATGGACGGTGCTGCGCGATGAGGGGAAGCAACGCAGCACGGTGATCTGGAAGGGCACGACCGCGGTGTCCTACCCGTGGGGACGGTTCGATCATTCGGAAAAGCTCACCTATGACATCGACGATGCGCATCCGGACATTGCGCGAGTGCAAGGAGATTCAGAATACATCCAGGCGGTGAAGGATCACGTGCTCACGTGGCGCGGGCGCCTCGACGTATCGAGCGATGCACAAACGTTCTTCTACAAGTACACGCGAACCTTGTTGCGGGACGGAGTGATCATCCGGACGAAGACCTGGGAGGAACCGATTCCGCGGGACCACCAGTGAATTCATCGCCTCAGCGCGATTTCAGTTCGGCGCCTTTATTGTCTGGCCGAGCCCCCGGCCCGACGTCTCGGTGCGAGCCAGAACGAGTGCCTGACGAGCGGCCTCCTGCGTAGCGCGATCGCGGCATCTCATCATCTGCTTCAAATCGTCGATCGATCGTTTGCCGGAGAATGTCTCTCGTTCAATCTGGTCGTTCCACGCACATTTTGCCGCGAGAAATTGATTGAACGACTGCGACCTGAAGCCAAGGTTCTTTTGGTCATCGGCGGAAAGCCAGTACGCATCGTCCGAAGCGCGCCGAAACATCTCCTCCACCAGATAATTGGGTACGTTATTCTCTCTCAGAAAGCCTCGTACCCGCATCAAAGCCCGGCTCTCGCCGATTGCCGCATCCATCGGCGGCGCCGGCGCCTTCTCTGCGTCAGCGATGAAAGGACGATTGATTCCCAGGAGGCGTTCGCCATTGACCTCGCGTTGATTGGCGGCGGCATAGATGAAGAAACAGGCACTGACGCAGCGACCGGTGAGCGTCCCGACGATAACCTCCGAATACAGCGACTTGATCAGCCCGGCTATTTTCAGCGCCTCGGCCACATCGCCGCCGTCCGAAGCCAAAATGACTTTGTTCAGCGCCAAGAATCGGTTCTCATCGCCGGTGATCTTCGACAGCAGTTGATCGTAGTCACCGGGCACGATCTCACCGGAGATGACCAACGGCCCGACGGGACCTACGTAGCGGTCGGTAAACGGGTCGTGGTCCATGTAAAAGAGATCGGCACCCAATACGGGCGTGCTGAGCAGGATCAGGGCAAATGCGCT